>WNFD01001559.1_pt1 | contig 27413 bp, 19 predicted proteins | sample 5400491 | NCBI WGS metagenome assembly WNFD01 (sample SAMN13153343, study PRJNA577476) | soil metagenome | isolation source: 120 cm saprolite under Douglas fir tree site 2 hole 2 replicate 2 | place: USA:California | collected 2015-04-18
CGCGTGTGGCTATCGCCGGCCGAAGCAAGAAAACGCTGGATGAAGCGGTAAAAACGATCGGAAATGGCGTAGTGGCGGTGCAGGCGGACGTGGCCAAGCTCACAGATATAGACAAGCTGTATGCGGAGGTTTCGAAGAAGCTCGGCAAAATTGATGTGTTGTTCGTGAACGCGGGAGTCGCGAAGTTCGCGCCACTTGCAGAGACGCCCGAAAGCTTGTTCGACGAGCAGTTTGACATCAACATCAAGGGAGCGTACTTCACGATCCAGAAAGCGCTGCCCCTGCTGAATGACGGCGCGTCGATCATTTTGAATACCAGCGTGGCAGACAGAAAAGGCACGGCAGGCACCAGCGCGTATTCGGCAACCAAAGCAGCGCTGCGCTCTTTGGCGAGAACCGCAGCGGCGGAATTGGTTGGCCGGGGCATTCGCGTGAACACGGTCGCGCCAGGGCCGATCGTAACGCCAATATTCGGACGGACGGGATTGCCGCAGGAAGCGGTCGATGAGTTCGCCAAGGATGTCTTGACAAAGGTTCCGATGAAGCGGTTTGGACAGCCCGAGGAAGTGGCCGGGGCGGTGGCGTTCCTGGCTTCGCAAGACGCATCGTACATTACGGGCGTTGAGATCAATGTGGATGGCGGAATGGGGCAGATCTGAACCGCTCGAGCGGGTGTCAGGACACACAGGGGCGGCCAGTGGCCGCCCTTTTTTCTTTTTAGGAGTCTATTTGCCATGCGACGGATCCGTGGAATCGGCGGAGTTGGCGATTGCGCGAATTGCCAGACGGTGGCGTAGGATGTGCCGCTTTGCGCCGGTGAGGGCGGTTCGCTCGGAAAGGAACAACCGGGCGAAGGCGGGCACGCGTCGTTGTAGGCCCATACGGCAATGCCCCGGGAGCCAGCGTGTGAACGAATGTCGTCAGCAGTTGTGATGCTAACGCCGGGCTCTTCCTTCACCGGCATGCCGGAGCAATAGACGCCCGCGAGAAAGCCGGCGAGCTTGAGTTCCTTCGACCAGGTGCGAAGATAGGCGTGGTATGCGGAGGGAAGGCGGCCTCCTTCTTCGATGTCCAGAAAAATAATCGTTCCGGCGACGAAGCCTTCCTTTTTTGCGGAAGCTGCGGCGTCGCGCGAATCCTGAATTCCCTTCCCCGTCGCATCGGTTTCATTTTTCAGTTCGCTGCTATCACGTCCCCGATACAAAACCAAAAAACCAAAGCCGTGAGTGAGAAGAAGTTCGCGCTTCCCTTTCCAGCTGTTCACCTTTTCTCCGGGTGGAGGGCCGAGCCAGTAGCCGGTGAAGGAAAAGGATTTGCGCAGAACTGGCAACGCGGCATCGCCCGGGTAGTCATTCCGGTCGAAGCCGAGGTAGTAATGCGCGAGCTCCGACGCTGCCTGAGCAGTTGGCAGTGTGATGGAAAGCTCGGAGGAAAAAGATAACGCAGAGACGCCCCGACCCGATCGGGGTAGACTCCGGGCGCCGAGGGAACGCAGAGAGGAGTCCGCGCCGAATGTGGATGACATCTGCGGTGCGCCAGCGTGCAGGAGAAAAAGTGCGCTGAAGAACAGCGAGAGGCAAGCAAGTATGGATGGGAAGGGTTTCGAGACAGATTCCATATTAACCTTCACGGAGTTTGTGGCCTGCGAGGTTGCCTAGTCCGTCGTAGGCGGCGTACTTGTAGGTTTCGCTGAGCGTCGGATAATTGAAAACCTGCTCGATAAATTCATCGATGGTGAGGCCGTTGTCGAGGACCATCATGCCGATGTGGATGAGTTCGGTGGCGTTTTCGCCGATGATGCTGGTGCCCAGGAGTTTTTTGCCGGCGCGGGCAAAGATGAGCTTGAGCATGCCTGCAGTGTCTCCGGTGATGTGACCGCGGGCGTTGTTTGCGTAAAGCGCGCGGCCGACGACGTAATCGATTTTCTTTTCCTTGCAGGATTCTTCGGTCTCACCGGCGGCGGAGATTTCCGGAATGGTGTAGATGCCCATGGGGAGCAGAGAAGCAACACGCTCTTTGTACTTCAAGCCAAAAGCGTGACATACCGCTACGCGGCCTTGTTCCATGGAAGTAGAAGCCAGCGCGGGGAAGCCGATCACGTCGCCCGCGGCGTAGATATGCGGAACTGCGGTGCGATAGTGTTCGTCCACGGGGATGTAGCCACGATCGTTGAGCGCAAGGCCGGCTTTTTCGAGAGCGAGGCCATCGACGGCGGCCCGCCGTCCGGCGGCGAAAAGTGCGGCGTCGGTTTCGAGGACTTTGCCGCTCTTCATCGTCAGGCGTACACCAGTGGCGGAGTTTTCGGTTTTGACCGGGCGTTCGTTAAACAAGAAATGCATGCCAAGAGCGGCAAGGCGGTCGCGGAGACGATCGGAAATCTCATTGTCGAGAAATGGGAGAAGCCGATCGCGCCCGTCAACGAGAGTGACGTCCACACCCAGGGCTTTGAAGATGGAGGCATACTCACAACCAATGACGCCGCCTCCGATGACTGCGAGGCTTTTGGGGATGCGGTCCATTTGAAGAAAGGTATCGTAGTCAAAAGTGTGAATGTCATCGAAGGCGATCTCCGGGGGCCGATGCGGTTTGGAGCCCGTGGAAATGAGGATGACCTCTCCTTTTAACTGACGGGTGCCCTGGGCGCCGGGAACGGCCACGGTATGGGGGTCCAAGAAGGCGGCCTGGCCGGGCACGAGTTCGATGAGGTGGAGTGCGAGGTTTTTCAGAATGCGCCGGCGCTCCATGTCGACGACTTCACGCTCGTGGTGCATGAAATCGTGGACAGTGAGATTTTCCTTGAGGGAATAGTCGATACCGTAGAGGCCGCGCTGCTTGAGGCCGGAAAAGTAGAGCGCGGATTCGCGAAGGGTCTTGCTGGGAACGGTGCCGGTATTGATGCAACTGCCGCCCATGTGCTCGGCGCGCTCGATGACGGCAACGCGTTTGCCAAAATAGGCGGCCTGGGCGCCGCCCTTTTCCCCGGCAGGACCGCAACCGATCACAATGAGATCGAACGTGTCGCTCGAGGTCACGAATTCCTCCGCAGAGTTCTCGCATCTGGACCAGCTAACCACATCCCGGAGGATTGTAGGAGAAGTGGAGGGTTGGAGAAGAAGTTTCTTGGCGGAGTGGAATGGATTGTTCCAGATGCGTAGGACCCCTCCCCACCCGCGGTGTTTTTCGCAAAGAGTGCGAAACCGCTTGAAAACAAATGAGTTGAGTTTTGCATGAATGCAAGAAAGTGCAAGAGAGTGCGCAAGAATATGAAAAGAGAGGGGATAGGGGATAGGAAATAGGGGATCGAGGTTCTGAAGAGTAGGGTGTCCCCCACCCCCCCATGAAAATGGATGGTTATCAAAAGAAAGGAGTTGCGGGAGGGGCATCGCGCAAGTGGTTGAAAAGAAAAGGGGATGCGCGATGGGAATTTGGGCGTTCCTAGCGGGGTAAGTTGGAGGCGCCCCCTCCCCCCTATGTTTTTGTAAAAGATTGATGCGACAGGGGTTAGAGCGTGGGGGTCGGCAAAAAGATTGATTCCATGGGAGTTACGGGTTGGGGGGCGGGGAGTAGGGGTTGGGCCGGGGAAAGAAGTAAGGGCTCGGCGAGGCGGAGTGGCGACAAACATGTGGAAGGATAGCATGGGAGAATCAACTGGTTAAGTATTATGCAGTGAAAGGAGAAAATTGGGCATTAAAAGGCATTGGGGCGGGCTGAACGGTTGCGGTGGACGCGAGAGGAGTAAGAAAAAAGCAAAGTCAAAAGCCCCGCCCTCAAAAACCGAGGGCGGGCACCCAAAGTCATCTTAGGATTTGTCGTCCGGGCCACCCGTCCAATGGGGAGTTCGCGGGTTATGCTGGGATACTGTTCCAGGAATTGTTCCAAGGTCTCGCCGCCTCCCAGATAGTGGTTAAGACTTTGAATGGCACGCACGTACCTCGAAAAACGGGCTCCCCGCCGAAAATGTTCTGGTCTTTGAAAATGACGTTTTGCAGCCTCGGCCTCACTCGCCTGCTTAGCGCTTAGCAGTCAGAGACGAAGAGAAAAAGCCGCTAAACAACAAGCTAATGAGACCGCTTATTCGGTCACCGGGCGAGTGATCGCAATCTTTGTAACGCTATGCAATAGTGGTGCCCGGGGTGGGAGTCGAACCCACATGAGGAAAAATCCCCGGAGGATTTTAAGTCCTCAGCGTCTGCCATTCCGCCACCCGGGCCGGGCAGATAAGAAAAAGTAACATGCGCGGGGACTCCACCCGGGCCGGGCAGATAAGAAAAAGTAACATGCGCGGGGACTGCGCTCAATTCAAATCCGAGAGCGGCGCGTGGGGCTGGTTGTTAGTTCTAAGCTCTAAGTTCTGAGTAAGAAGGAGGGGCTTTTACTTGTGATGGAGTTTCCCCAAGGTCTATCAGATCCTCCATTCGGTTGTCGCGGCGGGCAGGTTGTAAGTCGTCAGTTTTTAGTTTTTAGTTTTTAGTAAGAAAAAATGAACTCTTCTTGTTCTGGATTCCCCGAAGGCATTACGGGTCCTGCGCATGGCCGCTGCGGAGCGCTGATTCTAGTGTGTATTTCTCACTATCTCATCTCTTTGGACTCTGCCAACACCCAAGAAAAAGCCTGTCATCCTTCGGGTTAGACGAAGTCGAACCCGAGGGATCTCAACCGAGTGTCTAGGCCGAGGTGTGGATCAGATGAGATCGTTCGCTTCGCGCAGGATGACAATAGCAACGGGATTAGCCTTGGGAACACGCGCTTTCGTGGTGAGTAATCCGGATCATTGAGTTCGTTGCTGTACAGTCCATCACTCGCAATCTGTCCACGCGGCCCGCGGGCAACGCTTACGCCTCTCTGGGATTTCGGATCGTTTCAAGGTATCTTGAAAAACACGATGTCGGCCATGCGAATCGTCGTATGGAACTGCAAGATGGCATTTTCGCGGAAACGGCAGTTGTTGGAGAAGCTTGCGCCGGATATTGCGGTAATTCCCGAGTGCTCCAAGAGCTCGATCGACGTCGCCGCCGAATGTGGGTTTGATGGCCGCTGGTTCGGTGACAATCCCCAGAAGGGGCTTGGAGTCTTGATAGCGAAGCCGTGGGGTATCGTCGAGAGCAAAGAACCACAAAACAGGTGGATTGTGCCGCTGCAAATTAGTGGCCCAGCCAATTTCCTTCTAATTGCCGTGTGGGCTTCGCAGGTCAGCAAAAATCTCAAAGACAATTACATCGTTCAGGTTCACAGGGCCATCAAAACCAATCCGGAATGGTTCAATGGGCAACCAATTGTTCTCTGCGGTGATTTCAACAGCAACGCCATTTGGGACAAGATGAGGAAGGAGGGCAACCATTCTGCCGTGGTGAAGTTCTTGTCAAACCGAAAAGTAGTAAGCGCCTATCACCACTTTTATTCAGAAGAACATGGACGTGAAACACGACCCACTCATTACTTCTGGCACCAGGAAAATCGTGGCTTTCACATCGATTACGTGTTTCTCTCCGAGGATTGGGCTGCCAGAATTAGAGACGTAGAAGTCGGCAAGTATGATCAGTGGGCAAAGCTGAGCGATCACGTTCCTCTGGTTGTCAATCTCGGCTAAAGCAAGCGCTCCCGTTGGATCTCCTTGCGGAGTCCGTTGGAGATTGATCCCTAGCTGCACGCTCGAAGAGTGGCGGCGCACTTGCAGTTCCTCGCAGCAGGAAAATGAAGACGGTCTGAAACGCGCTCGCGGGACGTGTTCAGGCGAGCGAGTTTTTTCGTTTTGGCGTAAAATCTCTTGACCCGTTCCGTAACGCGGTGCATCTAAAACCTGACCAGGATCTGCGGGTGCCCTCCTGCCCGCGACAGGAGCGAAAGTGAGCCAGTCGAACCTTGTTCCAGGTGACCGCCAAGCGGTCAACGTTCTAGGTGACCGCGAAGCGGTCTACGACCAACTGAGCATCAACACCATCCGTACTCTGGCGATCGACGCGGTCCAGCAGGCAAATTCGGGCCATCCCGGCGCCCCGATGGGGCTTGCGCCGGTGGTCTACGAGCTGTGGCAAAAATTCTTGCGTTACGATCCGGCAGATCCGCTCTGGCCGAACCGCGACCGCTTCGTTCTGTCGGCTGGCCACGCCTCGATGCTGCTGTATGCCACGCTGCACCTCGCCGGCGTGCGGGCCGTCAATGCCAAGGGCGAGGTGACCAATGAGCTCTCCGTGCCGATGGAGGAGATCAAGCGCTTCAGACAAATTAACAGCAGAACGCCCGGGCATCCGGAATCTCACCTGACGACTGGGGTGGAAACGACTACCGGGCCGCTGGGGCAAGGGGCGGGCAACAGCGTGGGAATGGCGATTGCCAGCAAATGGCTGGGCGAAAATTTCAATCGCCCCGGCTTCGACATCTTCGATTTCAACGTCTACGCGATTTGCGGCGACGGCGACTTGATGGAAGGCGTAGCGAGCGAGGCGGCGTCGCTTGCAGGCCATCTGAAGCTTTCGAATCTTTGCTGGATTTACGATAACAACCACGTAACGCTGGACGGTCCGGCGGAGTGGTCCTTCAGCGAAGACGTGATCACGCGTTTCAAGGGCTACGGCTGGAACGTCACGCATGTTGTGGACGCGAACGATTTGGAACTGCTGGCGCGCGGCTACGATAATTTTCTCAAGTCCAAAGACCGGCCGACGCTCATCGTGGTGGACAGCCACATAGGGTACGGATCGCCGCACAAGCAGGATTCCTACGAGGCACATGGCGAGCCGCTGGGCGAGGCGGAAGTCAAACTGGTGAAAAAAAATTACGGGTGGCCCGAAGATGCGAAGTTTCTGGTCCCCGACGGAGTCTATGATCAGTTCAAGAATGGCGTGGGGAAGCGCGGAGCTGAGGCCCGCGCGGCGTGGAAGGCAAAATTCGAGGAGTACAAGAAACAGTTTCCGCAGCTCGCCGATCAACTGAACAGGATGCAAAGCGGCCGATTGCCTGACGGCTGGGACAAGGATTTGCCGAGCTTCCCCGCCGATCCGAAGGGCATGGCCACGCGCGAATCCTCGGGAAAAACTCTGAACGCGCTGGGGAAGAATATACCGTGGCTGATTGGCGGCTCGGCAGACCTGGCCAAATCCAACAAGACGAACCTGACGTTTGACGGCGCGGGTGATTTCTACCCCGATCAGTATCGCGGGCGCAACATCCACTTCGGCGTGCGCGAACATGCTATGGGCGCGATCGTGAACGGCATGACGCTGTCGAAACTCCGCGCGTTCAGCGCCACTTTCTTCAATTTCAGCGACTATATGCGGCCGAGCATGCGCCTCGGCGCGCTGATGGAAATCCCCGCGATTTACATTTTCACGCATGACTCGATCGGCGTGGGAGAAGATGGACCGACGCACCAGCCCATCGAGCAACTGGCGTCCTTGCGCGCGATGCCGAATATGCTGGTGCTGCGGCCGGGCGATGCCAATGAGGTGGTGGAAGCTTACAAGGTGATCCTGCAGCACACGCATGGGCCCTCTACCTTGGTTCTAACGCGCCAGGCCATGCCCACGTTTGATCGCACGAAATACGCGCCCGCCGCAGGAGTTGCTAAGGGCGCTTACATTCTTGCAGATGCTCCGGGCGGGAAACCCGATGTGATCCTCATCGGCAGCGGCAGCGAAGTCTCTCTTTGCGTGCAAGCCGGCGAAACATTGAATGCAGCCGGCATCAAGGCGCGAGTCGTTAGCATGCCGTCATGGGAACTCTTCGAACGCCAGGACGCCGCTTATAAGGAGAGTGTTTTTCCTGCGGGTGTAAGCGCGCGGGTTTCCGTGGAGATGGCTTCCACGTTTGGATGGGAGCGCTACGTCGGCCCCAGGGGCAAAATGATTGGCATGCGCAGCTTCGGCGCATCGGCGCCGCTGAAGGATTTGTTGAAAAAATTCAGCATCGAAGCGGACAAGGTCGTGGCGGCGGCGAGGGAAGTCCTCGGAAAGTGAGCCGGCAATGAAGATCGTGATTGGCTCGGACCACGCTGGGTTTCAATTGAAGGTAGCCACGGGGGATTTGCTGCGCTCCCTGGGTCACGATGTCCTGGATGTCGGCGCGTTCAATGAAAATCCTTCCGATTATCCGGACTTTGCGGAAGCCGTGGGACGGGCAGTGCTAGACCACAAGGCCGAGCGCGGCGTTCTGATCTGCGGCAGCGGCGTCGGCGCGAGCGTGGCGGCAAATAAGCTTCCGGGGATCCGCGCGGCGGTCTGCCACGATTCCTATTCCGCGCATCAGGGCGTGGAGCACGACGACATGAACGTGCTCGTGCTCGGTTCGCGCATCATCGGCTCAAAGCTCTCCGAGGATTTGGTGAAGGCGTTCCTGGGCGCAAAGTTCACGAACGAAGAGCGGCACGTGCGACGGCTCAATAAAGTAAAGGCGCTGGAAGTAAAATTCGCGGCAGGCTTGAAACAGTAAGAAAAACGATCGGTATTCGAAGCGAGAAGCGCGCCCACCCTGCTGAGGCGTACAATAGAGTTTCGAAGCTTTTTGGATTTGAAGGAGAACCAGTATGACGACTACCACGACGATCCCAAGCATAGGCACCGGCCAGGAAACGAATCCGCTGAAAGCCCTGCTCACCTACGGACAATCCCCCTGGATGGATTACATCCGCAGAGATCTGCTCACCAGCGGCGAATTGAAAAAATATATTGATAATGATGGACTCCGCGGGATGACCTCCAACCCGGCGATTTTCGAGAAGGCCATCACCGGCAGCAACCTCTATGGCGACATCCTGACCTCGCCCGACGCGAAGAAGCTCGATGCCAACGGCGTCTTCGAAAAAATCGCGATTCGCGATGTGCAAGACGCTTGCGACATCTTCAAGCCGGTCTATACGGAGTCGAAGCGCCGAGACGGTTACGTCAGCTTGGAAGTCTCACCGTTTCTTGGCTTCGACACGAAAGCCTCGCTCGCGGAGGCTCGCCGCCTGTGGAAGGCCGTGGATCGCCCGAATGTCATGATCAAGATTCCCGGCACTCCGGAAGGCCTCCCTGCCATACGCCAGGCGCTTGAAGAAGGTATCAACATCAATATCACGCTGCTTTTCGCGCAGTCGGTCTACGAACAGGTTGCCGAAGCGTTCCTATCAGCTCTCGAAGCGCGCGCGGCGAAGGGTCAGGACATCAGCCACATTGCGAGCGTGGCCAGCTTTTTCGTCAGCCGCATCGATACCCTGGTTGATAGCAAGATCGACGAAAAGCTCAAGACCACTACGGATGCCGGCCAGAAAGCTCTGCTCGAAACTATCCGCGGCAAGGTTGCCATCGCCAACGCCCGGCTCACCTACAAGAAGTATCAGGAACTTTTCGGCGGCCCGCGTTGGAAGGCACTTGCGCCCAAAGGGGCGCAGACTCAGCGTCTGCTTTGGGCCAGCACCAGCACCAAGAATCCAAAGTACCGCGATGTGATCTACGTCGAAGAACTGATCGGTGCGGACACTGTCGACACCATACCTCCGGCAACCTTTGATGCCTTCCGTGATCACGGCAAGCTCCGCCCCAGCCTTACTGAAAACGTTGAGGGAGCCGCCGGGACCATGGCGGACCTCGCCAAGGCTGGCATTTCGATGAAGGAAGTGACCGACAAGCTTTTGGTGGACGGCGTCAAGCTCTTTGCGGATGCCTTCACAACGCTGTTGGCTGCGACGGGTAAAAGCGCCGGGGTTCGCGCGTGAGTGTCAACAAACAAACCTACAAATTGCCGAATCAGCTTGCGGGCGCGGTTGCCGCGTCCCTCGACGACTGGAAAAAAAACAATAAAGTCGCGCGCCTGTGGCAGAAGGATGCTTCGCTCTGGAGCGGAACGGACGAGAGTAATTGGCTCGGCTGGCTGACCATCACCGAAGAACAGGTCGCCCATATTGACGCTCTCAAGCAGATCGCCGAGGACGTGAAAAAGGCGCGCTTCAAGCATGCGCTCTTGCTGGGCATGGGCGGCTCCAGCCTCTGTCCCGAAGTTCTGCGCATGACCTTTGGAAAGATCAAGGGATTTCCCGAGCTGCACGTTCTCGATTCCACGGACCCCGCGCAAATCAAAGCCATCGAAGCGAAAGTGGACCTCAAGAGCACCATCTGCATCGTCTCAAGTAAATCCGGAAGCACGCTCGAACCCAACATTTACAAGCAATACTTCTTCGAGCGCGTGAAGGCCAAGGTGGGCGAAAAAGAAGCCGGCAATCGGTTCATCGCCATCACCGATCCAGGCTCCAAGATGCAGCAGGTCGCCGAAGCGGATAGGTTCCGCAAGATTTTCATGGGCGTGCCGAGCATCGGCGGACGCTATTCCGCGATTTCCAACTTCGGCATGGTACCCGCGGCCGTTAGGGGGCTGGATGTTGCAAACTTTCTGAAAAACACCGGAGAGATGGTCAAGGCGTGTGGTGCATCCTCTGCCGCCGATGCCAATCCGGGCGTCATCCTGGGGACCATCCTGGGCGTCGCCGCGAATCACGGCCGGGACAAACTCACCATTGTCACCTCGCCGGGAATCTTCGATCTCGGAGCGTGGCTCGAACAATTGATTGCCGAATCCACAGGAAAAATCGGCAAAGGCATTATTCCGGTGGATCGCGAACGCCTCGCCAAGCCAGCTATCTATGGCAACGATCGGGTCTTCGCTTATCTGCGTCTGGCATCGAAGCCCAACAAGGCCCAAGATGCCGCCGTTGCCGCGCTCGAAAAAGCCGGACACCCCGTCGTGCGCATCACTCTGCCAAACACCTATGCTCTTGGGCAGGAATTCTTCCGCTGGGAAATCGCAACTTCCGTCGCAGGCTCCATCCTCGGCATCAACCCCTTCAACCAACCTGACGTCGAGGCCAGCAAAATCGAAACCAAAAAATTGACGAGCCAGTACGAAACGACAGGAAGTCTGCCGCCGGAATCGCCTTTCTTCGAAGAGAAAGGCATCAAGCTTTTCGCCGACGAAAAAAACACGGCTGCATTGAAGGGCGGCGCGAAACTTGCCGACGTGTTGAAAGCTCATCTCTCACGCCTCGGCGCAGGGGATTATTTTGCCGTCCTTGGCTACATCACGATGAATCCTTCGAATGAAAAGTCCTTGCAAACGATTCGCCACGCGGTGCGCGACAAGAAAAAAGTGGCCACCGTTCTCGGCTTCGGCCCGCGGTTCCTGCACTCCACCGGACAAGCCTACAAAGGCGGTCCCAATAGCGGCGTTTTTCTGCAGATCACTTGCGACGATGCCAAGGATCTGCCCGTCCCCGGACAGAAATATACGTTTGGCGTTGTGAAGTCAGCACAGGCTCGCGGCGATTTTGCCGTTCTTGCCGAACGCGGCCGTCGCGTCTTGCGCGTTCACATAGGAAAGAATCTAAAGTCAGGGCTCGCGACACTCGCGAAAGCCGTGCAAAAAGCAATTGCATAGAGTTTCAAAAAAATCTACTTCACGAAAGGCTGAGGAACGCAGACGATGCAACTTGGGATGATCGGATTGGGAAGAATGGGCGCCAACATGGTTCGGCGCCTGCAAAAAAACGGTCACAAGTGCGTGGTGTTCGACCGCAGCGCCGACTCGGTGAAGCAACTTGAAGGCGAAGGCGCAACCGGCGCAACTTCCCTCGATGATTTCGTCAAGAAACTCCAAAAGCCCCGCGCGATCTGGCTCATGGTGCCGGCCGCGGTCGTCGATGCCTCGCTTCACGATTTGGTGGGCAAGGTCGAGGCCGGCGACACCGTGATCGATGGAGGAAATTCCTACTATATCGATGACATCCGCCGCGCGAAAGAACTCTCCGCCAAAGGAATCCATTATTGCGACGTTGGCACCAGCGGCGGCGTGTGGGGCCTCGAACGCGGCTATTGCCAGATGATCGGCGGCGAAACCGACGTCGTGAAGCGCCTCGATCCGATTTTCAAAACACTCGCGCCCGGTCGTGGCAATGTCGACCGCACGCCCGGCCGCGACAAGGTAGCTGGCACCGCTGAGGAAGGCTATCTTCACTGCGGCCCTTCCGGCGCCGGCCACTTCGTCAAAATGGTCCACAACGGCATTGAGTACGGCTTGATGGCGGCCTACGCCGAGGGCTTGAACATCCTCAAGCATGCCAACGCGGGCAAATCCCACCGCGAGGCCGACGCGGAAACCACCCCGCTGCGGAATCCCGAACACTATCAGTACGATTTCAATTTGGCGGACATCACGGAAGTGTGGCGCCGGGGCAGCGTCGTGGCATCATGGCTGCTCGATCTGACCGCCATTTCCCTGCTCGATCAGCCTACACTCGAACGCTTCTCGGGCCGCGTCTCCGATTCGGGCGAGGGCCGATGGACCATTCTCGCCGCCATCGAATCGACCGCGCCCGCGCCCGTTCTGACCGCATCTCTGTTTCAGAGATTTACATCGCGCGGCGAAGACGATTTTGCGGCGAAAGTGTTATCCGCGATGCGCTTCCAATTCGGCGGACACGTCGAGAAGAAATCGGGCCATTAGAAATTTCGGAAGCCCTCGGGCGCCCGAAGACAGGAAGCCTCTCTCATGAGCCTGAACCATCCGGACGTGAACCCCACGGCGGCGCCGTGTGTGATGGTTATTTTCGGCGCCACCGGCGACCTGACCAAACGCAAACTCCTCCCCGCTCTCTGCAATCTCGCGCAGGACAACTTGCTTTCCCCTCAATTCGCCATCGTCGGCTTTGCGAGCAACGACTACACGACCGACAGTTTTCGCAAAATGCTGTCCGAAGAGATGCCCAAGTACGCCCCCGCTCCGATTGACCCCAAGTTGTGGAGCTGGATGAGCGAACGGATCTACTATGTGCGCGGCGATTTTCAGGATGCGGAAGCATTCAATCGGCTGGATCAGCAAATTGCGGAAGCGGACAAAGAACACCATACGCTTGGAAACCGGTTTTTCTATCTGGCCGTGGCTCCGCGGTTCTTTTCCTCCATCGCGCAAATGCTGGGGCAGTGCTGCTTGACGAAAGAAGAAAATGGCCGCTGGGCGCGCGTAATCGTCGAGAAGCCCTTCGGGCATGACCTGGCCTCAGCGAAACAGCTCAACCAGGATCTGAAGCAAGTCCTTACGGAAAAACAGATCTACCGCATCGACCACTATCTCGGCAAAGAGACCGTGCAGAACGTCATGGTCTTCCGTTTTTCCAACAACATCATCGAGCCGCTGTGGAACCGCAATTACGTCGACCACGTCCAGATCACCGCGGCGGAAACCGTCGGAGTCGAGCATCGTGGCGGCTTTTATGAAACGGCAGGTGCGCTCCGCGACATGGTGCCGAACCATCTCTTCCAACTCCTCACCATGACCGCGATGGAGCCGCCGATTTCCTTCGATGCCGATGAAGTCCGCAACAAACAGGCGGAAGTGCTCCACGCCATTCAACCGTTTGGCCCCGAAGAAGTACTCACCAATATGGTTCGAGGCCAGTATGGCGGAGGCACCGTCGACAGCCAGCGCGTCTTGGGCTACCGCGGCGAGCCCGATGTGGCTCCCGATTCGAACACGGAAACCTTTGTGGCCCTGAAGTTACAAATCGACAACTGGCGCTGGGCCGGGGTCCCTTTCTATCTCCGCACAGGCAAGCGCCTCGCGCAGCGCATGACGGAGATTGTGATTCAATTCCGCCGCACGCCTTTTGTGCTTTTCCGCAATACCACGGTGCGAAATCTCGAGACCAACCGGCTCGTCATTCACATTCAGCCCGATGAAGGCATCTCGCTCAGCTTCGGCGCCAAGGTTCCTGGCTCGGTGATGAGGCTCGGCCTCGTCAATATGGACTTCGATTACAGCACCTATTTCGGCTCAGAACACAGCACCGGCTACGAACGCCTCTTGCGCGACTGCATGGCGGGTGATGCCACGCTTTTCCAACGCGCGGACATGGTCGAGGCGGGCTGGAGCGTGATTCAGCCCATCCTCGACGTCTGGCACGCTTTGCCCGCCCGCGGATTTCCAAATTATTCTTCGGGCTCCTGGGGGCCGGTGGAGGCGGAAGACCTGCTGGAACGCGATGGCCGCTCCTGGCGCCGCATCGGCGAAGAAGATGTGGACAAACGCGGCCGCATTGCCGCCCAGGACAGAACGGGAATCATCACTTAAAAGGAGCGCGAGTGGATCGCGAGATTCGAATCCTGGCCGACGGCGCAGCCATCGCCAAGCGCGCGGCGCTGAAGTTCGTTCAAGCCGCGGCAGCGGCGGTGCGCGAGAAAGGCACCTTCAACGTAGCGCTCGCAGGGGGATCGACCCCCAAAGCGCTCTACAGCCTCCTCGTGAACGATCCAACACTGCGCTCGCAGGTTCCTTGGGATAAAATACATCTGTTTTTCGGCGACGAGCGCCATGTCGCGCCGGACCATCCGGACAGCAATTTTCGCATGGCCACGGAAGCGATGATTTCCAAATCGCCGTTGAAGCCGGAGCAGGTCATGCGGATCAAAGGCGAATATCCCGATGCGGACCAGGCCGCGCTAGAATACGAAAAGGCGCTGCGCGAGCATTTCAATCTGAAAGATGCAGAGTATCCGCGCTTTGATCTTGTATTGGCCGGGATGGGCAACGAGGGCCACACCCTCTCGCTTTTCCCGGGAACGAAAGCGCTGCATGCCGATGGGCGGTTGGTTGTGCGAAACTGGATCGGCAAGTTGTACACGGAGCGCATCACTCTGACCGCCCCGGCGGCCGGCAATGCCGCGCAAGTCATCTTCATGGTGACGGGCGCGGACAAGGCACCGGCGCTGAAAGCCGTACTGGAAGGGCCGTTTGAGCCGGAGCAATTGCCCGCGCAACTGCTCCAGCCGCAAAATGGAAAATTGCTTTGGCTGGTGGACACTGCCGCCGGCAGCATGCTTTCGGTAGGAATCCGAGAATAGCCGATCGCATAGAGATCACACTTCCGTTGACCGCTTAGCGGTCACGTCTTAAACGAGGAGAAAGAAATGGCAACCACTGCAAGCTTGGGAAAAATTGAAACCTATCTCGGCGCAAAGGCGGATTCCCTGCTGGGATTCAAGTCGCCGAAAATAGCCAAGGAACGCCTGCATCTTCCCGGCCCGGACTTTGTCGACCGCATCTACGCCGCGACCGACCGCAACCTCCGCGTGCTCACCAATCTGCAGCGCATGTTCGGCCACGGCCGGCTCAGCGGCACGGGTTATCTCTCCATTCTGCCCGTCGACCAGGGCATCGAGCACTCCGGCGGCGCAAGCTTCGCCAAGAATCCCGATTACTTTGATGGCGGGAACATCGTCAAGCTGGCCATCGAAGGCGGCTGTAACGCCGTCGCTTCCACATTCGGAGTGCTCGGCTCCGTCGCGCGCAAATACGCCCACAAAATCCCGTTCATCGTGAAGATCAATCACAACGAGCTGCTGACTTTCCCGAATAAAGCGGATCAGATTCTCTTCGGCACCGTGCAGCAGGCCTATGACATGGGCGCGTCTGCCGTCGGGGCCACCATCTATTTCGGCTCAGAGCAGAGCGGCCGCCAGATCGTGGAAATCAGCCAGGCCTTCGCCAAGGCCCACGAACTCGGCATGGCCACCGTTCTCTGGTGCTATTTGCGCAACAACGCGTTCAAGAAGGACAAGGACTATCACGTCTCCGCCGACCTCACCGGCCAGGCCAACCATCTCGGCGTAACCATCGAGGCGGACATCATCAAGCAGAAGCTCCCGGAAAATAACGGCGGCTATGCGGCGCTGAACATGGGCGATTCCAACTACGGCAAATTCGACAAGCGCATCTATACCGACCTCAGCAGCGATCATCCAATCGACTTGACCCGCTATCAGGTCGCCAACTGCTACATGGGCCGCGCCGGCCTCATCAATAGCGGCGGCGCTTCCGGCGCCAACGACTTCGAAGAAGCCGTCGCCACCGCCGTCATCAACAAGCGCGCCGGCGGCACCGGCCTCATCTCCGGCCGCAAAGCCTTCCAGCGCCCCATGAAAGAAGGCGTCCAGCTCCTGAACGCGATCCAGGACGTCTACCTCAGCCCAGAAGTCACCGTCGCCTAGCGCGATAATATCCAAGCAGGATTCGCCGCGGGAAGTCTTCGGGCAGCAGCCGGGGGACGCCCGTGGCGTGCTTTTTTGAGCGGCAACATTCTTGAACCAAAAACCAGCCTGCCACATCAGACTTCTTAGCGAGTAAGAAGGAGAATCTTGTGACTTACAGGCTGGAAGGCAAGACCGTTGCTATCACCGGCGGTGATCAAGGAATCGGACGAGCCATCGTCGAGCGGCTCGCCCAGGAAGGCGCGGACGTCGCTTTTTGCTACCGTTCGAACAAGGCTGGGGCGGATGAGACGGTCGCCGCTGTTACGGCGCTGGGCCGCAAGGCTGCGGCGTTCCAGGCCGATGTCGGCAAAGTTGCGGATGGGCAGCGTTTCATCTGCGAGGCCGTTGCCGCGCTCGGCAAAATCGACATTCTCGTGAACAACGCGGGCCTTGAACGCCACGCGGACTTCTGGGACGTGACGGAAGCGGATTACGACGCCGTCCTGAACGTCAATCTGAAGGGCACATTCTTTATCACGCAGGCCTTCGTGAAGCATCGCATGCAGGTCAAAGGCGTAGGTAAGATCATCAATATCAGCTCTGTCCACGAAGAACTTCCCTTCCCGCATTTCACTTCCTACTGCGCCAGCAAAGGCGGCGTTAAGATGATGACGCGCAACCTTTCGATCGAGCTCGCGCCCCTCGGCATCACCATCAACAATATTGCCCCGGGAGCCGTCGAAACGCCCATCAACACGAAGCTCTTGAACGACCCTGCGAAACTCAACGCCTTGCTCGCAAACATTCCGCTGAAGCGCCTCGGCAAGCCCCAGGACATCGCGTCGCTGGCCGCCTTCCTCGCATCCTCGGATTCGGACTACGTCACCGGCACCACGTATTTTGTGGATGGCGGCTTGACGTGGAATTACCAGGAGCAATAGGACAAAACAAGCGAGCCGTCGGACGGCGTGTCAGAAGCGCTGTTGGGGTTCTCGTCTTCAGGCTCGGGTAAGCGTTGCGGCGCGCGCCGCTTCCAATAATTTTTTCGCGTTTTCCCGGATGTCCCCTCTGCCGAAGACGGCGTTGCCGGCGACAAGCAACTCAGCGCCCGCACGCACAACGTCGCCGACCGTATCGAGCCCCACTCCCCCATCCACTTCGATGCGGAATGACAGGCCGAGCGATTCGCGGACTTCGACGAGCGTCTTGATCTTGTGGAGAGCGCCTGGAATGAATTTTTGCGCGCCGAATCCCGGATTCACGGACATCACCAGAACGTGATGAACCATGTCCAGCACTTCATCCACCATGTGCACCGGCGTGGCGGGATTCAGAACTACACCCGGCTTGCACCCGTGCGTTTCAATCAGCTGCAGCGTGCGATGAAGATGAACGCACGCTTCCTGGTGCACGGAAATCCAGCTGGCGCCGGCTTCCGCAAAAGCAGGAATGAACTCGTCAGGGTGCTCGATCATCAGGTGGCAATCGAGGATGGTATTGGGAAGAGCTTTCCTCAGCGAGGCCACGACCAACGGCCCAATCGTGATATTCGGCACGAAGTGACCGTCCATCACGTCGACGTGGAGCACGGTGCCGCCGCCGTCCAGCGCCGCTTTCGCGTTTTCGCCGAGCCGGGCGAAGTTTGCGGATAGAATCGAGGGTGCCAGTTCGATGGTCATGGGCAGCGGGCCGCTCCTTCCTTCCGTCAGAGAAAACAGATTATACGCGGAAGTTCTTCGATGCTCGCTGAAAAGTAGGATTCGAACAAGACCCCGAGCATCACCATGGAATCGAACGGCGTCTCTGGCTGCTCTCGCGCGCCAGCTCGATGATCCGCACGCAAACACGGTCGGAACAAGAGAATTGCAACCGCGCCTTGACTGGCGTAAATTTTGGGAGCGGGGGAATATTTCAAAAATGCACCTTTGGCAAGTTCGGCCCACTCTATTTCTATGCGCAATCCTCATTCTCATTCCGTGCGGCCGACCCATCGCTGCCGATTCCCCGGAAGTTCCCGTTGTTGACGCCGGCCTCGGCTCCTGCCGCGCAGATTTCATCGTAAAAGATGGTTCGGACAAACCTCTTTTTAATGCCAAGATTAGTCTCACGATCAAGTACGGATTCTGGAGCAAGCGCAAGACGGAGCTCGAAATCGGCACCAACAGCGATGGCAAGGCCCGCGTCACGGGGTTGCCCGATTCTCCGAAGAAACCGCTGGATTTTTCTATCAAGAGCGGCAACGTGTCGACCACCGTCACTGACGATCCCTCTACCAATTGCAACGCGGTCTTCAACGTCACTCTGACCGTTCATTAAACTGATGATTTTCCGCGTCTTCCGCACTTTCCGTGAGGCCGGAGCTTCCGCGGCTCGGCGGATGCATTTCCGTCTGAATCGAGGCGTCTGCAAGGCTCTTAGATGATTCCGGAATCCCACGGGAGGGTGCATCGCCGCTCGCTGCTCACGCGCGCCAGCTCGAGCATGCGCATGACGTCCAACGCATATTCGGGAGTCACGGCCGGCGCAGCGCGTCCTAGAATCGCGTCGCGCACGTTCGAATAGTAATCACGGTAGTCGCAGGTGGCCGAGGGAATGCGCCGCTGTTCGAACGAATCTCCTGAGGGAACGGTGAGGACGCCCCAATTCTCTTCCGGCTCGGCGCCCCATGCGGTGTCGCTCGGGATGTAGCCGCGTCGAAGATTGTGCTCTTGTGGGTCGAAAGCCTGTTTCACGAAGCTGGCTTGCGTGCCGAATAGAACGAAGCGGGGGCGCGGGGCGGCGGCGAGGATGCTGGATCGAAGAACCGCGCGCATGCCGTTCGAATAGTGAAGCGTAATATCAAAGGCATCGTCGGCGGCGGCGTTTTCACGCTCCGTTCGAACGTCGGCGGTTACGGCCACAGGCAAGCCGAAGAGCACCAGCGCGTGATCGATCAGATGCGGCGCGATGTCGAATAAGATTCCGCTGCCCGGGCGCGCGGTCTCACGCCAGGCGCCGGGCTTGAGATGCGGGCGGAAGCGGTCGTAAGCCGTTTCGAATCGGACGATGCGGCCAAGCGTTCCGGCCTCCACAACCTGCCGGATAGCTTGAAAATCGCCGTCGTAGCGCCGGTTCTGATAGACGGTGAGCAAGCGATTGGCATCCTTCGCAAACTGCACGAGCGAAACAGCCTCTTCGAGAGTCGTTGTGAACGGCTTATCGACGACTACATCGCGGCCCGCCTCAAGACATTGCCGCGCGAACGGATAGTGCGTCTCGTTAGGAGTGGCAATCACAATGAGGCGAATTTCCGCCATCGAGAGCAATTCGTCCAGGTCCCGCGCGATTCGAACGTCGGGATATTTCTCCGCCGCTTCGGCGCCGCTGCGTTGCAGAATGGCGGCTAGATGCAAACCAGGCACAGCGCGAATTACTGGCGCGTGAAACGCGCGGCCGGCAAGACCGAATCCTACGAGACCGACTTCAATCATGGAGAACCATTGTTCCGCAGTATTGAATGCTAAAGAGTATCGAACTTTCGCATTCCAGGCAGAAGGATTTTTCAGAAACGCGAGGTTGCTTGAAAGAGCGGCGTCCTTCAGAATGGCGGATCACCTATGAGCGAACAAAATGCAGTCATCACAGAAACGCAAGGGCACCGCAACCTGCTCGCGCTGCTCTTCGCAGGCTTCGTGCTGAGCGGAATAGCAACCACGATCGTCGGTCCGATGTTGCCCATTTTTATCCGCAGATGGTCTCTCGACGACGGGCAGGCTGGCCTTTTCTCCACAATTCAATTCCTGGCCGCACTGGGGGGCACTCTGGCATCCAGTGCGATTGCCGCCTGGCGGGGATACCGCCCGGCTTTGGTTTTGGGTTATGCGCTCATGGGAGGAGGTCTTGCGTCCCTTAACGCAAACACGCACGGCGTTGCCCTAGCTGCTACCGCGGCTTTCGGCTTGGGTTATGGGTTGATCACTCCAGGAACAAATTTGTTCGTTGCGGAATTGGGAGGAGCAAAGAGTGCGTCGCTATTGAGCCAGCTCAATTTCGCATGGGGCGCGGGAGCGATGGTCTGCTCCCCATTGATCGCCCTAGCGCTGAAACACAACGGGCTGGCGAGCCTACTGACGGGCACTGCAATCTTTGGCGGAATTCTCGTGCTGGGCCTGGCGTTCGTCTCCTTCAGCGGGCAGAAGCACGAAAAGGAGGTGAGTACGGCCGGAGCGGCATCCCCTGCAATTGGATTGGGAGTCACGATTGCGATGGCCGCCATGTTTTTCATTTATGTAGGGATGGAAAACGGCATCGGTATCTGGTCCGCAGAGTACGCCAAGCGGCTGGCGAATGGCATTACAGACATGACCACGCTGGCGCCGATGTTTTTCTATGCCGGCCTCACCTCCGGCCGCGCCGCCGCACCGTTGGTTCTACAGCGCCTGCATGAGAGAAAAATAGTGCTGGGCGCTCTGGGCCTGGCGGCAGCGGCAACGGCATTGCTGATCGCATCCAGATCGCTGCCTGTTGCCACGGTGGCAGTCTTTCTGGCCGGCCTGGGATGCGCTAGCGTCTATCCCATTTACATCGCCTGGCTCTCTCGATGGTATGGGGCACGCGCGAAAAAAATTGGGGGCATCCTCTTTGCACTCGCTTCTCTTGGAGGATCTGCAGGCCCTGGGTTGATCGGAGCGGTTTCCAAATACTCCGGCAGCTTGCGCGTGGGGTTGCTCGTGCCGCTGGCCGGCGCGACTATCCTGATTTGCCTGGCGCTGCTGCTGCGCCGGCGGACGGCGGCGTGAGGTATTCTTAGCCCGTGCAGAATGCCGCATCCTCGCAACGTTCACCCACGAACGGACTGCTGCTGGGGCTGGTGATCACGCTGGCCGCCGTGCTGGCTTACGCTTCCTACATCACCGTTCAGCTCGCCGGTCTGCGAAGACTCCAGAGCGAGATGGTGGATCGAAACCGGAAAGACTCGCTGCAACTGTTGCGCGTCCAGAACGATCTCAATTCCATCGCGCTGGCCATGCGGGACATGCTCGACACCACGGAACCTTATCCGCTAACGGCCTGGAGCGCGCAGTTCGAACGCATTCACCAGGACCTGGACACCGGCTTAAAGCTAGAAGAGAGCCTGGCGGGAGCAAACCGCACTCCGGAGCAGCGGCTCTATCTTTCACAATCGGTGGCGCAGTTCTGGGACGCCGTGAACCGCATGTTCGGGCTGGCGCAGAACGGCAAGGATGCGGAGGCGCGAGAACACATTCGATTGTCGCTCCAAGCGCGGCAGCAAGCCCTCAGCACAGCGGTTTCGCGGCTGCTGGTGGAAAACAATGAAGGCGAGGAGCAAGCCGCCGCGCGCATCGCTCAGATTTACGATGGTGTGCAGCGGCAACTCTATATTTTTCTCGCGGCAACGCTCATCGCCATTGTTCTGACGAGCTTGTATCTGATTCGCAGCAACCGCCAGATTTTTGCGCGCCTGGCAGACCTCTCCGAGCAGCGTAGCGATTTGGCGCAGAAACTGATCTCCACGCAGGAATCGACACTGCGGCACATTTCCCGCGAACTCCACGACGAGTTCGGGCAGGTCCTGACGGCGATCGGATCGATGCTGAGCCGCGCGGGCAAGCACGCTCCGGAAGGATCGCCGCTGCGCGAGGATCTGAAGGAGGTGCAGGAGATCGCGCAGTCAACGTTGAACAATATCAGGACACTCTCCCAGGCACTTCATCCGGTGCTGCTAGAAGAGGCAGGGTTAGAAAGCACTCTTGACTGGTATATTCCCACGGTGGGGCGGCAAACAGGCCTGGCGCTGCATTACGAAAAGACGGGACAGCCGTTTCCCGTAGAGACGAGCGCAGGTGTGCATATCTATCGCGTGCTGCAGGAAGCGCTGAATAACGTGAGCCGGCATTCCGGGGCGAGTGATGCCTGGATCTGGCTAAGATTCTCTCCGGATTCACTGGAACTCGAAGTGGAAGATCACGGCACGGGTTTCGTGGCAGAAAAGATGCAACGCGGAATCGGCTTGGTCGCCATGCGAGAACGCGCCGAGTTGATTGGCGGCACGCTGGCAATCTCACCGCGCCCGCGAGGTGGGACCAAGGTCCGTCTCCAGATTCCCCGCGGCAAAGTGGACCCCAATGGCGCATAAGATAACGGTTCTGCTGGCCGACGATCACGTGCTGGTACGCCGCGGATTCCGCCGCATGCTGGAAGATGACCCGGGAATCTCCGTCGTGGGAGAAGCCAGCGACGGTAAAGAAGCCGTGCGTCTGGCCTGCGAACTGCGGCCCAGGGTCACGGTGATGGACTGCGCCATGCCGGAACTGAGCGGCATCGAAGCGACGCGAAAAATCCTGGAAAAATTCCCGGAAGCGGGAATCCTGATGCTGAGCATGCATTCCGAGGAAACGCTGGTGAGCCAGGCGCTCGAAGCGGGTGCGCGCGGCTACGTGCTGAAAAATGCCATGGACCTCGACCTGGTCAGCGCGGTGAAGAGCATCGCGTCGGGCATGACCGTGCTCGACCCGCAATTGTCGCGCCCGGGCACTCTTAAGGGGGAGCGCGCCGGAGGATTGACGCCACGCGAGCTGGAAATCCTGCAACACATTGTGGCCGGCAAGTCGAACAAGGAAATCGCGGTGGATTTGAATCTCAGCGTGAATACCGTTGCAGTGCACCGCGCCAATATCATGGACACGCTCGGGATTCACAAGACGGCAGAGCTGGTGGTCTACGCCATTCGAAATGGCCTGGTGAACCTGCCGTGAACCGGCGCGACTTCCTATTCACGGCGTTCGGCGCAGGACTAACCACGGCGGCGCCACCCTGGGTGTTCGCGAATCCCGCCTCCTCGCTGGGATTCCGCCTGACCGATGTTACGAACGCGGCGGGGATCCAGTTTCGGCACAACAGCGGCGCTTATGGCGGCAAGTTGCTCCCAGAGACGCTTGGGTCGGGCTGCGCGTTCCTCGATTACGACGGCGATGGCTGGCAAGACATCCTTCTAGTGAACGGTATGGACTGGCCCGGACACAAACGCCAGCGCGCCACGCTACGGCTCTACCGCAACAACCGAAATGGCACTTTTACCGACGTAACGCGCAGCGCAGGTCTCGACCTCGAGATGTACGGAATGGGGGTGGCCGTCGGCGATTACAACAACGACGGCTTTCCCGACATTTTCATCACGTGCGTGGGGCAGAGCCGCCTTTTTCGCAACACCGGCAAAGGAACTTTCGTGGATGCCACGCGCTCGAGCGGTCTCTTCGGCCGCCAGGGCTTCAGCACTTCTGCACTGTGGTTTGATTATGACCGTGACGGATTGCTTGATCTTTTCGTGTGCAATTACGTGCGCTGGTCACCCGAGCACGATGTCTTCTGCAGCCTCGATGGTTCACATAAGTCATATTGCACGCCGGAAGCCTATCGCGGGGATACCTGCTGGCTCTTCCACAACCGCGGCAACGGAACATTCGAAGACGTTACTGCAACCAGCGGCATTTTTGACAGCAGCTCAAAATCCCTCGGAGTCGCGATGTTCGACTACGACCAGGACGGCTGGCCGGACTTGCTGGTGGCCAACGACACGCAACCTAATAAGCTTTATCGCAATTTGAGGAACGGCAAATTCAAGGATGTCGCGGTGGAGGCCGGCCTGGCGTTCAGCACAGAAGGGAAAGCCCGCGCTGGCATGGGCGTCGACAGCGGAGATTTCGATGGTTCGGGCAAGCCCGGCGTGGCCATCACCAACTTCGACAACGAAATGATCGGTCTGTATGGCGCTACCGCTCCGGGAGTTTTCGACGACGTGTCCATTCCATCCGGAATCGGGGCGGCGTCCCGGAACACTCTCGGTTTTGGCTGCCTGTTCCTCGATGTGGATCTCGATGGCGCTCTGGACCTGGCGGTTGCGAACGGCCACATCGACGAAACGGTTCGCAATATCCGTGGAAATGTCGGTTACGCGCAACCGCCGCAACTCTTCCTGAACCGGGGCGGCGGAAAATTTCGCGACGTGGCCAACGCAGTCGGAGGAGGATTTGAGACTCCGAAGGTTGGACGGGGACTGGCCTGCGGAGATTTCGACCGCGACGGTGACCTGGACATCCTGATGACCACCAACAATGGCCCGGCATACTTATACCGCAACGATCAAACGGCGAACTCTCGGAGCATTCGATTTCTCCTAAAGGGTACGAAGTCGAATCGGGATGCGATCGGCTCATTGGTGCGCATTTTTCACGAGGGGCAAACGCAATCGAGGATGGTCCGAGGCGGCTCCAGCTACCTTTCTCAATCGGAATTGCCGGTAACGTTTGGCCTCGGCTCGCGCGAAAAAATCGATCGCGTGGTGATCGACTGGCCCAGTGGTCGCACCGAGGAGTACAAAGACCTGCATGCCGGAAAAACGTACAACTGCATGGAAACAAAGGGGATAGATGCACAACCTGGCTTCTAATGCTTTTGCATTATTGCCAGCGTCCCCGCCAATACATATAAGTGTGCCCACTAGCAGTATCGCCTCCGGCTCCGCCAGATCCTGGCTCGCTTCGGGGCACCCCAAACTGAATTGCGGCCGGATGTTTCTCAAGCATCCGGCCGCTCTCTTGATAACCGCAATCCGCGCACGCAGGTGGAGATGATGCAAATTGATTTTATAAAGCGGTGGTTATCACGAATCCTGATCGCGCTGATGGTCAGCGCGGTTTACCTCTACGGATATCCCTCGGCCACGATCTCCTACGCTGTTGCGGATTTGTTCCATATCGCGATCGGCATGGTCTTAACGATTCTCCTTATTTTTTACCTGAGACGTTTGCTCCCCCGCGAAACACTGCTGGTCCGTCTGGGCTGGCTTTCGCTGGCTGCGGGAGCGCTCCTCGGAATCGTGTTGATTAAGATCGGTACACCCCGTCGTCTGAAGCCGTGGTTGTATGCACATATTGCGCTATGCGTTCTTGGCACGCTTTTTCTGGCCACATCCTGGCTCTTCTCAAAAAGTTGGCTGGGCGACGGCGTCATCCGGCGCGGCCTGGGTTTTGCGGCACTGACGCTACTGACGGCGAGCATCGCAGCGGGAACATGGTGGACGCGCGAAGTCGCCTGGAAGAACGCGAATCGCATCTCCAATCCGCTGATGCCTCCGGAATCCATGGACGGCGAAGGAGATGGCCCCCCGGGGAAATTCTTCCCCAGTTCCGCGCAGACCAAGCACGGCGGCAACATTCCCTCCCAATACTTCATGAAATCGGATGCTTGCCAGCGCTGCCATGCGGATATCTATAAGCAGTGGGACAGCTCGATGCACCATTTCTCTTCCTTCAACAACCAGTGGTACCGCAAGAGCGTTGAGTACATGCAGGAAGTCGCCGGCGTGCGTTCGTCCAAGTGGTGTGCCGGATGCCACGATCCCGCGCTTCTCTACAGCGGCTTGTTCGATACGCCCATCAAGCAAATCGTTGACCGCCCGGAAGCCCGCGCCGGCCTGGGCTGCCTGATGTGCCACAGCATTGTGGAAGTAAAGAGCACTATGGGCCAGGGCGACTTTTTCCTGGAATACCCGAAGCTCCACGAGCTGGCGGCCAGCGAGAATCCTTTGATGCGCTCGTTGCACGACTTCGTGGTTCGCCTGAACCCCGAGCCGCACCGCCGCACCTTCCTGAAGCCCTTCATGCGCGCGGACACCGCGGAGTTCTGTTCTTCATGCCACAAAGTTCATTTGGATGTCCCGGTGAATCATTACCGGTGGATCCGCGGCTTCAATGAATATGACAACTGGCAGGCCAGCGGCGTTTCCGGGCAGGGCGCGCGCGCCTTTTATTATCCGAAGAGCCCGATGAATTGCGCCGACTGCCACATGCCGCAGGTGCCTTCGAACGATGACGGCAACGTCAAAGGTCTCGTGCATTCGCATCGCTTCCCCGGCGCGAACACGGCAGTGCCCATCGCGAATCAGGACCAGGCGCAATACGAGTTCGCCAAAAAGTTTCTTCAGGACCAACAACTGAGCGTCGATATCTTCGCCGTTTCTCCGGCGGAGAAAGAAGCGAATGTTCCCGCGCGGAACGAATTGGGAAAGCCGGAACTCTCGACGACTTTCGCCGTTGGCGAAGAGTCTGATATTTCACTGCCGAAAGGCCCGGCCGGCGAAGTCCGCCCCATCACCGCTCCCATCGATCGCACGGATGCGGCGGTGCGGAGGGGCGATGACGCCCGCGTGGATGTGGTTGTGCGCACGCGCAAGGTCGGGCACTTCTTCCCCGGCGGCACGGTGGACGCCTTCGATGTCTGGCTTGAGCTGCAAGCCACGGATGAGAAAGGCCAAACAATTTTCTGGAGCGGAAAGGTGGAGGACGGCGGCAAAGGTCCGGTCGAGCCTGGGGCGCACTTCTATCGTTCGCTGCAGATTGATGGGCACGGCAATCCCATCAACAAACGAAACGCCTGGGCCACGCGGTCGGTTGTCTACGTCCATCTGATCCCCCCGGGCGCGGCAGACACGGCGCATTATCGTCTCCACATTCCGGAAAATGCGGGTGACAAAATCACGTTGCATGCCAAGCTGAACTACCGCAAGTTCAGTTGGTTCAATACGCATTTTTCATTTGCAGGCATCGAACAGGATCGAACTGGGCCAGGCAGCGCTGCGTCTATCACTACGCCGGATTACGACGACCGCAAGTGGGCGTTCAACGGCGACACTTCGCAAGTGTCTGGAAACATCAAAACGATTCCCGATCTTCCCATCACCACGATTGCCGAGGACACCAAGACGCTGCGCGTTCTTCCTCGAAGCGCTGCTGTTCCGCAACCCAAGACGGCTAGCACCAGGGAAGATTGGACCCGCTGGAACGACTACGGCATCGGGCTGTTCTTGCAAGGTGATCTAAAAGCGGCCGCTGCGGCCTTCGAGAAAATCACGCAGGCGGACCCGCAGAATCCCGACGGCTGGACCAACATCGGCCGCGTTCTGGTGCAGGAGGGCGACACGGCCGGCGCTCGAAAAGTGCTGGAGAAATCCTTGGCGATCGACCCGCGGCTTGCGCGGACGAATTTCTTTTATGCACGCGCTCTCAAGGAAGATGGCGACTACGACGGCGCGATGACTCACTTGCGGACCGTGCTTGAGCAATTTCCGCGCGACCGCGTGGTACGCAACGAACTTGGCCGCGTTCTGTTTCTGGAGAAGCGCTACGCCGATGCCGTTAAGGAATTCGAACAGACGCTTTCCATCGATCCCGAAGACCTGCAGGCGCACTACAACCTGATGCTGTGCTACAACGGCCTCGGCAACGACGCCAAAGCCGACGAACACAAGGCGCGATATCTGCGCTTCAAGGCCGATGAATCGGCTCAGGCCATCACCGGGCCGTACCGCCAGGCGCACCCCGACGACAACAACGAGCGCCAGGCGATCCACGAACACGTCAGCATCGCGCT
>WNFD01001070.1_pt1 | contig 27395 bp, 30 predicted proteins | sample 5400491 | NCBI WGS metagenome assembly WNFD01 (sample SAMN13153343, study PRJNA577476) | soil metagenome | isolation source: 120 cm saprolite under Douglas fir tree site 2 hole 2 replicate 2 | place: USA:California | collected 2015-04-18
CCAGAGTGCTGACACGCGCATATAGAGCAACTCGGTTAGTTTTCATGATCTCTCCTATGCGCTCGTGCGCCCGAAGTGGCCAACTTTTGCGGCGAACAGGGCTTCAGCCTCAAGCCGCTCTACCGTTGTCAGTCCGGCCACAGCAAGCAGACCGAACCAGTTTCGGATCAGGTCGCTGTAGTCGCCGATGAACTGATTGGCTCCAGCTTCGCCCTCCGCTCTCGCAAGAACGAATCCATCACTGGTGACAACGATCTCCGCGATGGCAGGGCTGACGAAAGCCACATCGAGCAGATATCCAACGATTGCAGCCATCAGACTGCTCATGCGCGGGTAGCGGTTGGGGTTGAGTTTGTGAAAGAGGCGATTCCTGACGGGTACTTCTTGCGACGATGTTGTGCTCATGCCTTCGCTCCTTGACTAGAGTTCAGGCATCAGGTGACCAATACAAATGCCGCCTACAAATATCATGCGGCTGGCCGTGGAGACTTTGCATTTCTGCCACATCCGAGCCTTGCGGCTCGATACCACCGTGTCTCCCGTTTCCCGGTTGGTGACTCTCCGCGTAGGAAAGTTCTCCTGATGCGACGTTCATTCTAGCCGGACTCCTGTTCGGAGGGAATGGCACAAAAGTTTGGCGGGTAATCAATCGAGGGATTGGCCGGAGAATAGGCTTCCACCAACCCGAAAACGCTCTAAAGCAGAGGCTCCATCAAGGCAGGCAACTAACAGAATCGTAAAACTTTCCGTTTGCGATGAGAGACATCGGCCCTAGAACCCCGTCTAAAGTGAACATCATCGTCCCTCCTTTTTTCGGGTGCTCCACCAATGATGAAGCAATGCAACGAAAAGCAATAGAAAGACAAGTGTAAGCATTTAATCTCCTTTCTTCTTCGGGCGCACCATGTAGAAGGTGTTCCGTACCGCCCTCCGCGCCTTCCAGTCTGCAAACGCACGAGCAGCGAACGCGATAGCCAGTCCGCCGACAATCGTCACCAGTGCATCCATACGATCCCCTTTGTCGTCCCACAAGCCACCAAATCGCACTACCTCCGTTTCTATCCGTTCTTCGGGTGATAAGCCAGTTCTCGTTCGGTGGCCTCAAGCAGTTGCTCAATTTCGGAAAGGCTAGCGTGGTCGTTTCGATCAATCATCCCGAACCTCATCATTGCGACCAACGCAGGGGCTTCAACGCACTCATAGCCTTCGCGATGAAGAATGGCGACAATCTCATCGGTGTGCTCTGCGTCGAACGAAACATTCCGGTCATAGCCGGGGTCTCCAAACCTCTCGACAATCTCACTTGGCATCCATCCGCGCACGAGTCCATCGGGAAGGCCGGGAGGGAAATACCCATCGTAACTGCTCATCACGTCATCAGGATTGAATGGTCGGTCGAAATCGGACTCATCTTCAAAATCACCCTCAAAGAAGTCCGCGTGCTCCTCGGGAAGTGCTGAGATGAAATCTCTCCACGTCTTTGCTTTGTACATGGCAACCCAAACACGCCCGTCGCGACAGGCATCAATTGCGCGGATGAATGACGCGGTGTCACGGTTGGCTGAATAGAAGACCTTCATCTTGCCCCCTTACCTTCTTCACTCTTTCACGTTGGAGCGTCATTGTTGTGATATCAAAAGACCCTGCCGATAGTGGAAGCACCGACCCGCCACGTCGTTCTGTTGCGCTCCCCGGCCCGGTTCGCGCCAAGAAAAAGACTCGATGAAGCGGCCTGTAGAGCGACGAATGCCCAATTCCAACAGAGTCTGCGTGCCTCCGCGATTCTGAAATGTGTAGCTCATAGTCAGATCGGTAGCTTCGATAAAAGCCTTTGTCGAGTCCTGCGGTCGCTTTGTTCCTTTGTTCCGAAAGGGGCTTTCCCCAACAAAAGTCGGGTCCAGATCGTTTCCTTCCCTTGGTTTAGTCCAGCGTCCGAATGCGACATGAAAACCGGAAGGACTTCCGTTGTCAAAGTCCAGCCAGCGTATGCTGCCAACCTGCTCCTCAATAAGAGGCGATTTAACTACCCAAAAGTGTTGTGGCAGTTCGAAGTCAACAACAAAAAAGCGATCTTCCTGAGGTTCGAAACAGACGAACGCTTCATCTGCTGTCGCTACCGTATTCCGAATGTCGTCCCGTGCGTCGATCAGTTCCTTAAAGGACAGACACGACCGCGACGGAGTCAAATCAGAAGCGCATGGAACTGAAATGTCGGGTTGAGCAGATCGTGCTGTTTGCGCGTGTGTAATCGCCGTAACCTGTAACAGCAAAACAGCAATCACCAGTTGTCGTGCCATTATGCAGAGTGCCTCCAATCTGTGTGTGTGGTGTCCAGAACATAGGTCTCGAACAGGACTTCGAGTTCTGTGTGGCTCCCCTAGCGGTTGTCCGACCGGGGTAGTCGGGACGGTATACGATCTGACGACTATAGTCTGTAACTCATTATTTGGGAATGATGACTATAGTCGGTCGCACTTTAGTCATCATTACTTCAATGATGGTGCCGCATGGTCAAAGACGCGGCACATCAGCGGAGGGCTGTCAGCCCAGAAACGGCTTTTGGTCGCGTTTTGAGGAGCATTCGGATGAGCCAACCCCTGTCGCAGGATGACCTCGGGGCGAAAAGCGGGTATCACCGGACATACATCAGGCAGCTTGAGCGCGGCGAAAAGAGTCCGTCTTTGCGAACGATCTTCAATCTGGCATCAACGTTGGGAGTGGCTCCGTCAGAAATCGTCAGGCAGGTCGAGCGGTTGGTCGGGAAAAGGTAAATCCATTCCGTGCACTCCCCGCAGGTCAGAAATCATAGTCCCAGTCCCCACAGCATTACTGAGGCTTGCTTGAGAAAAGGCTTCATCCCAAACGCACAACCGCTGAACGGCATGGGAACCCATCCCCTATCCTCTTTATTAAAGGAGTCAATGGTCATCACCAGCAGCTCCACGCAGTCGCTCTGGGCAAACTGCCGGACTTTGGCAATACTTTTGGAATCGTAGACTGTATACCGATAGGGCACATTGTCGTACAGCGCGCGCAAGTGGTCTTGCGTAATCTTCAGGGACTTGATGACCCCTTCACGCACGGCCACCGAAGGCACCACAACAATGAATTTTCGCAGACCGTACCGCCGGTTGAGTTCCAGAGCGGTGCGGATGTAAACGTAGGTCTTGCCCGTCCCAGTTTCCATCTCAACCGAAAAATTTGGGAACCGAAGCAGGTGGTCGCCAAAAACAGTGTGGATGGTGTCTTCGATAGTTTGCAGGGTGGCGTCCGGCGCGATCCCGTTCCCTCTCTGGACAGCTTGCAGGTTCTCCAATAGCTGCGCATCGTCAAGGTCCAGCCGATTACGCACCGGCCCGAATAGCGATCCTGTGTCCGCGTGGGCAAAGTCCATCTGCAAGCAGGATTTCACATCAGAATTGAGAACGAACCGTGGATAACTCTGGTTATTGAAGATACGCAGGAACGTGGACCGAATGGTCTGCCTGCGATCTCTGTGGCCCACTATGGGGAACAGAACGGCGACTTAATGCGCGATCCTGAAATGATCTTTGAGGCGGAGGAATCCGGCGAACAAATGAATTTGGTGCCTTACTACTGGCGGAATGACTATGCGGGCATAGAGCAATATTCTGCGTTTGTTGAGGAGGGGCGAACCCTCTTGAATGCCAAGCTAAAGCGCGAACACACTGCTTTCGCTCACGTTTGGGACGCCAATCTGAAGGCGCAAGGTTTTCTGGAAGCCTTCGTCCGACAGCAGAAGGGCGATACTTAAAGACGACAGTCACGCAAGATTCTTAAAATGCCCGGCATAGTCCGGGCATTTTCTTTGTACGCCGTGCATGTTCGACAGCTTGGAGGTGAAAGTCCTCTGATCAACCTGATGGAGGTGAAGGTCTAGTGAAGCGCAAGGGCTGCCGCCGCGAGGTGGGGTCTGAAGGAAGCGTGGAGCAAACACGCGGGCCGATGAACAAGAACCGGATGATGAGGCCTACGGTGCCGGGCGAGCGGGCAAAGGATCGCGAAGCCCACATCCATCAAGGGCACTGGTGGTAAATCCGGCGGTCGTGCGTGGAAGGCGGTCGAGCTTATCACGGGAGATCTGCTCTTGCTGTCTTGAGTGACCGGGTACGTCGAGAGGCGTGCTAACGCAGGGCAGAAGTCAGCAGAGGGCGTAGTAGTCGCGCAAGCGGCGAAGGCCTGAACGATAGGAAGGATCAGTAGTGCTTGGGTCTCGATGAGGGTATTGCACAAGCCATCCCGCTTCGGCGGGCCTTTGGCAGGCACGGCGCGGTGAAGCCGCAAAGGATGCTAGCCAGAGAAGTGAAACCCACACGGCGTCCCCAAACCGCGAACGCCCAGCCCATCAATTCATCGCTGGGACTAACCTATCGAACCGCCGTATGCGGACCCGCTTGTACGGTGGTGTGGCAGGGGAGGAGAGGCGACTCTCCCCCCTATGCCGATTGCGTCCCCAGAATTTTCGAGGGGCGCTCCGGCCGCGCCCCTCGTGCTCCTCTGGCCTTAAACCACCTTTGAATCGCCTGATCAATCTTCTCGGCGTCGAATCCCACGATGACCGAACCAAATGACGATCACCGAGTGGTCGTATTCGCCTGAATAGACATCCTCGTTCCCATTCCTGAATTTATCGACGTTCATTGCATTCATAGGCGTACTCTACCCTATGTGGTCCGCAACGCCACCTTAGCGAATAATGATGTTCGCTTCGTTGCATCTGACAAGAAGTCGAGAACTAGTCTATGATCTGTTCCGTTTTAATCTTGAACCGCATCTCCCACTGGTGGTCTCGCAAGTCAGGTCACTTGGGCCGATGCATTGGAGGACGCGCACATGTGTCGCAAACCCTGGCTGATTATCCTCCCGCATCTTGTGACCGTGCTTATGTACGCCCAAACCGGAGTAACAATTATCCCGCAACAGATGCCTAACGAGGGATTCAATACCTGGCGTTTCAGTGAAGATCAGACGATGCTCGTTTCCGAACCGGGATCGTTTGAGCAGGGCGTCAGCGGAGATGAGCGTAACAAAATTGGCATTTGGGATGTTGACTCGGGTTTTCTGCTAGAACATTTAATCACCCAGGGTCTGACGCAACACAGTGCAGCGTTTGTACGCAAAGATGTCATAGTTGCGTCTGTCAGTGACGGAGACAACTCCAGCTTAGTGGTTTGGGATCTGAACCAACATTCAATAGTAAAAACTATTCCGTTAAATGACAGGTACGTCGGTGGACTAGCTCTCAGCCCCGATAAGAAGACGGTGGTTTGCCGGGGGCAGACCAAGCTCCACGTGATCGAAGTGTCCACTTGGTTAGAGACGCCCAAGGAAGTTGAAGGAATTGCCGGCAAACAAGTTCAAGAGAATAAATTGCAACTCTACAAAAGCCAAGGTCTAAATTATTCGATTCCACACTTCAGCGTCGACGGCAAGCTGGTGTGCTTTTCAGCCCTTGGAGATTTGGAGGTGTGGGAAACTACTTCCTGGACAAGAGTGTTCTCCGCCGGCCTCACTTCAGTGCCAACCCCTGTATTTTGGGATGATGGAAAGTATCTGATTCTTTCGTTCATTCAAGGGTCGGTAGGCGTCATATCCAATGAGTTTCGAGGTTGGGACACTCAGAACTGGTCGGAGATTTCCCAACAAGATCTCAAGCGGCTTCTCGGGGGGATGTATAAAGCTGCCCTTCTCGCCAGTTCTAATTCCGGAGAATGGGTATTGGCAGGAGTGGAGGGCAGTGGTCCTGATCAGCACCGGTTGCACCTTATTTCAACGAGACACGGAGAAGCGGCTAAGTCTGAGTTTCAGTGGAAAGGGTACCCAATGTGGGGGGCAGGATTGATCATTTCACCTTCGACGCAAAACGCAAACGCGTCATTGGCGCTGCTCTCGGCAACAACACTGTCGAAGTCGTGGACACATTTTCAGGCCGGGACATGCACAGCATCACCGGCGCCGCGGCACCGCAGGGTGTGGTGTACGTGGGTGAGCTCAACAGGCTTTTTGTCGCGAACGGTACAGATGGAAAGCTCAGAATCTACGATGGAGATTCTTTCAAGCTGCTGAATACCGTTGACGTCGGAGAGGATGCCGACAATGTCCGATATGATCCGGCAGAAAAGAAAGTCTATGTGGCTTATGGTGGAGACGACGAGGGCGGTATTGCCGTAATTGATGGCGGAACTGGCAAACGCCTGGAAGACGTTGCCAAGCTCGATGCCCATCCGGAATCGTTTCAGATTGCCACCTCAAAGCCGCTGATTTACGCCAACATAGCCACTAAAGCGAAAGTTGTGCTTATCGATCGGAGTGCCCATAAAGTCACAGATTGGCCCTTGAAGACTGGGAAAGCTAATTACCCCATGGCCCTGGACGAAGCTGACCACCGCCTATTCGTCGTGACGCGAAAGCCGGCGCAACTCGTGGTGCTGGACTCAGACAGCGGCGCGATGGTTGCGAGCGTCCCTTGCGTGAACGACTCGGACGATCTGTACTATGACGCTGGCCGAAAACGTATCTACGTTCCCGGAGGCGAGGGCTTCATCAGCGTAATCCAGCAAACCGATGCAGATCATTACCAACCCCTGGCGAAACTCTCAACGACAATCGGAGCACGCACGGGCTTGTGGTATGAAAACGGGACCGGTTCTATTTGGCCGTGCCCGCAACTTCCAAACAGGGTGCTGTATTGTGGGTCTATGCCCCGGAAGACTAGGTGAGAATCCTCAACCCGGAGTAAGGTTGTAAAATGCCGACGCTGGCCCTCATTCCGGGTGTTCCCGCAAGCTCATCAGAACTCAAAATCAATTGAGAACTGTGATCGCCTACGAATTCCCGACTTGTTGTTGTCACGTGCAGAGAAGCCGAACGACGTTCGGCCGACTTGAAGTAACGAAACTATTCAGCTTTGGCTTGCTTGGTTGAAGGAAATTGTCGGTCGAGTTCGAGATTTAGCTCCAAGACGTTGACGCGCGGCTCGCCGAGGAATCCCAGTTGCCTGCCGTCAGTGTGCTTGGCTATGATCCGACGCAGTTCCTCCTCATTGATCCCGCGAGCCTTCGACACCCGCGGAAGTTGAAAGGCGGCAGCCGCTGGAGTGATGTCGGAGTCGAGTCCCGAAGCAGAAGTCGTCACCAGATCGATCGGCACCGGCATACCGGGATTTTCAGCCTGCGCAGTGGCAACGTCGCCTTTGACGCGATCAATCAGTTGGTGATTTGTCGGCCCCCACTGGGATCCGTTGGAACTGATTGCGTCATAGCCAGTTCCTGCTGCGGAAGGACGGGAGTGAAAATAATTCGGACCGGAGAACGCCTGTCCGATGATGCGCGAGCCGACTACCTTGCCATTCACTTCGATTAACTGTCCGTTGGCCTTCCTGGGAAACAAGAACTGCGCCAGAGCGGTCACCATCAACGGGTAGATGATTCCGAGCAGGGCGGTCGTTGCTATCGTCATCAGTACCGCGGTGGCAAGATTCTTCTTCATAGACAGCTCCCTCTATGCAAGACCAACCCTCGTGATCAGCATGTCGATCAGCTTGATGCCAATGAACGGGATGATGATTCCACCCAATCCGTAGATCAACAGGTTGTTACGCAACAGAACGGCGGCGCCCATCGGCCGGTACTTTACTCCGCGCAGCGCGAGCGGGATGAGGGCAATGATGATTACGGCGTTGAAAATTACTGCCGAAAGAACCGCCGATTGCGGAGTTTTCAATTCCATGATGTTGAGCGCGTTCAACACGGGGAATGTGCCGGCGAACATCGCTGGGATGATGGCAAAGTACTTCGCCACATCGTTCGCGATCGAGAACGTGGTCAACGAACCTCTGGTCATCAATAATTGCTTGCCGATCTCCACGACCTCGATGAGCTTGGTGGGATTCGAATCCAAGTCGACCATATTGCCGGCCTCTTTGGCGGCTTGCGTGCCTGTGTTCATCGCAACGCCTACGTCTGCTTGCGCAAGGGCAGGCGCGTCATTGGTGCCGTCGCCGGTCATCGCAACAAGCTTGCCTTCGGCCTGCTCCTTCTTAATCAGGTCCATCTTGTCCTTTGGCGTAGCCTGCGCCAGAAAGTCATCAACACCTGCTTCGCGGGCGATGGACGCAGCAGTAAGCGGGTTATCGCCCGTGATCATCACGGTCTTGATGCCCATGGCGCGCAACTGGTCGAAGCGTTCACGCATTCCGCCCTTCACAACATCCTTCAGCTCAATCACCCCGAGTGCGCCACGCCGCTTTTCTGCAACCACGAGGGGAGTGCCACCGCTGCGCGCAATCCGTTCGACCGTAGCCTTAACCTCAGGCGGCACCTCACGGCCATTTTGGAACAAGTAATTGTGAACTGCCTCCGCCGCACCCTTACGGACTTCAAATCCGTTGAGATCAACGCCAGACATTCGTGTCTGGGCGGTAAAGGGGACAAAATGCGCTTCATGCGAACTGAGCTCGCGTCCACGCAGGCCATATTTCTCCTTGGCAAGGACAACAATCGAACGGCCCTCCGGTGTCTCATCCGCCAAGGAAGACAGTTGCGCGGCATCGGCGAGTTCCTGTTCAGTCACATCCGGTGCGGGAATAAATTGCGCGGCCTGGCGATTGCCGAGGGTGATCGTGCCGGTCTTGTCCAGTAAGAGAGTGTTTACGTCGCCCGCCGCTTCCACTGCCCGACCAGACATAGCCAGAACATTGTGCTGAACCAGGCGATCCATACCGGCAATACCGATAGCGGAAAGCAACCCGCCGATCGTTGTTGGAATCAGGCAGACCAGCAGCGAAACCAGGACAAACACGGTCTGCGGAGAACCAGAGTAAATAGCGAAGGGTTGGAGAGTTACCACGGCCAGAAGGAAGATAATGGTCAATCCGGCGAGTAGAATGTTGAGCGCGATTTCGTTTGGTGTCTTTTGCCGCTCGGCGCCTTCGACCAGGGCGATCATGCGATCGAGGAATGTCTCACCGGGGTTCGAAGTGATTCTCACTTTTATTTTGTCTGAAAGCACCCGAGTACCACCGGTGACAGCGGATCGGTCGCCTCCGGCTTCGCGGATGACGGGAGCGGACTCGCCAGTTATTGCGGATTCGTCTACTGAGGCTACGCCCTCGATGATCTCGCCGTCGGAGGGAATGAACTCGCCCGCGGAGACGAAGACCAGATCTCCCGCGCGCAGCTTGGAACTAGCCACTTGCTCCACTCTGCCGTCGTTTCCCGCCAAACGGTTAGCTACAGTTTCAGAACGTGCCTTGCGAAGAGTATCAGCCTGAGCCTTGCCTCGGCCTTCCGCCATAGCTTCTGCGAAGTTCGCAAATAAAACGGTGAACCAAAGCCAGAGCGTGATCTGGAGATTGAACTTAAAAGCAGAGCCGCCTCTCAACAGTAGCACCGTGGTGATCACGCTACCGATCTCCACCACAAACATGACGGGGTTACCCATCATTTTGCGTGGATTCAACTTGAGAAACGCGTCCCAGAGTGCTCGCCGGACAATCTTCCATTCCCAAATAGCTTTTTTCTTCTTAGCCATAGGCAGAATCCTCAGAACGTCTTGCCCGCGCCCATGAGCAAGTGCTCAAGGATCGGGCCAAGACTTAGTGCCGGAAAAAACGTCAGCGCCCCAACAATCAGAATCACGCCAATCAACAGCGTGGTGAACAATGGTGTAGTTACGGGGAAAGTCCCAAGCGAAGGCGGCACATACTTTTTTCGCGCAAGATTGCCGGCAATACCCAGCATCGGGATGATCATCAGGAATCTTCCCGCCAACATCGTGATTCCGATGGTCGTGTTGTACCAGAGCGTATTCGCGCTCAGTCCAGCGAACGCAGAGCCGTTGTTGCCGGCTCCCGACACAAACGCATACAAAATCTCTGTAAACCCGTGCGGACCCGCATTGCCAATGGCCGACGTACCGAACCCTTTGACGCTAGAAATGGAGGCGAACACCAGGATTAACAGAGGAAATATCAGCGCTACCAGCATGGCCATCTTTACGTCGTAGGCTTCGATTTTCTTCCCCAGATATTCCGGAGTACGCCCCACCATCAGCCCTGCAATAAACACAGCCAGGACAACGTAAATCAGAATCCCGTACATTCCTGAGCCGACCCCTCCGAAAATCACTTCGCTCAGCATGATGTTGACCAGCGGAACCATCCCGCCCAACGGCGTGAACGAATCATGCCAGCCGTTAATCGCTCCGCAGCTTGCATCGGTCGTCACGGTCGCAAACAACGCAGAGTTTGCGATCCCGAAGCGAACCTCTTTGCCTTCCATGTTCCCGCCGGACTGCAACGCGCTTGCGTGCTGGTCCACGCCCGCCAGCAGTGGATTGCCGCGAGCCTCCGCCCAGTACGCGACCATCACTCCCGCCAGGAACAGAATCGCCATGGCTGACCAGACGGCCCACCCGTGGTGCTGGGATCCCGTCAGTCGGCCCAAGGTGTAGGTGAGACCGCCACCGATGGCGAAGATGCAGAATAGTTCGAACAGATTGGTGAGAGGCGTAGGGTTCTCAAACGGGTGGGCGCTGTTCGCATTGAAAAAGCCGCCCCCATTGGTGCCGAACTCCTTGATGATCTCCTGCGACGCCACCGGACCCTGCGCGATGGTTTGCTCGGTGACCGTATCCATGACCGGCTTGCCGTCGGGACCGAGGACGGGCTTGCCGTCTGGGCCCATTCTCTGAACGTGCTGCGGTTCGACCAGAGTCACCTTGTCGTAAGGCCTGAGGTTCTGCACCACTCCCTGCGAAACCAGAAATAAAGCTCCGACCACGCAAAACGGCAGAAGCACCCACAGGCAGCAGCGAACAAAGTCAACCCAGAAATTACCGATGGTTTCCATCTGCCGGCGGGCAACGCCGCGAATAAAGGCGATTGCCAGCACGATGCCTGTAGCCGCTGAGGCAAAGTTGTGATACGCCAGTCCGGCCATCTGGGTGAAATAGCTCATCGTGATCTCGCCCGAATAGTTCTGCCAGTTGGTGTTGGTGGTGAAGGATGCTGCGGTATTGAACGCCAGCGCGGAGGGATTGACGGCTCCGAGTTTCTGCGGGTTAAAAGGAAGGTAGCCTTGCACCCGCTCTATCAGGTAAAGCAACAGCATCGAGACAACGCTGAACAACAGCATCGCGATCGCATATTCAGTCCAGCGCATCTCGTGGTTCTCATCGACACCCGTCGCCCGGTAGAGCAGCCGCTCGACAGGCCGCAGCACAGGGTCCATGAAAGTCCGCTCACGGCTGAAGACGCGCGCCATGAACACGCCCAGCGGTTTCGTGACCAGCAAGATCAGCGCGAGAAAAACCAGTATCTGCAACCACCCATTGACTGTCATGTCAGAATTTCTCCGGACGCAGCAGCGCGTAAATCAGGTACACCATGGTCAGCGCGCTGATTACCAGCATGACTATCGATTCCCCACTCATATCGTTTTCCTCACTTCACGCGATCGCAGAAATACACATAGCCAATGGAGAGCGCGAAAAACGCGATCGTAACGGCAATCCAAATAATGTCTTCCATAGCGTTCTCCTCGAATGAAGATCCGGGGGTGGTTGCTGGCAGCTACCGGGTTGAGCTAAAACTTCACCAGAATCGCCAAACTCAACCGGCTCTTAATCCTTTCGCAGGTCCGAAGCCCATCCGGCACGAATTCTCGTCAACCACTCTCATTGGACATGACGGCGCATAAAACTGTTCTAAAAAGTGCATAAAGAATTCGTAAAGACGCGGCGGATTCACACGCTGGGGAAAGAACCTCTGCGCGCTGCCGTATCGCTTATGCTGTAGACGAAGAGGTTGGATCGAAGCGGTATATGACCAACGGTTCCGTCCGAAGGTAGTGCTGGTCGGGTCCTGCAGCATCGAGCTTCTTGCGAAGTGAAATCAAAGCCCTTAAGAACTCAGTTTGCCGAAGTTGACTCGTGGCCCAACTTGTGGCCAACAAGGTGCGTGGCGTAACGACGTTTTGAGGATGGCTGGCCAGGAACACGAGGACATCGAATTCCTCTGAAGTCAACCGCAGTTCCTGGTGTTCGGTTCGCAATTTTGGCAAATAGTTGCCCCAAAACCACCTCCAGGACACTTGAAATCTGCTATCTCGCAGTTCACGACCGAAGCAAATCTCAGCAGCCCCATTCGGCTTCACCCGGCTTTGCGAAATAGCGCCTTGAGTCTTCTCGCTCTCTGGCAGTTGAGGCCAATTCCAATAATGCCAAATGGACAGCAGCAACCAGACGGCTCTTTTCCTGTTGCGGCACCTGTTCCCATGTCGCATTCGCCTTGCTGCTGCAGCCAAAATCCGGTCCGAGCGTTTCATGATAGTGGTGGAAGAGTTCCGCCAATTGTTCCGCTGATACCTCTTGGATAGACATCTGAATCCTTTCGATTAGTAAGTATCGCGCTTACGCTTGTGTCTGTTGGAGAGGGACAGCATTCAACCTATCCTCAGGCAGCACGAGTCACTGGTTTTTCCCGCTTCTCCAGCTCAGCTATCGTCCTTTTCCCCGACCCGACTCGCAGACGCACCCAATATCCAATCAAACGAGGCTTGCACTCCGTGCATAGAGCAACCAGAAATCGCACGTAAAATGCGATGGCCGCCACGCACAGCACCGTCACTATTTCTATCGGAGCCATTGCGACCTCCATGCGCGCGGCCAATTTGAATGCTCGAACCATTCAACCCGATTCTTATTGGAAACCACGGGACATAAACTTCTAATAAAAGGTTCATAAAAAGTCCGTAAATCGGCAAAGATGACCTCCGGCTTACGAACTCATATGCGAGCTCTTACGAATCTCCTGATTCAATCAGAGTAGCCGGATTACAGCACGAGGATGTTCAATGGAAGGTTTGCGAACGATGGCGTGCTCTTGGATTCTTCCTGACTAATGCCGGGCTCAGCTGACAGCAGACTACTTAGGGTCTTCGAAAAATAATCGCACATCCAATGTCGCGAATCATTGGCTCAGTCTCCTGGCTCGAAGCGGTAACCTACCCAAGGCTCGGTCACAATGTAGCGCGGAGCACTCTCGTCGGGTTCGAGCTTTTTGCGCAAATGACCCACGAACACGCGGAGATATTCCGGCTGCTCGACGCTGTTCGGGCCCCAGACAGCGGCAAGCAAAGCCCGGTGGGTGATCACTTTTCCTGGATGCTTTGCGAAATAAACCAGCAGATCAAATTCCTTTGGGGTTAAGCGAATTTCGTGATCTTTAACTCCGACCGCCCGGGCAGGTATATCGATGCGAAAATCCCCCACTGCGATAACTGCGGTATCTGGTTGCTCCGGGGCCGAAGCTCTCCGAAGCGTCGCCCGTATGCGGGCCAGCAGTTCGTTCACGCTGAAGGGCTTTGTTACGTAATCGTCTGCACCGGCGTCAAGTGCTTCCACTTTGATTGCCTCCTCACCTTTCACCGACAACACGATGATCGGAGTACGTGACTGCGCTCGCACACGGCGACAGAGCTCCAGCCCATCCATGTTCGGCATCCGCAAATCAGTCACGATCAAGTCCGGTGACCAGTCTTTCATGATTTGAAGCGCCTCCTCGCCATCTGCGGCGGTTCGAATGCCGTAGCCGTGACCGGAAAGCGTGGTCTTGAGAACACGCGTGATCTGCGCCTCGTCATCCACTACAAGAATGTTCGATTTAACCACGGGATTGGCCATGCCCTCTCACTTCATTTCCTGGGTGACAATGTGAACGTCTACGGGAGGAGCATCGCGTAAGAACTTGTGTATGGCGGAAAGGTACAAATATTTTCGCCAACTCGTTTGCGCCGATCGTCCGAACACAACCTGGGTGATATGGTGGTCTCGCACGACTTTAGCCACTTCTTCCGCCACGCTTTTTCCCTTAGTACGGACAACTTTGGCGCCCAAGTTTTCGGCAAAATGGAGATTTTGGGATAGGCTGCGTTGGTCTTCTGGACGTTCGTCAGTACCGATATCAATATATATGACATACAACTCCGCCTCGATTCGTTGCGCCATCCGGGCTGCCCGGGCGATCAGGTATTGGGCCGCAGGGCTGGAACTGACGCAGACCGCGATGCGCTCTCTGATGCCGAGGTTCTTGCCTAAGCCCTCCTTCTCCAAGTAAGACTCAAGACTCCGATCTACGGCTCGGGTGACTTGCTGCAAGGCAAGTTCACGAAGTGCGATCAGGTTTCCAGGGCGAAAAAAGTGACCAAGCGCTTTCTCGGCGCGGTCCAGCGGGTAAATATCGCCACGACGCATTCGCGTCTGCAGGGCTTCCGGCGTCAGGTCCGCGAGGACGATCTCGTTGACTCTCTGGATTACCCAATCGGGCACCGTCTCGCGGACATGAACTCCGGTGATGTTAAGAACCATCGGCATCAAGCTTTCGATGTGCTGCACGTTCATGGTCGAGAGTACGTCGATGTCCGCATCCAGCAGCTCCATTACGTCCTCATAACGCTTGGCGTGCTTGCTGCCCTCAATATTTGTATGGGCTAACTCATCCACCAATACCACCTGGGGTTTTCGAGCGAGGACAGCGTCCACATCCATCTCTTCGAAAGATGCGCCCTTGTATTGCATATTGCGCCTGGGCAGGGTTTCCAATTTCGAGGCTAGTTCGGCGATCCCCTTTCGCCCATGAGTTTCCACTAGCCCAATGACAACGTCTTCCCCTCGGCTGTGGCGCCGGATGCCCTCACTCAGCATGTTGAAAGTCTTCCCTACACCAGGTGCATATCCCAGGAAGAGCTTGAAAACCCTTTCCTTCCTGCGGACCGCTGTTTCTTCCAGCCACTGCTCGGGTGTTTTCGGCATGCTATGGATTATCCTCAGCTAGCAGTCACAAATCGAATAAACTAATTTTCTTGCGTGAAACGACCAACTGACAATCCGATCCTACGCTTTGCCATATCGGCGGCGGTCGTCGCAGTTGTCGTTGTTCTCTACTCTAGATGGCTGCACGTGAATCCGACGACGGTGGGATTCAGCTTTCTCCTTGTAATCCTGCTGATCTCCGCCGCCTGGGGTTTACGCTATGCAATCTTCACCGCAGTCCTTGCCACGTTAGCTTACAACTATTTTTTCCTCCCACCCCTCTTCCGCTTCACAATTGCCGACCCCCAGAATTGGATTGCACTCTTTGCTTTCCTGGTTACCGCGGTAGTTGCCAGTCAACTGTCGGAACGCGCGCGGCGCGGCACTTTACATGCAGAGCAACGCCGGCATGAGGTGGAACGACTCTATTCCTTTAGCCAGGAACTGTGGGTTAGCGAAAACGTATTCGAATTATTGAATATCATTCCCAAACACATCGTAGACTCCTTTGACGTAAGCGGCGCAGCTCTCTTTCTCGAAGGCAAACAGCAGGCTTACTTTTTCGATGAGGCGAGTCGATCGCTGTTCCCCATCGAGCAATTGAAAGCCATCAGTGATCGCGGCGAACCGGTGCTCGACCGGGAACACAGGATCTGCTACATGCCTTTGCGCATGGGTGTGCGGTCCGTGGGCGCTCTTGGGTTGGCCGGCTGCGATCTCTCTCGTGAAAGCTTGGAAGCAATTGGAAGTTTGGCTGCCATCTCAATCGAGCGGGCCAATACCGTCGAAAAGCTAACCCGTAGTGAAGCAGCACGGGAGAGTGACCGCCTCCGATCGGTACTGCTGGATTCAGTCACTCACGAGTTTCGGACTCCACTGACGGCAATCAAAGCATCGGCTGAAACGCTGCTGTCCGAGGTGGAATTGGAAAAGCCGCAGCGCAGAGATCTGCTGGCGGTTATCAATGAAGAGAGCGACAGGCTTGACCGTCTTGTCGGTGAAGCCGCAGAGGTAGTGCAACTGGACTCGCATCAACTGCAATTTGATTTCGCAGCACATCACATGCGCGAAGCGATTGATGCCGCAATCCAAAGGTCACAACCGGCCCTGCGAACACATCACCTTGGGGTCACAATTCCGGAGACTCTGCCGGCAGTTCGGATGGATGTTGACCGGATCACTGAAGTCCTTGTGCACCTAATCGATAATGCCGCCAAGTACTCGCCGCCAGATGCTCCAATCCATCTCACTGTCGAACGGCGCGATTCCGAAGTGCTCACAAGTGTCGCGGATCACGGTCCGGGAGTGGACGAGATGGAGCAAGAGATGATTTTCGAGAAATTCTATCGTGGGCGGAACCAGCGCATGCTCATCCAGGGCACAGGAATGGGACTGGCGATCGCTAAAGCTATCGTCGAGCTCCACGGTGGAAAGATGGGAGTCACAAGTCAGCTTGGTCGGGGGTCCCTGTTTTATTTTTCGCTGCCAACCGCGTAGTCTCCCGGGACCCTGAGTCTTGGTGCTAGATAGCCGAAAGGTATAGCCCCACTCGCCGCGGGCCTTCCACCCAGTACCGAGCATAGCCTTCACGGGTGCCTTGCGCGGAAGCAGCTCTTCGACCGATCATGATCACTATGCGGGCAAGAGTCACGGGGAGAAGGGAACTGTCCAGACAATCTTGTAGGCTCGGCAGTCTCATACGTTGTTTCTGCGTGGCTGCGTGCTGGATTTTGCTAGCTCAAGGGGTCCAGGCATTCGATTCTGACAAGCTTCTTACGGAGTACACGCATACAGTCTGGACGCACAAAGATGGACTGCCCTCAGCATTTATCTACTCCATAGCGCAGAGTCAAGACGGCTACCTCTGGCTGGGCACGGCGGACGCTCTTGCCCGCTTTGATGGAGTGCGCTTTGTCCACTGGCGTCCTAAGACTGGGTATAAGAGACTTCTGGGCGTTGTGCGTACTGTGTGCGCGGGGCGCGACGGACTGCCTCTGGCTTAGTCGGCCACATTCGCGGCGATGACTTAACGATCGCCTCAGTGGAGGCGTCCCCGGAAGCGATGCTAGAGGATAGTGATGGCACGATTTGGGTAGCCACTGAGAATCGACTGCTGCGGTTCAACGCCGCAACTCAAGAGCAGGCTGGTAGTGCAATGACACTGCCACGGCCTTTCTTATCCGGACTGATCCAAGACAAGAGTGGTTCCATATGGTTGAGCACGAACAACAGCGTCCTGCGTTTTGACCCTCACGATTCTCAAGCCCGGCTGATGAAAATAGCTGATGGCAAGTTTTGGTTGAGTAAAGACACCAACGGAGCCGTTTGGATGAGCCGCCCTGATGGGGAAACACACGAGATAAATAAAGAGCAGATGTTCGGCCGGACCGCCTTTAGTGGCAAAACTCTGGATGTCCACACCGTGTTACGCGACAGTAAAGGAAACACGTGGATCGGAACTATTGGACAGGGATTAGCCCGCCTGCGTGCGCCTTCCCACGACGTGCAGACAATGGAGAAGTATTCGGAGCCCGACGGCCTGTCGTCCGAGTTTGTGAGGTGTTTGTTCGAGGACCGCGAACATAACATCTGGGTTGGAACTCAAAACGGTCTGAACCGTTTTCGCGATGAAAAGATCACCACGCTGACGCGTAGCGAAGGACTGGTGACCGAGGATGTCGGCGCGCTTGCGGCTGCGCCGGGCGGGTCTGTCTGGGCGTCGACATCTGGCGGGATTAGTCGAATTGACGGTGAGCATCGCCATTTGTACCTCCAGGGCGTCAGCGCGATGGGTTGTCTGTCGAACGGACAAATAGACTCTGGGCGGGAACAAAGGGTGGAATCGGAAACATGAAAGATGGAAAGTGGGCGTACCTTCCTAGCCCCGCGGGTACTCGCCTAACCGACGTGACTGCGATTACAGAGGACGACGGAGGCGGCATCTGGCTGGTTGATGCTCAGAAGGGACTCTACCGATGGGCCAACGGCCATATCACGGATTTTTCGGATGAGCCTCTGTTGAAGGGCAAATCAATTCTCGTTGCACAACCAGACGGCACAGGAAGAGTTTGGCTTGGACTCTACGAAGGAGGCGTCGTCGTTTTTGACGGAAGCCAATTCCGCGCTTATTCCGAACGGGATGGGTTGGCGGGCGGTTTTGTGGACGCGGTACTTGCTGACGAGCATGGTACTGTCTGGATTGGGGCGGAGCGGGGGCTGAGCCGCTTTCGAGATCAGACATTTGTAACCTGGAACACCGCAAACGGCCTTCCACAAGAACGTGTGCAATGGATCCTTGACGATAGCGGAGGACAAATCTGGCTCGGATACAGTACTGGAGTCGTTCGCGTAAGCACGTCCGAACTCGGCCGAGCAGCGCAAGACCCGTCATACCGGGTCGCTTATGACTTTTTTGACGATGGAGACGGACTGAAAGGCAACCCAGATCGGCGCTGGCAATCACCAGCGGTTCGAGCTACTGATGGCAAACTCTGGTTCAGGACTTCGGAGGGAGTGGCGGTGCTTGATCCGCAGCACCTGACGAGGAATCCTGTTCCGCCACCGGTTCATGTCGAACGCGTGGTCGCAGACGGCATTGAAGTTGACACCGCGCGGAAGGTGCGGCTAAAGCCGCGTACCCACGACGTGGAAATCGATTACACGGCCCTAAGCTTGGCAGAGCCGCGCAAGGTTCTTTTTCGCTACAAGCTGGAAGGTTTTGATTCTGACTGGCAAGAGGCCGGTACGCGACGCCAGGCGTTTTACACTAACCTGCCGCCTCACGCATACCGGTTCCGTGTACTAGCCTGCAATAACGACGGTGTGTGGAACGAGTCGGGTACCACGCTGGGTTTCGATCTTCTTCCGGCGTTTTATCAAACCCAGTGGTTCCGTCTATTGTGCGCGTTAACTTTGATAATGCTGGCATGGGCCGCTTATCGTCTACGGGTGTGGCAGGTGACCGCACACGTGCGAGACCGTTTTGAAGAGCGGCTGGCGGAACGAACCCGGATCGCACAAGAGCTGCACGATAGCCTGATACAAGACGTCATGGGCATCAGTTTGCAAATCGAAGTGACCGACGAGTTGTTGCCGAGCGGTGGGGCGGCGAAACAATCGCTGGCGCGCGCACTGGGCTTGTGCAAGTCTGCATTGGATGCGGGACGCCGCGCGCTAAAGGATCTCCGTGCTGTTTCCCTGAGTGCTGCCGATATCGTAAAGTCTTTCTCTCAATTGTCAGGGGAATTCGCAAGAGACGGCGGACCGGAAGTTGATGTCATTGTCGAAGGGCACGAGCGCCCGTTGAACGCCGTGACCGGCAATGACGTTTTGCAGGTTGGTCGCCAGGCGATCACGAACGCCTTTCAACACGCTCACGCCAGTAGGATTCATGTCTTGTTGAGTTATGGCGAGCAGCACTTGCGGATTCGAGTTCAGGATAATGGTCGCGGCATAGACGAGAAGACTCTGAATTCGGGCCGTCCTGGCCACTATGGAATGGCCGGAATGCAGGAGCGAGCCCAGCGTTTGGGAGGTAATATTTCCATTCGAAGTCGCGTGGGCGAGGGCACGGAAGTTGATCTGTACGTTCCAGCACAACTTATTTACCAAGAGGGTGTGTCTGATTCCGATCGGAGCTTCGCCGGCAGATGTTACGCAGTCAGGAGATTGAAGGCTCGAAGGCAAAAGCTGACGGGAGCACCGGAGAGTTCGGCGGCGAAAACAGGGTCAGAAGCAGGGAAGCCGGACAAGTCACCCGAATGAAGGACACAACCAAGATACGAGTAACCTGCGTGGATGATCATCCAGTCGTCCGCGACGGCATAGCCGCAATTATTAATCTCCAACCGGACACGACAGTTACGGGTGCTGCTGCGACCGGAGCCGAGGCGCTTGAACGCTTTCTCGAAATAACTCCAGATGTAACTCTCGTGGATCTGCAGTTGCCGGATATGACCGGCTTCGATTTGATCAAGAAGATCAAACAGAAGTCGCCGAACGCACGCATTGTCGTCTTGAGTTCCCATGAGGGCGACGTCGACATCCAACGCGCACTTGAAGCTGGAGCGCAGGGCTACGTCGCAAAGGGAATCGTCCGCGGCGAATTGCTGGCTACAATCCGTGGCGTTCACGCAGGGAAGCGGTGGCTTCCGGCCGCGCTGGCCCAAAAGCTCGCGGAGCACATGGTTGACGAACCGATCAGCCCGCGCGAAGTTGAGGTGTTGTCGCTTGTGGCGGCAGGAAAACGAAACAAGGAAATTGCCAGCGATCTCTCGATCGCGGAAGATACGGTAAAGATGCACGTCCGCAATATTCTTTCCAAGCTTCAGGTCAACGATCGCACGGAGGCGGTTACGATAGCCCTCCGGCGAGGCATCATCCACCTGTAAGACGTCCTTCCGAGCACCATTGCATACATCCGAAAGAGTTATCCACTAGACGCCCGCTTTGACGTTTCAAAGCGGGCGCGTGCCGCGTAGTGTTGCTGCAGATGCGAAGTATAGAGGGTTTGCTGCAGGAGGCAGATTTGGACCGGCTTTACTCACGATTCCCTGGTGGCAGCGTGGGATGGGCTCTGCTTCTGTTGAGGCTGATTGACGGAATCGCACTCATTGTTGAAGCAGTGGTGGTTTTCGGACTGGGTCAGCAAACGGGCGTTTCCGAACCCATGGGTGGACTGCTCTTGGGCCTGGGATTAGTGGCGACAGGCGTCGTGCTGGTGCTTGGCCTGCGGACATCTCTGGCAGGCGCCACGGCCGCCATTTGCACAGTCGGATCGGTACTGTACGCGCACCATAACTTGCGGGGCATCGCGAGCTTGGGGGACGCGTGGTTAGTTCTATGCGCAGTCGTGTTTTTCGTGTCGAGTTCGCTTGCCCTCCTGGGGCCTGGTGGATATTCGTTGGACGCGCGTCTGTCCGGCTGGAAAGTGATCAAGCTGCCGTCTCGACGATCGAACTCCGGAGAGGCGGATTGACGTTCAAGGTGTCGCTGGCAGGAACACCTGTAAACCACTGCAAAGAAGGTTCAATGTGGATCGTTAAACTCGCGTTATCACGGCCCTATACGTTTGTCGTCCTTGCGTTGGTGTTTCTTCTGATCAGACATCGTGTCCATTTTCGAGCGGTCCCTGACCATGAAATGAGATTCCAAGATGGGTTATCAAAATTCGTTTATGTGGGGGTACAAAAATGAGCTCTAATATTTCTTTCTCTCCGAATGTGCGGCAGGAACATATCTATAACGGTTTCGCACCTGACTTGGTCCTGATGGAGGACTCTTCGGATCGCCAAGCCGACGATCCAACCAGGCGGGTGCTCGGTCCGAGGTTGGTGTCGGATGCGGCAAACGGCGCTCAAGATAGGTTCAAGGGCATCATCGGCTCAAGTTCGCCCTTGAAGAACGTCCTGAAACAGGTCAGTACGGTGGCGCCGACTGACTCCACCGTGCTCATTCAAGGAGAGACCGGCACCGGCAAGGAGCTCATCGCGCGCGCAATTCACTCCCTCAGCGCGCGGAGCGATCGCAAGTTTGTCAGACTGAATTGCGCAGCGATTCCGGCGGACCTGCTGGAGAACGAACTGTTTGGCCATGAAAGAGGGGCATTTACAGGAGCAATCGCACGCACAGTAGGGCGCTTCGAATTGGCGGACAAGGGCACGTTGTTTCTCGACGAGATTGGGGACGTCCCGCTGGAACTGCAGGCGAAGTTGTTGAGAGTTCTGCAAGAGCAGGAGTTCGAAAGGCTGGGCAGTGTTCATACCCAGCGCGTGAATATACGCCTGGTGGCTGCAACGAATCGGGACCTGATGCGACTGGTTGCTGAAAAGCAGTTTCGCATCGATCTCTATTTTCGGCTCAACGTCTTTCCGATTTCTGTTCCTCCGTTACGCCAACGGCGCGAGGATATTCCTTTGCTGGTGAAACGCTTCGTGGCCAACTATTCCTCGCGAATGAATCGGAGAATCGAGACGATTCCCGCAGAGACAATGGATGTTTTGACCCGGTATGACTGGCCTGGGAACATTCGTGAGCTTCAGAACTTTATTGAACGGGCCGTAATCCTCTCGTCGGGACGGACGCTGCAAGCTCCCTTGTCCGACCTAAGGCGGGTCTCGGATCGAGATCCAGACCGCCCCGGCACACTCCCGCTCCCAGACAACGCCGTCACACTCCGGGAAGCCGATCGCGACCACATTCTCAAGGCGCTCAAGGAAACCAACTGGCTTATCGGAGGTTCTGGCGGTGCTGCTGCCAGGTTAGGACTAAAACGCACGACGCTGATCGGCAAGATGCATAAGCTGGGGCTTTCCCGCCCGATCAAAATGTAAGCTTTCGCATCGAATCGACCGAGTTGTCCCGTGATTTGGGGTTGGTGTGTGGTGAACTGTTTGACAGTGTTCTCCAGTCCATCACTCGTCCCACTGGCACCCAGCGAGTCCCCGGTGCAGTAGTAGGTCGTCCGCGGCTTAAGGTCCGCCACGCACTCGGGAAATTGATTCGTGTCTATCAGGATAAAAGCACGGCCTACGTAATGTCCGTCCGAACACGAGCAAGGCCGAAATTTGGAAATTGAAAGGCCATTGAATAAACGGTACCTCGCGTTCCGGCGCTTGTGAACAGACCGAGGGCTTTTATTCTTCGCGCGCCATTATTCATCTTTCAGGATAGCGGTGCCGATGGGGGCTAACCCGCGGAGCATCGGAACTGTCGCATGTCATCAGCTCCCAGCCGTGGCGCCGACCGACAAGCCGGCATCGTTCGGGGAGGCCAGAGGAGCGGCAAGGGGATGTGCGTGAGGCTCCGGCGGCGTGTGGATTTCGGACGGATACTGATAGTCAGGAATAATTTCTCTTACCTTCTCACGAATGGACATCTCCGAAGCGTGCGCGGCCAGGGAATGCAGCTCGCCGAGATGTTTGCGCAAAATTGGCCAACTCATCAGGGTAGACTGTGTTCTTTTTACTTTTCGACTTGCTGTCGGCAGCGGTTTTTCTCTGGAATAGAAGAGTTCTTCGTAAAGCTTTTCCCCCGGCCGCAATCCTGTGAATGTGATTTCGATTTCATCTTCCGATTTTCCTGAGAGTCGAATGAGAGTCTTCGCCAGATCCAGAATATAAACCGGTTCACCCATATCTAGCACCAGAACATCTCCATGATTTCCTACCGTGTACGTAGTCGGCTGTGACCGGAACCCGGTCGATGGGGGCAAAGGTCGAGGGAACACGATCGAACAAGCTGTACCCATAGATCGGCAACTTGCGCCCGACCGAAGTCGTCACGAAGTCCTGAAACTCGGTTGCTGGAGGGAACGGTTCGGGAGCAGCGGACCTATCGAGGAGGTTCGGAACCCGGCTCGAATTCGGTTCCGCGCCTACAGCAGCTGACGGCAAAGTTGCTGGGCCCTGACTCGCCGGGCTGGAGAACTGGCCGGTTCCGGGTAGGCCTGGGCACGCCGCGCCCGCGCAAGACTGATGCGGTCCATCCGTGGCCGGCACCAGGACCGTGCTCTGGGCGAATCCAATGCTCTGCAATGAGAAGAGACAAGCCAGCAGACTCGCGGTTCGGCGGCAAATCACACCTGCGTTTATCAGAGCGATAAACCTCTTGACCAGTCTTGCCAATACTTGGACTTGGCGTCGCCGGTTTGTTGAAAATTTAGGGTTGCCTGAAGCGGAGCATCTTGGCCCGCTTCGGCGAATAGGTCAGCTGGACGGAGGCCGTTGTGTCCGAGTCAGAACGCGGCGACAACACGGGGAAGGTCCATCGTTCGTGCTGGACGAAAGTGGAAACGTCGAAGCCTGACCCGAACAAAAACGTCGCGCGCACAGTGAAGTCCCGAATGTGCCCGCCGGAAGGGATGAACTCCCGGTCGACCGCAGCTTCGCGATAGCCTAACTCCAGAGTGTTGCGCGACGACAACCAGTAAGTGCTCCAAAGCTGAGTCCCGCGACCCTGCCTCCCTACCCACGAACCGAGCAGGTTGCCACGATTAGTATAGGAATCGCGGAACGCACTGTTCCAATAGAAGAAGTGGCCGTTGTATTTCGCGACTGCCGGGGTATCGGAAAACGGTGTTTCTACCCGAAAATCGAGCTTGGGAATTTTTGGAATCTGCGGCAAATAGATTCCCGGGTTCATGATGGAACGATGGGGCGCGGACAGTGGCGAGGGATTATCGTCGGTCAGCGCATCGTTGTAGACCACCAGCCACTTCCGCAAGCCGGGGACGCGATAGCTGAAATCGAAGCCTCCGCGCCGATCACCCACATCGAGCGGACTGCCGGGTATGGTTCTGGCGTTGTCCCCGACGCTAATGAAACCTCGCCAGAACATGTTCAATGTAACCGGGCGGAAGACGATAGTGCGCGAGAACCCGAATTCCAGGTTGGGGGTAGGCTTGAAACTTATTTTTTGGCCGTCGACGGCGGGATGGGCAGGGTGGTGGTGCCCGGCCATGAGTCCGAAAAAAAACTCCCAGCGCATTGGCCCCAGCCAGCTCAGAAAGCCGGGGAGCCGCCGAGGCGATGTCTTGCTCAGCCGTACCATGTCCATGGGTTCTGCATTGTCGCTGTACATCAGGGGGCCGTCCCGATTGGGCCCCCACCACAGACTTTGGCGGCCCACGGACAACTGAACACTCTTGAAGTTCCACGCCGCATATGCGTCCAGCAGACGGAACTGATCGATTGCCCGGGCGGGTGCGGGTGACGGAGGCAGGGTGAAGTCGACGGCGCCGATGAGTTGCTGCACCGTCGCGCTATACGGTGGAAGCACCGCTGCGTGCTGGTACTCGCCGCGAACATAAAGGGCCACTGGGCCTAGAGACGCCCAACCCGAAGCGCCACTTAACACGTTGGAGCCTGGCCCATACGGACGGCCGTAGTCGTTCACCAGCGTCTGGCCGAAATGGTACCCGTCGGCCAGAGCCACGCCCGCGATGCCCGTATAGCGCATGTAAATGCTTTCGACCCTGACTCCTGACGTTCCGGAACCTCCCCATCGTTCTTGTTCCGCAGCGAACTCGGTCTGCAGCGCGGCATAGAGCCGGCCCGCATCCGACTGGTGGTTCTCGCCTCCGGCAAGTAGTTCGCCAACTTCGCCCATAAGCCGGGCGCACTCCATGCGGGTCCAGGGCCGCACGCTCGCAAACGCACTGGGCGCGTATCCGAGCCCGGCCAGCCGGTCAAAGACCCCATACACCCAAGAATCGAGCGGAACGTACGGCGAAGCAAACTCGGCGGGTGGCCGTGGCCGGTGCGGCTCTTCGGGTTCGACCGCGCTCCAACCTGCTCCTCCCAAGGCCGGGTCGTGGTGCGCACGATAGACCTGTCGGCCGATCGCCCAACCCAGAGCGCTGCCAATCACCGCATCCGACACGAAATGCTCCCTCCCGGTGACCCGCGAAACGCCGACCGCAGAGGCAGCGCCATAGGCCAGTAGTTTCGTTAGCGGACCGGGATACTCATGAGCGATCACGGTCGCGATGGACCAGGCGGCTAGCGCATGTTCGGACGGAAAGGATGCGCCTCCCAGGCCAAACCGACCTCGTCCCTTATCGGATTCGGGGCGCGGCCGTTGGGTGACCAGCTTCAGCGCTTCCGCCGCGATAGTCCCGTTTACCAGCGCTTCGCCGGCAAGCAATCCGGTCTCGCGGTGATGATCGTTTTTTGTTATTCCTCCCCACAGATAAAAGCCCCCTGCAGTGCCTAACAGGGCTGCGGTGCCAGCGTTGCTAAAGGCTCGGCTGTATTTGAGGCGCTGAGGCGAGTGGGAGACTTGCTGCATGAAGTAGTGGTCCCTGGCAATCAACCCTGCAGAGACTATCCCAGCTGGTAGGAACCAAGACGTATCACGCTCACGCAGCCGCAGGGGACTGAGCCAAATCTTCTTCTGATCCGACGAGAGGTTCTTCACAAAGGACAACGGGCACAGACACTGCAATTTATTGCCTTCGGCGGTCGGGGAGAATGCCAACGTCTGGTTTTGAGAGTCCTCTGAATTTTTCGAAGCTCGATCTTGGCCGGCCTGAGGCGTGCACCAACTCGATGTCGCGACCGAACACATAAGAGCCGCCGTTGCCAGATGTCGAACAACAATCAGCATGAGTTAAAGGGTCCGACTACAGGAGAGGGGACGAAAATCAAGAAACCGTGAGGTTGTGCCGCCGCCGGCTTTCGGAGTGCTTGGTCTCAAACGCAATTAGCTGAAGTGGAACACCACAAATCGGTTCAAGCTCGTCCCCATCCACTTCGACCGACACGCTCTGCATAATCAAGTCCAAGGTCAAGACGACTCGCAGGCTGTTGCTCTTGCGCACCACGACGCCTTCCATGCCGGCCAAAGCGCCGCCGCGAATGCGAGCTCGTTGTCCGACGGTCAGGTGAGGGTGAGGCTCGGCCTGGCGCAGGTGAAGGCCGGCCCGAAGCGACTCAATCTCAAACTCCGGTAACGCTACCGGTTCGCGGCCTCTGCCTACAATCGAAATCACACCGGGCACTTCAAGCACTCTGATCCGCTCAGCGGGTGCAATTCTCGCGAACAAGTAACCTGGAAATAGCGGAATGTCCGAGGTTTTCGTGCAGCGATTCTTCCAACGTCGCACCACGCGATAGTGGGGCGTGAAGTTTTCCAGTCCATGGTATTCAAGGTGCTCCGCAGCCCGCCTCTCGCGCGAGGGCAGCGTGTGCACCGCATACCAATAGCGAGGCAACTCTGACACCGTATGGCTCGGAACCGTCGCACTCTGCATTTCCAACATTTCGGACAAGGCTTCGCCCCTTCCACTTAGCAGTGGCTATTTCCACAGGTCCCGGGGTTGCATTGGCAGCAGCTAAACCGCCTCGTTTGGCGGACCACGCGTCGAGGTATTTTTCTCGGTAGTTAGTGATGAGACAGCACACTCGACTGGCGGCACACATACCTTTGCACGCGGATGACCGATGCTACGGTGTACCGTGCTTGCGGTGTGCGTATCGCAGTTTGCACCCGCTAACACAAGGATTTACGGGAAGGCAGCACTCGAAACTCGATTCCGATCATGAGGTCTTTCTAATTTCCGGATCCGACCAGTTTGGGATGTTAGGCTCCATACCGGTTCTCCGAAATGGGAAAGCTGTGCTGCTGCCGTTGGGATACGCACTAAAATTTTGTCATCGTCAGATAGCACATCCGAGCCATATACAAGCATCACCCGCTCCGTTAGGGTAGTCGTGAGCAGACTTCGGGGGAGGGCTGTTCGACGAGCGCCTCATGACTCAATGAGTCTGAGGCGTTTTCGTTTGTGCCGTCCTTGCCAATCTTTCCCGCCTCGTCTTTTCACGTAGGATCCATCAAAGCAGGTGGCGTGTGACTTACTATGCGGTCGCGTGCTCGATGGTATCTTTGTGGGACGGACGCTGGACCCGACATTCATGGACGTTCTCAAAAGACTCTTTGAGCAGCATTTCCAAGCCCCAGTCTTGCGGGTGCAGCCGCTGCAGGGTCAGCTGAGCGGGTCGGGCCGTAACATTATCCGGCTGGCCAGCGAGAAACTCAGCGCGATCGGCATTTTGTATGATGTG
>WNFD01001074.1_pt1 | contig 27386 bp, 23 predicted proteins | sample 5400491 | NCBI WGS metagenome assembly WNFD01 (sample SAMN13153343, study PRJNA577476) | soil metagenome | isolation source: 120 cm saprolite under Douglas fir tree site 2 hole 2 replicate 2 | place: USA:California | collected 2015-04-18
AGCATCGCGGTCAGGAATCGGCTGGAATCGTCTCCAGCGACGGAACCGAACTGCATCTGCACCGCGCGATGGGCGACGTCGAGGAAATATTTACGCCGTCCGTGCTGGCCGAGCTTCCCGGCGATCTGGCCATCGGCCATACACGTTATTCCACCGCGGGCGACAAAGCGCTGCTGAACGCGCAGCCCATCATGATCGACTGCAACAAAGGCAAAGTGGCGCTCGGCCATAACGGCAACCTCACGAACGCCGCGGAGTGGCGGCGCAAGCTCGAACATCGCGGTTCGATCTTTCAGACCAACAGCGATACGGAAGTGATCGTGCATTTGCTGGCGCGCTCGCAGACGCACAATCTTTCCGGTGCGCTGGGCGATGCGTTGAACCAGGTGGAAGGCGCGTACTCCCTGCTGGTGCTCACCACGGATGAGTTGATCGCCGTGCGCGACCCGCGCGGCTTCCGTCCGCTGAATCTGGGCAAGCTGGGCGATGCCTGGCTGGTTGCTTCGGAGACGTGCGCTTTCGATCTGCTCAATGCGCAGTACGTGCGCGAGATTGAGCCCGGCGAAATGGTGCGCATCTCGCGCTCCGGCATCGAGTCCATTCACTTCGCGCCGGAAAAGCCGCTCCAGCAATGCATTTTCGAGCACGTTTATTTCGCGCGGCCGGACAGCATCATCTTTGGCCGCTCGGTCAACGAAAGCCGGGAGGCGCTTGGCCGGACGCTGGCCAAAGAGCATCCCGCGAATGCCGACATCGTCGTGCCCGTCCCGGACTCGGGAGTGCCCGCGGCGGTCGGCTATGCGTTGGAGTCCGGCATTCCGTTCCGCATGGGGCTGATCCGCAATCACTACATTGGACGCACGTTCATCGAGCCTTCGCAGGCCATCCGCAATTTTGGCGTGAAGCTGAAGCTCAACCCTATCCGCAGCTTGATTGAAGGTCAGCGCGTCGTGCTGGTGGACGACTCCATTGTGCGCGGCACCACCAGCCGCAAAATCGTCCGCATGGTACGCGAATCCGGCGCCAAAGAAGTGCACATGCGCATCAGTTGTCCACCCACGATTTCGCCTTGTTATTACGGCGTGGACACGCCTACGCGCGAAGAGTTGATCGCCTCCTCCAGCACGCCGGAAGAAATCTGCAAATTCATCGGAGCCGATTCGCTGGGCTACATTTCGCTGGCCGGATTGAAAGAAGCGGTGAGCGACACGCAGGGCCACTATTGCACCTCCTGCTACACCGGCGTGTATCCAACGGACCTGGTGCAATTGGAAGTGCGCAAGGGCAATGCGAACAAGACAGGTGACGCGATGAACGGCAACGCGAGTGAAGGACCAATCGAACATCCCGTGGCGGTGGAACATGAAAGCTGACCGCAAGCCCAACAAGGAAGCGCAGCCCAACGTGCCCGTGGGGCAAAAAGTGCAGCGCGAGATCATCGCCTGGTTTTGGGTGGCGCTGGTGTTTTTGCTCATTAACGGCACCATTGGTCAAGCGCGCGTGATTCCTTCCGGCTCCATGGAAAACACTTTGCTTATCGGGGATCACCTGATCATGAGCCGCATCGGCTACGACGCCGGCGTTCCCTTCACCAATTGGCATGTGCCGTTGTGGCGCAATCCGCACCGCCAGCAGGTCATCATTTTCAAGCCGCCTTTTGCGCCGGACACGCCGGATTACGTCAAACGCGTTATCGGCTTGCCGGGAGATTCCATTGAAATCCACGACGGTTCAGTGTGGGTGAACGGCCAACGACTCACGGAGAGCTACACCACCGGCCGCACCGATCCTTACGATCTGCGCCAGCCGTACAAAGTCGCGGACAACTGTTATTTCGTGATGGGCGATAATCGCGGCAATTCCTACGACAGCCGCTTTTGGGGCTGCGTACCGCGCAAAGACATTATTGGCACGCCGGTGATGATATATATGTCGCTCAATGTTTCCCCGGACGCTTGGGAGCCCGGGCAGATTCGCGAACGCTTCTTTGCGTACGCGAACGCCTTGGTGCATCCGGGCCTGGTGCGCTGGAAGAGATTGTTCCGGACTTTTTAGGCTGACTGTCCCCAGCAAAAACAAAGAAGTGTTGCCGACCCCGCCCGGCGGCACTGAAGCATTCTCCTCAAGGACAACGACAGGAAGTTTCGTGCGCCTCGACGACAAACTCACACCAGCAGGACTCCCATGAAATACGCCGATGCCGGAGTGGACATCGCCGTCGCCGACGCGGCCAAGCAGCGCATCCGCCACCACGCGAGCAGAACTTTCACGCCGGGCGTGCTCGGAGGCATCGGCGGATTTGGCGCGCTGTTCGCGCTGGACAGCAAGAAATGGAAAGAGCCGGTGCTGGTGTCCAGCGCGGACGGCGTCGGAACGAAACTGAAAGTGGCCATGGCCACCGGAGTGCATTCGACCGTTGGCGGAGATTTGGTCAACCATTGCATCAACGACATACTGGTGCAGGGCGCGGAGCCGCTGTTCTTTCTGGATTATCTGGCCATGGGCAAGCTCGATCCCAATGTGGTCGAGCAGCTCGTGGAAGGCATGAGCCGGGCCTGCCGCAAAGCCGGCTGCGCGCTGATTGGAGGAGAAACGGCGGAAATGCCCGGCTTCTATCCTCCCGGTGAATACGATCTCGCGGGCTTCATCGTGGGAGCCGTCGACCGCAAGAAGCTGCTCACCGGAAAAAATGTGAAGCCCGGGGACGCGCTGATTGCACTACCCTCCGCCGGTTTGCATACCAACGGTTATTCGCTCGCGCGCAAGCTGGTGTTTGAAATTGCCAAACTGAAGCCGGACGCCTACGTCGCGGAAATCGGCAATAAAATCGGCGCCGAGCTCCTCAAGCCACACCTCTGTTACTCGGCGGCCCTGAAAGATATTCTGGCGCGCGGGTGGGTGTCCGCGCTGGCGCACATTACCGGCGGCGGCATACCTGGCAATCTGCCGCGCGTGCTGCCCTCCGGCGTGCGGGCGGAAATCGATCTGGGCGCGTGGCCGGTCCCGCCGATCTTCAAGTACCTGGCCAAGCTCGGCAAAATCGACTCCGATGAGCTCCTGCAATCCTTCAACATGGGTGTGGGGATGATCCTGGTGGTTCCGCCGCAAAACGTGAAGCCAGTGGAAGCGGACCTGAAGCGCCGGCGCGAAAAACTCTTTCGCATCGGCCGCATCGAGCGAGGCGACTCCGGCAAAGCCCGCGTCAAGTTTTCCGGCGCGCTGGGTCTGTAGGCTGCGCGCAAGCATGCGCCCGGCGTTCAGCGGCGCCGGAATTTCTTCGGTCGTGCTTTCGATTTCCTGCGAGGGCGAGCTTTCTTGTTCGGATGTTCCGCTGCGGCCAGTTCGCGGCGCTTGCGCGAAGCCCAGCGCGGTTTGTTGATTTGCCGGCCGCGGGCGATGCCCAAACCGTCCGGCGGGACGTTTTCCGTGATCGTGGAACCGGCAGCGACGTAGGCGCCATCGCCGATGCGTACCGGCGCTATCAGCGTTGAATCGCTGCCGATAAATACTCCCTTTCCGATATTCGTCGCGTACTTTTGGAAGCCGTCGTAATTACAGGTGATCGTGCCGGCTCCAATGTTTGTTTTGGATCCGACGCTCGCGTCCCCAAGATAGGTAAGATGCGGAACTTTCGCGCCTTCGCCGACCGTGACTTTCTTGGTTTCCACAAAGTTGCCCACGCGTGAGCCGCTCTTGAGGTGCGTTCCGGTGCGTAGACGCGCAAACGGGCCGACCGTAACGTTGTCATCCAACCGGCTTTGCGCGATTACCGAATGTGGTTCGATAGTCACATCGTTGCCAACGATTGCGTCACTCAGCACGCTGCCGGTCCGAATCGTGCAGCGCTCGCCGATTTTGGTCTTGCCGAGGAGCTGCACGGCCGGCTCGAGCACAGTATCTTCCCCAGCCGTTACGTCCGGATCGATCAAAACCGTTTCCGGCAACTGGATGCTGACTCCTTCATTCATCAGCTCGGCGCGCTTCCGTTCCCGAAAAATGCGGTCAACTTCGGCGAGGTCCGCGCGCGTGTTGCAACCCAGTGCTTCGCGTGGATCGGGCGCGACATGAGCGAGCACCGTTTCATTCTTCGCCGCCAGCACGGCGACAGCGTCGGTCAGGTAGAGTTCGCGATGTTTGTTGTTGGGCTTCACCTGGGCCAGCGCCGGCCAGAGTTTCTCGAGAGTGAAGCAGTAGATGCTGGAATTGATTTCGTTGAGCTCGCGCTGTTCGTCGGTCAGCTGCGATTCCTCCACGATAGCTTGAACCGCGGTTTCGGACTTGCGCAAGATGCGTCCATAGCCGCTAGGATCGCTGACCACCGCGCTCAGAATGGTCGCGGCGGCGTTCGCGCTGCGGTGCGCGGCAACCATTGCGCGCAGAGTCTCCGTGCGGATCAGCGGTGCATCGCCCGGCAACACAAGAGCGAGTTTCGCCGCACCCAGTGCCCGCCGCGCAACCTGCATGGCGTGGCCGGTGCCGCGCTGCGGCTGCTGCAACACGCTCTCCGCCTCCAGCGTCTCCACCACCGCAGACACCTGCTCGGCCTGATGCCCCACCACTACGACAGTTTTCCGGGATTTCAGCGGGGCGCAGGCGGCAACGACGTGTTCGACCAAAGACCGCCCGCCGGCCCGATGCAGAACTTTCGCCAGGCTGGACTTCAGCCGCATGCCTTTTCCCGCAGCGAGTACGACGACGGCAAGATCGTTGGCCGGCATAAGTCCATCATTCTGCGGGAGTAGAATCAATTTCGCAATGCATCGATTTCGCGGATATTCTCGAAATGCTTAATCGGCGGCGGCAACAGGCGCAAAAGCAGCTAGGGGGGGCTGCGCTTGCTCGTGAAGCGCTTCCCGAGTCGTGACGGTCCAAAGTGTGGGATCCGCGAGCAGACGGCTGACGAGCTGAGTATGCAGGGCGTGGCCGGCTTTGTGCGCTTCTACTCGAGCGAGCAAGGGGAGCCCCGCTAAAGCCAGGTCGCCAATCAGGTCGAGCGCCTTGTGGCGGCCGAATTCATCCGGAAAGCGCAGCGGCCCGTTCATCACGCCGTCCGAGGTCAGTACAATGGCGTTTTCCAACGTACCGCCGCGAATCAGTCCCATGGAGCGCATGGGCTCAATGTCGCGCTCGAAGCAAAATGTGCGCGCGCGCGCCAGAAGATGCCGGAAGGTCTCCGCGCTTACGAGCATCTCCACTTCCTGCTGGCCGACCAAGGGATGCGGGAAATCCACGTAGCAGCGCACGCGGAATTCATCGGCGGGATAGATGCCAATGCGGCGGTCGCCCTCGATGACCTCCAGGGGCTTCAAAACCTTCAGGAAGCGACGTTTGCGTCGAAGCCGCCGGGTGCCGGCTTCTTGGAGCATCTGCATGAAGGGCTCCGCCGAGCCATCCAAGATCGGCACTTCGATGGAATCGATGTCGACGTACACGTTGTCGATGGCGCAGGAATAGATGGCGGCAAGCAGATGCTCTGTGGTGGAGAGCAGCACGCCGTGTTTCATTAAGCTGGTGGCGTAGCTCACGCGCGCTACGTTGTGCCCCTGCGCTTCGATCAGGAAATTGTCCAGGTCGATGCGGCGAAACACGATGCCGGTATCGGCGGGAGCAGGGACAAGACGGATGTGCCCGTAAACGCCGGTGTGCAGCCCCATCCCCTCAGCGGAGACAGGCTTCGCAATGGTTGTTTGGACCATCTAGGAACCGGATTCTAGCACATTGTCATCAAAAGATTTCGTCGTTTGTTCCTTAGTATCAACAACTTATAACCACCGGGACGCCTTCGGCGGGGTTATGTGTGGTAAATTAGCAACATTTCGCTTGCTAATCCGTGTCTTTGTGGAACGATATTCACATGAGACTACCTATCCTTTCCTTTCCGTCTCCTTCTGCGTCCCGTTGCATGCGGTGTTATACTGGGACTGTCTTTTTTCTGGGCAAGGTGAACGATGAATCGAGCAGCGCGTATCGGCATTCTAGTAGCTTCGGTGGCGATCTTTTGCTACGCGGGAATCGGCCACGTCCTCGGACGCACACCGGACGATAAAGCGTACAAATCGCTGACTGTCTACGGCGAGGTCTTGCAAAAGATCCAGTCTGACTACGTCGACGAACCGAACATGCGGCTGGTCACCGCCGGCTCGTTGCACGGATTGCTGGAGTCGCTGGATGCGCAATCCAGTTACCTGACTCCGCGCGAATACACCGAATACAAGCAAAAGGCGCAGAGCGCCGGCACAGGAGAGACGGGCCTCAATCTGAGCAAGCGTTTCGGCTACGTCATTGTGATTTCCGTTTTGCCGGACAGCCCCGCGGAAAAAGCCGGAATACGCAGCAGCGATATTTTTGAATCCATTGCCGGGTTCACCACGCGCGACATGTCCGTGGGCCAGGCGCTGAACCTGTTGAATGGGCCCGCCGGCAGCGGTGTAAAAGTCGGCGTGATCCGGCGCGGCCGTGCCCAGCCCGAAGAAGTCGACGTGGTGCGGCAGAAGCTGGCGGTGCCCAAGATTACCGCGCAAAAGATAGATCCGGACATTCTGGGGCTGCGTGTGACTTCTCTGGATGCCGGGCGTGCTGACGAAATTCGCAACCGCCTGGTCGATGCGGACAAGCAGGGAATTCACAAGGTGATTTTGGACCTGCGCGAATGCGGACGCGGGCCAGTTTCCGAAGCCATCAACGCCGCGCGCCTCTTCATTCCATCCGGTACCATCGCCACGCTGCGCGGGCAGACCGTTTCCGCGCAAACCTTTGCCGCCGAACCTGGCAAGGTGGTTTGGCGAAGTCCAGTTTCTATTTTGATTGATGGCACAACCTCGGGAGCGGCGGAAGTATTGGCCTCGGCAATGGTAGCCAATCATCGCGGTGACGTGGTGGGTGAGCGCACCTTCGGCCTGGCTTCAGAGCAGAAACTGATCACCCTGGATGACGGCTCGGCCTTGTTCCTGACGGTGGCGAACTATTACAACGCCGGCGGCAAGTCCATCCTGGAGGACGGCGTGACGCCTTCGGAGGTCGTTCGCGCAGCGGCCGAGGATGATGCTGACGTCAGCGACGACAGCTCGGCCTCCGCCAAAGAGCCGCCTTCCGGTCCGCGCCCGCTGTCTCCGGAAGATCCCGTTTTCCACAAGGCTCTCGACCTGCTAAAAGCGCCCGCGAAGAAAGCAGCCTAACCGCCGGTGAACAGCCAGTCCCGACTGATTCGGGCGGCCACCTTCCTTTCGGCCCTGGGCCTTTTCGCTGCCCGGCTGGGTGGTTGCAAGAAAGAGCAAACGTCGCCCCCCGCGGCGGAAATCCATGCGACAACCCGAGAGTTTTTGGCGGCGATGAAGGCCGCGGCGCCCGCGGATGTGCGCAGCGGGCTAAGCGCGTCCGACCAAGATCCGGCCGGCTATGATCTGATCAACGTCACGATTCGAGCCGACTCCGGCTCTTCTTCGCGGGCGATCCTCTCTCAATTGTTGCGCGCCATGAGTGGTGTTGCCACGCACCGCCGCCTAAGCCGCGACGGCCCGCTGGAAAGCCGCGAGGGAATCCTATATGCCTACCGTCGCGCGGGCGTCGTGACCCACATGGTGCATTTTCGTGAACAGATGGAGAGCGGCTCGCGCGAAGCACCTCCAGCCGCGCAGGGCGAAGGCGCTCGTCTGGCCATAATCATCGATGACCTGGGAAATGATCGCGCCGCCGCGGACGCTATCTTTGCGCTGCAGTGTCCGGTCACGATCTCGGTGCTGCCGAATCATCCTCGGTCGATGGAAATCGCCCAAGAGGCGCATCGCCGCGGCTACCAGGTAATGCTGCATCTCCCGATGGAGGCCATGGGCAATGAGCGGCCGGAAGCGTGGGAGTTGCGGCCGGGCATGTCCGCGGGTGAAGTCAGTACGCTAGTGGACAATTTGCTGCAGGCCGTCCCGGACGTTGCCGGCGTAAACAATCATCAAGGCTCGCAGTCCACGGCGGACGCAGCGCTGATGGATGAGCTGATGCCGGTGCTGCGGGAACACAACTTGTTTTACGTTGACAGCCGCACCACCGCGGCCACCGTCGCCTACGACACGGCGCAGCGCTTCGGCGTGCGCTCCGGGTTCCGCAATGTTCCCTTTCTCGATGACGTCGCGGAAGTGGGCGCGGTCCGCAAGCAGTTGCAACTTGCGCTGCGCGCTGCGCGCAAGAAGGGTGACGCGATCGCAATCGGGCATCCGCATCCCGCCACACTGCAAGCGATGCGAGACCTTTTACCCGAGGCGAAGTCGCAAGGAGTGCGATTGGTCTTTGTGTCGGAAGTCGTGCACTAACTTTTGCGCCGAGGCCTCAGTTGTCTTCCTTCGCTTCTTTTTCTCTCTTCTTTTCGTCTTTGTATTTCTTGCTGCCGACTTCGGAGAAGCGCTTGTCCAAGGCGGCTTTCGTGAAGAAATCTTCGGAAAAGCCGGGATTGTATTTGCAGGACTGAAAGAAAACCTGGTTGACGCGGCGTCCGTTGCGGTCGAGCGTAATCTGCAGCGGTGTCTGCACGCCGTCCATAAGCTGATAATTCGTGTAGATATGCGTTTCAACGCTGCGGTCGGGAGAAGTATCGTCCGCTAGGGTGACCACGCTGCGTACTAGAAAATGGGTGCTGCGGTCCACGGCCAGGCGAAAATCGCGCTGCTCCGTATCCGTGATTTCGACCCAGTCCACTGTCCTTAGGTCCACAACGTCGGTTCCGCCGAAGCGGATGGTCATTCCAGGCTCTTTCAGCCGCACGCGGAGCAAATTGTTGATGTCGCGCTTGGCCTGCTCCTGAAAATCCGCGACCGCCGCGTTGCTTAGCTCTGACACACCGCCGCGATCAAGTGTCCAGCCACGATCGCCGTTATACACGTTGACGATCACGCCCTTTTTTGAAAAGTCAGTGCGATTCTTGTCCGGATAGCGCCAGTACACTTTGAAATTCGTGTAACCGGCCAGTTCACCGCCGTGGCCAAACTGCGCAAGACGCCCTTCGCAGTTACTTTCTCGGATATCAAGATAGGTCGGGCCACCGAGCGCGGTTATCAACTGATCCAAAATCTGTTTGCCCTTGGCGGTGCGCTCCTCCGGCATCATGTTGTCCGGGTTTTGCGCGTGCAAACGCTGCGCAGGCAGCGCCGCTAACAGCGCTGCCAGCACCAGAATCCCGCGGAGACCGTTGGCATACTTCAGCCGCACAGGATCGCGCCTCCGTTTACATTGATGATTTCTCCGGTCATGAAGTTGGCCAGGTCGGAAGCGAGGAACAAAATGGGTCCGGCGATTTCCTCGGCAGTGCCCGCGCGTCTCAGGGGAATCGAAGCGATGATGGCTTTGCCTCCAGCCTTCGAGTTGATTACCGCGTTGGACATGTCCGTTGCCACCCAGCCGGGCGCTACGCAGTTCACCAGGATGTTGTGCCGCGCGAGTTCCGTGGAGAGTCCCTTGGTGAAACTGATGATGCCGCCTTTCGAGGCTCCGTAGTGTGTGTGAAAGGATTCGCCGCGCTGCCCGGCGGTAGAGCTAATCGGGATGATCTTGCCGGATTTTTGCTTGATCATCTGCGGCACGGAAAAATGAATGACGGAATAGACGCTCTTTAGATTGACCCGCATCATGTCGTCCCACTGCTTCTCGGTCATTTTTTCGATGGGCAGGTCGTCCGGGTTCCATACGCCGGCATTGGCCACCACGATATCGAGGCGGCCCAAGCGTGAGACCGCGAACTCGACAAGCTTTTTGTTATCCGCATGACGTCCCACGTCCGCTTTGAATGCTTCGACGCGCATTCCGTGCTTGCCCGCTTCCTGCTGCACTTGCTCCGCCGCGTCCTTCGCTTTGTTGTAACTGAAGACAACGTCCGCGCCGGCCTGCGCGAACAACTTGACCGCCGCAGCGCCAATTCCCCGCGATCCCCCAGTGATGAGCGCCGCCTTGCCAGCCAGTGAAATCATCAAGCCCCCGTCGATCGATTGGTGTCAAAAAACTGAAAGCCGTAGCTACCGAGCAGGCACGCGACTGATTGCCGCGGACCATGTACGTAAGTTTCATCTGCGCGACGTGGCTGCGCGCGTGGCCTGCACCAGCGCGCGAAAGAGCGCGCCCGCAAGCGCGTCATCGGTCATTCGTTCCGGATGCCACTGCACGCCGAGAACCCAGTGCTTGTGCGGTTCGTGCTCAACAGCCTCGATCACCCCATCGGGTGCAACTGCGGCAACGCGCAAGCCACGCCCAAGGTCTCGAATCGATTGGTGATGCGAGGTGTTTATCCGCACGCTGAATGTGTCGCCACGCTTCTCAATGCCGCTGCCGGCCGCCAATTGAGCGAGTTCCCCGCCTGAGTCAATCAGCGCGGCATGCAAAGGGTCAGGTGCATCCGGGGGAAGGCCGTCCTTGCTATGTTGGATGTCTGTGCGTAACTCGCTCGCAATGTCCTGGTAGAGGGAGCCACCGAGACAAACGTTGAGACTCTGGCAGCCATAGCAAATAGCCAGGACAGGCTTGCCAGATACGAACGCGTGTTCCAGGATGCCGAAATCCGTCTTCTCTCGATTTGTGTCAGCTTCATGCGTCTTTGCGTGAGTCGGAGCGTTGTAGAGGGCAGGGTTAACGTCCGCGGGAGCTCCTGGGAGCACGAAAGCGTCCAAGTAATCGATTACCGCGGCAAGTTGGGCTTTTGACAGATTCAGCGAGATAGGGACCGGGATGCCACCGGCCCCTTCCACAGCCTCGAAGTAGTACCGAAGCTTGGTCGTGATCCCGTTGCCCTCCTCCAGAGACGTACGCCAAGGGATTCCCACGCGGGGCCGAGCAGTAGGGCTGTCAAGGGGGGACATGAATCCAGAATCGTAGCATCTGGCAGATGCAGGCGGCAACTTAGAGGTCTCGGCGAATTTGCGGGTCTGATACGTTTTCAAGCACGCGAGGAGGCGCTTCGGGTGAGTGCTGCGTCCAGACCGACTTCGGGGCGGTGGAAGTAGGTGGGGAGCTCGGCGAGGCGGGAGGCGAGCTGCTCTGGTGAGGAGGCGCGCAGCGTCACGTGGCCGAGCTTGCGTCCGGCGCGCGCGGATTTGCCGTAGAGGTGCAGGTGCGCATCGCGCACCTCGAGAACCTCGGCGGAGTCGGGCACCTCGCCGATCAGGTTGAGCATGGCCGAACAGCCAATCGCACGCGTCGAACCTAGCGGAAGTCCCACAACCGCGCGCAAGTGATTCTCGAACTGGCTGGTGACCGCGCCCTCGATGGTCCAGTGGCCGGAATTGTGGACGCGTGGCGCCATTTCGTTGGCCAGCAAGCGCCCCTCGTGCTCGAAAAACTCAATGGCCAGCACCCCGACATATTGCAGCATGTCGAACACGCGGCGTGCCGCATCTTCCGCGGCCTGTTGAATTGCGCGATCGAGCTGCGGCGCCGGCGCCAAGGACAAGCGCAGGATTCCACCGCGATGGTGATTCTCCACCAGTGGATAGACGGCAGTTTCGCCCGTGCGCCCGCGCACCGCCAGCACGCTGAGTTCGCGAGTGAAAGGGACGAGGCGTTCGAGCACGAACGGCGCTTCTCGTGCGGGTTCGGCACCTTTGCGTTTCCGCGCTCCCGAAGCATTCGCGGCGGGTAATTCGCTTTTTGCTCCGGAGACATCTTCCGTGCTGCGCAGAATCCATTGCCCCTTGCCGTCGTAGCCCATGCGGCACGATTTCAGAATCGCGGGCAACCCAATCTGCCGGACGGCGCCGTCGAGCGCTTCCCGGCCGGCGACGGCAGCAAATTCGGTGGTGGCGATGCCCAGCTTTTGAAACAGGCGCTTTTCGTTCAGGCGGTCCTGCGCCGCTTCGAGCGCGGCGGGAGGCGGGAGCACCGGCACACGCTCGGCGAGAAAGCGCGCCGTTTCGACGGGAACGTTTTCAAATTCGTAGGTTACCAACTCCAGTCCGGCTGCAAATTTCTTCAGCGCTGAGCGGTCTGTGAACTGGGCAGTGATGCGGCTGGCGATGCGTCCAACCGGAGCTTCCGGCGAAGGATCGAGAAACCGGAAGTGAAGACCCAGCGGATAACCGGCGAGTGCGAGCATGTACCCCAGCTGCCCGCCGCCGAGAATGCCGATGGTCACGCGCGCGTTCCTTTTTTCCCGGGCGAGGGAGTCGTCGCTATTCCCAGCGCACGAGCCGGAGCTGTCGGGTCCGGGTTCGCGAGCACGTGTTCGGTCTGCCCGTTGCGGAATTTCCGGTACGCCTCTCGCACTTCAGGATGCTTCGCGCCGAGAATGGCCGCCGCGAGCAAAGCCGCGTTAATGGCGCCAGCCTTGCCAATCGCCATCGTGCCTACCGGAACGCCGCCGGGCATCTGGGCGATGGAAAGCAGCGAATCCAGGCCCTTTAGCGCTTTTGACTCCACCGGGACGCCCAGCACCGGCAGCGCCGTTTTCGCCGCGGTCATGCCGGGCAGATGCGCGGCGCCGCCTGCGCCCGCGATAATCACTTCGATGCCGCGCTTTTCCGCGGAAGAGGCGTACTCGAAAAGAAGATCCGGGGTGCGGTGCGCGGACACGACACGCGTCTCATGAGGGACGCCGAGCTCCTGCAAAATTTTCGCGGCGTGCTCCAGAGTTTCCCAATCCGAGGAAGATCCCATGATGATCCCCACCAGAGGGGTCTTCCCGGCCAAAGTAGGTTCTTTCGCCATTCTTGCCTTCACCCGAAGAGAGGCGGACATTTTACGGTGTTTTTCAGCGCGCCGCGACCTGCGCGCGCTGTTTCCAATAATGGCGGAGCTGTCCGACCAGATACAGCGACCCGGTGACGAAAATGGCGTCTTGGGGCGCTGCTTTGGAAAGAAGATAGTCGAGCGCTTGCTCTGCATCGGCGATGACCGAACTGTGAGCCGCATGATGCGCCGCGATCTCGCTGAGCTGCGAAGCAGAAATGGCGCGCGAGGTGCGCGGCTCGGTGAAGACAACTTCGGCCGCGCGCGGAAAGAGCACTCCGGCGATTTCGTCGCCGGCTTTATCGCGCAGCGCTCCGTAAAGGAGAAAAATCCTGCGGCCCGCGAAGTTTTCTTTCCAGAAAACGGCCAACTCGCGCGCCGCGCCTGGATTGTGTGCCCCGTCGACATAAATGTCGGGCCGCGATTGCAGTTTTTCCAGGCGTCCCGGCCAAACGGCTGCCGCGATGCCTTGTTCCATCGCGCCCTCCGGAATCCGACAACCGCGCGCGGATAGCGCGCGAGCCGCCGCCACTGCATTAATCGCATTCTGTAACTGGAAACGGCCGGCTAACTGCGGAGCGAGCTTTGCGGACCAACCCGAAGCAATTTCGGTGATCCGCGCGCGGATGCAGCCGTTTTCCATTGCTTGCTCATCCACGCGATACGCCAGAGGCGTTTCGATGACCGGACAGCCCAGTTCCTTGGCGCGCGTCAGAATGACTTCGCGTGCTTCGGGCGGCTGCGCGGTGAGGGCCACCGGAATGCCCTGTTTCAGGATGCCGGCCTTTTCCGCGGCGATTTCGCGCAAGGAATGCCCCAGAAAATTTTCGTGGTCAAAGTCGACGCGCGTAACCACGGAAATCGCGGGAGTCAGAATATTGGTCGCATCGAGTCGTCCGCCCAGGCCTACCTCGAAGATCCCGAAGTCCACGTGAGCACGGGCGAAGTATTCAAATGCCATGGCTGTCACGCACTCAAAGTATGTGGGATGTGCGCGAAGTTTCCCGGCAGCGAGCAACTGTTCGATTTGCGCTTGAATGCGCGTGAACGTTTCCGCAAAGTCGTAATCACTGATTTCCGCACCGTTCACGCGAATGCGTTCATTGATTTTTTCCAGGTGCGGCGAAGTGTTCAGCCCCGTGCGGAATCCGGCATGTCTCAGAATCGATTCGAGAAACGCAGCTGTCGAGCCTTTGCCGTTTGTCCCCGCAATATGCGCCGAGGGATACGCGCGGTCGGGCCGCCCGAGGCGCTCGGCCAGCACACCGATGTTTTCAAGATCAAATTTCGCGGCGGCCGCCTGCGTTGGAGCGGCCAATTCTCTGCCAAGAGAGAGCAAGTACCGTACCGCAGCGTCGTAATTCATTTCAGCTCAACAATAGGTCGAAGGAATTGGCGATGAAGCTTTTCATCTCTTTGCGGGAAACCACCGCGTCGAGAAAGCCGTGCTCCAGCAAAAACTCCGAGCGCTGAAAGCCTTCAGGCAGCTTTTGGCGGATGGTTTGCTCGATGACGCGCGGGCCGGCAAAGCCGATGAGTGCGCCGGGTTCGGCGATGTTGAGATCGCCGAGCATGGCAAAGCTGGCGGTGACGCCGCCCGTCGTCGGATCGGTCATCACGGAGATATACGGCACTTTCGCTTCGTCCAGCTTGGCAAGCGCCGCGGAAACTTTAGCCAACTGCATCAGGCTGATGGTGCCTTCCATCATGCGCGCGCCGCCGGAGCAAGAGACGATCACCAGAGGCTGCCGCGTGTCGAGAGACAATTCAATTCCGCGGGTTACCTTCTCTCCGACCACCGCGCCCATCGAGCCGCCGATGAAATTGAACTCCATGGCGCAACACACGATGGGCCGGCCGTTGAGCTGGCCTTCCGCGGTGATGATGGCGTCGCACATGCCCAATTTCTTGCGCGCTTCGCGCAGTCGCGTGGCATACGGCTTAGTGTCCACGAAGCGGAGCGGGTCCGTGGAGGTCATGCGCGCGTCGTGTTCGGTCCAGCGGCCGTCGAGGAGCATCTCCAGGCGCTGCTTTGCCCCCATCTTGAAATGAAACTGGCACTTGGGGCAGACAAGCAGATTGGCTTCGAGGTCTTTGCGAAACACGATGGTGCGGCAAGATTCGCACTTGACCCACAGGCCTTCCGTGCGCACACGGCGCTCTTCGGGCGGCGTGGGCTGATCAATCGATTTTTTGTCGCGCTTAAACCAGGCCATTTTAGGATTTGGTTCGACGTTCGAGGTTGAAAGAGAAATCCAACCAAATCAGTAGTCGATTCCTCGTTGAGCCAGTATACCCTTGGTGTATGGGTGTTTCACCTCGCGCATCTCGGTGACCAGGTCGGCCAGTTCCACCAGCTTTGGATGGGCGTTCCTCCCGGTGCAAATCACGTGCACCCGTTCCGGCCGCTTACGCAACGCTTCCACCACCTCGTCCGCGTCCAACATTTTGTAGCTGATGGTGTAGTTGATCTCATCCAGCACAACTAGGTCATATTTGCCGCCGTAGATGGCATCGCGGCCGGTCTGCCAGCAGTCATGTGCCAGCTTGATGTCGGCAGGATCCGTCTCCGCGCCGCCCACTTTCACGAAGCCGCGGCCCATCGGCCGAATCTCAAACTTGTCGTCGCCCAGCATCCTGGCGGCGTCCAGCTCTCCGTAGTGCCACGAGCCTTTGATGAACTGCACCATGAGCACTCGCAATCCCTGGCCGACAGCGCGAAACGCGGTGCCCAGCGCGCAAGTCGTCTTGCCCTTGCCGGGCCCGGTGTAAACAATCAACAGCCCCTTTTCTTCCGGCATATCCCTCGTTGCGCGATCGGCATTCTCTGATGAGCCGCGAACCTAATCGACGCCAATGCAGCGGCACGCGGTTCTCCGCGTGCACGACGGAACAATACCGCCGCAAATGACAATCTGCAAATCAACTGCTTCTCAGTCGAGTTGGAGCCGCTTGGCTAACTCTGCGGCGATAGCGGCAATGCGTTGCCGGGTCGCGGATGGCAGCGCGGTTTTGGGCTTGGCATGCGAATCCTGCAAAACAATCCACAGGCCTGGCCTATAGACCTCATCATTGCCGGGACAAATTGCACCGGTTAGTTGCGCAAGCTCAAGTGGAGAGTCTGAAACGAGATCGAGTCCCGGGTGGTGCGCAGTATGTTGGGACAGCAGGTCCATCAAAATGCCGCGTGTGTCGTCGACGAGATCGCGAAAGCCCTGCGAGACCAAAATAGCATCCACGTCCCGGGGGGTGGGCTGGTCCGGTTGTTCAAGGTCATAATCGGGCAGGGGCTTGTCCAGGGCGATTTCGATGGAGGCGGAAGGCTGGTTTTCGTCCGGCACGATGCGTATAGACATGGTGAATATGGTTGTACACCAGCAGCCCGCTGGTTGCGATAGGTTGGCACTTCCGATGGCGCCAACGAAACAACGGGCTGCGGCAGAGCATGCCGCTTGCGGTAGTGTGCTATTTTTGTGGGGCACCGAGTGGGTTGGGAACGGAGTAAACGTGCCGGCAACCGATACGCCGCCAAGCCTTGTGCGCATCAGCGGGTCTACGTTCAGTCTGCGCGTGCTCGCCGCGGCCATCATTCTGCTTTTCTGCTACTACGCGCAGGGCGTTGTCATTACGCTGCTGCTCTCGATCTTGCTTGCGTATTTTCTGGATCCCGCGGTCGAACTCCTGGAACGAGTGCATGTGCCACGCACCATTGGCTCGATGACTATGGTGCTGATTCTCATCGCGGTGCTGGTCGCGGTCGGATATGGACTTGGCGAACGCACTGCGGATTTTGCCGCGAACTGGCCGAAATATGGCGGCTTGTTGAAGCAGGCGGCGAGCACCGTGGAAGGCAAAATCAGCGGTCTCGAGGGGCGCGTGACGGACATCGGGCCGGAGGCAGCGAACGCCTTGCGCGCGGAAGTACGTACGGAGCCAGGCGTGTTGCGCACGTTGATACTGAGAGGCATCGGGTCCTTGTATGCGCTATTCTTGGAAGTAACGTTCGTGCCGTTTCTGGTGTTTTTCATGCTGGCCGGCAAACGCGAGGTGTGGCACGGGACACTGCAACTGTTTCCGGTGTCGCGGCGAACGCAGGTGAAAGAAACGCTGGAAGACCTGCGCGATGTCTTGCGCGATTACCTTGCGGGGATGACCTTGGTCACGTTGATAGTGATCGCCGCAAGCAGCTTGTTTTTCTGGTTCCTGGGCATGGATTATCCGATTCTGACGGGAATCGCCTCTGGTCTGCTGAACATGGTGCCGTACATCGGCGCAGTGATGGCTTGGCTGCCGGCGTTCTTGATCGCGCTGGCGAAGTGGAAGACGATTGGTTCGTTCGTGCTGATTGCCGGCGGCCTGACCGCGATTCATGTGCTGGCGCTCAACTTTGTCGCGCCGCAGCTCGTGGGCCGTCGCGTGCGGCTCAATGCCGTGGCGATCACGATCTCGCTGCTATTTTGGGGTTGGGTATGGGGCGGCATGGGCCTGCTCCTGGCAATACCCATAACCGCGACGCTGCGCGTGATTTGCGATCATACGGAGTCCTGGCGCCCCATCGGGCGCTGGCTGAGCGCGTAGGGAGGCCCCATTAAACGCTATCTAATGCATCTGTGTCTCGCACTGTGCTTCCTATGTCTCCCGTGCGCGCCAGCGGTTGAAGCTTGGGGTTGCCGAGGCCATGAAACCGTGGCGGCATTGGCGGAGAAGCACCTGACGCCCCAGACGAAACAAGCACTGTTTGCGTTGCTGACGGCCAACCCCATCGATCCGCAATTGAAACGCTATTGCGGACAAGCCGGACTGGACGCATTTGTGGATTCTTCCACCTGGGCCGACGATGAGCGCGGGCGGGAGCCGGCCACGGCGCCATGGCACTTCATCGACATCCCCTTAGGCGTGACGCAGGGCCCGGCACAAAATTTTTGCGGCGCAGGTGGGTGCGTGCTGCAAGCCATCATGGACCAACTCGCCATTCTGAAAGATAAAAACGCGCCCGGCGCGAAGCGCGCCGCGGCGCTGCGCTATATCATTCATTTTGTGGGCGACTTGCACGAGCCGTTGCACGGCGCAACCAACAGCGACCGCGGTGGAAATTGTGTTCCGGTCAAATACTTCACGCGGAATCCGCACCCCCGGAATAACTCCTATACTCCGAATCTCCATCACGTTTGGGATACGGAGATTCCGGAAAGCCAAATGCAGGGCGCGGATCCCGCGGAGTTTGCGGACACCCTGGATGCCGCCTTCGAGGGTTCCTTCTCGGCCTGGCAGCAAGGCGGGATGCAGTTGGACGCGTGGGCTTGGGAAAGCCATGACCATGCTGTGGAAACGGCGTATGGAGCTTTCAGCAAACCAATTCCAGTCGAGCCGGACGTTCCGGCGAACACGTGCGTGGATGACAACAACATTGGACAGCGAATGCTGCACAAACACCTCGTGATCGGCCAAGCATACCGCGACCAGGCAGCCTCGGTAGTTGAGGAGCGCCTCGCGCAAGCAGGCGTACGCCTGGCAATGATTTTGAATGACGCAGCAAAGACTGGCTTTTAGCGACCGTGCGATTTAGTTGCCAAATTAGGGTGAGCTAATGCTATTTGAGGTTATGGACGGTTGACATTCCAGCGACAGTCACACCTCTTTCTATTGCCATTTTGGCCGGAAATGATAACCTGTGTTTGCAAGGTTGATTCTGTACTTGCTAAGAAGTTTGTCAGTAGCCCTACACCCGTTCTGGCCCGACCCTCTCGCCGCCGGGAAACCTGACCTTTCTAAGAACTCCTCCCAGTTCTGAAAGACGAGAAGTGTGGATGCCGCCCAGCCTGCGTCCCGAACACGTCCTTGCCACCATACTGTCCTCGACAGAGTACGGTCTACTGTCGTTTTCGCTCGATGGCACGATCCAATCCTGGAGCGGCGGAGCAGAGCAGCTTTATGGATATGCCGCCGCAGAAATCACCGGACGTCCCGTAACCATGTTGCTGCCAATCTATCAAGTACCAGCCTGCGAAGAGTTCTTGCGGGCCGCCAAAAACGGAGTCTTCGCTACCTGTGAAAATACAGAGCGCCTGAGGAAAGATGGATCAAGAATCCGCGTGGCGCTGAAGCGGGCCGCGGTTCGCGACGAAACCGGCTCAGTCATGGGGATCCTAGAAACTGCCAGTGCCGAAGGCTTGCATGCCCAGAGCCGGGCAGCGGAAGGGCACCTTCCATCACTGCTGGAGCAGATGCCCGCGATACTCTGGACCACAGACCAAAACCTGAGAATCATCTCCAGTTGGGGAGCGGGGTTCGGTCGGTCGAAGGTCAAGGCGAGCGAGCTGGTGGGTCGAACCCTCTACGACTACTTGAAATGCCAGGATCCTCACGCCGCGCCCATCGCGCAGCACGCCGAAGCGCTAAGAGGTATTTCGACTTATTTCGAGTATCGGCACGGCAACCGTCATTTCGGTGTTCATCTCCGCCCGCTGCGCTCCATGTCAGGTGAAATCACGGGTTGTATCGGCGCAGGCATTGACATTACGGACCGGAAGAAGCGCGAGGATCAGATCCGTTACCAAGCGACTCATGACGCACTGACGGGGCTGGCGAATTACCGCGAATTTATGGATACGCTGGAAGTCGAAGTGCGCCGGGCCGAGCGCAGCAAGCACGTATTCGCGCTGCTGCTTCTGGACCTGGACGAATTGAAAGCGATCAACGACAAATACGGTCATTTAGTGGGAAATCGTGCGCTCAAGAGACTGTCGGAGGTAATCAAGGACCACTCCCGGGCGACGGATCTGGCGGCGCGCTACGGAGGCGACGAGTTCGCTGTAGTACTGATCGACGCCGACCCCGGAATGGCAAATCGCATTGCGCAGCGGGTGGAGCGGGCATTTCGCGCAGGGCAGGAGCGCCCGCCACTGACCGTCAGCATCGGCGTCAGCATATATCCGGAAGACGGACGCACCGCGGCACAGCTGCTGGAAGCCGCAGACCGGCACTTATACAAGCGCAAGAAGGCTGCGCACACACAGGGTGTCAGCACTGGCTAAGTTCCATCGAGAACGCGAAAGCGCGTTTTTTCCAACCGCTATCGGTTTCATTGACTTGCGCGGCAGCGCAGCCTAAGATGCGCTTCATCTGCCAGTTAGGGACCAATTGCTGCGCCGTCCTTCCTGGCCGATTCTGCATGGTCTCCGGCGGCGGTGCACGTTGCCAAGCTCCGTGGTGTCGCATTACCGTTTACTGAATCCGCTGGGCAGCGGCGGAATGGGTGTGGTGTACCGAGCGGAAGACACCGCCCTGGGACGTACGGTAGCCCTGAAGTTTCTATCCTCGCAAATTGTGCAGGATCCCAAGCGCGTGGAGCGCTTTCGCGACGAAGCGCGTACCGCGTCTGCCCTGAATCACCCGAATATTTGCACTATCTATGAAGTCGGAGAGCAGGAAGGCGAGATGTTCATCGCCATGGAGTACGTTGAGGGCCGGCCGCTGTCAGAGTTCTTGCGCGATGGCGGAATGGCGGTGGAAACGTTGTTGCGATACGGGCGGCAGATCTCCGCCGCATTGGAGCATGCGCACGAACGTGGAATCGTGCACCGCGACCTGAAGCCCGCGAACGTGGTTGTGACGCCGAACGGCAACGCGAAAATCCTCGATTTTGGGCTGGCTAAACGCAACGATCCCGAACAACTTCAGCGCAAGACCACACAAGGTGTGGCGACGGAAACCAGCGTCGGACTGACTGGAACGCTCCCGTACATGTCGCCGGAACAACTGGAAGGCAGGGAGATCGGGCCGCGCAGCGACATCTGGTCGCTCGGGGTCATGTTGTATGAAATGGCGTCGGGCACGCGTCCCTTTCGAGGGGAAAACCTGTACCGGCTGTGCACCGCGATCATTCAGGAGCCGATGCCACCGCTGCCGGAGAACGTGCCAGCGGGGCTTGCGGCGGTCATCAAGCGGTGTCTACAAAAGGAGCCGGCGCGGCGCTACCAGCGCGCAAGCGAGTTGCGTGCCGCCCTAGAAGCGCTGGAAATCGGCGGCACGGCCGTCGCGGCGCCGCCCCCTGCGAAGAGGGCAGGCGTAGCCCGGAAGCCCACGCTGTGGGTTCCGCTGGGTGTGGCAGCCCTGCTCTTGACGAGTGTGGGCGTCGGCTTGGTGTGGCGCAACAACGGCGCGCTGAAGAGTCCGGGCAAGGGCGGCCTCAGCGTTCCCGAAAGGGTGCAGCTTGCGGTTCTGCCCCCCAGCGGCGCGACGGGATCCGAGGACAGCGCATTTAATGACGGCCTCGTGGAGACGCTGACCTCCCGGTTGACGGCTTTGACACAAAAGCATCCGCTGGCCGTGATTCCGGCGAGCGAAGTGCGTGCGCGCAAAGTCGCGACCGTAGACGCTGCGCGCGCGGAATTTGGGATTAACCTCGGATTAGTCATAAACGTACAACACGCGGGAGGACAGGCGCGGGTAAATTACTCGCTGGTGGACGCTACCACGCACCAGCAATTGCGCGGAGGAACCATTACCGTGCCCCGCGGCGACCCCTTCGCATTGCAAGACCAGGTATCCGAGAGCGTCACCCAGGCGCTGGAGCTGGAGCTGCAGCCTCAGGAGAAGCGCACACTGGAAGAGCACGGCACGATGCAGCCCGCTGCATACGATTTTTATTTGCAGGGGCGCGGCTATCTGCAGGATTACGTCAAACTGGAAAACGTAGAGAATGCTATCAAAGTTTTCAACCATGCACTTGAGAAAGACCCGGCCTTTGCGGCTGCCAATGCGGGACTAGGAGAAGCCAATTGGCGCAAATACGAGTTAACGCATGATAAAGAGTGGGCGGGCGCAGCCATAAACAATTGCCAGAAGGGCGCTGAACGTGACCCCGCGCTGGCGGCTGCTCACATTTGCCTCGGCAGCGTATTTGTGGGCACGGGCAATTACGAGAAAGCCCTTGAGGAATTTCGCCGGGGAATGGAGCTGGAGCCGACGAACGACAGCGCGCATGCAGGCCTCGCCTATGTGTACGAGCACCTCGACCAGTTGGATGCCGCGGAAAAAGCGTTCAAACAGGCTATCGCCATGCGCCCGAACTACTGGGCGACGTATAACCGGCTCGGTGTCTTTTACCAGCGCCACGCCCGGTATGAAGATGCTGCAGCGCTGTATTTGCAAGTGATTTCCCTGGCACCCGACAGCTTCACGGGCTACTACAACGTCGGCGGCGTTCGCATCTTGCAGGGCAGATATGCCGAAGCGATTCCGCTGCTGCAACGCTCGCTGGAAATCCGGAAAACGGCGGACGCAACATCCAACCTGGGGACGGCATATTTCCAGTTGCACCGTTACGCGGATGCGGCAGCCGCATACGAGCAAGCCACGCAACTCGATCCCAGGAACTATGTGCTGTGGGGAAATCTGGGCGACGCGTACTACTGGGCGCCCGGGCGACGCGCGGATGCCATGGCGGCCTATGGGAAGGGCATCGCGCTCGCCGAAGAAAAACTGCGTGTCAACCCGCGAGACGCGGAGGCGCTGAGGAGCCTGGCCGTGTACCACGCAATGCGAGGAGAACGAAAGCCAGCGCTGGACAATCTGGGCGGCGCGCTCCGCCTCAATCCAAAGGGCCCCGGTTTGCTCTTCAATGCCGGCATTGTCTATCAACAACTCGGCGACACGCAGCACGCGCTCGACGCGCTCGAGAGAGCCGTGGCGGCGGGGATATCACCAGCAACTTTGCGCGACACGCCAAACTTTGATGCTTTACGGGCCAATCCAAGGTACCTCAAGCTGATCCAAGGGTCGAAATAAACTGAAGGAAATAGAGTCGAGGAGGATGAAATGCGCACCATTCCCGCCCCATGTTGCGTTGCAAGCCGATTCGCTTTGGTTCTGCTCCTACTGTGTGGAGCGAGTGGCTGCAGGCAATACGGAAAAAAGACAGTACAGTTCACTTGCGGCGATCAAAAGGTGGACGTGAACACTACGAATGGAGCGGAGCCGCCGGCTGTGTACGTCTGCCCGGGTGACACTGTGACATGGAATCCGAACGGACACACGTTCGTCGTCGAGTTCAAGAACGACAAATCTCCGTTCGACCCCCCGGAGAAGAGGTTCGACAACGGGCACGCCAAATCTCCAAAAACAAAACCTCATGCGCAGCTCACGGTTTACGAATACAAAATCACCGTGGACACTACCCACGTGTTCGACCCGGAGGTGATTGCCGGCGGCGGAACCCCGTGACCAGTTGATGTATCTGCCGGACTGTGCTGATTGGATCGATTGCGTCTTGGAAGAGGCGGATGGCCGCGAGGCCGACGGCGCCTGCGTGCAGGCATGACGCTGCATTGTCCAGAGTGATGCCTCCGATGCCTAATACTGGGATGGATACTCCGCGGCAGACTTGAGCAAGGCCAGCTAAGCCTTGTGGCGTGCCGAACGCCGATTTAGACGGTGTCGAGAAAATGGGTCCGAAGAAGATGTAATCGGCGCCGTCGTGCTCCGCCGCTTTCGCGGCTTCTAATGAATGGCAAGAAGCACCGACGAGGAAAGATTTCCCAACGGCCTGCTTCGCCATCGCTGATTGAATCAAGCGCTTCGCTTCCCTTACCGGCAGGCTCTTTCCACTTAGATGGACGCCATCGGCGCGTTCGGCGACGGCCACATCGAGGCGATCATTGACCAAGACGCGAGCGGCGCAGGAACTTTTTGCGCAAGACGTCGCTGCAATGCGCAGAGATTGCTGAGTAAGCGACGCCAATTCGCACGCTGTCAAATCTTTCTCGCGAATCTGCACCCAGTCCACGCCGGCGGCGGCGACCTCTGCGATCTTCTGGGTTAGCGCTGCGATCGAATCCGCCGAACTTACGACGGGCAGGCTCCGGCGCTCTGTGACATAACACAGCAATGGGGACTCGCGCTCGGCTAGCGGATTATTACGGGTGGACACGGGGTGCCGCGGATGGCGCGGGCTCAGGACCGATCATGTTGATCGCCAGAAAAATGTCCAGAACACCCAGACCGCTGACCGCGCCGCGAAAGGCAGGATGCAGCAGGATGCGCATCAGCGAAGGAAAATGGCTGAGGAAGTAATTCTTTTCCCAGATCGAAGTCCACGGCAGATAAAACAGGATGGCACCCATAATACACAGGACCACCACCAACATAGCGCTGAGCATTCTATTCATGAATGAGGGCAGACCCCGGCGGGTGGACTCAAATCATCAACGGATGGGCTTCTGAAGAGCGGCGATGCGCTCACCCACATCGCGATAATCAATGTTCATCGCGTAGACCTGGGAAAAACTCTTCAGCGCCGCGTCCGGCTCGCCCGCCGACTCCTGGGCTACACCCAAATCATACCGCAATGCGAGGACACTTTCCGGGTCGAGGTTCGGAGTGTGCAGCGCACGGTCGTACCAGATGGCCGCGACGCCGGGTTGTCCCTTTTCCATGAAGGCAAGTCCCAGGAGCGTGCAGCACTGCATGGTGTAGGGGAACGGGCGGCCGCGATCCGTGGCCTTGGCCACCTTCTGAAACTCGCTGATCGCTTCTTCGAGCAAGCCCATCTCGCGGAAGGCGATCCCAAGGTTATAGTGGGTCTCGAGGTCTTCCTCTTCCGCTCCCATTTCGCCCAACTCCGTGCGAAATTCGTCGAAGACCTCCTTGAGCGGACCACTCTCCAGAGGGCTCGACGCGGGTGCAGGCTTGGAAGAATTTTTCCCTGCCCCAGGCGCCCCGGCTCGCGGAGTCGAAGCGGCGGCCGCCGGCGGTGCTTCGCCAAGACCAAGTTGGTCAATCTCATTGGCAAGCTCCGCGAGAAACTGGTCGGAAGCGAAGCTCGTTTCCCCTGCCGCCGGTGGTGCAGCGTTTTGGTGTACCGGCTCCGGTCTGCGAGGAGTGGCCGGAGGTTTAGGAGGCTTCGGTTCGTGCGCGGGCACGACAGGTTCAGCATTAAGAACCAGATCGTACTCCTGGTCGACATCAAACTCTGGTTCTGGCGCCTTAGTTTTCTCCTTTGCTGGCGGTTTTTCCTTGGGGCGCCCAGCCGCTGCTGGTAGTCCCGCGCGCAAGAGAGGCTCCGCAGACTCCGCCGACGAAGCCTCCTTCTCGAAAATCGACGCGGTCTGGTGCGCTTCCCGTCGAATAGAAATTTCGGGCATTCCCTCCACGGCGGGCGTTCCCGCGGAGCTCTCAGCGAAAGGATTCGTATTCTCTTGTTCCGCGGCCTCGACTGGGACTTCAAATTCAGCGGCGCTGTCTTCGCGGGCGGCGGGTGCTTTGGCGGTGGGCTCGGCCGGCCGAGTATCGCTGAGCATCGACGCCCATTCGTCCGACAGATCGACTTCGTGGACCTCGTCCCTGGCCGGAGCAGAAGGCTCGGCTACTGCAGCCTGCTGTGCTACAACTTCTGCAACGGTTGGCGGGAGTTCAGGCGCCGCCGGTTGTTGTGGGGCCAACTCTTCGTCCGTTAAACCCGCAGCGCGTTGGAAGCGGCGGCGAAGTTCCTCGAAGCGTTCGGCGCTGCGGACGTCTCCGCGCGCGGTGTGGATTTGCTCCAGTTGTGCGGCAAGCTCCGCGGTGCGGCGGTCGTCGCCAGCGCCGAGAACGAAATCCAGCAGCTTCTCGAGGGTCGGGGCGTGCTTCGGTGCTCGCCGTAAGATCGCTTCGAGCAAACCTATGGCTTTCTGCGTCAATCCATAGCTGGCAAAAAGGTCGACATCCGTCAGTGACTGCGCAATGAATTGCCGCGTTTCGTCATCGAGCTGGCTGTCCGCGGAGTCCGCCGGCTTTGCTCGCACTTCCGGGGCAGCCTCGGCCTCCGTTGGCAATTTGGCGGCAGCTGGTCTCCTCAACTCGACAGGCAAAGCCTCTTCTTCTTCCCTTTCTGCCCGTACAGGAGTCTCTTCCGGAGCGTCATGGCCCAGCTTGCGCAGAACGGCGTTCAGCTTGCGCTTCGGCGCATCGCTTTCCGGCTCACGAGCGACTAGTTGCTCGAAAATCTCCTTGGCCCGATCGTATTTCTTGGCTGTCACCAAGGCATCACCGAGATGCGCGAGAGCGTCGGGTAGGTGGAATGAGTCGTTGCCGCGGCTATAAAGTTCGACCAGCCATTCCAGCGGCTCGAGCCGCCCGGGCAGCCGCGCGCTCAAGTCGCTCAACAGACGGCCGACTACCTCGCTCTCGCCGGCGTCCAGCATGGGGATGCGAATGCGCTTGAGAAGCGTGAAGGCTTGCTCGCCTTCATCGGCCTGCAGCAGCGCCTCTACCACTTTTTGCGAGGTCGCGAAATTCTTTATGTCGGAATCGAAAACGCGCGAGGCCAGGGCCGCAGCTTGCTCCCAGTCCGAGTTCTTGAGATAAAGATCGAGCAGCAATTCGGTCTGCTCGCCACCTTTGTGGAGATCGGCGACTTGCTCCAGGGCCTTGGTTGCCTCCGCAGTGTCGCCCTTGGAAGAATGAATGCGCGCCTTGACGATTACCGCGGCCATGTTCTTTGGATCCAGCTTTAATGCCCGGTCCGCCAGCTTCTCGCACTCCGCGGAATCGCCGCGCGCCAGCGCTCGTTGTGCAGCGGAAATATACGCCTCGATGGCGTCGGCGGTTTGCCCCATCGCGGTGTAAAGGTCGGCCAAGCGAATCTGAATGCGCAGGTTGTCCGGCTCCGCCAGGAGCAACTTCTTCAGCAACGCCACTGCTTCCGGCTGGCGGTGGCTTTTCAGGTGGATTTCCGCGAGCTGTAAGAAAAGCGGGCGCGCCTCGCTCATCACGCCCTGCTGCACATAAAGATCGGCGAGTTTCTCGAGCGGGCGAATCTCTTCGGGAGCCAGCTTGGCGATGCGCTTGTAGACGGCAATCGCCTTGGTCAGGAAACCGTCGCCGACGAAGATCTGCGCTAGGCGCTCAAAATAGTCCATCGCCTGAAAGGTCTCGCCCTGCCGGATGTACAGCTCCCCTATGGTCATCAGGGTGACCTGGTCCTTGGGCTCGTACTTCAGGATTTGTTGATATTCCGCGATGGCCTGCGGGACTTTGCCCTGATTGAGGAGCTTCTGTGCGGCTTCGACGTATTTGCTTTTGCTATAGGCCATTCGCGACTCAGACACAGCACCGCCCGCGCCTGCTGGAGAGGTTGTCCTCCGCGCCCGAAGGTGAAAAGCAGGCAGAAGCTGTGCTTGCCTACGCTAGCAGGCGGAGAAAAGCCAAGTCAACGAAGGCAGATTCTCGTGTGAGCAGCCAGTTATCCCCGTTGGACTTAGGAACGTGAAGGCGAAAACCAGGCGAACGAAGTGAAACCCTCTAGATTGGAAAAGTCTGTCCAGTCTCAATTAGCGAGGTGTGGCATCCAAACGGTTTAGCCCATCAGGGCAGAATCGCGTCCGGCAGCAGCGCGATCTGGATGGCCCCGGCGGACCAGCAGCCTGCGTCGCGAACGGGAGCGAACGAATACCGGTGCAAGGGCGTAGGACCGTGCTGGCGTAAAGCCTCCAGGTGGTCGGCCGTGGCGTAACCCTTGTGCCGTGCGAGGCCATACTGCGGATAGACCGCATCCCACTCTTCCATGCGTGCGTCCCGGTGCGTTTTCGCCAGGATCGAAGCGGCAGCGATCGAAACGCTCCGGCAGTCGCCTTTGATCAGCGGTCTCTGCTCGATCAGGACATCGAGCTGGAGGGCGTCGATCAGCAAGTAGTCCGGGACGATGGCAAGTTGCT
>WNFD01001226.1_pt1 | contig 27386 bp, 21 predicted proteins | sample 5400491 | NCBI WGS metagenome assembly WNFD01 (sample SAMN13153343, study PRJNA577476) | soil metagenome | isolation source: 120 cm saprolite under Douglas fir tree site 2 hole 2 replicate 2 | place: USA:California | collected 2015-04-18
AGCGCAGATGAAGCGGCTTGAGCTGCCTGAGGATTTCCGCGAGCGGCTGCTTCTGCTTTGCGAAGTCGCCGGTGGAAAGCGCCTTCTCCAGCACCGAAAGCTCGCTCAGAATACGCGACGAAGCGCCGGCGGGATCGCGCTCGTTCTGCCGCTCGCCGCCCCTTCCCCTGCCCCGGTGCTCTCCTGGCCCGCCCCTACCACCGCGGCGATCACCTCGATCGCCGCGCGGGCGATCTTGCGCGGGCCTATTCTCCGGTCGCGCTCGCTTCGGCGACGCGCCGGGTCCATCCTCGTTTGCCAAGTGCGTTCTCCATCAGAACGCGTACCTCAAATTGGGCGCCAAGGCGAAGCCAAACGTTTTGGATTTGAGGAGATAGGACGCGTTGACCTCGAAGCCGATGGAAAAATGACGAATCCGGGTGAAGTATTCGATGCCCGGGCCGGCGAAGACCCACGCGTCCGGTGGCATCAATGCGGAGGGGTAGAACCGCGCGTAGCCGATCCCGCCCCGGACATAGAGCCAGGTTCGCTTCACGTCGTTCGAGTCGGAAAATCCGATCAAGCCAAAACGAGCCGCCGCGCCGGGAATAATCCCCGAGACGTCTCCGGAAGCGCTCCCGCCCGAGTTGCCGATGTAGTCGGAGCCGGCGCGGTTCGCGGTACCCATCACGAAGACCCCGATCGAGAATCGCTCGCCGAGGTCAAAGCCCAGCTCTATCTGAGCCATCTGCCCGGTGGAAAATGGCCTCGGCCCCTGAGTCGCGGGCAAGCTGTTGAGGAAAAAGGCACCGCCCGCTCCGCGGAAATAGAAGCCGTGCTCGATTTCCGCAAGCTGCGTCACCTCTCGTTCCTTGATCGGCGGAGCCGCCTCCTGGGCTTGCGCCGCCAGAGGCAGGGCGCTCACGGCGACGACGAGCAACGCGGACCGGACGATGCGGCGCGATGACCACATTCTCATTCTCCTGACTGTTTCAAGATGAACGGGTAGGTGACGATCACCACGCCACCGCCCTTCGGCTTGGGGAAAATCCAGGTCTGAACGCGACTGGCGATGCAGGTTTCCAGCTCGGTATTGCCCAGCGACGACTGCGCGACCTGCGAGGAGGCCACCGTCCCGGAGGCGGTGATCACGAATTTCACTGCCACCTTGCCGGACAGTTTGGGATGCCTTGTGAGCTGGCTTTCATAGCAATAGCGGATCTGATTGCGATTGCGGTGGATGACCTGCCGGATGAGCTCCTTGTCCAGCGAGCCCATCACCGTCGGCTCCGAAGCGGTCACCTCGGGGACGGTATCCTTCTTGCCACCGAGGTAACCCGCGCCAACGCCGTAGCTGCCCACGCCGCCGCCCCGGCCCTTGGTGCCAATCCCTCCGATGCCGATGCTGTTTCCCACCCCGCCGCCGCCCGAGCCGGAGCCGCGCAGACCCAGACCGCCGAGCCCGCGCGAATCGCCCGGAGCCGCGCCGAACATGTTTCCCATCGCGCTTTTGAGCTCGCCGCCCAAACCATTGTGGCCGAAGATGGTCGAGATTCCCCCACCGTTCGGGCCGAAGATCCGCTGCGTCATCATCCGGGCCTGATCCTTGTTGTTCGGATCGCCCTTGGGCGCGGTGCGGGTGTTGCGCTTGGGGGCGTCCTTCTTCCCCATCTGCCCTTCCTCGTCCCTGTGCTTGGCGGCCATCTCGCCCTGGTTTTCCTTCGACTTGGCGAGCTTCTCGAGGAAGCGGTTCTTCTGGATCTCCGGCGGCTTGATGATCAGAAAATGTTGAGGACGGTGAAGTCGATCCTCTCGATGAAAGGGAGGAACGCCGGCTTGGGAACCGGCTGGAAGCAGACCTCGAGATCGATCGCTCCCAGGTCGACCCAGGCAAAGTCATTCGCTTCCAGGTGGAGGGCGTAGGCGTCTCCCTCGTGCTGCGCCTTCTGCGTCTCGATCACCTGCTTCAGATCCATCCGTGCGCCGTCGCGATGCAGCTCTCCGTTCATCTTCGCGTTGAAGCGCAGCACGAAGCTCTGACCATCCGACTGGATCACGTCGAACTTGGGACCCGACAACCGGTCATCGCCCATGATGAAGTCGACGCCGGGCCCGGTGCCGACGGTGAACGATCTTTTCAGCTGGGGCGGGAGGAAGTACTCGCCCACCATCCGGTCGCCCCACTTGAAACGCAGGGCAAGGCCGAGCGGGCCGCTTCCCTTGCGCTGCTCGGGGCGGATTCTGGAAATTGGAACGCCCGGGGCGGAGGGCGCGGTATCCGCCGCCGCCACGGTCGCCTCGGCGGGGGGCGGCGGGGGCAACTCCGGCTCAGCGGGAGTCGGCTCGTCCCTCAGCGCTTGAGACAGCGCTTTGGCCGGACTGCCCGTCGGAGGCGCGGTCGCGTTTTCGGAAAGATTCCCATTGGCCGCGGCGGCGAGGTTTTTCGCGACCGGGGTGAGCGCCACCTTGATCATCGTGCTGCCGACCTTGATCTCGTCGCCCCCGATGATCGCGCCCTTGTTGACGCGCTTGCCGTTGACGTAGGTGCCTTCCACGCTGCCCATGTCGATGATCGACAGCGTGCCCTGGGACGAGACTTCGATCACCGAGTGGATCCGCGAAACCTTTTCGTCATCCAGACACAGATGAGCAGAGGCCAGCCGGCCGATCTTGATGATGTCTCGATCGTACTCCTTGGTGGCGATCAGCTGATCGCCTTTGTAGACCTTGAGTGTCAGCATCTTGTTTACAATTCCCCCACCGACTCCATCACCTTGTCTTTGAACTCCTCGCGAATCCTGATCAGATTCGAATGCTTTACCCGTTTTCTCGCTTCGACATATTCACCATCTGGCCGGGTCAGGTCTCCCTCAATTGTATCGTCCTCGAAATTGATCGTTGTCGTTTTCGAGTAACGAACGTTCTCATCCGCGGCCTTTTTTCCGTCTGCATATGCCAAGCCTGGAAGGACGACAAGGAGGGCGAGAAATCGAGTCATAGAGGTCCCTTAGTACGGAAAACCTTATCAGCGTTGCAGCGTAACATCCGCCCCCCCGGAGGTTAAACCAAACACAGACATACATCATACTTTGAGCTGAAGATGACTACTTTCGCTCACCGTCCCGATTCACATTTTTTCGAGATCATCCTTCGGCTCATCCTTCGGAGGCGTCTGGGTCACCTTGGCCGGGGCATGGCGCGAACGCGACGGTTTCTCCGCCTTGTGGGTTGACGCGGCCGGGGTTGAGGCGGCCGGGGCGCGGGTGGTCGTTTCCACCGGTTCGGTCTTCTTCTTTTCCAGATCCTGCTCGTGCTTCTCGCGCTCTTCCGCTTCCTTCATCTTCGCCTGCTGCGCCTTTTGCGCCAGCTCGAGCATTTTCGCCCCCTCCTCGGCTCGCTTCGCGTCTGCCTTGGCCTGAATGATCTGCTCCGCCTCGTTCATCAAGCCGAAAACGGGGGCCTCCGCCGACAAGGCGACCGCTCCGCCGAGCAGCAGTAGGTACTTTCTGTAGTTCTCCAGACCCTTTTCCGGCGAATCCTTGAATCGATGAAGGATGATTCCCCGGTTGAGATAGATCGCCGCGAGCTCCGGATTGATCTGCTCGGCGAGATCGTATTCCTGTAAGGCTTTGTCGTACTGACCTTGCCCCTTGTAGACGATCCCCAAATCAAGGTGGGCCTCGGCGTTCTTCCCATTCGCCTGGAGGATTCGTCGCAGGTGCTCCTCGGCTCCCGGATAGTTTTCCTGCGCCAGCGCGGTCTTCGCCAGCATCACGTGCGAAGGTAGATAGTCCGGCCGGACCTCGGTCGCCCTCTTGAACTGAAGCTGCGCTTTGGCAGGCTCGTTCTCGGCGAGAAGGATGAGCCCGATGGTGTGATACAGCTCGGGATCGTTGTCGTCGATCTTCAGCGCGCGCAAAGCGACCAATCGCGCCATCGAAACCTGCTTCCGATCCAGATAGGAGAGCATCATCACTTTGTAGGCGGTGAGCGATCTCGGCTCGCGGATCAGCGCCAGGCGGGCCATTTCCATTGCCCGATCGTGATCGCCACCGAGCCGATAGATCTCCGCCAGCCGCGCCCGCGCGCTCGGATCGTCCGGGTAGGCGGCGAGAATGCTCTCGTAGGCCCGAACCGCCTCCGGAACGCGCCCGTCGTTCTGGGCGATCACCGCCAGATTCTCCGCGGCCTGCTTGAGCATCGGCTTCTTTTTCAGAGCGGTTTGATAGTGGGAGATCGCCTCGTCCTTTTTCCCCTGGCGCTCGGCGAGCACGCCCAGGTTGTAATCCACTTCGGCGAGCTTCGGATCTTCCGCGCCTGCTGCCTTGAACTTCGCCTCGAGCACCGAGTAATCGGCGATCTTCGTCTTCTTCTGCGAATCATAGGCCTTGACCGCATCCTCGAAGAGCAGCTTGGCCCGGGTGGAGACTCCGTCGGGGGTTTGGCCGCTCTCCGATTCCGACTGCAATGGCTGGGCAATCTCCTGGCGCCTTTCCTGTTGGCCTCCGGCGCAGGCGAGGAGATCCAGAGCGGCGAGGACCGCGACGATTCGTAGCGCTGGGTGACTGATCGCGGTTCGCATCAGAGAGAGTCCTCCGGTTCCGCCGTTTTCGTTTTGGGTTTCTTTCCGTTCTTGAGGGCGGCGTCTTGAGCCTTGTCGGCCGCGGCCGGGTGAAAAGCCTGGCCGAGATCCGTATCTTCCTTGGACGCTTCGGCCTTGGACGCCTCGGCCCTGGACGCCTCGGCCTTGGACGCTTCGGGCCCCTTAGGCTTCTCCGTTTTGGCGGGCCGCACCGGAATGGGTTGAATGCTGGCGAGGATTTCCCCGCCCATCGCCTGAGCTCGAAGCTCCTTCAACTCCGCCGGCTGCTCCTGAACCGGCGGGAACTGCAACGGCCGATAGACCTCGCGGAGGAGCTTGAGGCTCTTGGCGTAGCACTCATTGAAGATGTCGAGCTCGCGGCTCTTGCTCACCACCGCGAGGAAGGCCTCCGCCGCCTTGTCCTTCACCGGTTGCGCCTGGCGGGTCAGCTCATCCCGAAGGGCGTCGTGCAGCTCTGGCGGCGCTCCCCGGGGCATCGGGGCGTTGATCAGCGAGTCGGCAAAGTTGTCGTAGGTGAGCCCGATCTTGTAGAGCGCGCAAACGGCCGGGTCGCCGGATTTGAAGCTGACCGTCTGAGTGTATCGCCTCTGCAGCGCCTCGAGCGCGCGCGCTTTGTCGCGCAACCCCTGCTTGAAGTCCGTCTCCGGGTGCGGAAGCTTGCCCCAGCGGATCCTCACCGAGGCGTACCTATGGTATTCGTCTTCGGCGCTGATGTAATGGGCGCGGGCCACCGCATCGAGGCTCTGGTTGTCCAGCGCCTTCTTGATCCGGGTCGGCTGCTTCTCGTAATAGGCGAGCAGGCGTTCGTAGATGCGCTGCGCGTCCCGAGCACGGTGGAGCTTGCGCTCGTAGAGCCCGGCAATCCTGCCCTCGGCGGTGAGGACCTTCATCGGCTCCTTGCTCTTCTGCCTTTCGTACTCCTCGAGTTGCCGGATTGCCTTGGAGTAGGCGCCGCTGCGCTCGTAGAGATCGGCGATGGAGAGAAAAACCGCTTCGGCATCCTTTGAGTCGGGCCACAGCTCGAGGTAGCGCTCCCGATCCCGGAGGGCCAGCCGGTGCTCTCCCAGGCCCTCCCGGAGAATCCCGGCATCGAACAGGGCGATCTGCGCCTTGGCCTCTTCCCAGATCTGGCCACCCTCTTTCTTTTCCGGCGGAGCCGCCGCCGTTTTCGCGCCCTTCTTCCTCCCGCGTTTTTTCGTCGCGACCTTCTCCGCCGGGGTCCGCGACCGTTCATACCCGCTGACGTATGCCTCGTAGGCGCGAGCGGCCTCGGCGAAGTCGCCGATCGCCTCCCGGGCCTCCGCGTTGGCATAGATGCAAGCAGGCACGTATTCGGACTTCGGATAGCCACGGATGATCCGGCCGCGCGTCTCGATCGCCCGGTCGAGCATCTTCGCGTTGAAGAAGTCGATCGAGGCATTGAACAGGGCCTTGTCCGCGATTTCGGACTTCTGGAACTCTCCGACGAAGGCGAGGTACTCTTCCGCCGCCTTGGCGTATTCCTTCTTGGCTTCGAGCTGATTGATCAACTTGAATGAGGACTGCTCGAGCACCTTGGCGAGCTCCTCGCGGAACTTCCCGGTCGCAAGCTTGGGCTCGTTGTAGAACTTGCGCGCCCACTGATTGACCTTCCCCCAGTCGGCGAGAAGATTGAACGAGTCGAGAACGAGGTTGGCCGCCACTTCGCCGGCGCGGTCGCCGTTCTCGAATTTGTAGTCCGGGTACCTGAGCGCGATGTCCGAAAACCGCAGCACCGCCTCGTCGAAATGATTGTGCCGGTAGTAGATGTTCGCCGCCTTGAAGGCGATCTCCACCCGCTTCTGCCCGGTGGGGACGTATTTGAGGTACCGCTCGCAGGCGTCCAGGAGCTCCTTACGCTGGGGGGCGATCGCGACTTTCTTTTTGACGTCGGTGGTGTTCTCCTGCTTGAGCTTGCCGGAGGCCTCCGCCGCCTTGACCATTTCATCGTTGGCGAGCACCGCGTTGTAGGCGGCGTTGGTCAGCCATTTCCCCGTTTTCTGTCCGGCCTCCAGGCGCTTGGCGTCCTGCATCACCACGCGGGTGTATTCCTCGGCGGCCCTTTCGTACTTTTGCAGGTTGTCGTTGAGCAGCTCCGCCCAGAAGAAGCGCAAGTCGTAGGCCTTGGGGTTTTCGGCGAAGAGGGTCAGGTAGTCGGAGTAGATCTCGTTGGCGAAGCCGAAGGTCTCCTCATCGCGCGTCTTTTTCGCCTCGTTGTGCCAGTTGACCGCCAGATTGGAGAGGGTCCGCTCGGAGAGCTCCCGGGCTTCGGTGATCGCCTTCTTGTCCTTGTCGTCCTTGGCGACGTTGTTCTTCTCCGCCTCCTGCATCATCTTCACCAGTCGCCGCACCTGCTCGACGGTCATCTTCTTGTTGCCGGCGCGAAGAACGCAGTCGACGATCTTGCCCTGGAAGCCAGGGGCCTCGGGCGAGAGCGGGCGATCGCGAATCAGGCTGTTGAAGGTGAGCGCCGCCTCCCGATCCTTTCCGTCTTCGTAGTAGAGGTTGGCCAGCTGCTTGAGCATGAGGAAGCGATCGTCGGGCTTGGAGGCGACCTTGCCGAACTCGGCGCGGGCATCGGCGGGCGAGCCAAAGCGCGCGTAGGAGCGAACGAAGTCGTTGCGGGCTTCTTTAATGAGGGTGTTCTTGCCGCTCTTCCCGGCGTCCTTCTCGAGAGCCGCGGCGCCGGCGTACTCGCCGTAGAGGACGACGGCCTTGAACAGGTCCATCGCCTTCGGATAGTTGCCGAGGTTGAAGTAGCACCAGCCCTGCTTGTACAGGGCAAATCCGTAGACCTGGTTTTCGGGGAAGGAGGCGGCTTGCTTGTAGTAGTCGAGCGCCTTCTCGATCATCTCCCTCTTTCCCTTCGAGCCGTTGAAGTAGTACTCGGCGAAGGCGAGCAATGCGTCGGGGAGGAACTTCGACTTCTTGAACTTTTCGATCAGGCGGCCATAGGCGACGAGCGCCTTGCGCTCCTCGCCGGCTTCCATCAGGTTGTGGCCGAGGAAATAGAGGACCTCATCGGTTCTTGGATATTCCTTGTACTTCTGGATGATGGTCGAGTACTGGTCGACGGCCAGTTGACTGTATTCCTTGCTCTTGCCGAGCAGCTCCTCCTTTTCCGCCTTCGCCCGCTCCTGACCCACCGGATCGCCGCGGTTCATCGCATTGATCAGGTCATCGTCCTTGCGGTTGGCCTCGAAGAAGAAGAACTTCGACTCCTCCCAGTACAGCTCGCCCAATCGGAACAACAAGGACGGGGCTTCCTTCGGATCCGGCGAAAGGCTGATGATCTTGCTCAGCGAATCGATCTGCTCGCGCCGTTTCGAAGCCACCTGAAGCTCGACGCCGAGCCGGAACTGATCGTATTGCAGCGCGGGGGCCGCGGTCCCCTTGTCCTCTTTTTTTCGGGTGATGTCTCCGGCGAGCGACTTGTCGGGCGCTGCCGAGGTGGCCTTCTTCAGGCCGGCCTCTTTGGGGTTTTTCTTCTCTCTGAGATTTTCCTGAGCTGTCGCCCCGGTGGCCAACACCAGGAAAGCCGAAATGAGAACGCGATGCATGATTCTCCCAGGGTTTAGTCCCTCGGCCGCACTTCAGCGCACATCCAGGTGCGCGCGGACTTCGGGAATTTCCGCCGAGCGTCGATCCTCCTCAAAAGACGCGAAGGGGATCAAACGACTGAGTAGGCGCTTGTGGGGCTAAGGGCGGGCGATCTCGTCGGACCCGGCTGGTATTGGCCACCGACGATGAGCTTGCTCCCCGACGGAGCGTCCCTCGAAGAGTGGGTGCAGGATTGCTTTCTCGCCTATCGCGGCTGCGGGGTCACCTTGTCCGCCCTGGACGCGGAGATCCTCTCCCGGTGGGCGCAGTCGGGAACACCATTTGACGTGATTGCGCGCGGAATCCGCCGCGCGGCGGAGAAGGCGGCCTGGCACACCGCCCCGGGCGAGCCGGTGCTGCGCTCCTTGCGGGCGTGCCGGCGCGACGTGGAAACCGAGATCCGCCGGCATGGGTGGCAGTCAACCGGGGCGACGGAGCAGCGCCGCTCCAGCCGGGGGCTGCGCTTGCCCGCCGACCGCAAAGCCCAGGCGCGGGCGGAGCTGCGACGGCTCGCGGAGGACCGGCCCGAGCTCGCCGAGGAGATCGAATCGCTCGAGGCGGCGATCGCCGGCTCCCCAGCGAGCGGGCGAGAGCGGTTGGACCTCCTCGAGGTGCGCCTTTTGAGGGCTCTTCCATTTCCGGAACGGCTCGAAGTGCTGAGGGAGGTCCGCAGCCGGACGGGCGAGCTCTCCGGGCGAGCATCTCGTAGAGCTCGAACCCTCGCTCGGCGATTTCAACGCAGTGCCGCGCTGAGAAAGAAGCTCGGCCTGCCGTCGTTCTGGTAAAGGGAGTCTGTGGAAGCCGCAAGTCAGATCAGCCGCTCGTGCCCGACCTGCCTGGGCAGAAATTACGTCATCGAGCGGCGGTCGGATCGCGCCACGGCGCGGTTGTGCGACTGCTCGCGCCAGTGCCCGCGCTGCGGCGGACGTGGGCACGCGTACCAGACGCGCGAGGAGACTTTCAGCGCCAAAGTCGGCCCCCGGACCTACGAGGTACTGGTGCCGTGCGGCTGCCGGTCTCTCCATCGGCGGATGGAACTGTTCTCCCGCACCCTCCTTCCCGGCGTGCTCGCCAAGGCCGACTTCGACTCGTATCGGGCATCGAACGAAGCTCAGGATCGCGCGAAGAAGGTGGCCCAGGCTTTCGCGCTCGGCTATTCGGGAGCGCAGGCCTCGAAGGGGTATGTCCTCAGCGGACCGGTCGGCACCGGGAAGACCCACCTGCTCGCCGCGACGCTGTCGCACCTGACTCTCGAGCTGGGCATCGAGTCTTCCTACGTCGAGATCTCCCTTCTCTACGCGACGATCCGGCGAGGTTTTCAGGAAGGCAAAAGCGGCGGCGAGATCATCGGCCCGCTTTCCGAAGTGGATGTGCTGGCGATCGATGAGCTCGGCAAGGGTCGGGGAAGCCCTTTCGAGCTGGAGACGCTCGATGAGCTGATCGCCCGCCGGTACAACGCGGGAAAAACCACGCTCTTCGCCACGAACTACTCGCTCTCGTCAAAGCGGGAGAGCGTCCGCAGCACCGCCGGCTATCGCGGGACCGAAGAAGCGCAGCCGACCAAGGACTCGGAGCTGCTCCGCGACCGCGTGGGCGAGCGGATCTACAGCCGGCTTTGCGAGATGTGCGAATTCGTCGAGCTGCCGGCGGGGACCCCGGACCGGCGCTACACCAGGCACGAGCTGGAGACGGGCACCGGTCGGGGCCGACCGAAGTGACCCGGCATTTTTTCGAAGAGCAGGAAGTGAATCGCGAATGGGAGCTGATGGATGGCAATTATCGAGGTCAAGAACCTCACCAAGAGATATCGGGACCGGATCGCGATCGATGGCCTGAATTTTTCGGTGAACGAGGGGGAGATCCTCGGCTTCTTGGGGCCCAATGGCGCAGGAAAAACGACCACCATGCGGATCCTCACCGGCTTTCTCCCGGCCTCGGAGGGCACGGCGAAGATCGCCGGGTTCGACGTTTTCGAGCAGCCGATGGAGGTGAAGCGCCGCCTCGGCTACCTGCCTGAAACGCCGCCGCTGTACCCCGAGATGACGGTCCGGGGATACTTAAAGTTCGTCGCCCGGTTGAAAGGAGTGCCGGGGCGCAAGCTCGAGTCGGAAGTCGATCGGGTGAGCGGCCTGACCGGCGTCAAGCTCGTGCTCGGCCGGGTGATCAAAAACCTCTCCAAGGGATATCGGCAGCGGGTGGGAGTGGCTCAGGCGCTTTTGAACAACCCGCCGGTCCTCATTCTCGACGAGCCGACGGAAGGTCTGGACCCGACGCAGCGCGCCGAGGTCCGCACGTTGATTCGGGGCCTCGCCGGCAATCACACCGTGATTCTTTCGACCCACATCCTTCACGAGGTGACGATGACCTGCGAGAAGGTGCTGATCATCAATCAAGGCAAAATCGTCGCCTTTGACGAGATCAAAAAACTCACCACTGCCTATGGACAAACCGAGCAGGTCTCGCTGGAGGAGATCTTCATCAAACTGACCGCGGCATAAATCCGCGCTCGATAAAACTCATGCGAAACGCAATCACCATCGCTCGTAAGGAATTGTCGATCTACTTCACGACGCCCTGGGCCTATCTCGTCTTCACGGCGATGCTCCTGGTTTCGTCCTTCTTCTTCGTCGCGATGCTGGAATCCTTCAAGCAGGTCCAGCAGATGGCGCGGGCGATGAGCTGGGCGCGATTGCCGCCGGATTGGTCGATGTACAAGAATCTCACCGATGGAGTGGTGGTGCCGCTCTGGGGCGTGGTGAGGATCATCACCTTGTTCGTCGCGCCCTTTCTCTCGATGCGCTTGTTTGCCGAGGAGAAGCGGCACAAGACTTTCGAGCTTTTGATGACCTCGCCGGTGCGGCCGATCGAAATCGTGATTGGCAAGTACCTTGGAGGGCTGGCGGCGATCAGCGCGACGCTGGGGCTGACGATCGTGTTTCCCGCGATTCTGTCGATCTTTGGACGCAGCGAATCCGGGAGCGCGCTGGAGTGGTCGACGGTGCTGCTCGGATATGCCGGCCTTTTGCTTTGGGGCGCCACTTGCACCGCGGTGGGAATGTTCATTTCGTCGCTGACTGAATCGCAGGCGCTGGCGGCCTTCCTCACCTTCGCGGTGCTCTTGCCGTGGATGCTGCTCGCCGGCCTGGCCCAGTCCGCGGAAGAGCCGCTGCGCTCGATCGTGAGCTACCTCTCATTCGAAGCCCAGCTGCAGAACATGACCAAGGGCGTGCTCGACTTGAAGTCGCTCGTTTTCTTTGCGTCGGTGATCCTTCTTTCCGTTTTGTTGACCCAGCGCGCCGTCGAAGCGCAGCGATGGGCCTAAAGGAGCTGGGCATTTGAGACCTGCGATCGTTGGAAAGATCCTCGGAGGCGTCGGGCTGATTCTCCTGCTCTCGAGCCCCGTTACCTACTACATCACCACCGGCTCGGCGTGGCTTGCCGCGGTCAAAGCACTGAGCGGGATCGCGCTGATCGGCATCTACTTCTCGACCAACTACGGCCAGCTGGGCCAATTCACGTCGCACAAGTCGAGCTTCTTCATCGCCTCCAGCGTCTTGATGGCGGCCCTGCTGCTCGGCGGATTGGTGGCGGTGAACTACGTCGCGGCGCGCAAGAACAAGACCTGGGATTTGACGAACAAGAAGATCTACACCCTGGCGCCGCAGACCCACTCCACGCTTCAGGGCCTCAAGGAGAAGGTGAAGGCGATTGGATTCGTCCAGACCAGCCATCCGGCCTACGAAAGCCTGCAGCAGCTGTTCGAGCGCTACCGCCACGAAGCCCCGGACAAGTTCGACTACGCGTTCAAGGATCCAAGGAAGAATCCCGACCTCGCCGCGAAGTACCAGCTCAAGGAAGGCCAGACCACCGTCGTTTTGACCCGCGGCGAGGGCGCGCAAGAGACGCACACCGCGCTGAACGTGGTGTCGGAGCAGGAGCTGACCAATGCGCTGATCAAGATCAACTCGGTCGGCGAGCAGAAGGTCTATTTCATCGCCGGGCACCGCGAATGGCCCCTGGAGGAGATCGCGGTGGACCCGAACGAAAAGGGCACCAGCCTCTCCGAGTTGAAAAAGTCCCTCCAACAGGAAGGCTACGGACCGGAAACCCTGAATCTTCTGGGCAAGACGGAGGTTCCCAAAGATGCCTCGCTGGTGGTGATCGCCGGCTCGAAGAGCAAATTCGCCGCGCCCGAAGCGGCGGTGCTCAAGAAGTACATGGACGAGGGAGGGCGGATGCTTTTCTTCGCCGACGCGACCGTCGACGTCGGGCTCGACAAGCTGCTCGCGGAGTACGGCGTGCAGGTGGATACCGGAATCGTGGCCGACGACCGATTCTCGTCGCAGAGTCCATACGTCGTGCTCTCGATGTTCTACGGCGACCACGAGATCGCGCGGATCCTGAAGCAAATGCAGATGAACGTGGAGTTTCCCACCGCGCGGGGATTGACCGTGCTCCGCGAGGGGATCGGAGCGTCGGTGAAGGCCGAGCCGGTGGTGCTCACTTCGCCCTTCGCCTGGGAGGAGCTGACCCCCGACGACCATCCCTCGCCTTCATCCGGCGAGAAGACCGGGCAGATTCCCCTCGTGGTGGCGAGCACCCGCCCGGTGGAAGCAAAGGAGAACAAGCGCTTCGATGAAGCGCGCCTGGTGGTGTTCGGCACTTCTCCAATTCTGGTGGACGTCAACTGGGGTCATGATCCGAACCGGAATCTGGTGATGAACGCTTTTGCCTGGGCGACCACCCAGGTGAACAAGATCACCATCCGGCCGCCGGATCGCGACATCTCCACGCTGGAGATCGACAACCAGCTGCTGTCGAAGATTCGCTTCGTCGCCACCGACCTGGCTCCGGTGTCGCTGCTCGCGGTAGCCCTGGCGATCTGGGTTGCGAGACGGAACCAGTGACCCAGCTGCAAAAAAACCTCGCCGGGCTCGGAGTGCTGGTGGCGGTGGTCGCCGCGCTTGGCCTGTACGCTTATTTCGGGGTGATGAAGACCGAGGAGCGCGAAGCTCAGCGCAAAGAAGTCTCGGAGAAGCTGTTCGCACCGCATGGCGCCGGCGAGAAGTTGCAGGATGGCGGCCCTCCGCCCGCGGCGGTATTCACCTCGATCGTGGTGAAGGCCAAGGGCGACGCCACCACGCTGGAGAAGAAGGGAAACGATTGGTGGATTACCTCCCCTCTGAACGCGCGCGCGGATAAATCGGCGGTCGACCAGCTGATCAGCCAGCTTCAGAACGCGAAGGTGAAGGCCACCATCGAGGAGAACCCCACCGACGCGGACCTGACCAAGTACGGCCTCGACCGGCCCCGCTTTACGGTGACGGCGTATGCCTATCTGCCGGATGGGAAGGAGGAGGGCGCCCAGGATCCGTCGCGCCGGCGCGAGGTCAACCTCTACGGCGGGATTGAAAATACCTTCGATGGGTCGAGCTATCTTCGCCGGGGCAACGAAAAGCCGGTCTACGCGGTCGACGGCAGCGCCAAGCTCTCCCTGGAGAAGAGCACTTTTGACCTTCGCGACAAAGAGGTGCTGGCGATTGACGAGCCCTCGGTCAAGCAGATCGATTTCAAGTCGACGGCCAACAGGTACCTGCTCGGTCGGGGCGAAGGAAACGCCTGGCAGCTCAAGTCTCCCAGGCAAGGACCCGCGGACGCGACGGGGGTGACCTCGATGCTCTCGACGATGCGCAATGATCGAGCGATTGCCTTCGTCACGGATTCACCAGAGGAGAGGAAACGAACCGGAATCAATTCTCCCGCCGCCGAGGTGACCTTCACCCCTGCGTCGGGCGACCCGATCCGTATCCGGTTCGGCAAGGCGAAGGTGGGAACCGACGAGAAGGCCTTCGTGCTCCGGGAGTCCGGGCAGGAATCGGTTCTCGCGGAAGTCCCGCTCGCCGCGGTTTCCGCGCTCGACAAAAGTCCGCTCGATCTAAGGGACAAGGCGGTGCTGTCCTTCAACCGGGAGGACGTCGCCCGGATCTCCTTCTCGCCGGGCGGAGGCGAGGCGGAAATCGTCCTCCAGAAGTCGATCGCCGACGCCGGGTCAGATCAGGAATGGAGGGTGACCGCACCCACCTCGGCTCCGGCGAAGAAATGGACGATCTCCTCGTTGCTTTTCTCGCTCGCCGGGCTCAAGGCGACCTCGATCGGTGACGAAAATCCGAAAGACTGGGGCAAGTACGGCATCTCCTCGTCCTCGAGAGCGGTGACGCTGGCCGACAAAGGCGGGAAGGTCCTCGCCAGGCTTCAAGTGGGCAAGGAAGTGAAGGGCAAGGCGAACACCCTCTACGTTCGAGGTTCTCGAAACGCCGTTCTGGAGATCGATTCGGCCAAGATTTCAGAGCTGCCATCCAAGCTCCCGGATGTGATCGAACCGCCGGCGCAAGGGGCCGACGGGGGAACCTCGGGCGTATCGTCGAACTGAACTTGCGCGCTCCGAAAGCACCGAACAGCTAAACCATCGAAGCGATCCGATCGGGCCTCGAATGCAGGCAGGGCTTGAGAAGAAACGGCGACGGCGTAGGTGGTCTGGGCGAGCGAGATCCCTGCGGCGTGCTACGAGCCTCGAATTCAAATCGCGCGTGGGCGGCACACGGTCGCTAATGGAAGCCCCTCGGGTCGAATCGCACTGGCCCGAGGCCTCCCGGAAGTTTTTTTTTAGAGCGGCAGAGGTATTAAGGGCCTGCGTTGAACAAAACCGTGACATGTGTCGGTCTACCTGTTTGATTTTCCGGCGAAATCGGGGAACCCGCTATTTAATCGAGGGGCTTAATACCTCCGCGCCGGCTTTTTTTCGCGCCCCCGACCCAGCTGATGGGGAGGCGCGGACGAGCCTCACGCTTTCGAAGGTGGGGCGAAGAGCCCGTTTCGAGCCCGCTCTGGGTTGCCGACCCATCGAGGCCCGTAGCACGCCGCAGGGATCTCGCCCGCCCAGACCACCCGCGCCGTCGTCGTCTCTTCCCAAGCCCCCTCGCCCGGTCCGACAAATTTGGGCATAGGCCGATCGCGGGAAGCCCTGAAGGCCGCGAATCGATCGGCGCTCTAGATCTCGACCAGCGCGAATCGTTGCTCCGGGGTGTGCTGCTTGAGCAGCGGCATCGCCACGTTGTAGACGGGAACTCCCTTGTCCGTCTGTCCCTTCAGCGAGCCATGGTGCGCGTGGCCGTGGAAGATGGCATCGGCCCCGTAGCGGTTGATCGGTCCACAAAGCCTGCTTGTTCCCAGAAAGGGCCGAATCTCCGGAATCTCACCGACCGTCGTCCCGACGATCGGCACGTAGTGCATGATCACCACTTTTTTCGGAGTGGTCAGTTGCCCCAGCGCCGCTTCCAGCTTGAGCGACTCGGAGACCGATTCCTGGACGAAGGCCTTGATCTGAGGCTCGCCGAACGCCTGCAGGGTTGCGTTCTCGAATCCTCCAGCGAAGCCCTTGATCCCGGCAACGCCGAGCACCTTCTCGAAAACGTAGCGATCCCCATCGAGCACTCTCACGCTCACCTTGGCGAGCAGCTCGGTGATCTCCTTGGTCAGCCCGTGATCGCAGTCGTGGTTTCCCAGGACGGCGGCGCAAGGAATGCGCAAGCCGGACAGCTCCTCGGCCAGGGTTCGCGCCTCCTCGACGATGCCTCGATCGGTGAGGTCGCCGCAGAGCAGCAGCACATCCGCCACGCTGTTCACGTGCTTCACGAAATTGCGAAAGCGACCGTGGTCGTCCTCGCGACAGTGAAGGTCAGCCGACGCTGCCACGCGGATCTTCCCGCTCGGGTCGCGGGCCATTTCCACCTCCGGATCGCTCTGCCTCGTCCCAGCTCCGCCCGCTGGAGTATCCCCAGTTCCGGATGTCGAGCTGATAGTTGACCTTGGAAAGGAGATCGCCTCGGCAGATTCGGTCGGCCCAGTCGCCGTCGCGAATGCTTTGCCGCGCCCGGTCGAGCAGATGGTTGATCACTGGCTCTGGAATGGCGCTGCGCTCGCATGGATAGGCGAACTGAAAAAGGAGCAAATGAGCGAGGAGGACTTCCCAATACCGCTGAAATCGGCGGACCAGGCGGTTCCAATCCATCGTCGCGGCGCAGCTGCGAAGAATGTGCGCCACGTCCGCGCCATCGAAGCGCTCGCGCTCGAGGACGAACGCTTTGGACCAGATCATCTCCTCCGGGGGGATGAGGAATACGGAATGGCCAAACACCACGCCGGGATTCGCATGCTCGAACCACTCCTCGTCCACATCGGCAACCCCGTTCCCTGAAGAGAAGATGAGATCGATGAACCATTCTCCCTTGAAGGCCTTGTAGAGCCACACTTCATAGGTGCGCTCGGTGCGCCAACCATCCCTTTCAAGTACTTGAAGGCACCGCTCCGCGTCGGACTTTCGAACGAAGAGGTCGAGGTCCTTGGTGTCCCGGTAGATCCCGGTATACGGCCCGTAGGCGTAGGCCCCTCCAACCATGAATGGCAACCCCGCCTCGGTCAGCCGCGCGATCGCCTCCGAACGCGCCTCCAACTCGCCAGGGGTACGCTCGCGGGCCGCCGCGGATTGATCGGTGCTCAGCTCACCCGGGTGGTTCGGGTGCTGCTTTTCCATGGCGGGGAACTTATGTATCCGACCCCTTTGCCGGGAGATCTGCGGCGTTACGTCCTCCACCAGAAACGTAGGTGGGTTCTTGCCCCCTCGGCGAGCAGGCGAAAACGGTCCACCCGTCGTTCGCGCCCGCGGAGTACTCGCCACTGTAGAGTCGGAGGCAACCCCGGGGAACTGCGCGTTCTAGCCGGGATTCAAATACCGTTCAGCTGGTCCCGGATTTCGCCGCCTGGGTTAGCCATTGTATGGACGTTCGTATACAGGTTTCCGATAAACAGATCGGCGGTCTGGTCTGGATCGAAGTGGCAGGTCCCGATAACGGGATTGGTGAACTCTGGCCCCGCAAGCGGGCAGATGACGGGTCCCCCGACGCCGGCAGGGCCGCGGTGAACGTGGCTAGCGGTGATCGGCGTTGGGTTGGCAAACGCGCTGATGATGATCGTTGCATCCGAGCTACCATCGTCGTTGACGGTCACCAATGCGACCGCCAAGCCACCCATGGGCGTATCGAGCGGAGCCGGCGTTTCGGTCGCGCCGTTCAGATTGGAAACGAACGTTTGCGCAAAGGCGGTGTTGACGAACAGCGACGCGACGAGCGCGACGGAATAATACAGATTCTTTTTCATTGAATTCCCCATGGTTAGTACAACGTTTCGTTGTGGCAACTCGCAGGGAGTTGCCACGGATGGACACCGCCCCACGGCCCTCGTTGCATGGTCCGGTCGGCTAACCCGCCTTGGGAGCGAAGACTGCCTTCAAATTATCCCCCCGGGCCGTACCGTGCCCTTGGGAGGTACGCTCCCGCCTTTCGGGAGTCAAGATTCAATTCCACAACGAAGCCGCCCACGCTTGCGAAACCGGTAAATCCGGAAAGAGACCCACGAAAGGCTGTCGGCGAGAGCGCCTGGCTCAGTTGCCGCGGAACATCTGCGCGACCTTGAGGATGTCGGCGAGCACGCCAGCGGCGGTCACCGCGCCGCCCGCGCCCGCGCCCTGCACGATCAGCGGATACTCCTGGTAGCGCGCGGTGGTGAAGGCGATGAACGCCTCGGCGCCGCGCAAACGGGTTGCCGGGTGCTGCGCTTCGATCCCGATCGGCCCGACCTGGGCTCTCGCGCCGCCGGAGGAGCCGGGAGCGGAAGCGTTGATCCGCGCGAGGTACCTCAGCACCCTTCCCTCGCGGCGCAGCCGTTCCATCTGCCTTTCCACCTCGGCATCGTGGCTGACCAGCCGTTCGAAGAATCTCTCCACCGAGTCCTCGGCGATCAGCTCGGGCAAGACCAGCGGTTCCACCCGGATGTCCTCGAGCGCCAGAGGCAGGCCGATTTCCCGCGCGAGGATCAGCGCCTTTCGGGCGACGTCCATTCCGGAAAGGTCGTCCTGGGGTCGAGGCTCGGTGTAGCCCTTCGCTTGAGCGGTGGACATCGCGCGCGACAGTGGAACGCCTCGCATCAGCTCGTTGCACAGATATCCCAGCGTCCCGGAGAGCGAGCCTTCGATCACCTGGATCTCATCGCCGGTGCGGATGAGATCCTTGAGCGTCTCGATCACCGGAAGCCCGGCCCCGACGGTGGTCTCGTACTGATAAGCGCGATGGTGATCGCGCGCGGCCTTGACCAGCTTCTGTCGCGCGGCCCAGGGAATGGTCAGCGGTTTCTTGTTTGCGGAGACGACGTGGATACCGCGCTGGAATGCTTCCTCGTAAAGGGATTCCATCCCATCCGCGGCGGTGCAGTCCACCAATACGGGTAGGGGCAGCCGCTGCAACTGATCGAGAACCGCGAGCCTTTCCGCGGCAGACGGACCCCGGGCCGGCGCTGATTCGAGGGCCTTTTCCCACGACGGCAAATCAACTCCGCGGGGATTGAACAGCGACCTTCGGCTGTCGGACACCCCCACCACGCGCAGGGCAATCCGATGCTCGCGCTTCAAGTGTTCGGCCTGATTCTCGATCTGCGAGAGGAGCTCGCCCCCCACTGTCCCGGTGCCGAGAATGGCCACGCTGACGTCCTCCTGGGCAAAGTGGAAGGTGGCGTGCACGGTCCGCACCGCCACCGCGGTGTCCGCCGCTTCGATCGCGCAGGACACCGAACGCGAGCTTGCCCCCTGGGCGATCGCATGCACGTTGATGCCGACCGATCCCAGCGCGTGGAGAAAGCGACCGGCGACGTCCGGCGTTTGGCCCATCGCCTCGGCGACCAGCGTCAAGAGCGTGATCGGAGCGCGAACGCGAATCGGCTCCACTTCTTTCCGCTCGAGTTGCAGCGCAAGCTCCCCGCGAATTGCCACCTCGGCGGCGGGAAGCTGCAGAACCGGCACCACCACCGCGACCGCCTGACCGTGCGCCGATTGGGTCGCCATCCAGACGGTGATCCCCGCTCCATCGAGCGCCCGCAGCACCCGCCCGCTGAGCTGAACTTGTTGTGACAGGCGGCGGCACTCGACGCCGAGCAGCGCGAGGTTTTCCAGGGAGGTGACCGAGGTAGCCCGCTCGCGATCCTGCGCTCCGGCGGCGTCGATCAAGGTTCCCGCGCCCTGGGGTTGCAGCGTGTTGAGAATCCGCAGAGGGATTCCCGACTCGATGAGCGGGATCATCGTCCGCGGGTGGAACATCCGCGCCCCGAAGTTCGCCAGCTCCAGCGCCTCCATGTAGCTCAATCGGGTGAGCGGGAAGGCGTCCTCGACCAGCGCTGGATCTGCGGTCATCACTCCCGGGACATCGGTCCAGAAATTCACCTCGTTCGCCCCCAGACCGCGCGCGAGCAAAGTGGCCGTGTAGTCCGAGCCGTTGCGCCCCAGCGTGGTGGTTCTTCCATCGCGCGTCTGACCGAGAAAGCCGGTGGTCACCACGATTCGGCCGCGCCAGTCAGGTTGCAGCTCGGCGATGCGGGCGCGCGTCGCTTCCCAGTCGACCAGCGCGTCTCCGAATCGATCGTCGGTCCTCGTCCATTCTCTCGAGTCCACGAAAAGGGCAGGCAAGCCCCGCGCGCGCAGAAGCTCGGCGAGGATGGGGGCGCTCATGCCCTCGCCAAATGAGAGCACCGAATCGAGCATCTGCTTCGTCTGCTCCTTCACGCAGCCGATCGCTTCGAGGAGGACCTTGAGCGGACTCACCATCTCCTCGACCAACTGCTCGATCCGGTCGATGCTCGATGCGGTAGGGGCGCCTCGACTGGACAGGGCTTCGAAAACCTGACGCGCATTGGCGCGAGCGAGGTCTCCGACCCTTTGGGCGATCGCCTTGGCCGGCTCGCCTTGCCCAAGCGCCGCCAGGCGCGCCGCCTCGATCAGCCAGTCTGTCGTCTCGCCCATCGCGGAGACGACCACCGCCAGAGGACCCTGCGAGTGATGCTTGGCGATCAGGTCGGTGGCGAGCTGAAGCCGCTCGGCCGATCCCACCGAGGAGCCTCCGAATTTCATCACCCGAAAGGTGGAATCGGCCACTAGCGCTTCTCCCCGGCCAAAGCGCCCAGCGCTTGCGAGAGATCGGCGATCAGATCGTCCACGTCTTCAATGCCGACGGAGAGGCGGATCAGGTTTTCGCGGATTCCAATCGCCCGCCGCTCCTCGCTCGTCAGCTCGTAATAGGACATCAGCGCCGGCTGCTCGATCAAGGTTTCGACTCCTCCCAACGAGGGCGCGATCGTCGCCAGCCTGCAGGCATCGACGACGCGCGAAGCCTCGTCCAGCCCTCCCCTCACCAGAAAGCTCACTACTCCGCCGAACCCGCTCATCTGCGCGCGGGCGATTTCGAAATCTGGATGGCTCTCCAGCCCGGGGTAGTACACCCGTTCGATGTCCGGCCGCGCCTCCAACCAGCGCGCGATCTGGAGCGCGCTTTTGTTCTGTCGCTGCAGGCGCAGATCGAGCGTCTTCAGGCCGCGAACCAGCAGATAAGCGCTGTGGGGATCGAGCGTTCCGCCCAGGACGCCTCGAAAATCCCTCAGCGCGCTGACCATGCCGGCCTTGCCACAGATCGCGCCGGCGAGCAGGTCGTTGTGGCCGCCGAAGTACTTGGTGCACGAGTGAAGCACGAGGTCGGCGCCGAGGGTCAGCGGCCGCTGGTTCACCGGCGTGGCGAAGGTCGAGTCGATGATCAAGTGCACCCCGGGATGGCGGTCGCGAAGCGCGGCGAGCCGGGGAAGGTCGGCGACTCGAAGATAGGGGTTGGTGGGCGACTCGGAGACGATCAGCCGCGTCTTTCCCGGGCGGATCGCTGATTCCAGGCCCGCCCAGTCCCCCGGCTCCACCAGGGTCGAGGCTACTTGATAGCGTCCGAGCACCGTGCGCACGAACTGGCGCGTGCGGCGATAGCAATCGGAAGTCATCACCACGTGATCGCCGCTCTTCAGCAGGGCGAGAAGGCAATTGGTCGCCGCGGCCATGCCGCTGGCGAACAGGGCGCAGTCGTCCGCCCCTTCGAGCTCGGCGATCTTCCGCTCGGCGGCTCGAACCGTCGGGTTGCCGTAGCGGCCGTATTCCTCCCGGTCGATCCGGCCTTCGAAGTGGTCCTTAAGCTCGGCGGTAGACTCGAAGACGTAGGTCGCGCTGGCGACGATGGGGGTTGCGATCGCGTCGTAAGCGTTCTTCCGCTTTCCACCGGCATGGACGGCAACCGTTCCCAGCTTGGTTGGAGGGACTCGATTCTCTTTCAGGTTCGACACGGCGGAACAACCTTTCCGCCCACCTTCAAACCTGTCCCGAGAAACACGAAGGGCCTCCTCGCATAGAGGAAGCCCACCCAGGTTCCCAGCAGCTTAGGGTGATATTTGTATCGCGCGTCATCCAAGGTGGGCGAAAACTACGCGCTCGTGCCGGTGCTACCCGGTCGTCGCGCGCTTATGCCGAACGCGTCCGCAGTTGTCAATTGCCGCGGTTAACCGGTCCGCGCTGGAAGGCGGTCAAATGCCCGCCAGAACTCGACCATTTCCGGCGGCCGCCCGAAACTGACGCGCAGATGGGTGTCGAGCGGGGGAAAGGCCCGCCCCACCAGAATGCCCTGCTTTTTGAAGTAGTCGATCACGCCCGAGACGGGCCGGCTGACGTCCATCATCGCGAAGTTGGCGTGGCAGGCGATCGGCGCGAGCTTTCGCTGGCGCGCCTGGCGCATGAAGTCATCCCGAGCTGCGGCGTTGCGCCGCACCGATTCCATGGTCCCCGGGTGATCATCCAGCGCGACCATCGCCGCCAGCATCACGGCGATGTTCCCATTCTCCGGGCTGGCGAGCTTGCGCATCCGCTCGACCAGGGGCAGCGAGCCGATTCCATAGCCCAGACGCATTCCGGCAAGCCCATAGACCTTCGAAAAAGTCCGCGCCACCAACACCCGATCGCTGCTCGCCGGACGATCGAGGAATGAAACGTAGTCCTGAGAGTCGGTGGCGAAATGATGGTAGGCCTCGTCCATCAAGACGAATGTCTGCGCCGGCAGCTTCGCGATCAACGCTTCAATCTCGCGGCGAGGGGTGATGCTCGCAGTCGGATTGTTCGGATTGCAGAGGTAGACCAGCCCGGTATCGTTTCCCGCTGCCGCCAGCATTGCCGGCAGATCGTGCGCGAACTCGCGGTTCAGCGGGACGCGCACCACCTCGGCCCCCAGCGCTTCCGAAAAACGTCCGGGCACTTCGAAGGTGGGCGAGGCCATCACCAGCTTTCTCCCAGGGCCGGTGAACGCCTGCGAGGCCACCCTGAGGATCTCGACCGAGCCGCATCCGAGCAGCACCTGATCCGCAGAGACGTGGTGCAACTTTGCGATCTTCTCCGGGAGCTCCTTGCGGGCCTTGTCCGGGTAGCGATGCGCCTCGGACACTCCATCGCGAAGCGCCTTGAGCACCCGCGGGGAGGGCCCATAGGCATTCTCGTTGCTGTTGAGGAGAACGTCAGTACGGACGTGCTGTCCGATCGAATCGCTTTTCGCCGCCGCAAGCGCCCTTCCCGCAAGGGGCAGGGGCAGCGTCGCGGCAGCAGCACCCGTTCCCAGCGCCTCGAGGAATCCTCTTCGTGTGACGTCCAAGGCGGTACCCTCCGTTGACCGGGCGGACTGTAGCAACAGCCTTCCGAGGTTCCAAGCGGTGGGCGCCCGGATGGCGCGGTGCCTGCTATCCCCTCAGCGCGGGGATGTCGCCGTTGACTTCGCCGAGAGAATTTTGCGGATATCCCGCCGCCTGCATCGCGGTGAGGACCACATTGGCCGGATGCTTGCCCGCCGCCACGACGTGCCGACCGGGGCTGAGACCCCCCACGCGCCCGGCGATGAGGCAGGCCATGTTCTCGGTGCTGTGGGAGCTCTCGAGCGAACCGCTGGAAGGATCGCGACCGTGTCCTCCCTCATGCAGAAACACCAGGGCGGTGTTGGTCAATAGATTTCCGTCACCTTCCGGAGTGTCGCGGAGCTTCGCCACCAGATAGCCAAAGTGCTTCATGTGCCAGGCGATCGCCCGGGAGACGCCCAGCGTTCCAAGGTTGGAATGGCCAAGCTCGTGCACGTCGAAGGGCTGACCGGTCAGCGGGAAGACGTTCATGTGCGACTGGAACATGGTCATTTGAAGGGAAACGACCCGGGTGAGATCGCAGGTGATCGCCATGTGGATCAGATCGCAGAAGACGCGCGCGCGTTCTTCCTCGCCGCTGTAGCCGAGGTTCTGATCGTAGACGAGGATCCCGCTGTCGTCGATGTGCTGCGCCCCACCGAGCGCTGGGTCGGCGCCGGGGTCGGGCGGTCTCTGGCAGGTGCTTGTCTGCACCGGGGGGATCGCGGCGATGCGGTGCTCGAGGGTGCGGATCTCGTCGTAGTGCTGCTCCAGTCGAATGCGATCGGCGGTGCCGAGCCTTGGCAGGAGGGCCGCGCTGCTGGAGCCGACGCGGTCAAGCACGCTGCGGCGCGAGCGAAGCTCGAAGTTGCGTCTGGCGGCTTCCTGCTGGTCCTGCGAGGGAGTGAAATTCCCGAACAGCGAATTGAAGGCCAGCGCCGGGCTGATCGTCGGCGGAATCGGAATGGGAGACCCCCGGGGATTTGCCCGGTAGGAAATCGCGTCGCGACCGAAGGGAGCCGATCCGCTCAGGTACCAATCCGCCTGGACGCGAAAGATCAGCGACCGGAAGGTAGAGCTGCCCGCGAGCACATCCACCATCAGCTGATCCGAAGAAGGCCCATAGCAGACCGCCTCGGGGCTCGGCGATCGGACGCCCGAGAGCAATGGGCTCAAGGATGACACGTGGAAAAAATCATCGCGGCCGCCGGGCGGAATGCTCCCGCCATTGGCGCTCGGAATCGTCAGACCGGAGACGACGCTGATCTCGTTCTTGATGTTGTTGTGATCGGCAAAGGGGGCAAGCGCTGATTTGAGATCGTAGTTTGGCCCGACGATGTTGGGGACGTAATCATTGTGGAGTGGATCGCCGTCGCATCCGAGCGATTGACCCCCAAAGCAGAGGACGTAGCGCTTCGGCAGGGCCGTCTGAGCAAACGCTGGAGAGCTGTCGACCATCGCGTCGAGGAGCGGGAGAGCCAGGCTGACACCGCCGATTCCCTTGAGCACCGTCCGGCGACTGAGCTTGAATGGCGGCATGCTGGACTCTCTCTATTCCGCTCTGCGGAAGGCAAAGGTCTCATTGGAGGCGACATCGAGCAGAAGCTGCTTGAAAGATCGATTGTTGCCCCGGAATTTCGTGGTGAGCGAAGTGATCAATCCCGCGTCATCCGCTGATTCCTGTTTTCCCATCGCGAAGCGGTAAACCTGCGTGACGACGCACTGCTCAAGCTGACCGGAGGCCAGGAGCAAATCTTCCAGGGCAGCGGGGCCATTGAAGGCGCCCATCTCCGCAATCCGCCCGTTTCCGGTGATCGGGCACTCGGGGTGCCCATCGTCCGTCGCGCGAAAACGACCCGCGCGGTCGTAATTCTCGAGGCCAAAGCCTACGGGGTCGAGGTTCTGGTGACAAGCCGCACAGCTGCCAACGCTGGCGTGCGAGGCATACCTGTCCACCTTGCAGCTACTGACCGGGCTCGTGGGCGGCTGATCCGGATTGACCGAGGGAGGTGGCGGTAGGATTCGCTGGCACAGCAGCCGGCTCCGAACAAAGATGCCGCGCTGGGTGGGACTCGTGTCGTTGAATTTAGCGCCGGCGGAAAGAAAGGCTCCCTGCGACATGATGCCTTTGCGGCCGCTGGAACCATAGTTGACCCACTGGAAGGACGACGAGCCGGGGCGCGGAAGCCCATAGTGATCGGCGAGAAAATCGTTGATGTACGTCTGGTTCGATCGGAACAGCTCGAAGTAGTCCGCCTGATCCTCGAAAACGACCTTGTTCACCAGCGCCGACGTCTCCGTCTGAAGCGCCTGGGTCAGCTCGGCCGAGTGCGGCAGCTGATGGTAACCCAGCCAAAGTCCGTGGAAGCGGGCCACCCGGGCGTTGGCGCGGGGATCTTGGAGTAGCCGGCTCGCCGCGGATCGGATGCTCTCCGCGCTCTGGAGACGTCCAGCGTCGGCGAGGTCCAGAAGCCAGTCCGGGGGCGTCGTGCCCCACAAGAAGTAGGAGAGCCTCGTTGCCACTTCGTAGTTGTTCAGCCGAAAGATGCCATCGGCTCCGTCGACCGGCGTCCCCACTTCGAGGCGGTAGACGAGCTCGGGGTGCTGCAAGAGCGTGCGGATGACGAGTTGCACTCCGATGAAGAAGTCGTTCCCCTCGACAGAGAAAGCTTGAAAGCCAAGCAGCGACTGGACCTCGTCGGTGGAAAGGGGACGGCGAAGCGCCTTGCGTCCGAAGCGAACAATGAAGTTTCGAAAGCAAGTGGCGTCCGCGGGACCGGAAGGGGTGCAGGGAAGAATCGCGCTTCGCCTTGCCGGATCCGCCGCCAACCTCGCGGCGGCATTGGTCGCCAGCACTTCGAGCGCTTCGATCAGCGTGGGCGAAGGCAGCTGGGTTCGATAGTCGTTGTCGAACGGGTCATAGGCATCGGGAGGGAGCATTCCAAACCCGGAGCTCGTGATGTCCCCGAGGAGATCGCGAACGGTGTTGTCGAACTCGGTCCGGGTGAGGCGCCGGGCGCCGCTGACGTCCACCGCCGCAGTCGGCGTGGCCATCGGCGAGCCGTCGGCCAATCTGTCTGCGGTGAGGTTGGAGCTTCCGCCGCAGCCCCCCAGGGCGAGGGCGATCAACCATCCGGCGGGTCTGCTGATTCGCATTCAAAAGCCTCCGCCAGAGACCTTCGCAAGCGGTGTACCATCCGGGATTTCCTGGGAAATTCATGGGTTTGTTGAAAATCGAGCAAATCTTGTCTGGGGGGCCTCCGCCTCGCTTTGGGGATTGCCGTCCACGGGTGCGGACCCCCACGTCGCCGCCCGAGAGCTTGACTTCACCTACGTGGTGCTCCTGATAGCGCGCGGTGCTGAAGGCGATGAACGCCTCGGCGCCGCGCAAACGGGTGGCCGGGTGCTGCGCTTCGATCCCAATCGGGCCGACCTGGGCTCGCGCGCCGCCGCGAGAGTGAGCGGAAGCGTTGATCCGCGCGAGCGCCGCCCGAGCGCGAGTTGAGTTGTCGACCGCCAGAGGCCTAGCAAGCGGTGTACCATCTGAATTTCCTGGGAAATTCAGATGGTTGTTGAAAATCGCGCAGATCTTGTCTGGGGGGCCTCAGCCTCGCTTTGGGGATTGGCGTCCACGGGTGCGGACTCCCACGTCGCGGCCCGAGAGCTTGACTTCACCCACTTGAACTCGTAGGAGTTTGGTCGACCTGTTCTGGTGCGCTACGTCGCCAGACTGCCTCACGGCACAAGGAGCTTCATGGCCCGCATCACTGTCGAAGATTGCCTCCCGCTGGTGGACAACCGGTTTGCCCTCGTGCTCCTCGCGGCGAAGCGGGCCCGTCAGCTGATGGCGGGCGCACGACCGATCATCGATACCTCGAAGAACAAGCCTCCCGTTCTTTCGCTGCGCGAGGTCGCCACCGGCAAGGTTCGCTTCGACCGCGACGTTCGCGAGGCGCTCTCCGGCAAGTTCGACCCGCCGAAACATCCATAAGGCAAGCGCCACCGCCGCCTGAGGCGCGCTGCCGGTTATTTCCTTCGTTTTCCGCAACCTCAACCCGCACCGAGGGGAAACGATGTTCGAAGCCAGCTCCCTTTCAGCCGAGGAGATCGTCCAGCTTTGCAAGCGGCACACGATCTTCGAGTGGTCCGCCCAATCCAGCGTCGCGCCCCTCACCATGGCGAAGGCCAAAGGGGTTTTCTTCTGGGACGCGAACGGGAAGCGCTACTTAGACTTCAACAGCCAGTTGATGAGCGTGAACATCGGCCACAGCGATGAGCGCGTCGTCCGGGCGATCAAGGAGCAGGCCGATAAGCTGCTCTATGCCAATCCCTACATGGCCACCGAGCCCCGAGCCCTGCTCGGCAGGATGATCGCGGAGGTGGCGCCCGGGGATCTGAACAAGACCTTCTTCACCCTCGGCGGCTCGGAATCCAATGAGAACGCGATCCGGATCGCCAGGCTGGTGACGGGGCGGCACAAGATCGTCGTCCGCTATCGCAGCTATCACGGTTCCACCGCCGGCTCCGCCACGCTGACCGGCGATCCGCGGCGTTTCGGCGCCGAGCCGGG
>WNFD01002364.1_pt1 | contig 27379 bp, 25 predicted proteins | sample 5400491 | NCBI WGS metagenome assembly WNFD01 (sample SAMN13153343, study PRJNA577476) | soil metagenome | isolation source: 120 cm saprolite under Douglas fir tree site 2 hole 2 replicate 2 | place: USA:California | collected 2015-04-18
ACGATCACCGCCTACCTCGCCTATCCCGAGCGCAAGGATCCGGCGCCGGCCGTCGTAGTGATCCATGAGATCTTCGGGATGTCGGACTTCGTTCGTCAGACGACGGAGCAGCTCGCCAAAGACGGCTTTGTCGCGATCGCTCCCGATCTACTGTCGCGCCGCGGCGGCACGCCGCCGTCCAGCGACGACGCCCGCAAGCTGATCGCGGGGCTCGACCCCGACACGCTCACGCAGGATCTCGACGCGACGGTGGCGTACGTCAAACGGATCAAGGCGGCCCGGCCCGACCGCGTGGGCGTCATCGGCTTCTGCTGGGGCGGCGGCCAGAGCTTCCGGTACGCCACCAACAACCCGTCGCTCGGCGCTTTCGTCGTCTGCTACGGGCCCAGCCCCGAGGCCACGTCCATCGCGCGCATCCGTGCGAAGGGGCTTGGCGTATACGCCGAGAACGACGCGCGCATCAACGCCGGCTTGGCCGACGTCGATGCGGCGATCCGGACGTACCACAAGACCTTCCGTCATACCGTGTATCCCGGCGTCGGCCACGGCTTCCTGCGGTCGCGTGAAAAGCCGGAAGTCGCCGACAGCGCATGGAGGGCGATCGTCGGGTTCTTCAGGGAGAATCTGGAACGCTAGGGCGGTGGCAGCGGCAGGCCGCCCTTGAGGTATTGCCACGCCTTCTCCAGGGCCGGCTCGTTTCCCGCGAGCAGGTCGTTCACCGTGCGTATCACGACCAGATGAGGCTTCACGCCGACACCGGCGAAGCCTGTGCCGTCGGGCGCCTCGTGGCGAGTGACCGAGAATTGGACGCCCCAGCTCTTGGGCAGCGCGAACGTCGCCACGTCTCCCGGGCTCCCACCGGTCGGCTCGCCGATGATGGCGCCGCGGTTCGCGGCGCGGAACGCGGCCAGCAAGTCCTCCGCCGCACCGGCGGTGGCGCTCGACGCCAGCACTGCGATCGGCCCTCCGTAGGGTGGACGGTCCGTGCGGGGCGCAACCGTTCCCGTCTCCGGCGCGTACCACGTAGAGGCGGAGTCGCCCAGGTTCCATGCGCGGAACACCGCCCGATACTGCGGCGTTCTCCAGCGCACGGCCGGGAAGGGGCGATCGGTGAGGCGGGCGAGAATCTGATAGGCGTATTCGGTCTTGCCGTCGGCGGCGCGGCGCAGGTCAAGCACCAGCCCCTGCACCCGGGTGAAGTCGGGAAACGCGCGGTCGAACTGGCGCACCACCTCTTCGTCCTCCAGCGAAGCGATTCGCACCAGCGTCATGCCGTCCGGTAAGGACTCCGTGGCGAACGCCGGCGGGTCGAGCGGCCAGCGATCGTTGAGCGACAGGCTGCGGGTCACGCTGAGGCCGCGCGGCTCGGCGTCCGGGACGCGGACGAGGAGATGGACGGACGTGCCCTTGTCGCCCTGCAGCATCCAGGCGACGGCGCGCTGCCAGCGGTCGGCGGGGGTTGCGGCCGAGATCTCCGGCAACACGGAGTCACGGATCCACTGCTCGGTGGGAACGCCCTGGACGGCAAGGATCTCGGCGAGTCGCGGGGGACGTGCCACGCGCATCTCGTCGTTCTCCGCGTAGTCCAGGATGAAGGGCCGACGCTCGACGCTGGACACGAGCAGCGGCGGGCGCGCGATGCGGGAGCGCAGCGTCGGGGGCGCGATGACGGCGGCCCGCCCATCGCCCAGCACAGCGACGAGGCGCCGCAACCGGCGGTAAAAGAGCAGGTCCGATTGCGGTCCAGCGGCGAGCTTCAGGTTCGCCACGAGCGCCGAGTCCCAATCGGCCCGCACGCGGTCCCAGTAGGCGAAGTTGTAACGCGCCTCCGCCCACACCGAGGCGACCGCTGCCGCCCGCTCGGCGGCAGTGAGCTGTTGCGCGGCAACCGCCCCGCCCGGGGGCGCGAGTGCCGCCACGACCAGACACACGAGGAGCCGCGACGGAGTGTTCACGCGCCTAATCTATCTCCTTCTCTTCATGGCACCGCAGGTGCTGATCTACCTGTACCTGCGCGAGCGCCTTCCCGACCCCACCCGGCCCCGCCAGGCGCGCCTGGTGCGGATCATGCTGGCCGCAGTCTTCAGCGCCTTCAACCTCCCGTGGCTCGCGGTTGGCCAGCGCGTGCTGTTCGGCGGCAGCATGTGGGGCGTGGGCCGGATCCCCCTCACGGGCCCGTGGATCGCGTGGCAGCTGCTGGGCTGGATCTATTGCGCGCTGGTGACGGTGTACCTGTTCGGGAAAGGAGTGTGGTGGCTCGCGACCAAAGTGCGTGGTGCGTGGTTCGTGGTTCAAGCCCGTGCCACCCGTCCCTCGGAGCCGCATTGGGAGCGACCACTCACCACGCACCACGCAGTCGTCTCTCGTCGTCGGTTCCTTGCACGCGCGACGTACGCTTACGCGGGCGCAGGCGTCGCCCTGTCGACCTACGGCATTTGGAGCGCCTACCGGCTCCCCCAGGTTACCCGTCGCACGCTTGTTTTTCCGGATCTCCCACCCGGGCTCGACGGCCTCAAGCTGCTGCACCTCTCCGACCTGCACGCCGGGATCCACCTCGGCGAGGACGCGATGCAGGAGATCGTGCTGCGGGCGAACGCGTTGCGGCCCGATCTGATCGTGCAGACGGGGGACATGATCGATATCTCCCGCGCCTACATCCCGCCTTACGTGCGCGCGTTCCGCGAGCTGTCGGCGCCGCTCGGCGTCGTGACGGTGCTCGGCAACCACGACCGTTACACCGGGGAGAGCGAGGTCATTCGCGGTTGCCGGGATGCGGGCCAGGTATTCGTGCAGAACGGTTGTCACGTGATCGAGCGCAACGGCGCGGCGCTCGCGCTGCTCGGCATCGACGACCCGCACAACTGGCGCGCCTGGGACGCGGCCGTCCCGCGCGGCATCCCGCTTACGCTGGCGGGACACATCCACGGCGGCCAGTTCTACCTGCCGGTGATCGGCTGGTCGGCGGGAAGCCTGATCACCAAGTACGTGATGGGACACTTTCAGCGCGGGAACAGCCAGCTCTACGTGAGCCGCGGGATCGGCGTCGTGGGCGTGCCGATCCGGGTGTTCGCGCCGCCCGAGATCGAGCTGTTTGAATTGCGACACGGGTGAATCACGTGCGGAGTGCGGCGATCGCATCCCACGCTCCGTCCAGCGCCAGCTTCACCCCGGCGTGCGTCTCCGGCCACTCCTTGGCCGACACCCGGTCGACCACGAGTGTCACCACTCCAAGCCACACGCCGGCCCACACCTCGGCGGCGCCGGCCTTCACGGAGCCGTCGGCTTTGCCCTGCGCCATCAGGCTCTCGAGCCCCAGGCGGAAGTCACGCGCGGTCTTGCGGCTCTCTTCGTCCAGCAAGTCCTCGTGCCGCTGGATGAAAAACAGCCGGGCGATGGCCGCCTCGTGCGCCGCCCCCGTCACGAGCCCGCGGGCGAGCTCGGCGAGCTTCTCGCGCGGTCCCACCTTGAGCGCGTCGACGTCCTTGACCAGCTGCCCCGCCCAGCGCGCCGCCGCGCGGTACAGCTCGTTGAAGCAGTGCTGCTTGCTGGTGAAGTGGCGGTAGATCGTGCCCTCCGCCACGCCGGCCTTCTTCGCGATCTGTGGCGTGGTGGTCTCGTGATAGCCCTGCGCGGTGAACAGCTCGAGCGCCGCTCGCACGAGGCGCTCGCGGGTGAGATCGGCTTGGGTCATCGGAGGCGAATCTAACGCGGGCTACCCTCGCTTGCCGGGACCGTCTAGCTTTCCGCCGCTCATTTTTCCTCGTGTCGATGTGGAGGTGGTAGCACGATGCGCATGCTGGTATTGGGCGCGGGACTCCAGGGGTCCGCCTGCGCCTACGATTTGTTGCGGCAGCCCGACGTCGAGCGGGTGACCCTCGCCGACCTGAAGCCCGACCGCATTCCCGGTTTCCTCAAGCCCCACGTCGGGAAACGACTCGCACTACTGAAGCTCGACGTGCAGGACGGCGCCGCGCTGCGCGCGGCAATGGTGGGTCACGCCGCGGTCCAGAACGCGGCGCCGTACTACTTCAACCTCGCGGTCTCCCGGGCCGCGGTGGACGCCGGTGTCCACTGCGCCGACCTGGGCGGCAATACGGAGATCGTGTTCCAGCAAAAGGAGCTGGACGCCGAGGCGAAGCAGCAGAACGTCTCAGTGATTCCGGACTGCGGCCTCGCGCCGGGGATGGTCAACGTGCTCGCGGCCGAAGGGATTCGGCGGATCGGCAGTGCGGAGTCCGTGAAGATCTACGTCGGCGGCCTGCCGCAACATCCCGAGCCGCCGCTCAACTACCAGATCGTGTACTCGCTGGAGGGCGCGCTCGATTACTACACGACGCCGTCCTGGGTGCTGCGGGACGGCAAGCCGGCGCGCGTAGACGCCCTCTCCGCGCTCGAGACCGTGACCTTTCCGCCGCCGGTAGGCCAGCTCGAAGCGTTTCACACCGGCGGCGGCATCTCCACCCTGCCCTGGGCGTACGAGGGCAAGGTCCGCACGATGGAATACAAGACGCTGCGCTATCCGGGACACATCGGGATCATGCGCCCGATTCGCGAGCTCGGGCTCCTCGACCTGACGTCCGTCAAGGTGAAGGGGAAAGAGGTCGTGCCGCGAGACGCGTTCATCGCCACCGTATCCCCCAAGCTCACGAAGCCCGAGGGGCGCGACCTGGTCGCGCTGCGGGTCGAGGTGCGAGGGCGAAACGGGAAGCCGGTCGCGTGGCAGCTGCTCGATTACTGGGATGAGGCGCACGGCATCAGCGCCATGATGCGGACCACCGGGTATTCGCTCGCCATCACCGGCCTCATGCAGGTGGACGGCCGCATCGCCGCGAAGGGGGTGCACACCCCGGACGAGGCGGTGCCGTTCGGTGAATATGTGGCCGAGCTCGCGAAGCGAGGCGTGGAGATCCGGGAGATCTAGCGACCGCCGGGGTCCCACTGCGCGACAAAAATACGCAGTCGCTTCGTGAGACCCCGGCGGTCTCCTGCTAGCACCAAGGAACCCCGTCGGTCGTTCCGTCGTTATTCCCGAGCCATGAGTGATCTCGACTTCCGCGCTCTGTGGGACCAGGCCCTGTCATACGCCGAGTTCGTCAGACAGTCGACCGAGCACTGCGCGCTGTGGACCGGCGTGTACCACTTGGCGCGCACACCGGCGTGGGCGCTGGAGCGGGCGTGCGAGCGGGGACACAGGGTGCGGCTGCTCGTGCTCGCCGAAGACTGGTGTGGTGACGCATCCAACACCATTCCCCACGTCGCGAAGCTCGCAGAGCAGGCGCGCTGCTTGGACATGCGGATCTTGCGGCGCGACGAGCATCCGGAGGTGATGGACCGCTATCTCACGGGCACGGCACGCGCCATCCCCATTGTGATCGCGCTGGATGACCAATGGCACGAGATCGGCCACTGGGGGTCGCGGCCGACGGAGCTTCAGGCGTGGGTGATGGAGGCGCGCAAGACCATACCCAAGGATCAACTGTACCCGCAGGTCCGCCGTTGGTACGCCAAGGACAAGGGTGAATCGACGCTGCGGGAGATCCTCTCGCCGTTGCCGGCCGGGTCAGCCGTGGGGCATCAATAACACCAACCGGTCCCAAACACGAAGCGTCCTCCATCGCTCCCGTGGCCGTAGCCCATCACCAGGAGTGAGTTGCGCAGCAGGCGCACCGCGACTTCGGCGCCACCGGCGCGGTGCAGGCCCGTGGTGGTGAGCCGCACACCCTCGCCCGGCGCGAACACGCGACCCGCTTCGTAGAACGCCACCAGCTTTACCTCCACCAGGCTCGGCATCAACAGCACTGCGTAGCGCGCCTCCAGCCCCCCAAGCAGCTTGCCCGGCCCCGTGAAGCGGCCGTTGTAGTATGCCCGGAGCGAGTGGTAACCGCCTACGGCCACGAAGGGCCGCTCCGACGACTCCATCAGCTCCATCGCCGCGAGGGGCGGGTTCCCCCCGGTACCCTCGGCCGCGAGCCGTCCTGCCAGAACCAGCCGCCGCAGCGGATGCACGAAGACCCGGGCACCGGTCGTAGTGCGCGTGTAGCCGGTGCCGCTCGCGAACAAGGCCTCCGCGGCGATGCCGCGATTGGGGTCGATTTCGTTGTCCCGCGTATCGAGCACGACGCCGGCGCGGAGCACTTTGTCGGTGAACGGGATCCCGCCGGGATCGACCACCCCGGCGGCGAGATCCTTGCCGAACACGTTCCGTCCCGGGAGGGCGCGGAAGTCGGTGCGCTCGACGGATGCGCCCGCCAGGATGCGGAGCGGTCCGACCACCCGGCGCTGCACGGTGGCGCGCGCCAGCCAGGTGGTGCGGCTGACCTTGTAGAAGTAAGCGCCGGCGGTCGTGAGGCTATCCCTGTCGTATGGCGTGTCGTTCCCCAGGCCGTAATAGCCGAGTCGGTTCGCGCGCACGGCGCCGAGGGTGAGTCCGGCCCGCCAACCCGCCCACCACGCTGGTGCTTGCGCGTCCACCAGGAACGCGTAACTGCCCTGTGTGCTGGCACCGGCATCGAAATTGATGGACGCGAAGTTCGGCTCCGGTCGCTCGACGAAGCCCACGGGGCTGTACCGCCCGTAGTGGAGCGCGAACCACAGCCCGTCGCCCGTGCTGTGGGAGAGGTAGGGATAGAAGTTGCTGCGCCAATAGCGCTGCGCCGAGACCGCCGGCGCGGCCAGCGCGAGCAGCGCGAGCGCGACGCTAGCGGCTCGCAGCGGGCCGCTCGTAGAGATAGGCCATGTCCCGGAGCTTGGCCTCGGTGCCGTCGTGCGCCGCGTAACTCGCTGGATAGAGCGAGGCGGCGCCGAAGTCACCCCGTTTGTTCACCGCGTAGAACTTGAGGTCAAACTTCGGCTTACGGTCGGGGCCCAACAGGCGCGGCTCGGTGGCCTGCACCACGCGCTTCAATGTCTCGAGACACGCATCGGCGGGCTTCATCCCGCGGCGCATGAACTCGACCGTCAGAAACCCGCCGCACACCTTGATGTTCGATTCGCCGCGGCCGGTCGAGCCCGCAGCGCCGATATCATTGTCGGTGTATTGGCCGGCGCCGATGATCGGGCTGTCGCCCACCCGGCCCGGGATCTTGAATGCCAGGCCGCTCGTCGTCGTCACCGAGGAGATATCGCCTTGCGGGGTGACGGCATTGCAGTTGATGGTTCCGGTGGGCCGCACGGACATGTCCTGGGTCTCGGGCACGTCCAGGTAGTCGTCATTCGGATTCAGATTCGCCCGCCAGTGTAGCCACACTTCGCGCGCGTGCGGGGTGAGCAGGTCCTCTTCTTTGAAGCCGTACTGAAGGGCGAACCGCTTTGCACCCTCCCCTACCAGGAAGATGTGGCTCGTGTACTTGAGCACCAGCTTCGCGACCTCGGACGGCGTCTTGATCCCCTCGAGCGCGCCCACCGCGCCGGCCCGTTTGGTGGGTCCGTGCATGCACGAGGCGTCGAGCTGCACTACGCCGTCGGCGTTGGGCAGGCCGCCGTAGCCCACCGAGTCGTCGTTCGGGTCGAGCTCCTGGATCTTCACCCCTTCGATAACGGCGTCGAGGGTGTCCGCTCCCTGGAGCAGCATGTCGAACGCTTTTTGCACCGCCCGTAACCCGTTGGCGCTCGAGACCGCGACCGGCTTCGCCGCCCAGCGACTCCGGGGCGGGAGCGGCTGCGGCGCCTGCATCGGGAACGGAATGTCGTGCGCCCGCGTGGCCACGACGCCGACCGCGGCGGAGGCGAGGAACTCACGACGCGACAGCAAGTCGGACACGTGCGACTCCGGATGAAATGTGCGTGCGTAGGTTGCGCCGCCGGGCGGGCTCTGTCAACTTGCTCCCGTGGACGTCACGGATCCGCCGAGCGTGCGCACGGTGGTGCGCGGAATCTTGGGCGCTGCCATGCTGCTCGTCGGCCTCGCCCTGATCGTGGTATCGATCGATGCGGGGCACATCGAATGGCGGCTCGCCGCCCTGATGCTCGCATTGTGGGGCGCGTGGGGGTTCCTGGACTCGCTGTTCGGCTCGGTGGTCGAGCCGCTCGGCCAGTTCGTGAGCAACGCGCTGACGGGTGGTTCGATGCCGGGTGGCACGGTGATCACCATGGACGAAGAGACGGCCATGCTCGAGCACCTGATCGACGCCGATCCCCCCCCACCGCAACATCGGGTCGTGCTCGCCGGCATCCGCCTCGCCGAGATCTACCGCACGCACCAGCACGATGCCGCCAAAGCGGAGGCCGTCATCGCCCGGCTCGTCAGCCGGTACCCCGACGCGCCCGAGCTCAAGTATGTCCGCCCCGCTTGAGCTTTCGCTGGTCGTTCCGGTGTACAACGAGCGCGACAATCTGCCGATCCTGGTTGAGGAGATCGGCCGGGCGCTTGCCGGCCGGGGGGAGGAGGGGCGCTACGAGATCGTGGCCGTAGACGACGGCTCGACCGACGGCTCGCTCGACGTCCTCAAGGCGCTGAAGCGCGAGCACCCCGAGATTCATATCGTGGGGTTCGCCGCGAATGCCGGGCAGACGGCCGCCTTCGCCGCGGGCTTCGGCGCGGCCCGCGGGCGCGTGATCGTCACGCTCGACGCGGATCTCCAGAACGACCCGGCCGACATTCCCGTCCTGCTGGCCGAGCTCGAGCGCAGCGGGGCGGCGGCGGTCGCGGGGTACCGGGTGAGTCGGCAGGACTCGGGCTGGAAGCGGCTGCAGAGCCGGATCGCCAATGGTGTGCGCAACCGGCTCAACCGTGAGACGATTCGCGATACCGGCTGCTCCCTCAAGGCGTTTCGCGCCGACGCGTTGCGGTCGCTGCCGCTGTTCAACGGGATGCACCGCTTCCTGCCGACGCTCGTCAGGATGCGAGGCGGTCGGGTGACGGAAGTGCCGGTACAGCACCGGCCGCGCCGCTTCGGGAAGACGAAGTACGGGATGTGGAACCGCGTATTCCGCGCCCTGGTGGACGCGCTCGCGGTGCGCTGGATGCAGCGCCGGGCATTGCGCTACCAGGTGCGAGAGGAGCTGCCGTGAACCATGAAGAATGGGTGCAGCAGATCGACCTCGAGTTGGACGGCGAGCTGAGTCTCCCCGAGCGCGCCGGGCTGGCGCGTCACCTCGCGGGCTGCCGGCATTGCGCCGAGGCGCGCGTGAGCCATCTCGAGCTGCGGGTCGCGTTCGCCCGCTCCGCCGGCGAGCCCCATGCCCGCACGGTACCGCGTCCCCGGATCCGCGGGCGGACACTGGCGCTGTGGATGGCGGCGAGCCTCGTCGCCGGCGGGGCGGCGGGCTGGCTGGGTCATATCCGTTGGGGCGGGCCTGGGTCGGAACCAATCGAGACCACTCGTGCGACTTTCCTGGCGCGCTAGTTCGGTTGTCGCGGCGCTAGGGATCGGCGTGTCGCTTGGAGTCGCCGCCCAGGCCCCGAATTACCGCCTGACCTACCACCTGCGGGTGGTCGAGCGGGCAGCGGGCGAAACGCGGCTGCTCGCCAGCGCCGCGGTCAGTGGCCCGCGGGAGACGGACTTGCGGCTCGCGTTGCGGGGTCGCGCGACGGAGCTCCAGAGCCTGCTCAGCACCCTCCCGGAGCCGGACACCGTGAGCCTCGGAGGGGTGTTTTTCACGCGTCGCCTGGTCGGCCGCTCGCGTCGCGGGCTGCCGCTGTGGGAGGAGGACACCTACCGGCGGTGGTCCCGGATCCCGTGGGGGGAGACGACGCTGTTGTACCCCTTCGGGCCGCCCGCCGAGGGCCAGCGGCGCGTGGTTTGGGTGGAGATCACCGTCAGCCGCGGGTTCGCGGCGGGGGAGACGCGAGCGAGCGAGGAAGTGACCGTCATGGACAGTTCCATCGCATTCAGCGCCCAGGCGGTGATTCCCCCGCGTCGCGTGACCGTTCGCATGTGGCTGGTGCGGGGCGACACCGCGTCCAGCCGACAGGCCATGGACCTCGTTCCGGAAACGACCGGTCGGCGCGTCAGCTTCAGGCTGGGCCGCGAGAAGTTGGACTTCGATGTCGCGCTGGAGCGGACAGAGGCGCCCCGGACCGGACGCGACAGCGCGCTCGCCGTTGGCGTGGACGTCGTGTGCCTGCGGGTCGTCGCGCCGGAGTCGCCCGAGTCGGCTCGCGTCCGGTGCGGCCGGCTCGACGATATCGCCCGGCGCGTGGCCCTGGTCGGCGGCGATACGCTGATGGCGACGTTCGGCTGGCCACCGGCGCGCTGAGCGCGGTATTATCCACCGATGGCCCGGAGGCCGCGGCTCGACCCTGCGATTTTCCATCTCCCCGTCGAGAAGATGAGGGAGGGCTACTACTCCGATAAATACTTCGTCCGCACGCGCGAGCTGCTGCTCAAGGACGGCCACCGCCCGTGCGTGACGATGCAGGTGTTCGGTAAGGCGCCCGCGTTCCTCGGCGGCATCGACGAGGCGATCGCGATTCTCAAGCTGTGCAGCATGGAGTGGCCGGAGCTGGAGGTGTACGCGCTGTACGACGGCGACGAGATCGCGCCGTGGGAGACCGTGCTCCTCGTCGAGGGCCCGTACGACGCGTTTGCGCACCTCGAGACCCTGTACCTGGGCGTCCTCGCCCGCCGCACGAAAGTCGGGACCAACACCCGCCGGGTCGTGGAAGCGGCGCGGCCGAAGCAGGTGATGTTCTTCCCGGCCCGGCACGACCACTGGCTGGTCCAGACGGGGGACGGCTACGCCGCGCACATCGCGGGCGCGATCGGCGTCTCGACCGATGCGCAGGCTTCGTGGTGGGGCTCCGAAGGCGTGGGCACCGTGCCCCACGCCCTCATCGCCGCCTACGGCGGCGACACCGTGCTCGCCTCGGAAAAATTCGCCGATTTGATGGACGGGAACGTCCGGCTCATCACCCTCGTCGACTTCGAGAACGACTGCGTGGGGACGGCGCTCAAGGTGGCCCGCGCGCTGGGGGATCGCCTCTGGGGCGTGCGGATCGACACTTCCGAGACGCTCGTGGACAAGTCGGTGATTCCGCAAATGGGCACCTTCAAGCCGACGGGCGTCAACCCGCAGCTCGTTTGGAACGTGCGCCGGGCGCTCGACGGGGATGGCTTCCAGCACGTGAAGATCGTCGTCTCGGGCGGGTTCACCGTCGAAAAGATCCGGCAGTTCGAAGAGCAGGAAGTGCCGGTAGACATGTACGGCGTGGGGTCGAGCCTGTTCCAGGGGCGCTTCGACTTCACTGCGGACGTGGTGCGGGTCGAGGGGAAACCACTGGCCAAGGTGGGCCGGAGCTACCGGCTCAACCCACGGCTCGAACGGGTTGAATGACGTAGGGGCGCAGCAGGCTGCGCCCCTACGGCCTTAGGTATTTGTCGTACCACGCCAGATACCGTTCGAGCCGGTCGCGCCGGTAGGTCGGCTTGTTGATGGCGTGGTGCTGGCCCGGATAAATCACCAGCTGAGTCTCCACGCCGAGGCTCCTGAGCGCCTGGTACATCTGTTCCGAGTTGAGCAGCGGTACGTTGAAGTCCTTGTCGCCGCACAGAAACAGCGTCGGCGTGTTGATCCGGTCGGCGTGCAAGAACGGGGATGACAGCCTGACCCAGGTGTCGGCGGCCTTCCACGGCACGCCCAGCTCGCCTTCGTATTCCCGCACATACTGATCGGTGCCATAGCCGGCGAGCACGTTGGAGATGCTCGCCCCGCTCACCGCCGCCTTGAAGCGATGATCCTGCGCGATCACGTAGTTCGTGAGGATGCCGCCGTAACTCCACCCGCCGACGCCCAGCCGCGCGGGATCGGCGAGCCCCTGCGCGACCGCGTAGTCCACCGCGGCAAGCACGTCCTGCGCATCCTTGTTCCCCCAGTCCGCATAGATCGCCGCGGCGAACCGCTCGCCCCGGCCGGAGCTGCCACGCGGGTTCGCCACGACCACGAGATAGCCGTGCCCGGCCAGGGTCTGCAGCTGGAAGTCGAACTCGTGCTGGTACTGCGACACGGGCCCGCCGTGAATGCGCAGGACCATCGGGTAGCGCCTTCCGGCCACGAAGTCGGGCGGCTTCACCACAAAGCCGTTGATCGCCGTGCCGTCCCGGCTCTTGAAGCCGATCGGCTCCACGGCGCCGAGCTTGACCCGCGACAGCCACGCGTCGTTCTGACGCGAGAGCGGCCGCAGCGTCGTGCCGTCCAGGGCGAACACTTCGGCGGCCTCGAGCGGCGTGGACGCGAGCACGGCGACCTTGCCGCCGACAGCAGTGAACGCGCTCAGGACCCGTGGGCCCGAAACGATTCGCTCGATCGTGCCGCCTGCCGCCGGGACGCGCGCGAGCCCGATCGTCCGGTCGTCTTCCAGCAGGAAGTAAATCGACGACCCGTCGGGCGACCACACGGGATTCGTCGCGTTGCGGTCGAGCGCCGCCGTGAGGATGCGGGGCGCGCCTCCGGCGGCCGGCACGACGGCGAGCTTCTGAACCGCGTAGTACACGAGCTTGAGCGGCCCGCCCTGGAGGTAGGCGACGGAGCGTCCGTCGGGACTCCACGCCGGGCGACTCTCGGTATCCGGATCGTTGTCCGGGCCCTCGAACGTCGTGAGCTGCCGCGGCACGGCGTTTCCCCCCGGCGCGGCGTCGATCACGTACAGGTCCCAATTGCTGTCCCGATCGAACTCGGGACGCCGCTTGCTCACGAACGCGAGGGACTTGCCGTCCGGTGACCAGGCCGGCAGGAGCTCGTCGTAGTATCCCGAGGTCAGTATGGTCGTTTTCCCCGACTCCACGTCGAGCACGTAGAGGTGCCGGCGCTGTTTGCCGAGATAGCCGGACTCATCCTGTTTGAACTGGAAGCGGTCGATCACGATCGGAGGCGGCGTCTTGGGCTTGGCCGTGTCCGCGTCCTCCACGACCAGCGCGATCCGCTTCCCGTCGGGCGCCCACACGTAGTCGGCTACGTCGCTCGCCAAAGTGGTGACTTTGCGCCCCTCGCCACCCTGCCGGTCGAGCAGCCAGATCTGGGTGTGCTCGTCGTCGCGGCTCGAGAGGAACGCGAGCCAGCGCCCGTCCGGGCTCCAGCGTGGGGCGTCTTCGCCCGGCTTCGACGTGGTGAGTCGGACGTTGCGCGTGCCGTCCCAGCTCGCCATCCACACCGCGCTCTTGTTCCGATCCTCGGCCGTGTCCGCGGTCGAGACGGTGTAGGCCACCCAGGCGCCATCCGGTGAGATTTGCGGGTCGCGCACATCCCGCACGCGAAGCACGTCGTCCAGCGAGAACGGCCGGGGCGGCGTGGAGTGGGAGACGACCGTGGGAGCTTGCGCGCCGAGTGCCGGCACGAGCGCGAGCGCGGCGAGGGTCGGGATGAGCTTTTCGTGCATGCGGGAGGCTAACCCAGGTCTTGCACTTCGTGCCAGAGTGAATATTTTTCCGAAACGATGAATATTCATGCACGAGTGCCGGTAGGCGTGCTCGGGGCGTCCGGCTACGTGGGAGAGGAGCTGCTGCGGCTACTCGCCGGCCATCCGCGGGCCGCCGTCGCGTTCGCGACGGCCGAGTCGGCCGCGGGCGAGCGGCGCGACGGCCTCGAGCTCGTCCGCATCGCGGACGCCCCCCTGGGGCGGGCCGAGATCGTGCTGTCGGCCCTGCCGCACGGCGTGTCGGCGCGCTACGTCCAGGAGGCCAGGGGCCTCGGCAAGCGCGCCGTGGACCTGTCGGCGGACTTCCGCCTGTCCCCCGACGCGGTGTACGGGCTGACCGAGGTCACCCGTCTGCATGTCGCGGCGGCGGACCTGGTGGCGAACCCCGGCTGCTATCCCACCGCGGCGCTGCTCGCCCTGCTCCCGCTCGCTCGAGGCGGCCTTATCGACGAGTCCCGGGAGGTGGTGATCGATGCCGCCTCCGGCGTCACCGGCGCCGGCCGGGCGCTCAAGCGGGACCTGCTGTTCGGTGAGGTGGCCGAGGACTTCCGCGCTTATGCGGCGGGCAACGAGCACCGCCACCTCCCGGAGCTCAAGGCGACCCTCGCGCGCGAGAGCGGGTTCACCGGCGACCTGGTCTTCACGCCCCACTTGCTCCCCATCAAGCGGGGCATCCTCGAGACCATTCACGTCCCGCTCACTCGGGTGATCGATCGGGCGACGGCGGAAGGGATCTACGAAACGGTGTATGCCAACGAGCCGTGCGTCGCGGTGCTCCACGGCGCGCTGCCCTCGCTCAAAGATGTCGTGTACCGCAATCGCGTGGCCATCGGCGTCGCGCCCGTGGCGAACGTCCGGCGGCCGCGCCTGACGGTGATCGCCGCGATCGACAACCTCGTGAAAGGCGCCGCCGGCCAGGCGATTCAGAACATGAACGTCATGCTCGGTCTCCCGGAGACGGCGGGGCTCACGTGCTGAGCACTCGGGTCGTCAAGCTGGGCGGCAACGAGTTCGATCGCCCTGCGTGGCTCGCCGCGTGCGCGCGCGCCCTGGCGCGGCTCGATCCCGTCGTGGTGGTGCACGGCGGCGGGCGCGCCGTCAGCGCCCTGTCCCGCCGGCTAGGGCTGCCGGTCGAGAAGCGCGATGGGCGGCGGGTCACGAGCCCGGAGGTGGCGGAAGTGGTCGAGCTGGTCATGGGCGGCCCCGTGAACCGCCAGGTGGTGATGGCGCTGCGCGCCGCGGGACTCGATGCGGTCGGGTTGTCGGGCGTCGACGGCGGATTGCTCACCGCCCGGCCGATCCCCGGGGAGCTGGGGCATGTCGGGGAGATCGCTCAAGTGCGGGTGGCATTGCTCGAGAGCTTCCTGCTCGCGGGGCTGACACCCGTGATCGCTCCAATGGCTCCCGAAGCCTCGGGGGCGGAAGGGACACCCCTCAACGTGAATGCGGACGACGCGGCAGCGGCGGTCGCCGGTGCGCTCCGGGCGGCCGAGCTGCTGTTCGTGTCCGACGTGCCGGGCGTGGAGGTGGACGGGGCGATACGCCCCGCGCTCGAGGCCGGCGACGTCGAGACGCTCGTCGAGCTTGGCATGGCGACCGATGGCATGGCGGCCAAGCTCCGCGCGGCGAGCGCCGCGCTCCGTGCCGGGGCGCGCGCCGTCCGCATCGGCGACCTGCATCTCTTGGACGACGCGGCAGCGGGCACCCGGATTCTCGCGCCCGCCGTCCAGCCGGCGTGACCGCTCTTCCCTCGGGCGCGTCGGCCCCGCCGACCGCGCCGGCCCTGCTCGACGTCTACGCGCGCGTCGGACCCCTGTTTGTCGGAGGGGACGGCGCCGAGCTCATCGCCGAAGACGGGACGCGCTACCTCGACTTCGTGGCGGGGATCGGCGTCAACGCGCTGGGCTACAATCATCCCGTCATCCGCGCAGCGCTCGAGCGGGCCCTCGGCTCGGGACTCATCCACCTCTCGAACCTGTACCGCAGCGAGGCCGGCGAGCGGCTCGCCGAAGAGCTGGTTGCGCACTCATTTGCGAACCGCGTCTTCTTCTGCAACTCGGGCGCCGAGGCGAACGAGGCGGCGTTCAAGTTCGCCCGCAAGTGGTCGGGCAAGGGCGAGATCGTCGCGTTTTCGGGCTCGTTTCATGGGCGGTTGTTCGCGACCCTCGCGGCCACCGACCGTCCCGACTATCGCAAGCCGTTCGAGCCGCTCGTCCCGGGCATCCGCATCGTCGAGCGGGAAGAGTGGGCAGCCGTGGATCACGCCGTATCGGCGTCCCGCACGGCGGCGGTCATCGTCGAGCCGGTGCAGGGGGAAGGCGGGGTGCGGCCCGTGGACGCCGAGTGGCTGGGCTTCGTGCGCGAGCTGTGCGACTCCCGCGGCGTGGCCGTCATATTCGACGAGGTACAGTGCGGTTTGGGCCGGACGGGGACCCTGTTCGCCTACGAGCAGGCCGGCGTCGTTCCAGACATCCTGACGCTGGCCAAACCGCTCGCCGGAGGATTGCCGATGGGGGCGGTCCTCGTGACGAACGCCGTAGCGGGGGCGCTCAAGCCGGGCGACCACGCCACCACGTTCGGCGGCGGGCCGCTCGTCGCCGCTGTGGCGCTCGAGGTGCTGCGCACGATCGCCGACCCCGCGTTCCTCGCCGACGTTCGCCGCAAGGCCGAGTGGCTGGGCGCGCGGCTCGCGCGGCTGGCCGCCGCGACGCCCCGGGTGCGCGAGGCGCGGGGGCGGGGGCTCATGTGGGGGCTCGAGCTGACCGAGCCGGCCGCTCCGTTCGTCGCGGCGGCGCGGGAGCGAGGGCTGCTGGTGGTGACGGCTGGGCCGCAGGTGATCCGCCTGCTTCCGCCGCTCGTGATCGCGGTTGAAGAGCTGGAGCGCGGAGTCGCGATTCTCGAGGAGATCCTCGCGTGAGCGCGCTGCCGATTTACGGGGAGCGCGGAGCGGGGAGCGGTTCCCGTCGATCCGGGGCGGAGCTGCGCCTCGCCACGGAGGGTCCCGCTCCCGGCTCCCCGCTCCCCGGCGTAGCGCTGCGGCGTGCGGTGCTCGCCGACGTGCCGCAGCTCGAAGCCCTGATGGCGCCGTACGTCCAGAGCGGCGACCTGCTGCCACGTTCGAACTACGATCTCTGCCGCCATATCAAGGAGTACGTCGTCGTGGAAGCGGCGAGGGGCGACATCGTCGGTTGCGGGTCGCTCAAGGTGTACTCCCGCGACCTGGCGGAGCTCGCCGCACTCGCGGTGCGGGAGGATTGGCAGCGGGCGGGCGTCGGGGGCGCCTTGCTCGCGGCGCTGATTGCCGAGGCGCGGGCGCACGGCCTGGCCGAGGTCCTCGCGTTGACCCGCAAACCCGAGTTTTTTGTGAAGCTCGGGTTCGCGCCCGCCGAGCGCGAGCACTTCCCGCTCAAGGTGTGGGCCGACTGCGTGCGGTGCCCGCGCAACAACTGCTGTGACGAGGTCGCAGTAGTCCTCAAACTTTAGGGCGGGCAAGGCCTTCGCCCGTCCTCCCTCCCGTTGACACGCTCCCGTGTCCTCGGAGAGATTCCCCGCCATGGCCCGTGTCATCTTCTGGGATGTCGATACCCAATACGACTTCATGCACGCCGACGGCAAGCTGTACGTCCCGGAGGCGGAGCGGGTCATTGCCAACCTGAAACGCCTGACGGACTATGCGCATAGCCACGGCATCCGCATCGTGGCGAGCGCGGACGATCACGTGATGGGTCATCCCGAGATCTCCGACAAGCCCGACTGGCAGAGTACGTTCCCGGCACACTGTATGCGCGGCACGCCAGGCCAGAAGAAGATTGCTGAGACCGGGCTCAAGGATCCGCTCGTCATCGAGCCGGCGAGGGTCGACGCGAAGGCGCTGGCCGAGCGGCTGCGGGCGCATCAGGGGGACGTCCTGCTCCACAAGCACCGCTTCGACGTGTTCACCAACGAGAACGTGGCGACTGTGCTCGACGTACTCGCGCCGGACGACATCGTGCTGTACGGCGTGGCGACCGATGTATGCGACAAGGCTGCCGTCGAGGGCCTGCTCGAGCGCCGGCCTCACACGCGGCTCTTCGTGGTCACGGACGCCGTAAAGGGAATCGACAAGGATGTCTCGGAACAACTGCTCAAGGATTGGGGAGACGAAGGGGTACGCCTCGTGAAGACAAACGAAGTCGTGGAGGAGGGGCTCGTCGAAGATCTCGCACGCGCCGGCGCATGACCGCGCCCGTCCCGCCGCCGCCCGCGTTCGGGCGGTTTTTTCTACCCGGTCCCACCGACGTCCACCCCGAGGTCCTCGCGGCCATGCAGCGGCCGATGATCGGGCACCGCTCGGGAGCGATGGAGCAGCTGCTGGCCGGCATCGAAGCGCCGCTCGCGCAGCTGTTCCGGACTTCTCGGCGCGTGCTCGTGGGCACCACGTCGGCCACCGGCTTCATGGAGATGGCGGTGCGGAATGGCGTACGGCGCCGCGCCCTGTCGCTCGTGAACGGGTCGTTCAGCGAGCGCTTTGCGAATCTGGTGCGCGCCTGCGACAAGGAGTGCGTCCGGCTCGACGTGCCGCTCGGCTGCGCCGTCGAGCCCGACATGCTGCGCGACACGCTGCGGCGGACGCCGGTCGACGCGGTGACCCTGGTGCACTCGGAGACATCCACCGGCGTCCTCCAGGACGTCGAGGCGCTCTCGAGCGTGGTGCGCGAGTTCGACGACGTGCTGCTGCTGGTGGACGCGGTCACCTCGCTCGCCGGTTCTCCCGTGGAGACCGATCGCTGGGGAGGGGGGCTCGACTTCGTCCTCACCGGCTCGCAGAAGGCGCTCGCGCTGCCGCCGGGCCTGGCGCTCGCCGCCGCCTCCGAACGGATGCTCGAGCGGGCCCGCACCCTGCCCGCGCGGGGGTTGTACTTCGATCTCGTGAGCTTCCTGCAAGCCACCACCAAGCATCAGCCGACCAACACGCCCGCGGTATCGCTGCTGTTCGCCCTCCAAGCCCAGCTCGGCCGGATCGAGCGCGAGGGCGGCGTCGAAGGGCGCTGGCACCGGCACGATGCGATGCGCAGCCGCGTGGAAGAGTGGAGCGAGCAGCACGGCATCGCCTACTTGCCTCGCGAAGGCCGTCGCAGCTGGACGGTGTCGTGTCTCAAGGTCCCCGAAGGCAAGAGCGCCAAGCAGATCGTCGGGGCGCTGAAACAGGCGGGCTGGACCATCGGGTCGGGGTACGGATCCCTGAAGGAGTCCACCATCCGCATCGGGCACATGGGCGACCACACCGTCGCAGGACTCGATCAGCTCCTGGACCTGCTCGCCGGGCTCGTGGCGTGACCTACCGCGTGGCTGTAGCCGACAAGGTGGCGGAGGCGGGACTCAAGCTGCTCGGGGCGACGCCAGAGATCGAGGTCGCCAACTGCGCCGGAAAACCGCGCGAAGAGCTCGAACGGGCGCTCGCGGGCGCGCACGCGCTCATCGTGCGGAGCGAAACCCGGGTGACGGCGGACCTGCTCACGCGCGGCCCCAACCTGCGCGTGATCGCGCGCGCCGGGACCGGCGTCGACAACATCGACGTGCATGCCGCCACGCGGCGCGGCATCGCCGTGATGAACGCTCCCGGCGCCAATACCGTCAGCGCCGCCGAGCACGCCATGGGGCTGCTGCTCGCCCAGGCCCGCCACATTCCCTGGGCCGCGGAAGCGATGCGGCGCGGGGAGTGGGATCGCAAGCGCTTCGAGGGGACGGAGCTCCGTGGCAAGACCATCGGCATCGTCGGATTGGGCCGCATCGGCGGCCACGTGGCGCAGCTGGCCCGGGCGTTCGGGATGCACGTAGTGGGGCACGATCCGTATCTGTCACCGGAGCGCGCCGCCGAGCTGCAGCTGAAGCTGCTGCCGCTCGACCAGCTGCTCGGCCAGGCGGACGTGGTCACGCTCCACGTGGCCCACACCGAGCAGACCCATCACCTGATCAACGCCGAACGCCTCAAGCTCATGAAACCCACGGCGGTCCTCGTGAATACCGCGCGGGGCGAGCTCGTGGACGAGGCGGCCCTGGCCGACGCGATCCGCGAAAAACGCATCGGCGGCGCGGCGATCGACGTGTTCGCGGTCGAGCCGCTGCCTGCGGACGCGCCGCTCCGCAAGCTCGAGCGCGTCATTCTCACGCCGCACCTCGCGGCCTCGACCGCCGAGGCGCAGGAGCGGGTGAGCGTCGAGATCTGCGGGGCTGTGCGCGATGCGCTGCTCGTAGGCGACCTCTCGTTCGCCATTAACGTCCCCGGGATCTCGGGCGATCTGCTGCGACGGCTCGGGCCCCTGCTGGATCTCGCGCGGCGGCTCGGTCGCCTGGCGATGGCGCTCGTCGACGGGTCGGTCAAGTCGGTCGAGGTGGACTACGGTGGAAAGGACGACGCGGCGCCGCGGCCCGTGCTGATGGCCGCAGTCGAGGGCCTGCTCTCTGGGATGAGCGTCGAGCCGGTGAGCTTGGTGAACGCACTGCTGATCGCCGAAGAGCGCGGCATCAGACACGCCCGCCGCACTGGAACCCCGGAGCCGGGCTTCGAGACCACCGTGGGCGTCACGCTCGAGGCGGCGCGCGGTCGGGCCAGCGTGGCCGGCACAGTATTGGGCAACGAGCACGGTCGCGTGATTCGGATCGACGACTACCACGTCGACGTCGCACCGGAGGGATGGATGCTGGTGATCCGGAATCGCGACGTGCCCGGCGTGATCGGTCGCGTCGGCACGCTGCTCGGTGGCGCGGGGATCAATATCGGGAGCTACCATCAGGCCCGCGTCCCGTTTCCGGGACACGACGCCCTCGCGGCCATCACGGTGGATCAGCCGCTCACCAACGGCGTGCTGGACACCCTGGCGCAGGTGGCGGACATCCAACTGGTCCGGCTGGTGAACTTCGGGGACTAACGCAGCTGTTCCGCCGTCGCCTTCTCGCGATCCAAGTCGACGCGCATCTGGTCCCGCAGCTTGCCGATGACCTTACCCCGAATGTTGAACAGCCCTGTCGGCAGATCGTCGAACCGCGAGCGACGGAGCAGCATCAGGTAGATCCCCGGATTGGCCGCGGTTGGGCGGTCCACGACGGTCGTCAGATCGAGCCCGGCTTCGAAGTAGTGATTGGCGTAGATCTGCTTTCCCGCGACGAGGGTCATCATCGGGAGCTCCGGCGGAGCATAGACCGCCAGGTGGGTGACGCTGAGGATTGGCTTCAGACGCGGCAACCGGTCTTCCGACCAGAAGAGCACCTCACGCAATCCGTCGAGCTTCCGGCGCGGATACGTCGCCAGATAGTTGTGGAATGAAGGGGTGTATTCGTACACGTAGGGAGACTCGCCGAGCAGTGCGGCGAACGCGCTGCTCGCGCGTACTTCCCACGGTTGTCGTACACCACCAACGCCGTGTCTCCGAGAGCGCGATACGCCGTGACGTACTCGAGCAGGCGGTGGCGGGCGTAGGCATTCACCTGGGCCACCGGATCGGCTCCAGACCAGTCTATCTCCTCGCGCAGCCGCTTCATCTCCGTCGCCGCCAGCTTGATCTTGCAGTTGTTCGGGTGGCAGTCTTTCAGCTCCGAGACGTCATCCGGGTCGAGCACCAGGCCCTGCACGTCCTCGGGTGTCGCGGGATCGCTGAAGATGCCGAAGCGGGCGCGAGTCGGCGTGCGCAGTGAGCTCTGGAAGTCCTGCAGGTGTCCGATGTACGACGCCCGGGGCACGTCCACGGTGATGATGCCGAACACCGCGACATCTCGCTGGTTCTTGGTGTCCAGGACCTTCACGACCGCCGCGCCTCGCTCCACTGCCGCGACCTGCGCCGTATCCAACCCGATGCTCTGCCGGAGGAAGCGTACCAGCGGAGCCGGGGTCTGTTGTCCCGGCAGCGGCGCGACGGCCAGGATGCAGAGGAGTAGTGCGTAGCGCGGCGAGGCCGGCATCAGTCCGCCGCCTGCGCCTGGGGGGGCGGCTCCTCGTCGGCCAGCAGGCGGAACGACTTCACTGCGCCGGTGAGCTTGTCGGCCGCCTCGGCGAGTTGGTTCGCGGAGGAGGCGATCTCCTCGGTCGACGCGCTCTGCTCCTCGCTCGAGGCGGCGATCTCCTCCGCGGACGCCAGCAGGGTCTCGGTGCCGTGGGCGACCGATCCCAGGCGCGCGCTGATCTCCTCCACCAGGGTGCGCATCTCGCCCGCCATCTTGGCGATCTCCCGGCCCCACACGTCGTTCGCCTGAGCTTCCGCGGCCACGGTGCCGAGCCGAGGCCCTGCGCGGCCGTCTGCGCCGCGTCCCGCGCGACGCCGGTGCCCTGGGCGAGCTGCGCCAGCCGGTCGCGCGTCCCCTGCACGCGAGCCAGCACGCCGCGCACCGTGTCGGCGGTGTCGCCCGCCGCTGCGGCTGCCACGGATGCGAGCTTTCGCACCTCGTCGGCCACCACGGCAAAGCCGCGGCCCTGCGGCCCGGCGCGCGCCGCCTCGATCGCCGCGTTCAGCGCGAGCATGTTCGTCTGTGTGGCCACGGACTTGGCTTGCGTTACGAACTTCTGGATGTCGGACGAGGCGCGCGCCAGGGCTTCGGCCTCCGCGACGCCGCGGTTCACCTCTTCCGCCAGCTTCGCGAGATGCGTCGTGCTCTGATCCAACACGTCCTTGTTGCGCCGCGCGACCTCGGCGACGACGGTGTTGCGTCGCACCGAGTCGTCGGCGCCCGCGGCGAGAATCGTGGCGATCTGGAGGATCTTGGCGGCGTCGTCCGCGGCGGCGCGCACCAGCTGGGCCTGATCCGCCGCGCGCTTGGTCAAATCCTGGCACGTGGCGGACATCTCCTCGGTCGACGCGCTCATCTCCTCCGTGGACGCCGAGATTTCGGTGGCCATCGCCGCCGCCTCGTCCGCCGCCGTGCGGATGGCGCCGACCAGGCGGCGCAGCGCCACGACCATGGTGTGCACCGAGGACAGAAGGTCGCCCACTTCGGTCGTGCCGGTCCGCTCGGCCACGACTGTCACGGAGAGGTCACCGCCCGCCACCCGGCTCGCGATCGCGCCCGCGGCCTTTACCGGCAACGTGACGCGCTGGTTGAGCCGGCGCCAGAAGCCGAACAGCAACCCGAGCGCCGCGCCGAACAGCACGACGGTCCAGAGCACAATGTTGGCCGCCGTGGTGCGCGCGGCCGCGTACGCCGCCGCCTTGGGCTGGCGGAACACGACCCACCACTTGCCGTTGTCGACCGGGACCGTCACCACCAGCTCCTCGCCGGCCGCCCCGGAGACTGTCGCCGTGTCGGGGTGTTCCCGGCGGGGCACGGCCGCCGCGTCGGGAATCGGATGCAACAAATCGGCCTGATCCGATCCGCCGCCACCGGCGATCAACACGCCCTGCGCGTCCACCACCTGCAGCCGCACTCTGTCACCCACGTCGGCGGGGGTGAGCAGCCGGGACAGTCGGTCGAGCGCGAACACCGCCTTGAGCACGCCTGCCGGCGCGGCCCCGCGTGGCGCCTGGATGGCTACGTCGTACTCGAGTGACACCGCGGCAGCCGATGAGTCGTAACGCGGCACGCCTTCGTACACACCGGCTGCCGCTGCCCGCCGCCACCATTCCTCGTCCGACTGCACGAAGTCGGATGTCCGGTTCGAGGCGAGGACGGAGTACCCGTGGCTTTCGGTGAAAAAGAGCTCGGCGAACTCGGACCGCTGTACGTAGTCGCGGAGGTAGGCGGCGAGGTCGGGATCCCCGCCCAACATGCGGCGCTGATTGAACATCCGCTCCAGGGTCGGCGTGTCGAGCCGGGGCAGGCCCTGGCTGACCGCCTGCTGCGACCCGTCCACCGCCGCCCGTACCACCGCGGGCGACCGCGCCAGGGCCTCCGCTTCGCGGCGACGCTCCCGCAGATACATCCCGACCAGGGACGCCGCGTGCGTGGCCACGTCCCGGCCGCGCTCATTGGCCTGCCGCTCGACGATGCGGGAGACACTGCGGCTCGACACCAGGGCGAACCCGGTCACGAGGACGAGGGCAACGACCGCCCCCGTGAGGATGAAGCTCTGCTGGAACTGCTGGGTGCGGCTCGCCATGTCGATGGTCGGGAGCGAAGGTACGCAGGGTTACCCGGCGGGGCAAGCCTGTTTAATTTCATGCACTTATGATTCGGGTGCCCAGCTACGACCCGGCGGTCGTCGAGGCGCGGTGGCAAGAGCGGTGGGCGCGCGAGCGCACCAACGAGCCCGACTTGGACCAGCCACACCGGCCGTTCTACAACCTCATGATGTTCCCCTATCCCTCCGCGGAGGGACTGCACGTGGGGAACATGTTCGCGTTCACCGGCGCCGATATTTACGGCCGGTTCAAGCGACTCCAGGGCTATGATGTGTTCGAGCCGATCGGATTCGACGCATTCGGCATTCATTCCGAGAATTACGCGCTTTCGGTCGGCACGCATCCGGCGAAGCTGATTCCCCAGAACATCGAGACGTTCCGCCGGCAGTTGAGGCGCTTCGGCGGCATGTTCGACTGGCGTCACGAGCTCTCCACGACCGACCCGCGCTATTACAAGTGGACGCAGTGGATCTTCCTGCAGCTCTTCAAGGCGGGGATCGCGTTTCGGAAGAAGGCCGCGGTCAACTGGTGTCCCAAGGACATGAGCGTGGTGGCGAACGAGCAGGTGATCAACGGTTACTGCGAGCGCCATCCCGACACCAAGGTCGAGCAGCGGACCCTCGAGCAGTGGTTCTTCAGTATCACCCGCTACGCGGAGCGGCTGCTCAACAACCTCGACCGGCTCGACTGGTCCGACTCGACGCGCACGCTGCAGCGCAACTGGATCGGCCGGAGCGAGGGGGCAGAGCTGATGGTCGAAACCCCGGCCGGCCCCAAGGTCCCGGTGTTCACGACGCGCCCCGACACCGTGTTCGGCGCGACCGCCCTCGTGCTGGCGCCCGAGCATCCGCTCGTGGACCAGCTCATCGCCGAGGAGCAGCGGCGCCAGGTGAACGCCTACCGGCGCGAGGTGCAGGGGAAGGACCTCGTGTCTCGGCGCGTCGGGGACAAGACCAAGACCGGCGTCTTCCTCGGCTCCTATGCTCGCAATCCCGCCACCGGCGAGGCGATTCCCATTTGGATCGCGGACTTCGTGCTCATGGAGTACGGCACCGGGGCGATCATGATCGTGCCAGCGCACGACAGGCGCGACTTCGAGTTCGCCACCCGGTTCAACCTCCCCATCCGCGAAGTGGTGCGCAGCGGCGAGGGGGAGCCGCTCCCCAGCGTGACGGAAGATGGCGTGCTCGTCAACTCGGGCGAGTTCGACGGGTTGTCGTGTCGTGAGGCCAAGCAGCGCATTGTCGCCTGGCTCCAGGCGAAGGGTCTCGCCACGCCCAAGGTGCAGTACCGGCTGCACGACTGGTGCATCTCACGCCAGCGCTACTGGGGGCCGCCGATCCCCATCATTTACTGCGACCGCTGCGGCCCGGTCGGCGTGCCGGAGCGGGACCTTCCCGTCCTCTTGCCGCTCATCGAGGATTTCCGGCCCGATGCGAGCGGCGTGAGTCCGCTCGCGCGCCACAAAGAGTGGTACTACGCGAAGTGCCCGCAGTGCGGCGCGCAGGGGCGGCGCGAGACGGACGTCTCGGACACGTTCCTCGATTCGGCCTGGTACTACCTCCGCTATCCGTCCACGGAGTTCGACGACCGGCCGTGGGATCCCAAGCGCACCACGACATGGCTCCCCCCCACGAGCTACATCGGCGGCAACGAGCACGCGGTGCTGCATCTCTTGTACTCGCGGTTCGTCACCATGGTGCTGCGGGAGCTCGGCCACGTGCACTTCGAGGAGCCGTTCCCCAGGTTCCGGGCGCACGGGCTCATCATCAAGGACGGCGCGAAGATGTCCAAGTCGCGCGGCAACGTGGTCATCCCGGACGCCTACATCCAGAAGTGGGGCGCCGACACCTTGCGCATGTATCTGATGTTCCTCGGGCCCCTTCAGGAGGGCGGTGACTTCCGCGACACAACCATCATCGGGGTGCGGCGATTCCTCGACAAGCTCTGGACGGCGGCCCACGAGGCGGTCGCTGCAGGCTCGCCCTCGAAGCTGTCTGCGGAAGTCGAGCGCAAGCTACACCAGACGATCAAGAGAGTGACGACCGACACGGAGCGACTCGACTACAACACGGCCATCTCGGCGATGATGGAGTATCTCAACACGGTGCGCGACGAGCCTGTCGTGGCGCGGCAATCCATGGAGCCCTTGATCGTCATGGTGGCGCCCTACGCGCCGCACCTCGCCGAGGAGCTGTGGTCGCTGTTCGGACACGAGCGCTCGGTCTTCACGGCGCCATGGCCGGCGTTCGACGAGCGGCTCGCCGCCGCGGGCGACGTGGAAGTCGTGGTCCAGGTGAACGGCAAGGTCCGGGGGCGCGTGACCGTGAGCCGGGGAGCGAGTGAGGCGGAGGTCGTCGCCCGGGCGATGCAGGATGAGGCGGTGCGGAAGTTCGTGGACGGGAAGCCGGTTCGGAAGACGGTGTACGTGCAGGACCGGCTGGTGAATTTCGTCGTCTAAAAGACCTTCGCCACCACGTCGCCGACCAGGTATCCGACGCCCGCGACGCCCAGCCCCACCACGAACATATCGAAGCCGCTCCGGAGCACACCCCGCCCGGTGAACACGCTCCGCGCGGCCCCGACCGCAAAGTGGGACAGCATCGCGATCGTGAAGGCCGCCCAGGCGGCCGTCGGACCGCTGAAGAGGAGGAACGGCGCCACCGGAATGAGGGCCCCGACCGCCGTGGCCGTCCCCGTGACCCACCCCTCCTTGAACGGCGTCGCGTGGGCCTCACCGATTTTCAGCTCTTCCCGCACCTGCTCCTCGAGGGCCCGCTGCGAGTCGCGCATCACCTCGGCCGCCATCTTCCGGGCGATGCCGGCCTCGATGCCCTTCGTCTGATATACGAGCGCGAGCTCCTCCTCTTCCACCTCGGGCATGATCCGGATCTCTTCCTTCTCCATCGCGATCTCGTGGTCGTACACTTCCTGCTCGCTCTTCGCCGCGAGATAGCCCGAAGCGCCCATCGACAGCGAGTCCGCGAACATTCCCGCAATCCCCGAGACCAGCACGATGTGCGGCGCGACCTCGGCGCCGATCACGCCCGCCACCAGCCCGAAATTCGCCGTCAGCCCATCGTTGAACCCGTAGACTACGTTGCGCAGGAAGCCCCCCGACCCCGTCTTGTGCCAGGGCTCCCTCGCCCGACCGGCGAGACCCGCCAGGGTCTCGGCATGCGCCGCCGATTCCTTGGCGAGCTGGAGCGAAACCTCCCGGGCATCCTCGAAGCTGGCCTCCTTGTGGAGGTCCATGTATCCCTTGACCTCTTGCCCCTCTTCGCGCAGCAGCAGCGGCAGCAGGTAGTTGGGTCCGAAGCGGCGCCCGAACCAGGCTCTGAGACGCGCGTTCTGCGACGGGCGCGGCCGCCCTACGCGCACGCCGTGCTCGCCGAGCAGCTGCTCCCACATCTGGACGTGACGTTCCTCCACCCCGGCCAGCTTGATGTAGACATCCTTGCGCTTCTGGTCCGGCTCCTGGCCGGCCAATACCAGGTAGAGGTAGGCGGCGTCGGCTTCGTCCTGCCAATGGTGCAGCCAGGTATGCAGCGTGGCGCGGTCGAGGGGCATGCGCTGGAAGATAGTCGCAACTTACAGGATGGCAATCGGTTAGACGGCGTCACGGAACTACGTCACGGAACGACGTCGCGGGACAACGTCACGGTACGTTGCTCCGAGACGCCGTTTTCGTGACGCCTTCTCGCGACGTATTTGGTACTTGACGCATCATAGGTTTTCAGGAGATGACCATCTCGCTCGCCGTTCCCGACATTCTCGTTGCCCGGGCGAAGTCAGGCGACCTGGAAGCGCTCGAGGCGTTGTACCGGGCGTTCGAGACGCCCGTGTACAATCTCGCGCTCCGCGTGCTGCGTCGCCCGGAGGACGCCGAGGACGTGCTGCAGGAAACGTTTCTCGAGGTGGTCCGGAGCATCAAGCAGTACCG
>WNFD01001078.1_pt1 | contig 27363 bp, 19 predicted proteins | sample 5400491 | NCBI WGS metagenome assembly WNFD01 (sample SAMN13153343, study PRJNA577476) | soil metagenome | isolation source: 120 cm saprolite under Douglas fir tree site 2 hole 2 replicate 2 | place: USA:California | collected 2015-04-18
AGCAGCGTCGGGGCCGCGCAGGAACCTGTTGCGCCGAAAGCCACAGTGGCTGCAGCGCCGGACGTATCGAAGGATATGGCGCCGGTTGTTTTGACGCTGAAACGCACGATTGAGCTGGCGCTGCAGAACAGCAAAGAAATTCAGGTAGCGAAGATTCAGGCCAGCGTGGCGGATCGCGCCTCGAAAATTACCAGGGCGGAGTTCATGCCTAATCTCTACGCGGGCTCGGGTGCGGGGTATACCTATGGCATCCCAGAAACGCCGGGTGGCCGCGCGCCATCGATCTTCAACGTGACGTATACGGAACAGATTCTCAACGAACCCCTTCGGGGCCAGGCGAAGGAGATGCAGGAGCAATCCAAAGCGCAGAAAATTGTTTTCGAAGATGTGAGGAACAGCGTCATTACGCGAACGGCTATGGCGTATCTGGAACTTGGAAAAGTACGGCATTCGCTGGAGCTTTTGCGCAAGGAACAGGAGAGCGCGGACAAGATTCTCCAGGTGACGCAGGAGCGGCAGGGAGAAGGATACGAACTGCCGGTGGAAGTGACGAAAGCGCAGCTCACGAAGGCCCAGGTCGTACAGCGCATTTTGCAACTCGAGGGCCGCGAGGACGAACTGGAAGTTTTTCTGAGATACCAGCTCGGGTTATCAGAGGGGCAGGCCATCGAGGTTACGCCGGAAGAGTTGCCAGGAGAAGCCGAGCAAGAGGGAGACAACCTCGTGGCGATGGCGATGACGCACAATGCCGGCTTACAACTCGCGGAGTCTGACGTTCGCGCGAAAGAGTTCCGGCTGAAAGGGGAGAAGCGAGGCTATTTCCCGACGCTGGAACTGGTCAGCATCTACAGCGTGCTGGCGCAGTTCAACAATTACTCCCAGTATTTCCGGACGTTTCAACGGAACAATTTCAACGCGGGAATAGACGCACACGTGCCGATTTTCAGCGCGCACACGAAGGCAGCGGTCGGACTGGCGCAAATCAATCTGGACGCGGCCAAAGTCAACCTCACCAACAAGAGGACAGAGCTAACCGCGGACGTCAGGCAACGGACGCGGCGGGTTCGCGAGAGGGATGCCGCGAAAGAAGTGACGCGGCTGGAATTGCAGCTCGCGCAGCAAAATTTGGCGGTGCTACAAGCGCAGTTTGCGGAAGGAAAGCTGAACCTGCGCGACGTCGAGAGGGCGCGGCTGGAAGAGAACGAGAAGTGGATGTTGTATCTGGACGCAAACTTCCAGAAGCAGCAGGCGCAACTGGACTTGCTGAAGACGGCCGGGCAATTGGATAAGGTGTGGCAGTGAAAAGAGAGCGGATAGGGATTAGAGAATAGGGATTAGGGGTTAGGGAAAACGAACCACGGCCGGGGACTTTGGATGCTCGATCAGAAAAGTTTGGGCGCTCTCTTGGAGGCGGTAAAGAAGCTTGACAGCGGATTCGCGAAGCTGCCAGCCCTCGAGAGCGAGGTGGCGGGAATGGCGCGGATTGAAGAAGCGCTGAGCGCGACGGCCGAGCGCCTGCAAGACAACTATCCGTATTTTCATCCGCTGTATGCCGGGCAGATGCTGAAGCCGCCGCATCCGGTGGCGCGCCTGGCGTATGCGCTGGCGATGTGGATCAATCCCAATAATCATGCGTTGGATGGCGGGCGTGCAACCTCGGCCTTGGAAAGAGAAGCGGTCGCGGAGATCGCGGGGATGTATGGTTGGGAAAAGTTTCTCGGCCACTTGTGCGGCGGCGGAACGATGGCGAATCTCGAGGCCTTGTGGGTGGCGGGCCAGATGCGTCCAGGCAAGAAAATTCTCGCCAGCGAGCAAGCTCACTACACACACGGCCGCATTAGCGGCGTTCTGCAATTGCCATTCGAAACGGTATCGTGCGATGCGCGGGGCCGCATGGACGCGAACGCGCTGGCGAAGCGGCTGGAGCGCGGTGACGTCGGGACCGTCGTTACAACAATGGGGACCACAGGCACGGGTTCGGTGGATCCGCTTCCCGATATTCTCGGGTTGCGTGACAAGCGTGGCTTCAGGATTCATGCCGATGCCGCCTACGGCGGATATTTCGTGCTGGCGGAAAATCTTGAGAAAAGCGCCGGACGAGCTTTTGCGCGGATTGGAGAAGCGGACTCCATCGTGATCGATCCGCACAAACACGGCTTGCAGCCCTACGGCTGCGGCTGCGTGCTCTTTAGCGACCCCGAAGTGAGCCGATTGTACAAGCACGACTCGCCCATCACTTATTTCAGCTCCTCGGAGCTGCATTTGGGAGAGATTAGCCTGGAATGTTCCCGTCCCGGGGCGGCTGCGGCCGCTTTGTGGGCAACGCAGAGACTCCTGCCGCTGAAAAAGGGCGGCGAATTTGCGCGCGGACTGGAGCGCGGGAGGAAGGCCGCGCTGGCGCTGTTTGAAAAGGTTCACGCGGATAAGCGGTTTGTAACGGCGTTTCCGCCGGAGTTGGACATTGTAGTCTTCGTCCCCAGAGCCTCGAGCGCGAGCGAAGCTTCAGTTTTGAGTCGCAAGATCTTCGAAGCCGCGGCCAAAAGAAATCTCCATCTGGCGGTAGCTGAATTGCCGATTCGTTTCTGGGAAGGGAACCTGAGAGCGATGAAGCGCGATCGCGAAACGCTCACTTGCCTGCGCTCCGTCCTGATGAAGCCGGAACATCTCGATTGGATTCCGCGCCTTTGGGAGTTGCTCTCCGCCTCGACCGCCGAGGTCCTTGGTGCGCGCAACTGATTCCTCCAAATCGCAGGCCCGCGAGACGCCGTTTAATGAAGCTAATAGCCGTTCGCTGTCAGTTAACAGCCATTGACAGAAAGGTTTGAGGGGAAGCAACGAAGTCAGGTAAACTACTATCTTAGAGATGGGGGGACTCCAGTCCCGCGCATATCCGCGGCCCTACCCTATTGCAAAATTGAAGCAAGAGCCAGGGATTTGACACGGCCCAGTTTGGAACGCGAAGGCTGAGGGTGAAGAATGCCGGACGTAATGAAGACATTGCTGTTGAATCCGCCGAGTTTTGAAAACTTCGATGGCGGCGCGAGTTCGCGGTGGCCCGCAACGCGCGAAATTGAATCCTATTGGTTCCCGGTTTGGCTCACATACCCTGCGGGAATGATTCCGGGCAGCAGGCTACTGGACGCCTCCCCGCACAAGGTGAACTGGCAGCAAACCGTGCAAATCTGCAAGGACTACGAATTCCTGATTCTGTTCACGTCCACGGTCGGTTTTGAGAGCGACGTCAAGCTCATCCGGAAAATCAAGGAAGCAAACCCGGGCATGAAGATTGCCTTCGTCGGGCCCCACGGGCACATCAAGCCCGATGAGACCCTGATGGCCAGTGGAGACATCGATTTTGTAACGCGCGGCGAGTTTGACCACTCGGTGGTGGAATACGCGCATGGGAAACCGCTCAGCGAAATTCTTGGCGTCAGCTACCGCAAAGACGGAAAGATCGTGCACAACGCGGAGCGGCCGCAGTTGCACACGGAAGAGCTGGATGCCCTGCCGTTCGCCACGGACATTTACAAGCGCGACCTGGAAATCGGACGCTACAACGTGCCCTTCCTGCTACACCCTTACGTGTCTTTCTACACCACGCGCGGGTGCCCGGCGCTCTGTACCTTCTGCATGTGGCCGCAAACGCTTTCCGGTCATGCCTGGAGGACGCGTTCGACGGAGAACGTAGCGCAGGAAGTGAAGCAGGCGCTCGGATACTTCCCGCAGATGAAAGAGATTTTTTTCGACGACGACACCTTCAACATTCGCAAGGACCGCGTGATGGATCTCAGCGCAAAGTTCAAACCACTGAAGTTCCAGTGGTCGTCCACCGCGCGCGTGCATAGCGACTACGAGACGATCAAAGCGATGGCGGATGGCGGAGCCCGGCTTTTCATTGTGGGCTTCGAATCCGGCGACGCGCAGATCCTGAAAAATATCAAGAAGGGTGCGACGGTCGAGATGGGCCGCGCCTTCATGAAGAACTGCCGCAAAGTCGGTATCAAGGTTCACGGGGATTTCATCATCGGCCTCCCGGGCGAAACGAAAGAAACGATTCAGAAGACCATCGACTTCGCAAAGGAACTGGATTGCGAAACCATCCAGGTTTCCCTTGCGCATGCCATGCCGGGAACGGAATTGCACGACACCATGGCGCAGCAAGGCTTCCTGAAAGTGGAAGCACTGGCGGATTCCACCGGCCACCAGTTGCCGCATATCGAGTACCCGCACTTGAAGAAGGCAGATATGATGGCGGGCGTAAACCGCTTCTATGACGAATACTACTTCCGTCCAAAGGTTGTTTGGCGCATCGTGAAGGAAGCGCTATGGGATAGCCACGAACGGAAGCGCCTGTATGCCGAAGCGACCGAATTCCTGAAGCTGCGAGCGGAGCGCCTGAAGTGGGTGCGCCAGGGCGGCGAGGATTACAACAAGCCCATGGTTTCCGTGCCGGGGACGACTTCGGCATCGGGAAACGACTAACCCCCGCAAAATGGCAAGCGAGAAAAGACTGCGAATCAAGACGCTGGTTATGGTCTTGGCGATGGTGTTGTGCGCCAATGCTGGAGACCTGATGCTGAAGCACGGCATGTCGCAGATTGGCGCGGTGCAACTGACCGCTTCCGGGCTTGCGCAGGCGTTCCGGCTGACGGTGACGAACGGAACAATCTGGGTGGGGATTTTTTTCCTGACCGGCTTTATGGTGAGTTACATGACCGTGCTGAGCTGGGCGGATTATAGTTACGTCATGCCGGCCGGTGCTTTCGGTTACGCACTGCTCACCTTGCTGGCTGTCGTGTTTTTGCACGAATCGGTATCGCCACGGCGGTGGATTGGAGTTGTCTTGATCTGCACGGGCGTGCTGCTGGTAGGACAAACGAGACCGCGGACGACCGCCGTGGCTAGTGAGGCGGTAGCATGACGCGCGTCATTCTTGCGCTTGCGGTCCTGGTTCTCGGCAGCACAGGCGGCGAGATTGCCATCACCCACGGAATGAAGGCCACCGGCGAACCGGCACGATTGCGGCCGCGAGCGCTGCTGCAGTTCCTGGGGCGGGCAGCGCGCAACGGGTGGTTCTGGGCTGGCGTCCCGCTGATGGCGTTGTCTTTTTATTCTTTGCTGGTATTGCTTTCCTGGGAGCCCATCAGTTTCGTGATCCCGGCGTCCGCGCTGAGTTACGTTGTCGGCACGCTTGGCGCCAAATACATCCTGGGCGAGCAGATTAGCGCCGCGCGGTGGGCCGGCGTCCTGCTAGTTTGCGCCGGCGTGGCGCTGGTTGCGGCGGGCTGACCGCCAACCACAGAAATTTTCCGCCGATGATGAACGAGCCCGCATGATGTTGCACTTGGCGATGTGGCGCGTTGCAGTGTTGCTGTTGGCAGCGGGTCCGCTGATTTACTACGCGCTGGCAACGCTGGCGGCGCTGCGCTTCTTCCAGCGGGAGCGCGCGCGAGTCCTTCCGAATTACACACCTCCCGTGAGCATTCTCAAGCCGGTGCGCGGCGTTGACTTCGGCTCCTACGAAAATTTCGCAAGTTTTTGCCGGCAGGATTATCCGGACTACGAGATTTTGTTCGCTGTGAGCGCGGACGCGGAACCCGCGGTGCCGCTGATCCAGCGAATCATCGCGGAATTTCCCGAGCGGCGCATTCGTCTGCTCGTAGGCGCGGAGCATCTCGGCGCGAACCACAAGGTGAACAAACTGGTGCGCCTGGCGCGGGAAGCGCAATACGAGGTGCTGGTGCTTAGCGACGGTGACGTGCGCGTGGGGCCACAGTATCTGCGTGAGGTTGTCTCTCCGCTTGCGGACCGCCAGATCGGGGTTGTGACCAGCTTCTACCGCGGCATCGCCGAGAAAAATCTCGGCGCGGAAATCGAAGCCGTCGGCGCTTCCAGCGATTTTTTCGCAGGCGTCCTGATGGCGGGATGGACGGAAGGAATCAGCTTCGCCCTGGGAGCATCCAACGCGACCACCAAGGAATGGCTCGCGAAAATCGGCGGCTTTGCGTCCATTGCCGATGCCCTTGCGGATGACTACGAACTTGGCCACCGCATTGTTAAAGCGGGCGGCGAGGTCGTCCTTTCACGCGAACCGGTCTGGACCATGTATCCCGCGCAAACTTTTCGCAGCTTCTGGGACCACCAAGTGCGCTGGGCGCGAACCGTGCGGTTGTGCAGGCCGCGGGCTTACGTAGGACTGCTTTTTACACAAGGTCTGCCCTGGACGCTGCTCGCGATTCTGGTTGCGCCGTCAAGCTGGATCGCGGCAGCCTACGTGCTCGCGTTTATCATCTTGCGTTTTGCGATGGCGTGGACCGTCGGCGTTCGGGGCGTCGGCGATGAGGTCTTGGTGCGAAAGATTTGGCTCGTGCCGCTGCGTGATGCCATCCACTTCGTGGTCTGGCTGGCGAGTTTCGGCTCGAATCACATTCGCTGGGACAACGTCGAATATGCGATTCGCGAGGGCCGCATGCTGCCTGTCGGCGCCGAAGGGACCGTGGCAAAGCCCGCAGAAAACACGCCGCGATTGTAGAATTGCAACGGCGCTGCTCCAAGTGCCCGGTTGACGGTGGCGTAAAACCCGATTAAATTAGATAGGTAGAATCGTGGCTGTCCCGATCACCGGGAACGCGCCACGGTTCGTTTTTTTCCTTGCTACGGGTGGGAGATCGTCCAACGGTAGGACTCCAGATTCTGGATCTGGCTATCTAGGTTCGAATCCTAGTCTCCCAGCCAATCTTTTCAATAGTTTAGCTGTGAGGCATTCTCAAATTTGGGAACATTTGGGAACATTAGCTTCTCTAACTGTGCAATCGCGTTTCGCTGAGACTCTTCAATTGTTTGAACGTAGTAAGCGAGAGTTGTCTGTGGGGAGGAATGCCCCAGTACTTGTTGGGCCGTCCGAACAGGTTCTCTCATTTCACTCAATGCTGTCGCAACCGATCGCCGAAATGAGCGCCATCCTGTCCTAGTCAGCCCCAACGAATTAAGAATAGGATGGAGTACTCGTTTTAGCAGGTTATTCGGCTCATACGGTTTTCCTACAGCATTGGGAAAAACCAGATCCATCGAGCCACGCCTCACGAACCTCTGGTGCCTTGATAAGGCCGTGAGTAATCCCGCACTCAAGGGAATGATGCGCTTACTCGTTGCATTTTTAGGCAATGCGAAGTTACCCCGATAGTAAGTACGTCGGACGAAGAGTAACCGACGCTCGAAGTCTATGTCCGACCACTTTAGTCCGATCAATTCCGAAGCACGCATTCCAGTCACGGCAGCAAGGAGAACCATTGTTCGATGCGGCTCTTGGAGTGCTTCGAGAATTAGGCGAACTTGCGAAGGCTGAAATGTAATCTTAGTCCGAACAGTTCTCCTGGTCGGTAGACGCACACCGAGCGCAGGGTTTGAATCAACGTAGCCCCATTCCTTGGCACTGGCGAACACTCGACTTAGTGTCGCGCGGATGTGGAGCAGAACGGAAGGAGCATACTGGCTTGCCTTCTGGTTGAGGAAAATCTGCACATCTGGCGTGTGAATATCACAGAGCCGGTAGCTTGTGAATTTCGGTGCCAAGTGTTTTCGCAGAATGTCCTTGTAGAAATTGCCTGTCGACGCTCGATACGTGGGGAGTACCGCATCTCCCCATTTTCGAGCGAAGTCTCCGAAAGTCATGGTCGCTTGTGGCTTTCGAAGTCCTTGGTTGGTGGGGCGCAACAACGAGTTGAACAGTTGTCGAGCTTCCCTCCTGGTTGGGATGCTGGTAACTGGACCAAGCACTTGCGAGCGCATCATCCTCGCGATTCCTCCGTCCGGTCGAATCACATCCTCCCTCCAGCGTCCAACCCATACCTTGCGACCAACTCTGCCACGTGTGAATAAACATCCTTCTTGATAACGACGTCGAGCCATTGGTTCCTTTCCGTTGGCCCGTCCGCCTTTTCTTGTGTCAGCCGCGAGTGTACTCGGAACGTCGGCCATTGTGCTAGTCCTTTGCCCGTTTTTCTGTCAGCCATGTAGCGATGTCACCTTCCGCAAATCGCAAGTACTTGCCCAGTTTGAGAGAAGGGATGCGATCCGGACATCTGTGCCTCGTATGTTCGTACACCCACGAGGTGGGCACCTGTAATAGGCGTGCTACTTCCTGAACAGTTAGAAGATGACTTTCTTCTCTTTTTCCTGTGGCCACGTCTTGCAGAGGTGCGTGGTCGACTTCAACGCGATCTAGCGCAAACGTGTTGTCTTGGACAAATGGGAACAGTGAATCCAAACCTGTCCTCTCCATGCAATTCGCGTTACAGGGAGGGGCAACAACTGTGCGCGAGGCATGCCGTCTCGACGACGCTGCGTTCTCGCGCATACCGAATTGGGTTGGACGGCGATTCATGTTTCTCATGCGGTCTTTGTAAGAGCGCCTCCTTGGATTTTTTCTTGATCGCGATTGCTGGCGTGTTGGCCTAACCAGCGCTTGAACTCCTCATCCTTGCGGAACAGGATTTTGAGAGCACTCACGACGTAAGAAGCTTTCGCTTCGATGAACTCGGTGTACTTGTCAAGGTTGTGTCTGACTTCTTCCTCCAGACGGACCTGAAGGGTTGTAGTTTTTGGTTGTTTCGACGGTGCTTTCAGAAGTGCCAAGTTTTCCTCTCCTTTCGTCATTCATGCTGCATTACAACTTGCATTACAAACTGTTTGCTCCGACTCCTGCACGCGGCGAAAACGGCCCCGAGTTGCTCGGGGCGGGCGGGAGCGACCCTGACAAACTTTTTGGGCGGATTGACTGCCAAAAAGTGGGGTCGCTCCCGCCTGTTTCAGTCTTTTTTCCACGGTGACTTTTCCTGGCATTGCGTCTTGTATCTCCTCTGTTTCCGACAAATTGCTCGCGCCACAGGGTGATGAAAAAGGAGAGGAAGAAGGTGGAGGGTGTAATCCTTGCCTTCTTCACCCTTTCCCCTCAGCTTCCGGTTCATGAGCACCAACTCGACGGAGCGATTCCGTCTCGAAATGCACGGTGACGGGATGGTTGGCCCGGCCAAACTCCCCACGAATGTCGGCCTCGCTTGCTCGTCCTGCTTTCCATCCGCGATACAGATGCTCGAACCGCTCTCCGGCGAATCGCGTCTTGGCCTGATTACGGAAAATTAGATCTCCTTCGGTGACAGTCGCGTACCGCCTGAGGTCCCACGCCTTGCGGATTTGGAAGTATCGGCAGAGCTCCGCTGATACGTCAGAGCCCAGCGGAATAGCCACAGCGGAATGGAATAGTTCTTTGGCCTTTTCGAAGTATGAGTCGACTCTTGCCAGGTACAGAAACCGGAACTCGGAGAGCTGCCGAAAGAGTGGGAGGTAGGCTCCGAGATGATGGGCAAATTCGGTGAGGCTTGCCTCTGGCCCTTGGAGGTAGGTAAACGTCACCACAGATGAGGGAGAAGAGGCGTCGCTAGCGAGAAACATCGGGAACTTGTCAACGAAGTAGCGAACCGTGGGTTGGGAGGTTGTCTGTCCGTAGTAAATCTTCGCGGGAAGAGAGTGAATCGGGACCTTCAATTGATCGCAGAAATAGCTCAACTTTTCCGGTTCGGTTTCAACGTATTCCCACTGGGGATGGGAGAGGACAAAATCAAGGATTCCGATGCGCCGCTGGATGTATTCGATCTCGTGTTCCCGACGATTGCGAAGGTTCTCCCTGCCAATCTGAGCGTATAGCCTGCGCGAGAATACGTGATAGACCTTCCCGCTCTTAGGGAAGTATTCAGTGCGCGCGTGTTTCTTGGTGTGAAGTTTGTTCCAGAACGTGGTCGTCCGCTTGCCCCAATGGCCACAGGTAAGAGCGAGGAATTGACGTGCCACAAAGTAGCCGGAATGGGTGGCCACAATGTAGAGAAAGCGAGCTTCGGATTCGGTGTACCCGAGGGCTTTCAAAGCTTCGACGTGCGACCGTTTGATGTTCATGAAAACAGGATTTGGGGGAACGACCAACATGGCGCTCGGAGGTTGCGCCGATGTTGCCAAGCGACTGCCCGCGAACTCTTCGGTTTGAGTTTGAATTAGTGCTGTCATTTGAATGCCTCGTGTTCCGGAAAAGTCGATTGCGCCTTGATCTGCCTCAAGGCGCACGTGGAACGTGCGTTCCAATGGCAAGGTTTCTATCTTTGCGTCCAGCCCGGAACCATCGAGCGGCACGCAATCAAACCGGGTGGTTGACCGAAGTGGGACGGCTCCACCAAGCCCACGGGGAAAGTCGACGAGAACTCCCCTGTATATACTAAGAGGCCTTCAAAAGGGAAAAACTCAACGCCTCTGGGTTCAATCTGAAGGGCCGCGGGTGGAGGCGCTCCATCTAGGAGGCTTGCACTTCCACAGGTGGCACGCAGGCTCCCCGCAATGCCTCTTGACCAGGTCTACCATTCGGATTAGGCAAGACCTGGAGGAGTTCGGCGACTAATTCCCTCTATCTACTCAGAGGCTTCCAGAAGAGAAAACGTAAGAAAGAATCTTGGTACCAGTACATTTCTCGAGAAATCACGCCGGGCTAATGGCTTGCCCAGACAAGGGTTAAGGGGGCAGAGGCTTGCGTCGGCTCGCGTTGCTCTCAGGATTCGACACCGCGGGCCGCTATGTTCAGTGGGCAGGACAGGAAACCGTTATCTTAGCGAATTACGACCGCATCCTGTTGAGGCCTTGCCAAGAGTGCCGCGACCAGTCCGCATACAGCCGCTAAGGAAAGCCACAAACCCGGGATAGCGCGATTCCCAGTGAGATGAATCAAGTAGGTGCTGATTGCGGGGGTAAAGCCGCCGAAAACGGCCGTAGCCAAACTATAAGCAAGCGAGAACCCGGAAGTCCGCACGTCGACAGGCATGATTTCAGTCAGGAACACGACCATCGCGCCGTTGTAGCTCCCGAAGATGAAGGACAACCAGAGTTCCACTGTCAGCAGGCGCGTGAACGAGGGTTCACGCACCAGCCACAGCATCGCCGGATAGGCGGTAGCCAGCATCAAGATTGTGAAAACGAAAAGTATGGGCCGTCGCCCGATACTGTCGGAGAGCGCTCCCATAACCGGGAGCCAGAAGAGATTCGATGCTCCCACGCAGAGCGTGACGATCAAAGTATCGAGGTTGGCCAGATGCAGAACGGTGTTGCCGAACGTGGGCGTATAGGCGGTGATCATGTAGAAAGAAACCGTCGTCATGGTCACCATCATGGTTCCGATCACCACGATTCTCCAGTTGGCCGTGAGCGAACGCAGAATTTCCGACGTGTTTGGACGGTGCTTGCGGGATTTGAACTCATCCGTCTCCTGGAGCGACCGCCGCAGCGTGAAGAGGAACGGAATAATCACACAACCGAGGAGCAAAGGCACACGCCAGCCCCACGCCGTCATTTTCTCCGGCGGGAGTTTGGCGCTCAGTACGACTCCCACCAGCGCGGCAAACATGACGGCCACCTGCTGGCTCCCGGATTGCCAACTGACGTAGAACCCCTTGTGGCCCGGTGTGGCGATTTCCAACAAATAGACAGAGACGCCGCCCAGTTCCATTCCCGCGGAAAAACCCTGAACCAGCCGGCCGATCAGCACGAATAACGGAGCCAAGAGACCAATCGTGGCGTAGCCTGGCATGCACGCGATGGAGAGGATCCCGACGGACATGAGTCCCAGCGTCAGCATCAGACCGGCCCGGCGTCCATGGTGATCCGCGTAGGCGCCGAGCACTATAGCTCCGAGGGGCCGCATTAGAAACCCTGCGCCGAAGGTCATTAGGGACAACATCAGCGATACGAAGGGACTGCCGCTTGGAAAGAAAACTCTGCCAATCGCAGAGGCGTAATAGCCAAAAACCATGAAGTCGTACATCTCCAGAAAATTTCCGCTGGAGACACGCACGACAGACCAAACTTTTGATTTCCGATCGGTAGGGGCGATCATAGGACCATAGCGATCGCTGTTCCTAGCTCCTCGGTTGAGGCCTTGCCGCCGATGTCAGGGGTGCGGATTTTCGATTGAGCCAGAACTTTCGCGATGGCGTTCTCGATGGCATCCGCGGCTTCCGAGGCGCCAAGATGCCGGAGCATCATCGCGCCCGACCAAATCTGCCCGATCGGATTCGCGATTCCCTTTCCGGCGATGTCGGGGGCCGAGCCGTGCACGGGCTCGAACATGGATGGGTATTCCTTTTCGGGGTTGAGATTGGCAGAGGGAGCGATGCCAATCGATCCAACGACAGCGGGACCTAGGTCAGAAAGAATATCGCCGAAAAGATTTGATCCCACGACAACATCGAACCAATCGGGATGGCGCACGAAATGAGCGGTCAGGATATCGATGTGATATTGGTCGGTGCGGACATCGGGATATTCGGCGGCCAAGGCATGAAAGCATTCGTCCCAGAAGGGCATCGTGTGAATGATGCCGTTTGATTTCGTGGCGGAGGTGAGATGCTTTTTTCTCTTCCGCGCCAATTCAAAAGCGTAACGCATCAAACGATTCACTCCGCGACGCGTAAAGACGGTTTGTTGGACGGCCATCTCTTCGTCGGTTCCTTCATAGAGACGCCCCCCGATGTTTGAATATTCCCCCTCGTTGTTTTCCCGGACGATGCAGAAATCAATCTGGCCGGGCTTCCAATTTTTCAGCGGCGTCTCAATCCCCTCAAGAAGCCGCACGGGCCGCAGATTCACGTATTGCCGGAAGGTGCGCCGGATGGGGATCAATAACCCCCAAAGCGAAACGTGATCCGCAACGCTTGGATGCCCAACGGCTCCCAGAAAGATGGCGTCGAACGGCCGCAGTTGCTGCAGACCATCGGGCGGCATCATCTTTCCAGTTTTCACGTATGTTTCGCAGCTCCAATCGAACTCGCGCCATTTTAGTTGGAACCCAAAGCGCTTCCCTGCCGCTTCTAGCACACGGATGCCTTCGGGAATGACTTCTTTCCCAATGCCATCGCCGGCGATAACGGCAACACTGAACGTTTTCATTTCCTGTAGCGTCTATCCCTTCTCGGCTGAAAGAAGCGGCAAAAGGGCGCTGAGATCACGAGCCGAATCCAATGTTTTTACGTAGGTGATCAGACTCCCGGCTTTATGTATGGGCCACGCTGCAAATTCCGCGCATCCTCGGAATTTCGTTGCAGCCTCGTCAAAACTCATGGGGTTCGCGGGGCTGCCTTTGGCAAAGTCCGCGCGGCCGGTGATGACTCTTCCATCTTTGAGGTGAATTTTCAAAAGAGATGTCATTTTGTCATAGCCTGCATTCTCAGCTTCCGGGTCCACGTAGAAGTTGACGCGGCCAATCATCTCCTGCACGTCCCCACTTTGGACAACAGCATCGGAGAACTCGCTTAGTCCCGCCTTCCCGCGCAGAAGAAGTATCGCCATGCAAAACTCCATGCTGAACTTGGCTTCCAATCCGGTCTTGGGCCGGTGATGAAGCAGGGTGGTGGTCATTTGGTGATTTGCGCCGACGTCGAGCTTTTCCACTTCCGCTGGTCGTAGTTTATGGACATCGATCAGCCGCGCCAACTCGGTCATCGCAGGATGAGCGAGGGAACCCGACGGATACGGCTTGAGCGAGATACCGGGAGAAGTGAACGTCCAAGGTTTTCCCAGACGATCCATAATCGCACCGGGATCGAACGACCCTCCGAACGCATGAAAAAAACCGCGCTCCGCTTCCAGAATTTGCTCGGCCGCCGTCCATCCAAGTGAGACAAGTTCAGCGGAAAGCAGGCCGCTCTCGGCAGCGTGACCAGCTTGAAATGGTTTAGTCATCGTGCCGAAATTTTCGCGCAAGCCGCCGGACTGGCTGGCGGCCAGCCCGAAACTATTGAGTATCTTCAGAAGATCAAATTGAAGTAATTTCGCGCAGGCAGCTGCCGAGCCGAAGGCGCCGCAGGTTCCCGTGGAGTGAAATCCATCCTGATAATGGCGCGGCGAGATGGCTTCGGCGATCTTGCATTCGACCTCAACCCCCAGATGGTAGGCCAGCATGAATTCCTTGCCGGAAATCGTTCTGCCTTCAGCCAGCGCCAGGACGGCTGGCAACACCGGCACGGTTGGATGCACCAGCAGGCCATATACGCGATCTTTAGCGGCGGAGAGTTGCGTGTCGTCGAAATCATCCGCGTGAATGGATACGCCGTTCACAAACGCGGCGAAACGTGGAGACGTTTTCTTTGAAGAGCCGATGACGGAAGCTTTTCCATCGCAAATACCAAGATGCTCAAGGTAATCACGACAAATCGTTCCGGTTTGCGCCTGCGATCCGGCTAGCGCGAGCCCCAACCCGTCGAGGATAGACTTCTTACCAAGTTCGATGACATCGCCTGGAATATCCTCATACTTTGTTGAAGCGACAAATTTGCCGACATATTCCGTCAAACCCGGAGCTTTAGGGAAATCGTTACTGCTCGCGTCGCCCGCTCTTTCAACCGAACCAGCAAGAAAGGCTGACCCAAGCACACCGAGAGAGGTTTTGCCAAAATCACGCCTTAACAAAGTTCACCTTTTGTTTCCGCACGCTTACTAATTAGCTTCTAACGTCGTGCAGACTCATCCGAAGCGATATTGCATACCGTCGAGTTGCTCGCGTCAAGTTCCAGCTCCCTTTCTTCCCGTCGCCGAGGATGCAGGAGTCGTCTTCAAAAACGTCGCGAGCCCCGCGCCGACTACGGTAATAGCGCCAAGGTATGCAAATCCTGAGAGAAAATGCCCGGTTTTCTTGTTTAGATAACCTACGATCAGAGGAGCAAAGTAAGCTCCGAGGTTGCCGATGGCGTTGACGAATCCCATAACCGAGCCGACGATTCTTGACGGCAAAGTTTCCGTCGGAATGGCCCAAAAAGCGGCCATCGGGCCGTAAGCGCCCACACCGCTGAGGACGATGAACGCGAACGCCAGCAAGTGAGAGCGAGATATGGTGGCAACCGCAAGGAGGATGCAGGATCCCCCGAGTAACATTGCTCCGGCGGCATGGTAGCGGCGTTCATGCACCCTATCCGAGTGGCGAGAGATAATAAGGAGTGAAACAGCGCCAACAATGAACGGGAGAGTGTAGAGAATTCCCGTCGAAAAGCTGCTCAGTTTTTTGAAGTTCTCCATCGCGCTAGGCAGCCAGAACAGGAGTCCCATCTGGCCGCTGATAAAACAAAAATAGACAGCAGCCAGCAAGAACACGCGGGGACGCAGCAGAGCACGCAGGTAGGGAACTTTTTCCTGTCCCTCTAGTTCAGAGTGTTCCCTGCGCAACGTTTCCACCAAAGGAACTCGTTCGCTTTCCGGCATCCAGGCCGCCTGCGCCGGATGGTCTTGAACAAACTTAAGCCAAATCGCGAGCCACAGGAAAGGCAACGACCCTTCGGCCACCAGCATCACGCGCCATGACCAATGGTCCAGCATCCATCCGGAAAAGGGAGAGGAAACGATCACGGCAACCGGCAAGCAGAGCAACCAAAACGCATTGGCGCGCGCTCGTTCAGAACGGGGGAACCAGTGCGAGAGAAGAATCAAGGTTGCGGGATGAACGCCGCTCTCAGCTATTCCCAGGAACAAACGAAGCAACAAGAGTTCATGATAGGTGCGGGCCAGACCGCAACCGACGGCAAAGATACCCCATGCGACCAGCAGGATGCTGATGAACTTCTTGGCGCTCCAGTGTTTGGCCAGATGGCCGCCAGGTATTTGCAGCGCAAGGTAACCCCAGAAGAAAATTCCGGCAACGGTTCCGGCCTGCTGCGGATCCAAATGCAGGTCCCGGCCAATTCGCGGCAGAGCAAGCGAGATGTTGGTGCGATCGATAAACGCGATCGTGTACATGATCAAAGCGACGGGGATAATGCGAACCCAACGCTGGGACACCGCGGTGCTGGTCATCGGCGCTGATGCATTGGAGGTCTGTGCAAGCTCGGCCATATACTCTGTATTCTTCGGTTCCGGAACTTGACGGCTCGGTGTCAATGTCACGGTGAGGCCGTGTTTTGCCTCAGGCGCGCCATCATGAACAAGATTTCAACGCGGAGTATATTTCAGCACTGCATCCAAACCTAGAAATAGTGCGGCCCGCGGAAATAGATAAAAGCAAATTAATCTGCCGTTAAGCTCGCATCGCAAAGGCTACAGTATCCTTTGCCGCCATGCGCCTCCAGGAAAACCTATGAACCGCACTGGCCGACATTTTCTGCAAATCCCGGGTCCTACGAACATTCCCGATCGAGTTTTGCGGGCCATCAGCCAGCCCATCATCGATCATCGTGGCGCGGAATTTGCGAAATTAGCAAAAGAAGTCCTCGAGGGTTTGTTCTCCATTTTCCAAACAAATTCCTCCGTGGTGATGTACCCATCCTCCGGGACCGGAGCTTGGGAGGCGGCGCTCGTCAACACGCTTTCTCCAGGCAACCGTGTTTTGCTGTTCGAGACGGGCTACTTTTCGCAACTCTGGGGACAGCTCGCGCAGAAGATGGGCTTCCAAGTGGAAAGCGTGCCGGGAAACTGGCGCGCAGGTACATCGGCTGTGGAGCTAGAGTCGCGATTGAGCGCGGACAAGGGTCACATCCTCAAAGCTGTGCTGGTGGTTCACAACGAGACTTCGACGGGAGCAACGAGCGGAATCGCCGAGCTTCGTCGCGCGATGAATCGCTGTGGCCACCCTGCGCTCCTGATTGTGGACGCGATTTCTTCCCTCGGGTCGATGGAATACCGCCACGATGAGTGGGAAGTGGATGTGACAATTGCAGCCTCACAAAAGGGCTTGATGATTCCTCCGGGTCTGAGCTTTAACGCGATTTCACAGAAGGCCCTGTCAGCAAACAAGACTGCTAAAATGCCGAGGTCTTATTGGGACTGGCAAAGCATGTTGAAATCCAGTGAGATGGGCTTTTTCCCTTACACGCCAGCGACGAACCTCATCTACGGCCTGCGAGAGGCTTTGCAGATGATTCGCGAAGAAGGATTGGAAAACGTATTTCGCCGTCACGAACGTCATGCGAGAGCAGTTCGTGCGGCAGTCTGGGAGTGGGGTCTGGAAATCGTCTGCACCACGCCTCAAGAATATTCAAATACCGTCACGGCGGTATTCACCCCGGGGGGTCATGATGCGGATCAACTGCGTGCAACGATCCTTGAACATTTCGACCTGTCGCTTGGCGCCGGTTTGGGAAAGCTTGCGGGCAAAGTGTTTCGCATCGGCCACCTGGGACATTTCAATGATTTAATGTTGACGGGCACTTTAACCGGAATCGAAATGGCCATGCGATTGGCGAGTGTGCCGCACAAGGAAGGGGGCGTCATGGCTGCTCTCTGCCGCCTCGCCCCTGTAGGAAAAAACATGGCTGCTCCCAGCTAAGTGCAATGATCGAGGCGGGGACAGTGGTCGAACAAGCAATTCGAGTCATTGAGACAGCTTGTCTTTTGTTCTAAAGTGAACATGCCTTGATGCAACTTCTACCACTTCCTCTCAGTTCTCATGCAAAGCCAATTGATGTTTTTCAAGCAGCGGCGGGGCTCGAGAAAGAACTCACGCAAGTAATAAAAGGGGAAGTGAGATTCGATCGCGGCAGCCGAGCGCTCTACGCCACGGACGGGTCGAATTACCGGCAGATTCCCATCGGCCTGGTGGTGCCCCGCGATGACGCAGATGTGATCGCGGCAGTGGCGGCGTGCAGGAAGTACGGCGCTCCCGTTCTTGCCCGAGGGGCCGGGACAAGCTTGGCTGGCCAATGCTGCAATGTCGCCGTTGTATTGGATTTCACAAAGTATATGAACCAAATCCTTGAGCTCAACATCGGCTCAAGATTCGCGCGTGTTCAGCCAGGGGTCGTTCTGGACTCCTTGCGCAACCGCGCTGAGACACACGAATTGACGTTTGCCCCCGATCCTTCAACCCACAATCGCTGCGCCATCGGTGGCATGATCGGGAACAATTCGTGCGGGACACACTCGTTGCTCGGCGGGAAAACGGTCGACAACGTCGAAGAACTGCGAATCCTGCTTTACGACGGCACGCAGATGACGGTGCGCGCCACAAGTGAAACGGAACTGGCTGAGATCATTACCCAGGGTGGCCGCCGCGGCGAGATTTACAGCAAGTTGCGTGCAATTCAGGAAAACTACGCTGGATTAATCCGCGCGCGCTTCCCGCAAATTCCGCGACGGGTCTCCGGTTACAACCTGGATGAGCTGCTACCTGAAAGGGGATTCAACGTCGCACGCGCACTCGTCGGAACAGAAGGTACGTGCGCGATCGTGCTCGAAGCTAAATTGACATTGATCCATAGTCCCCAGCATCGCGCCCTTGTTGGATTGGGGTATCGCGATGCGTTCTTCGCAGCCGATCATGTTCCAGAGATATTGCAGTTCCATCCGATCGGACTGGAAGGCTTTGAAGGAAGCATCGTCGACGGACTCCAGAGGAAAGGAGCACCGAACCTAGACCTCCTTCCTGAGGGCCGCGGGATATTGCTGGTGGAATTCGGGGCTGATGATCCGAACGAGGTGCGCAATCGTGCCATGCAACTCATCGATCGTCTAAAACATGTCAGCGAAGCACCTGGCGCCCGGCTGTACTCGGAGGGAGAAGCCCGTAAGGTGTGGCAAATACGCGAGACGGGGCCGCGGGCGGCCGCCTTTGCTCCCGGTGCACCAGCGGAGTGGGAAGGCTGGGATGATGCTGCGGTGGCTCCCGAAAAGCTCGGGGGCTATCTGAGAGACATCCGCAAGCTGATGAATGAATACCATTACCGAGGCGCATTCTACGGTCATTTTGGACATGGTTGTGTCCACATGCGTGTCAGCTTCGATCTTGAAAGCCAAAACGGGATTCGCAAGTATTCAGAATTCATCGAGCGCGCGGCTGATTTGGTGGTCACCTACGGGGGCTCGCTCTCCGGCGAGCACGGCGATGGCCAATCGCGAGCCGCATTGCTTCCCAAAATGTTCGGTGCCGAGCTGATTAAAGCTTTCGGCGAGTTCAAGGCGGCGTGGGATCCGGATAGTAAGTTGAATCCACACAAAATTGTCGATGCGTACTTGCCTACTGAGAATTTGCGGCTGGGCGCGGACTATAAACCACTGGAACCGGAAACGCATTTCAAATTCCCTGACGATAGTGGTTCGTTTGCGAAGGCCTCCCTCCGCTGCATCGGACTCGGAGCCTGCCGGAAGGGTGACGGCGGCGCGATGTGCCCGAGTTATATGGTGACGCTGGAAGAAGAACACAGCACGCGGGGACGCGCTCACATGCTTTTTGAGATGCTTCAGGGCGAGGTGATCCGCGGCGGCTGGGAAGACGAAAACGTTAAGGAAGCCCTGGAGCTTTGTCTTTCGTGCAAGGCCTGCAAGTCGGAATGCCCTGCGAACGTCGATATTGCAACCTACAAAGCGGAGTTTTTGTCGCACTATTACGAAAAGAAGCGGCGACCGTTGAATGCTTATGCGTTTGGCCTGGTGGAGCAGTGGGCAAGGATCGGCTCGATCATCCCAGGAATCGCAAACTTTTTCAGCCAGGCACTGGGATCCCGTTACCTGCTTCAAAAACTCTTGCGCTTAGCTCCGCAGCGGCAATTGCCGCGACTGGCGACGATGAGCTTTAGGCAATGGGTACGACGGAAGCGTCCTTCCATCTTCGGCGAAGACAAGAGTTTGCAATCTGCGCCGCTCAACACCCAGCAAGTCGTTCTATGGGTGGATACGTTCAACAACTACTTTCATCCGGAAACTTGCCGAGCCGCGCTGGAAGTTCTTGAGGATGCGGGCTTCAACGTGATTTGTTCGCTACGCCCCTTGTGCTGCGGGCGACCTCTCTATGACTTTGGCATGCTGGAGAGAGCCAAGAACAAACTACGCCAAATCATAAATGCGCTCGGTACTCAGATTGACGCGGGGCTGCCGATAGTTGTATTGGAGCCGAGTTGCGCTTCCGTGTTTCGAGATGAGCTGCACAATCTGTTTCCCACCAATGACCAGGCCGACAGGCTCCGGAGCCAGACATTCCTTCTCAGCGAGTTTCTGCAGAAATACGCCCCAGACTATCCTTCGTCCAAATGTTCAATAAGAATTCTGCTCCATGGCCACTGCCACCAAAAGGCGCTGATGAAAATGGATCATGAGGAAGCGCTACTGCGAATGTTGGGCGCAGAGGTGCAATCCCTGGATTCCGGATGTTGTGGAATGGCCGGACCTTTCGGATTCCAGAAAGACAAGTTTGAGGTATCACAGGCTGTGGCAGAACGAGTTCTGTTGCCGGCTGTTCGGAATGCCGCGCATGACACATTGATAGTGACGGACGGATTCAGCTGCCGCGAGCAGATCCTCCAAGGCACCGGCAAGCCGGCGATGCACCTGGCTGAAGTGTTGAAGATGACGCTGAATCGAAAAGACTCTTCAGAAGCACGCCAAGTCGGTTCGATCTGTCGTAAGCCTCGTGATCTTTCTCACTCGGTTTGATGTCACTGCTTTTTCGTGGGCGGCAGATTTGCTCTGCGAGGTAAATCGAGATCCAGACCTGGCAACTCCGGCGTTTTTTCAATTCTTACCGCTTCTAATTTGTCAGGGTTCAGCCCTAGTGCTTTCAGGATGCTGGGAGCAATCTGCGATGTTTGCACGGGAAACTTGATTTCCAGATGATTGAATTGCGGGTGAGCTACAAGAAGTGGAACGTTTCGATCCGAGTTCGCATTGCCGCCATGTTCCGCGATGAATGTGCCACCCGCATCCACGTAGATTTGTCCAGGGGTCGGCTGAATTATGATATCTGGCACACGTGGATCGCTCTTTGGATCGTTGAACAAGAGTTTCAATGATTCGCCCGAATAGATTTCCTGAATGCCTGCCTGTTCCTGGATCTTTCGCAATGCAGTGACCACCTCAGCCGTCCGGTTCTGATCTGAGAGCCATAGCAAGGCAACACTTCCATCTTGCTCCACACCGGCCAACAATCCTTCATGAACGGCGTTGAGAGTCCTGGGGATGAGTTCCAGGTCAGCATGCTTCAACTTTGCGGGATCAATTGGAGAATCTGCATGCTTGGCAGTGATAATGACGAGCGTAGAGTCAAGCAAGTGTCGCTCCTGGAGGCGGGCCATGATCTTTCCGATGGACTGATCCGTATGGACCAAGGCGTCATCCAGTGGTGGGCTTGGACGACCGCTCCCGTCGAGGTAACCCCCACCGGCGGTCTTTTGCGCGACGCTGATGGCCTGGAAATTCATTCCAAAAACTGCAGGCACCCCGACTTCTCGCATTCCGGTGTGGTCCTTCCCGCCGATCTCGTTGAGAATCGCCGCTACCTTGAGGTCGTCGTACGATTCAACGTTTTTAAGGCCCCGAAACGAGCGAACTTCGGGCGTAAACAAGTCGTCAACCCCGGTGCCGGAAGGACCATTCACGAAATCGTACGCGGGATGCTTGTCGGCCCACGCGGTACGGCCGCCGCTGCTCTTTATGACTTCGAAGATCGTGTTTACGCGGACGAAGTTGTGCGGAAATACGGGCGTGCAGCCCTTCTTGGGATCCCTCGGCAGCCGATCTGGATTAATCCCTCCTCCGCCATCGACCGCATCCCGATTCTTGTCAATCGACGAATCGAAGATCACCGTCGTTCCGATCTTGGAGCAATCGGATGCGGGTGGCGACAAGCTGCGATCATAGGAGTTCTCGAAAATCACTCCAGTGACATTGGGAGAACCACCCGTCACCATGGAAAGCAGGCCCGGCCAAGAGTTGGATGGGAATGACGTGGAAGCATTGGTGTAGGTAACGGCGTGTAGGCTCAATTTCGCAAGCGCCGAATCGGGCTTGTCTTTGACCAGATTAGCGAGATCAAGGCTATGCATTCCGTCGATACTGAGGAGTATGACGTATTGCAGGGAATTTCCCCGTGGCTTTGCACCTTTGTGAGCAGGATGTTGCGCATTTGACGTGATTGGCGCCAACAGCGAGATCAGGCACACCTGCACTGCGCTCAAGAGTGCTGCCAACTTAAGTTGAGTGTTTCTACTCACTGTTTGTTCCTCGAAGCAGTAATCCTATAGTGTCCTCGAAGTTCCTTACGAACTTTCGTGAGGGTAGCCTGATCCTTCCCGCACTGCTTGTTTCCTTGAGTTCTACTAACAGGTCTTTCATTCTCTTGAACAATAAAGCTCTTCCCCTGAACGAGCTTACCCGCAGCCAGAATCTGGTCAATCATCCCCTTTGAGTTAAACAGAAATTAATCTTGTTTTAAGTCGGAACCGCAGTGAATCCACTATGCTCCCTCGTGCTGTCCTCTTGCGGAGTCTGAGTCGTCCTGGAGCGGTTCCTTTGTGGCACGGATTCGGAGAGGGCCATCTTGGCCCACGCAAGGATTCTTCGACAAAGCTTGCTGCCCGTGGCACAAAATGACCGTCTGACACGGCAGGCGGCAAGGCAGTCCACCGCATGGACCAGGCGGGATGAATCAAGCCGTGACTGGCAAATCGGCTTCACGTGAAAAGCATTCCATCTTAGGGAGCGAAAATGAAGAAACGGCATTTAGTCCTAGTCGCGATCCTCGGGGTATTCGTGGATCAAGCCCGGTGCCAGATGGCTGCGCCCATCAAGCTGCTCCAGACTTATGAGCTGCCGGCAGAAGTGAAAGGGAACTTCGACCATTTCGGAATTGACCTCAAAGGCGGGCGGCTATTTGCCACTCCGGAAGGCTACCACGCCGTCGTTGTCTTTGATCTTAAGACAGGCAAGCTGCTCCACAAGATAGATGGAATCGGCAAACCGCACGCCGTGCTCTATCGGGAAGATCTCAACCGCATTTACGTAACGGATGGGGATGCGGGCGACCTGAAGATCTTCGACGGCACAACATACAAGCAGGTCTCTAGCGTGAAACTCCTGGAGGACGCGGATTCCATCGGATACGATCCGGCGACAAAATACCTGTACGTCGACAACGGCGGTGGTGACGTTCATCAGACGTACTCGATGTTGACTGTCATTGATACGACTGCCGGAAAAAAATTGGCCGACCTCAAAATTGACGGCGAGACCCTGGAGGCCATGGCGCTGGAGAAGTCCACGCCGAAAATGTATGTAAACAACAGGGCCAGGAACCAGGTATCCGTGGTGGACCGGGAAAAGCGCGAACTGGTCGCGAGCTGGCCGGTGACGCTCTGCAAGAATAACGTCGCCATGGCCCTCGATGAAACGAACCATCGTTTGTTCGTTGCCTGCCGCACTTCGCAGATTGCAGTACTGGATACTCAAACGGGCAAGGAAGTTACATCCTTTGCGATCACCAAAGGCGTTGACGACATTACATACGATGCCGCCAGCAAACGCGTCTATGCTGCTTGCGACGGTGCCGTGGACATCTTTGAGCAGTCCAGCCCCGATAGCTACAAGTCGCTCGGGAACGTCTCCACGGGCCCGATGGGGAGGACAGCGCGTCTTGTGCCCGAATTAAAGCGCTACTTTGTGGCCGTGCCTCAGCACGACACCACAAGCGCTAAGGTACTTGTATTCGAAGTCCTCTGAAAAGGCGCGTGGCTCGGAACCGAACGAGGATTCGAAATAACTTGACACGGCCCGCCCAGCGCCTCGTTGTGCGAGAATACCGGTGCTCCCATGCGGATCCTCCTAGTCGAAGATGAACGGAAAGTCGCCAGCTTCATCGCCCGCGCGTTGAGAGAAAACACTTACGCAGTGGATGTTGCGGAATCAGGTCACAAGGCGCTGGAATTAGGAGCTGACGTTCCCTACGACGCCATTCTCCTCGATGTGCGTTTGCCCGATCTCAGCGGGATTGAAGTCTGTCGCGAGTTGCGTCAACGAGGGATAGAGTCTCCCGTGATGATGCTTACGGCGCGAGGTTTGGTCGAGCAGCGGGTTGAAGGCCTGGATGCAGGCGCGGATGACTATCTCACGAAGCCATTTGTTTTGGCGGAACTCCTTGCGCGGGTCCGGGCACTTGTCCGCCGCGGATTCCATAGCAGCAACGCAAAGCTTCGCTACGCGGACCTCACACTCGACCGTCACCGCCGCCGAGCCACACGTGACAAAGTGACAATCCCTCTGACCTCCAGAGAGTTTTCCCTCCTCGAGTTGCTTTTGCTGCGGGCACCTGAGCTGATTACCCGCAGCGAAATCGTGGAACACGTTTGGGATTGCCACTTCGATAGCGAAACAAATCTCGTTGAGGTTTATATCAATCGCCTTCGCCAGAAGATTGATCAAGATCGCTCCATCAAGCTCATTCATACGATCCGCGGCGTGGGATACCGCCTGGGGACACCTGGGTCATGAAGGTCAGAACGCTTCGCCTCCGGATGATGTTGCTTTTCTGCACCGTCGTCGGTGTGCTTCTAGCGGCGTCGTACCTGGCGTTTTGGGGCCTGTTGGCCCATGCGGTCCATACCCAACTCAATCGTCAACTGCTGGAGACTGCCCGCCCAATCATTGCTGATATGGTCTCCGAACCTGACGCGAAAGACATAAACCGTCTAGACCTTCCGGGCGAGTTTTTTGAGCTCCTGGACCAAAACGGCCACGTTTTCCAGAGGTCCAAGAATCTTGCGGCGCCGATGAAGCTAAATGGGTTGAATCTTGCCGGTTCACGGCCGACTTTCGGGATCGCTGACCTGGAAAATGGCGAAACGGTGCGCATGGCACTCATTCCTTTTCAGCAAGGAAATCAGGCTCGCATTCTTGCCGTAGCCATCCCTACCTTTGGGACCAACCGAGTGCTCGACAATTTTGGAGGAGTTGCACTGCTGCTTTTTCCCCTCAGTCTCCTGGTGACAGCGGGAATCTCCGCGCTGTACGTCGGCAGAAGCCTTGCGCCCATCAAGGAGCTAACCAGGCATGCTGCGCTGATGGCCAAACGTGTTACGAATCGGCAAGGATTTTGGACGCCGCTGCCGTTAGCTGCCCCTCATGATGAGCTTGGGCGATTGGCGCAAACGTTTAACCATCTTTTGAAGAGCGTTGATTCGGCCGTGCTGCAATTGCGTCAATTTGTGACCGACGCCTCTCATGAATTGCGCACTCCGCTTGCCGTTCTTCACGGCGAGACGGAGCTGCTTCTCTCCAAGCCGCGCAGCGCCGAGGAATATCGTCAGACTCTTTGCGTATTTGACGAGGAGTTCAAGAAACTGACCCGCATCGTCGAGGGTCTGTTTACCCTCTCGATGGCCGATGCCGGACAATTACATCTTGTTCGGGAACCTCTTTATATCAACGAGGTTCTTGAAGAAGCCTGCGCCCTGGCCGCGTCACGCGCGCGCGCGAAGAATATCTCCATCGTGCGGGCTTTGAATCAGGAACTGGCGTGTACCGGAGATGAAGCCTTCCTGCACGAACTGTTCCTGATTTTTCTGGACAATGCGATCAAGTATTCCCCAGATGGCACGTGTATCCGCGTCATGCTGGAGATTCGGGGAGGGACCATTCAATTGCGTTTTCAAGATCAAGGCATCGGCATCTCCCCAGAGCACATGCCGCTCATCTTTGATCGGTTCTACCGGGCTGCACCATTGAATAGCGGCGACGCGCAGAGCGGAGGGCTTGGCCTGGCCATTGCCCAGGCCATCGCCATCGCCCAGGGCGGCACCATTGAGTGTGAGAGTACAGTAGGAGTGGGTTCAACCTTCACGGTGAATCTACCCATGACGGAACCGCACGAAGCGGTGCCCGAGAGCCTTCCTAAACAGAAATTAATTCTCCGTTAAGGCATCAGCTTCCCTTCTACACTAGGCTCAACCGCAAAGTGGAGGTGATCCGGTGTCCTCTAGAAAATTCTCTGCACTGTATTTGTATTCCTGCACAGCAGCAGTCCTCTTGATAATGGGAATCTGTTTTTCAGTTCCAGCCGACGCCCAAGTGGCGGGAGGAACGCTCTCTGGCACCATCACGGACCCTTCCGATAAATTTGTGCCTCAAGCACAGATTTCGATCAGGAATGTGGCGACCGGAATTACGACGACAGTTATGACGAACTCGGACGGCTTCTACATAGCGGCGAACCTTCTGCCCGGAGAATACGAAGTCACGGTCTCTGCCAAGGGGTTCGCCACCGAGGCTCGTAAGGGGATCTCGCTTACCGTGGGAGCTCAGCAGGTCTTCAACCTCGGCCTGCATGTCGGGTCGGCTGCGAAAACCGTCGTAGAGGTCACCACGGAAGCTCCCGCTGTACAACTTGCCAGCTCTGACATCAGCGCGGTCGTGACCGCGAACACGGTTCGCGAGTTGCCGCTGAATGGCCGCAGTTGGACGGATTTGGCAGCGTTGCAGCCCGGTGTCAACACTATCCAGACCCAGCCGACCTTCGCAGTGGGCGCGGATCGTGGCAATCGGGGTTTCGGACAACAGTTGACCATCTCTGGCGCGCGGCCGCAGCAGAACAATTATCGTTTGGATGGCATTAGTCTCAACGACTATGCGAACGGGGCCCCCGGTAGCGTCCTTGGCGGAAACCTGGGCGTGGACGCCATTCAGGAGTTCTCGGTCCTCACGAGCAACTATTCGGCTGAGTACGGTAAGACCTCCGGAGGTGTTGTCAACGCCGTTACCCGCTCCGGGGCCAATGGTTTTCACGGGAGCGTTTACGAATTTCTCCGAAACAACAAGCTGGACGCCAGGAACTTTTTCGATGATCCTAGCGGCGTTCCGCCTTTCAAGCGCAACCAGTTTGGCGGCGCGATCGGGGGACCGATCGTGAAAAACCGCACATTCTTTTTTGCTGACTACGAAGGCATTCGGCAGTCGAAGGGCATCACGGCACTTACCACAGTGCCTTCTGCAGACGCTCGCAACGGAATCCTCAACAACGGAAATCCTCCGGTGGCTTCGTGCCCTCCCGGAACAACACTAATTGTGCCTGGGCAGTCGAACGTCTGTGTAGATAATCAGGCCATACTTTACCTCCCCTTTTTTCACCTGCCGAACGCAGGCCCTACGGCGAACCCAGACATCGCAAGATACAGTTTCGCCGGTCAGCAGGTTGTCAACGAGAATTTCGTCACCACCCGCCTCGATCACAAAATATCCGAAAAGAATAACCTGTCTGGCACCTACCTGTTCGATAAAACTCCTTACACTTCTCCCGACGGTGTGAATGATGTCTTGCTTGGCAGCAATACCTCGAGGCAGATAGTTGCCGTCGAGGAGACTCACCTCTTCAAGACTAACTTCGCGAATAGCGTCCGTTTTGGTTATAATCACGAAATCGTAAACAACAACCAAGGCCTGAGTGCTCTTGTTCCGGAGGCAGCCGACACATCTCTGGGCACTTTTTCGGGTCGCACTGCGCCTCAGGTGTTTATTACCGGAATTACGCCCTTCTTGGGCGGGGTGGGCGGGGAATCCGCTTATTACTACGGTTGGAATTCGTTCCAGGTCCATGAC
>WNFD01001137.1_pt1 | contig 27361 bp, 18 predicted proteins | sample 5400491 | NCBI WGS metagenome assembly WNFD01 (sample SAMN13153343, study PRJNA577476) | soil metagenome | isolation source: 120 cm saprolite under Douglas fir tree site 2 hole 2 replicate 2 | place: USA:California | collected 2015-04-18
CCCGGCATCATGGTCTCCTTGCAGGGAGACCCACCATGTTCCCGGGGCCCGACTGGACACCCCTCCTTCGGTAGTCCGGCTGTCAGGCTCGAGGCCTGACCCGTGACTTTGCGTCCCTGCCTCGCGGCAGGTTTGCCCTTGTCGAGAAGGAGGTCTTCCCGCTAAGAGCACGAGTGCACCGGACATGCCACGGAAGGGCAGCGTCGTGATCAGGGCTGATTATCCGGAAACTGCAAGATCCTGAGTGGCGAGACGAAACCGACCGGAGCCAGATCGGCACCGAACGAGTGCCACGCTGGACAGACGAGCATTCAGATGCTGACCGGGAATTTTGAGCGCGTCTCAGTTTTGCGAATCGGTGCGATCGCTCGCGCTTACCCCGCGGTGCTCTCGGTCGCGACACATGCCCAGGCGGATGTTCTCAAGAGGTCAAGGCGGAGTCGACTCGCGCATTCCTGACTCTTCCGTTCGGAGACTCTCGTCCACGGCCGCCAGGAGGCTTCGCACATCCAGGGGCTTCGTCAGATACGCCCGCACGCCCGCGTCCGTCCGGTCGATGGTCTCGAGCGAGATCGACTCCCACCCGGCCCTGCATCGCCGACAGCACGGTCGTGCCGGGGCGGCGCGCCAGGATGCCCTCGACGAGCGCGAGGTTCGATAGATTGTCCTCGATATAGAGAATCTTTCGCGGCGCCCTCTGCGGGTCCTCCGCGTGCGGCTCGACGACCACCGGGGGAACGACCAGACCTTCGCGGGGTCCCGCCACGACCGACAGCTCCACGGAGAACGTGCTGCCCGCCCCCGGCTGGCTCTGCACGCGTATCGTGCCGCCCATCGCTTCCACGAGGGACTTCGAGAGCGCGAGCCCGAGCCCCGTCCCCTCGACGGCACTGGCTTCGGCGCCCAGGCGGTCGAAGGGAGTAAACAGCCGCGCGAGCTTGTCGGCCGCGATCCCTTCGCCCGTGTCGGTCACTCGAACACGCAGGCGGTTGGGGGCCACCGCTTCGGACGAGACGGTCACGATACCGCTCGGGCGGTTGTACTTGATGCCGTTCGAGAGGAGATTCAGGAGTACCTGCTGCAGGCGCTGTCGATCGGCCAGGACGTGCAGCTGCTCGTCGACCGCGTCGGACCGGACCGACACGCGGGACTCGGCCGCGGATGGCCGGACCAGCTCGATCGCCTGCCGGACCGTTTCATGGAGGGGAACCGGCTCCAGCGATAGCTGAAGCCGTCCAGCTTCGATCCGGCTGATGTCGAGCACCTCGTTGATGAGGCCCAGCAGGTGGCGGCCGCCGCGGAGAATCTGCTCGACGCTCTCTCGCTGCTCGGCCGACGCCGCGTCCATCTCCAGCAGCTGCGCGAAGCCCAGAATCGCGTTCAGGGGCGTCCGGAGCTCGTGGCTCATCCGCGACAGGAACTCGCTCTTCGCCTGGTTGGCGCGGCCGGCCTCGGCGGTGGCGGCGCTCAGCTCTCGAGTGCGCTCCTGCACCCGGACCTCGAGCTCCGCCGCCTGCCGCTTGACGCGCTCGTGGAGGCGAGCCTGCGCGATGGCGATCGCGAGCTGCGTCGCCACTTCCTGCGCGATGCTCACCTGCTCCGGCGGGAACTGCTGGCCCCGGTCTCCGCCGAAGCTGACGGAACCGATGAGCTCGCCGCCGACGATCATCGGGACGACCATGTACTCATGGACGCCCGAGGCGAGCAGAGCCTCCGCCTCGGCGCTCGGAGGGAGCGCGTCGACATCGATCACTTGCGGCTCGCCCCTGCGCAAGGCCTCCAGGTCTCCGGCCAATCGCAGCGGATAGCGGACGCCCGGCCCGGTATAGATGCGCCGACGTCCGACCGCCGCCAGCCACTCGACCTCACCGGCCTCCAGATCGAACAGGTTCACGATCGCGCGCGGGATACCGAGCAAGTCTCGTAGCGGCCGCAACGCGGCCTCCGCGATCGCGACCGGGGCCTGTTCCGCGATCAGCCCCCTGTCGATCTCGTGCAGGATCTTCAGGCGCTCGGCCTGTTTGGCGAGCGCCTGCTGTGTCTGGGCGTTGTTGATGGCGACCGCGGCCTGGTCGGCGAAGCTCTGGAGCAGAGCCACCTCAGCCTCTGTGAACGCTCGGGGCGTTGGGCTTCCCACCGAGAGCACGCCGATGACCTTCCCCGCCACCCGCAGCGGCACCGCGAGGCCCGCGATGATCCCGACCGCGGCGTTCCGCTCGCGGATCTCCGGGTTCAGCTCGAACCGGGCGTCGCTGCGGATGTCCGGGGTCCACATCGGACGTCCCTCGACGGCGGCCCGCCCGATGAGACCCACGCCGGCCGGCACGACGTCGTGGTTTCCCGCGTACTCCTTGGCCCGACCACCGAGCGCGATCGCGTTGAGCGCGCCATCCGGCTGGAGGAGGCGGAGGGCCGAGCCGCGCACGCCAAGCAGGCCGAGAACGCTGTCGGCGATCCGCTCGCCCACGGTTGTCAGGTCGAGGGTCTCGTTGACGAGACGGGCGACGCGGGCCAGCTCCTCGTACTCACGCTGCCGCCGGACGACCTCAGCGTGCAGCTCGGCTCCGCTCGCCGCGAGCGCGCGGGCGGCCTCGAGCCGGCGCTCGAGATCCACGACCGCTTCCCGCAGCCGCGCGATCTCGGCCTCGGGCGTGGGAGCGGAAGCCGGCTCCATGGCGCTTGGTTAGACGACCCGTCTGCGAGGTGTCGGGAAGCCCCGAAGAGCCTTGACATGAGCGAACGTCTTTATCTCGACGCAGGATGCCATCTCTTGTCCTCAGCGAGCACACTCACGCGCGAGCGATGTCTATGGTGCCACGGCGGCGACGCCGTGGCGCGGCGAAATCGGCCTCCGCGAGATTGTTCTCGTTCCTCTCTGCGTGGCAGCGGGGCTTTCGGACCCGACCGGCCGGAACCCGGCCAAGCCGACGCTGGTCCCGACCGGCCGCGTGGGTGATCGAGCATTCGGGCTGAATGGCCCGGTCGCGGCGGTCGGTCTGCTATGCTGGGCCCGCCCAGCTCGATGTGGCTTCTAGGCATCTCGCCCTCGCACGAGGCTTCGGCGGCGCTGCTGCACGACGGCGTCGTCGTGGCGGCTTTGGCCGAGGAGCGCCTGACGCGGATCAAATGCGACGGCGGCCGGCTGCCGCGTCTGGCGATCGAGCGCGTCCTGCAGATCACCGGCGTCTCCCGCCGCGACATCGACTGCATCGCCGTCGTCGCGGACCGGTTCCCCGAAGACTGCATCCGGCATCCGCACAGCAGACGCGAGCTCGCACGGCGGCTCCGGTCCTGGCGTGACCGTCTGCGTGGCCTCCCGGTGCGCGACGTCGCCATGGGGCACGTGCAACGCGCGCTGCAACGGATGGGTCGCGAGCCGAACGTGGAACCCTACGTGCGGACCGCGCGGTTCCTGGCCCGGGAGCGCTTTCGTCCGGACGCCCGGCTGCGGTTCTTCGATCACCACGCCAGTCACGCGATGGCGGGCGCCTACTGCTCCGGCTTCGACGAGGCGGCGGTCGTCACCGTCGACGGCGTCGGCCACCTCGGTGTCCACCACACCTCCGGGGTGTTCCGCGACCAGGCCCTGACGCGGCTGGCGGCGTCGGACACACCCGGCACCTCGGCGGGGTGGTTCTACGAGGGCGTCACCGGACTGCTCGGCTTCCGCCCGCTGCGCCACGAGGGCAAGGTGCTCGGTCTCGCCGCCTGGGGTGATCCCAAGCCCCTGCAGGAGGCCTTTCGCCGGGCGCTGCGCTGCGCGTCGTCCGGCCGCACACTGACGTCCGACTTCGCCGGGAGACCGGACGCCGACGCCGAGCGCATCGCCTACCTCGAGGAGGTGATCCGCGGCCACACCCGCGAGAACGTCGCGGCGGCAGCGCAGCGCACCCTCGAGGAGGCGGTGATCCCGCTCGTGCAGACGGCGCTGAACGAGACGGGGGCCCGGCACGTCGCGCTCAACGGCGGCGTCTTCGCGAACGTGCGGCTCAATCAGCACATTGCGGCCCTGCCGGGTGTCGAGCGCGTCTTCGTCTTCCCCGGCATGAGCGACACGGGCAACAGCGTGGGCGCCGCGCTGCTGGCGCTGGCCGACCTCGATCCCGGGGCCTTCGCCCGCGGGCGCCGGCCCCTCGATACGGTGTACTGGGGGCCCGGGTACGAAGACGACGAGATCCGCCAGGCGCTCGACGCCGTCGGCGCGCGCCACGAGCGCGTGTCGCCCCCGGAGATCGTCGAGCGGACGGCCCGCGCGATTCACGAGGGTCTGGTGGTCGGCTGGTTCCAGGGGCGCATGGAGTTCGGGCCGCGCGCGCTCGGCAACCGGAGCATCGTGGCGAGCCCGGTCGACGGCACGATCAACAAGCGGCTGAACGATCGCCTGAGCCGCACGGAGTTCATGCCGTTCGCCCCCAGCGTGCTCGCCGAGCACGCGCACACGATCTTCGCGGACGTGCGGCCGGCCGCGCACACGGCGGAGTTCATGACGATGACGCTCGAGGTGACGCCTCCGTGGCGAACGCGCATCCCGGCGGTCGTCCACGTGGACGGCACCGCGCGGCCGCACCTCGTCGTCCGCGAGAAGAATCCGCTCTATCACCGCCTCGTCGAGCGTTACCACGAGCTGAGCGGGATCCCCCTCGTGCTGAACACAAGCTTCAACGTCCACGAGGAGCCGATCGTGTGCCAGCCGTCCGAGGCCGCTCGCGCCCTGGTCGAGGGCCGCGTCGATCGTCTCGCCATAGGCCCGTTCTGGGCGGGGCAACCGGGGAGAACGCCAGTCTCAGGCTCGAAGAGCAGATGACTCGTGCCGTCCGCCCAGACCCGCTGGAGCGAGCTGACGCCCGGCGGTTACCCGCGTTCGGTGATTCGCGTCGAGTCTGAATGCGCGGTCGCGACCGCGGGCAGCGGCGACTTGCCGAGCACCAGGTCGGCCGCTTTCTCCGCGATCATCAGCACGCAGGCGTTGATGTTGCCCGAGACCAGATCGGGCATGGCCGAGGCGTCGGCGACGCGGAGTCCCTCGACGCCTCGCACGCGGAGCGCCGGATCCAGCACCGCGTCCTCTCCGATTCCCATCGCGCACGTGGCGCACGGGTGGTGGGCCGTGATCGCGGTGCGGCGCACGAACGCATCGATCTCGGCGTCGGTACGGCAATCGGGCCCGGGCGCCGTCTCCCGGCCCCTGAAGGGGGCGATCCCGTTCCGGCTCGCAATGTCGCGTCCAAGCTTCACGCCCTCGCGAATCGTGCGGACGTCATTCTCGGTGGCGAGGAAGTTCTGCACGATGCGCACGGGAGCGCTCGGATCCGCCGAGCGCAGCCGCACGACGCCCCGGCTTTCGGGATGGAGCATCACCGGTCGAAGCCCGAAGCTGTCCTCGTAGGCCGGCGTAAGGCCCGGGAACCACGGATGCGCCCGCGACGGCGCACCGCGGAATAGAAACTGAATGTCGGGCACCGCGAGCTCGCGTCGCGTCTTGAGGAAGGCGTGCAGGCGGCTCGGCAACACGGTCCCCGGCCCCGTGCCGAACAGGTAGGCGCGTACCATGTTGACAGCGGTGCGATCGAGACGCATCTCGGCATGGAAGGGGCCGCGACCGCGACGGGCATGGTGCACGTCGACGGAGAGATGGTCCTGTAAACTCTTGCCGACACCCGGCAGATTCACCGTTGGCGCGATGCCGACATCGCGGAGATGGTCCGCCTCACCGATGCCCGACAGCATGAGCAGCTGCGGCGTGTTGAACACGCCGCCGGCGAGCAGCACCTCGCGTGTGCTCGACGCCTGATGGAGGCGGCCGTTTCTGGCGTACTCGACGCCCGTCGCTCGCGTTCCCTCGAGGATCACCCGGGTCGCGAGCGCGTTCGTCTCGACCGTGAGGTTGGGCCGGCGCATGGCCGGCCGCAGAAAGGCCACGGCGGCGCTGCAGCGCCGGCCGTTCCGGATGGTCCATTGGCTACGACCGAAGCCCTCCTGCTCCTTGCCGTTGTAGTCCTCGGTGAACGGCCAGTCGGCCTCTTGCGCCGCATCGAGCCAGGCGTCGAACAGGGGATCTCGATTGCGGGAATCGATGACGCTCAGCGGCCCGCGGCCGCCACGCCAGGTGTTCTCGCCCTTCTCCCAGCTTTCGCAATGCTTGAAGTAAGGGAGGACTTCGGCATACGACCAGCCACGGCAGCCGTTCTGCGCCCACCGGTCGTAGTCGCCGCGGTGACCGCGCACGTAGGCCATCACGTTGATCGAGGAGCTCCCGCCGAGCACCTTCCCGCGCATCGCCTCGATCCGGCGATTGTCCAGCCGGGGCTCGGGTTCCGTGTCGTAGCCCCAGTCGAACATCCGATGCTCCCAGATCTTGCCGAGCCCGATCGGGATGTGGATCAAGGGATTCGTATCGCGCCCGCCGGCCTCCAGAAGCAGCACGCGGATCATGGGATCGGCGGTGAGTCGATACGCGAGCACGCAGCCCGCCGAGCCCGCGCCAACGATCACGTACTCGTAGGTCACCGCGTGAGCCTCGCGGCTGGACCCGCTCCCCGCAGCCTGGGCTCCAGCACGTCCCGCAGGGCATCGCCCAGCAGATTGAAGCCCAGCACGACGATGAAGATGGCGAGACCGGGGAAGATCCCCGCCCACGGTGCCTTTGTTACATGTCCCTGGGCAGCGGCCGTGAGCATGCCACCCCAGCTCGGGACATCCGGCGGAACGCCGACCCCGAGGAAGCTCAGCGACGCCTCGAGGATGATGGCAAACCCCAGATAATAGGTGGCCAGGATCAGATAGATGGCCAGACAGTTGGGCATGATGTGTCGCACGATGATGCGCGCCGAACCAGCGCCGATGGCCCTGGCGGCCACGACATACTCCATTTCCTTCACTGACAACACCTGAGACCGGACCGTGCGGACCACCGGAGCCAGCATTCCGATGACGATCGCGATGATGACGTTGTTCAGGGAGGAACCGAGAACGGCCATGATCGCCAGGACGATGATCAGGCCCGGAACGGCCATCATCGCGTCCACGATTCGCTGCACGATGAGGTCCACCAGACGCCCGGCGTACGCGGACACCATGCCGACGACGAACCATCCGGTCACTCCGATCAAGACCGCGCCGAGCCCGACGTACAGCGAGATCCGGGCGCCATAGATGATCCGGCTCACGATGTCTCGCCCCACATGGTCGGTCCCCATGGGATAGGCCGACCCCGGCGCGACATAAACAGGGACTCGATTGTTGGCCTCTCTGATGATCTGGCGCGGATCGTACGGCGAGATCAGAGGAGCCAGAAGAGCCGTCGCGACCAGCGCCAGGACGATGAGGCCCCCCAGGGCGCCCAGGGGCTTTCGTCTCGCGAACCTGGCCACCGCGATCCAGGGGGCCGCGCGCGCGGGCGACTCGGTGCGAGTCTCGAGAATGGGGCTCGCGACCACCGTCTCCCGGCCCGCCATCATCCCGTCCTCGCGCGCCATCGCGTTACTGGTACCGGACTCTGGGATCGAGCACGCCGTACGACAGATCGACCATCAAGTTCAGGATCAGGACGACCGCGGCGATGAGGAGGACGATGGCCTGCAGCACGATGAAATCCCTGTGGATGATGCTGTCGATCAGCAGGGTTCCCATCCCCGGTACGACGAAGATGGATTCGACGATGATCACGCCGCCCAGGAGCCGGGCGAACTGATATCCCGAGACGGTCAAGACCGGCAGGAGCGCGTTCTTCAGCGCATGCCGTCCGATGACTCGCAGCTCGACGAGGCCTTTGGCGCGAGCGGTCCTCAGGTAATCCTCTCGCATCACCTCCAGCATCGAAGAGCGCGTCACCCTGGCCGTGAAGGCGAGATCGTTGAAGGCGAGCGTCAGGGCCGGGAGGATCAGCTGCTGCAGATTGAGGAGAGGGTCGTCCCACAGCGTGGCGTAGCCCAGGGGAGGTAGCCACTCGAAGAAGGTCGCGAACGCGTACACGATGAGGATGCCCAACCAGAACGTCGGGAGCGCGATGCCAATGCTGGAGAACATCCGGCTGAGATAGTCCAGTCCGGTGTCCTGCTTCACGGCGGAGATGACGCCCAGCGGAACCGCCGCACCGATGGCCAGCACGATCGCCATGACCGCCAGCTCCATGGTGACGAGAAACCGGTCCTTCAAATGGTTCCAGACCGGCGTCTTGTACCACAACGACGTGCCCAGGTCCCCGCGGAGCACATTCGTGAGCCAGCTCGCGTATTGCACGTAGATCGGCCGGTCGAGGCCGAGCGTCTGTCGCAATTGCTGGAGCTGTTCGGGCAAGACCGCGCCACTGTCGCCTTCGCCGCCGGCCAGGATCGTCAAGGCGGGGTCGCCGGGGACGATCCAGAAGAGCGTGAACACGAGGATCGTCGCCACCAGCAGTGTCGGGATGAAGAGCAGCGTCCTTCGTATCGCGTACTTTCCCATAGGGTCTTCTGTCGATCAGTTTCGCGGCAGTGGGGCCTCGGGATCCCACCAGATATGCTCGAAGTGCTTCACGATCTGCTCGGACCCGGGGACGTGGAAGTTCTGGAGCCGATAGTCCATCATGCCGCCCGAGGATCCCCAGCTGAGAGGCACCATGTGGCTTTCCCCCTGGCGCAAGATCTCCACTGCCTCCTTGAGCAGGCGGAGCCGCTTCACCGGCTCGAGCTCCTTGGCCTGGGCCTGGATGATGTCGGTCAGCCTGGGATGGCGCCAGCCGTCAGGATTCTTCTGACCGCCACTGACCAGATAGTGCTGGTTCAGATAGTCGGCCGGATCGAGGATGATGACGCCGGACGAGTCCAACGAGGCGTGATGCGTCCCACGCATGATGCGATCGACCTGAGTCGCTCGATCCACGGGCTCGAGCGTGAGGTCGATGCCGAGGCCTTTCCTCAGTTGCTCGGCGAGCACCTCACCGGAGCGGACGACCAGCGGGACGTTTCCCAGATTCAGCGTGGCCTTGAAGCCATGGGCGTAGCCGGCCGACGCCAGGAGGGCTTTGGCCTCGGCGAGATCCTGGTCCTTGGGTCGGCGCCATCCCTTCGTCTGCGCGAGCTCTTCCGGGGGTTCGACGACCTTGCCACCCTTGTTGGGCAGGAACGTCCCGACTGAGCCAAAGCAGCCAAAGGACTCGGCGCATCGCACGATCTTCATCAGCTCGTGCCGGTCGACGGCCAGGAAGACCGCCCGCCTGACCCGCGGATCCTGGAAGGGCGGCTTGTTCATGTGGAAGACCAGATAGGTTTGCACGGCCTCTGGAATGTAGATGGCCCTCACGCGGCCCTTGGTCTCCCGCTGCATCCGCATGGGATCTTCACTCCCGTACGTGCCGATGGTCGGCCCCTCGGTGGTATGGGCTTGGCCCACCTGCATCGCGGCCAGGCGCCGGTTGTAATCCCGGACGATCGTGAAGATCATGCCGTCGAAATACGGCAGGCCTTTCTTGAAGTAGTTGGGGTTGCGCACGTACTCGATCGAGATGTTCGGCTTGAACTCCTTGAGCTTCCAGGGACCGGACCCGATCAGCTTTCCCGGCTTTTGCGCGTCCTCCGGCGAGAGGTTGCGCGCGACGTGCTTCGGGTACATCTTCATGTACTCCGAGGCGAGATTCTCGAGGAACAAGGGGCTCGCGAACTTGATCGGCACCCTGATGGTCCTGTCGTCGATCACCTGAGCGCTCTGGTGTTCATAGAACGCTCGCAGCACCCCGGTCCGGACTCGGATGGCTCCGGGCTCGGTGATCCGGTCCAGGGAGAATTTGATGTCCTCCGCGATGACGGGCTGCCCGTCGTGCCACTGCGCCGGCCGCAGATGGAAGGTGTAGGTTTTCCCGTCCCGACTCACCGTCCAGCTCTCGCACAGGTCGCAGACGAGTTCGTCGGGGTTCACCGGATTGTGGTACACGAGCCCGTTGAACTGAGGGGAAGCGGGCATGAGGCAGTCCGGAAGAGTGCCGCAAGCGTGAACATCCCACTGGCCCGGGTTGAAGCCGGTGATGCCGCGAAGGACCATCTTCTGGTACCTTCCCCGGGCGACCCAGTCCGGCGGCCAGGGAAAGATGAAGGTCTGTCCATCCGGCGATGGCGTCTGCGCGGCCGATGGCGCGGGGACCCCGCTGATGATCATGAGGAGCAACAAGGAAATGGCAAGCATGATTGTGTCTCCGTGATCGTCGCTGTGACGCTCAGCCATTTCTCTTCGACACCGCCAGCGACGGATTGACGACTGGAGGATCTCGATGCCGACGTTCCAGGCTTCTCCCGACCTGCGAATGCACTATCTCGTCGACGACTTCACCGAGCCCTGGACGACGACGGAGACGATCCTGTTGCTGCACGGCAATGCCGAGAGCAGCCTGGCGTGGTATGCGTGGGTGCCGCTGCTGGCGCGGCGGTTCCGGGTCGTGCGGCCGGATATGCGCGGCTACGGCGCGTCGACGCCGATGCCGCGCGATTTCGCATGGACGCTCGACGTCATCGTCGGCGACTACGCCCGCCTCATGGACTCGCTCGGCGTTCAACGCTTCCACCTGGTCGGCGCGAAGATCGGCGGCGTCATCGCACGGGCGTTCGCCGCGCGCCGCCCCGAGCGGGTGACGATGCTCACGGTGATCGGCTCGCCACCGCCGCTCCGGAAGGGCGCCGAGCGCATCCCGGCGTTGACCGAGGAGTTCGAGACCCGCGGCGTCGAACACTGGGCGCGGCGCACCATGGCGGGCCGGCTCGGCGACCGGTTCCCCGCCGAAGGGGTCGAGTGGTGGATCAAGTTCATGGGCCGGACGCCCCTGTCGACGCTCGTTGGCTTCAATGCCACGATCAACTACTCGGACATCCGGTCCGACGTGCCGAAGATCGCCTGCCCCACGCTCGTGATCACCACCCACGAAAGCGGCCTCGCGTCGGTGGAGGAAACTCGCGCGTGGCAGCAGACGATCCCAGATGCCGAGCTGCTGGTGATTCCCGGCAACTCCTACCACGCCGCGGCGAGCGACGCCGAGCGCTGCGCACAGGCCACCCTCGACTTCATCGCCCGGCGCGGCGCGGCCCAGGCAAAACGCCAATAGCGCCATGAGCTATGTGACTTCGACCAGCTCCAGCGCCTCGCGGCTCGGGCCCTCGATCATCGCCGCGCGCGTGTCGCCGAGCGTGTAGGGCTCTTCGAGAAACCTCACGCCCTCGCTGCGCAGTTTGGCGACCCAGGCGTCGAGATCGGCGACGCTGAGTGCGATGTGATCGTACAGCTGCCCGCGCGTGCTCGCGAGCGACCGGTCGCCCTGACGCATGTACCAGGGCAGCGCGACATCCCCGAACACGACCGCGGCCGACGGCGTCCGGAACATGCCTTCCCGTTCGAGCGCCGGCCAGCTGCGATCGGGCCCGCGCGGCACCGTGCAGGTGGTCTCGGTCAGCGGCGTGCGGCTGGTGCGCCCCGCGAACACCGGCGCGTTGAGGTGCTTACCGTACCAGAGCTGCGCGCAGAACGGATCGTCCTGGTACATGTGCACGTGGTTGAAGCGCTCGGCCGGATGGTTGCCCGCGTATTCCACCAGGGCATTGTCCGGACCTTGCATGTAGCTGAAGCCGCCGGTGCGAGTCGGCTGGACGCTTCTGGTCTTGGCGTCGGCGATCTGCGCTTTCGTCAAGCCGGGAGTGCCACCGGTGCCCGGCCAAGTGTCGCTGCTGACGAAGACCGAGCCGCCTTCATCCGTGGTGTACAACGGCAAGAGCTTGACGTCGGGCCGGCCCTTGTAGGATTCGAGGCTCGCCCGCGAGTCGGTGACATGCCAGCCGAAGTGCCAGATCGCGGTCTGCGGCGCCGTCGCGGGCGCGGCGGCGACCCGGGTGAACAGGACCAGGACATTGTTGGGCGCGGCGAGCGCCGGCAGCCCGCCCCAGCTCGCCTTCGCGGAGGTCGGGAACTGCCGGACGTAAAAATCGACGGCCGCGTCCGGATCGACGGAGTTCAGATGGAGGTGATGGAAGCCCGGCGCTGGCAGCATGGCGGTTTCTCCTGTGCGACTTCGCCAGATGATGTCACATCGGAGTATTATCCCGCCAGACAACGCTTTGCCCCGGAGGGCGCCCATGCTCACCAGCGGTCAGACTGAGGCGCGGAAGCGGCACGACAGTTTGAAGCATCCGATCATCGACGCGGACGGCCACTGGGCCGAGTTCGCGCCGCTCATGCGCGAGGAATTTCGCCGCATCGGCGGGGACACGGCGGTGGAGGCGCTGGCCATGGCGAGCCAGCGCATCCCCAACTCGCTGGCGATGTCCGTCGCCGAGCGGCGCCGGCGCCGGATCGGCCAGGAGGCGTTCTGGTTCCTGCCGACCAAGAACACGCTCGACCGCGCGACCGCCATGATGCCGCGCCTCCTGTACGAGCGCCTGGACGACCTCGGCCTCGACTTCTGCGTGGTCTACCCCACGGCGGGGCTGGGCTACTACCGCCTGCCGTCGGACCGGCTGCGCCGGGCCCTCTGCCGCGCCTACAACGTGTTCACGGCCGATCAGTTCCGTCCGTTCAACGATCGCATCATTCCCGCTGCGATCATCCCGATGTACACGCCCGAGGAGGCCATCGAGGAGCTGGAGTTCGCGTCGCGGCAGTTGGGATACAAGGTCGTGATGATGGGGAGCCTCATTCGCCGCCCCATCCCCGCGCTGGTCGAGGAGCATCCCGAGGCCGCGAAGTTCGTCGAGTGGTACGACCCCATCGCCATCGACAGCGAGCACGACTACGATCCGGTGTGGGAGAAGTTACGCGAGCTGCGCATCGCGCCGAGCTTCCACAACGGCGCGCGCTCGATCCTGCTCCGCAACTCGCCGTCGAACTTCTGCTACAACCACATCGGCCACTTCGCCTCCGCCAGCGAGGCCATGGCCAAGGCAATCTTCTTCGGCGGCGTCACGCGCCGCTTCCCGGAGCTGAACTTCGCCTTCCTGGAAGGCGGCGTGGGCTGGGCGTGCTCCCTCTACGCCGATCTCATCGGACACTGGGAGAAGCGGAACCGGCAGGCCCTCGAGAACACGAACCCGGAGCGGCTCGACCGGACGGCCCTGCTCGCGCTGGCGCAGAAGTACGGGTCGGCCACGGTGGTGGACGCGGTGCGCCGCGGCGAGGGCCTGGACGACAACGGCGATGGCACGGGCGGCGTCGTGGACCTCGACGACTACTCCCGCTGCAGGATCGCGCGGAAGGAAGATTTCCGCGATCTCTACGTGTCACGCTTCTACTTCGGCTGTGAAGCCGACGATCCGATCAACGCGTGGGCCTTCAATCGCAAGGCCAACCCGATGAACGCGCGACTCAACGCCTTCTTCAGCTCGGACATCGGCCACTTCGATGTCCCCGACATGACCGACGTCGTCCCCGAGGCCTACGAGCTGGTCGAGCACGGGCTGCTCACCGACGATGACTTCCGCGACTTCATGTTCACCAACGCCGTGCGCTTCTGGGGCGAGGTGAACCCGGACTTCTTCAAGGGCACGGTGGTCGAGAAGCAGGCCGCGGAGGTGCTCGCCCAGAGCACATGACGACTGCGGAAGCCGCCTTCACGGAAGATCTTGTGGAGGTCGCGGGTGTTCGCATCCAGCTCCGCCGCGGCGGCATTGGAGCGCCGTTGCTGATTCTGCACAGCGAGCTCGGCGTCCCCGGCTGGCTTCGCGCGTACGAGAAGCTCGCCCGGCACTTCACGGTGTACGTGCCGTCGCTGCCGGGCTTCGGCCAGTCCGGGCGCCCGGACTGGATCGTCAGCGTCCGCGACCTCGCCGCCTGGGTGACGTGGTTTGTCCGCGATCTGAAGCTGTCCCAGCCACTGCCTGTTATCGGGTCGTCCCTCGGCGGCTGGGTCGCGGCGGAGATCGCCACCGTGAACGCCCAGGTCTTCACGAAGATGGTGCTGGTGGGCGCGGCGGGCCTGCAGCCGGACGAAGGCCACGTCTGGGACTACTTCATGCACTCCAACCAGGAGGCATTGGCGCAGGCGTTCTATGACCCGGCGAAGGAACCGGAGTATGCCCAGTACTTCGGCACAGCATGGAGGCCCGAGGACGAGAGGCAGGCGGAGCTGAACCGGGAGATGGCGGCCCGCCTCCTCTGGAAGCCGTACATGCGGAGCCACACGCTGCCCGCGTTGTTGCGGGGGATCTCAACGCCCACCCTGGTGATCTGGGGACGTGAGGACGCGATCATTCCACTCAACGTGTGCCAGCGCTACGTGCGGGCGATCCCGGGGGCGATGGCGACCGTGCTGGACCGATGTGGCCACCTGCCCGACATGGAGCAGCCCGAAGCGTTCGTGCAGGCGGTGCTAGACTTCCTCGCGCCGCGCGCCTGACGCGAGGTCCAGAGCAGGAGGTCTCCTATGGTCAAGGAAGTCTACTTCTTCACCGAGATGGGCTACACGGCGTATCCCCAGGAAGACGCGCGCCGGCGGGGCTACAACAACCTGATGTTTCCCAACGAGCACTTCAGCCCGGAACGGGCGCAACAGCTCTACGGCATGTACTTCGAGGAGCTGCAGTACTGCACGGAGTCCGGCTTCGACGGCGTCATGATCAACGAGCACCATAACAACCCGCTCAGCATGATGCCGTCGGTCAACGTGATCGGCGCCGTCCTGGCCCGGACGACCAGGAAGGGCCGGATCGTCTTTCTGGGCAACGTGCTCCCCATCCATGACAACCCGCTGCGGGTGGCCGAAGAAGTCGCGATGATCGACATTCTCTCCGGAGGCCGGGTGGTCTGCGGCTTCGTGCGCGGGCTGGGCCAGGAGAGCATCGCCACCAACGCCAATCCGATCTACAACCGGGAGCGGTTCGACGAAGCCCACAACGTGATCGTCAAGGCATGGACCACGCCTGGACCCTTCCGATGGGAGGGCCGGCACTACGAGTACCGCGTGGTCAATCCGTGGGTCAGGCCGCTGCAAAAGCCTCATCCCCCGATCTGGATTCCCGGCGTGGTCAGCCCGGAGTCGGTCAGGTGGGCGGCCGAGCATCGCTACCCGTACGTGGCGCTCGCCCCGCCGCTCCACGTCACCGACGAGATTTACGATCTCTACGACGAGGTCGCGGCACAAACCGGATTCACCCCGACCTCCGAGCAGCGCGGATACGTCATTCGGGTGAGCGTCGCCGACACCGACGACAAGGCCTACGAGGAGGGCCGGCACTTCTTCTGGCAGCTGGGGACATCGTTCGGGGTCGCGCCCCGCCACTGGCTGCAACCCCCGGGGTACGTGAGCCGGGCGGCCACGCAGAGCCGGCGTGAGCAAGCGCGCGTGGGGTCGGCCAATGTCACGCCAGGCGGCCCCAGCCTCAGCTACGAAGAGGCCCATGCCACCTATCAGATCGTCTCCGGGAACCCCGATACCGTGATCAAGAAGCTGCAGCGGATCATCGACGTCGTCGACCCGGGGTTCATGATCTTCTGGGGCCGCGAGGGTCTGATGTCCCATGAGGTCGCTGTGCACGGCATTGATTTGATGACCCGCGAGGTCATCCCCGCCATCAAGGCGTATCAGGCAGATCGAGAGAAGGGACGGCAGCGCAGGGCCGTCGAGGCCGCGGCAACGCGATGAACTCGCCATCGAAGCGACGGGTGGCGCTCATCGGCACCGGCGGGACGATCTCCTCGATCGGCCGGGGGAGCCTCGACCTCTGGGAGTACATGGACGCAGGCCGCAAAGCGGAGCCCGACGAGCTCCTGGTGCGGTTCCCGGAAGTCACCGATGCCGCGGAGATCGTTTCCGTCCGCTTCCGCGCGATGTCGAGCGCGGCCGTCGGGCCGGCCGACTGGTTGGCACTCGACGCCGCCGTGCACGACGCCGTCTCGCGCGAAGCTCCGCTGGACGGCGTCGTCATCACGCACGGCACGGCGACGCTCGAAGAGACGGCGTACTTCCTGAACCTCACGCTCAAAGTCGACACTACCGTCGTGCTGGTCGGATCGCAACGGCCGGCCACGGGCCTCAGCTCGGACGCTGGGCTGAATCTCGTCAACGCGGTGCGCGTCGCGGGAGCGCCCGAGGCGCGCGGGCTCGGCGTGCTCGTGCTCCTCAACGACGAGGTCCAGGCCGCGCGCGAGGTCATGAAGACGTCGACGCTGCGGCTCGAGACCTTCCGGAGCCCGGACCTGGGTATGCTCGGATACGCAGACCCCGACGGTCGCGTCGCCATCTACCGGCGCCCGACGCGGCGCCACGCCCCGGAGACGGAGTTCGACGTGCGCGGCCGCACCGACCTCCCGCGCGTGGACATCGCCGCGTCGTACGCGGGCGCCGACGGCGCGGCCATCCTGGCCTTCGTCGCCGCCGGCGCCCGCGCGATCGTTTCTGCGTCACTCCCGCCCGGCGTGACCACGCCGGCCGAGACCGACGCGCTCCTGGAGGCGCGCCGGCGCGGTGTTGTGATCGTGCTCTCGAGCCGGGCGGGGAGCGGTCGCGTCCTGCCCCGCACCGTCCTGCGCGAGCGAGGCTTTGTCGTCGCCGACAATCTCACTCCGCAGAAGGCGCGCGTGCTCGCCATGCTGGCTCTCACTCGCACGGACGACGTGGCCGAGGTCCAGCGCATGTTCGACGAGTACTGAGGCCGGGACGCACGCCATGAACAACGCCGAGCTCATCGTGAAGACATTGCGGGCGGCGGGCGTGAGCCACGGCTTTGGAATTCCCAGCGGGAACGTGCTTCCCCTGCTCGAAGCCATGCGGGTCGGCCGGTTGCCGTACGTGCTCACGGCCCACGAGGGCTCGGCGGCGTTCGCGGCCGACGTCATGGGGCGAGTGACGGGCGCGCCGGGGCTCTGCATCGCGACTCTGGGACCCGGCGCCACCAACCTGACGACCGGTGTGGGCAATGCCTACCTCGATCGTTCGCCGCTCCTGGCGATCACGTGCAATCTGCCCACGTCGCAGCTCGGGCGGCGCATCCAGATGGCCATCGACCATCACACGCTCTTCCGGCCGATCACGAAGGCGACCCTTGCCCTGCGAGAGGGCGAGGTGGCCTCGGTGCTGGCCGAAGCGCTCGAGATCGCCCTGAGCGAGCCCCTGGGGCCCGTTCACCTGGACCTCCCTGAGGACGTTGCGCTGGCTTCGGCCACCGAGGACGTGCCTCCGAGCCCAACGGGGCGACGGCTCCGCACGGCATCGGAGGCCTCCATGCGTCGCGCGGCCGAGATCCTGGGTGCCGCTCGCCGGCCGGTGGCGGTCCTGGGCTCGTCGGCCATGCGCCTGCGGAATCCGCACCTGCTGCGGGCTGTGATCGATCGCCACCGGCTCCCTTTCGCGTCGACCACCATGGCCAAGGGCATGATCTCCGAGGATCACCCGCTCTCACTCGGCTGCATCGAGCGGGCCCGGCGCCAGGTGCAGCGCCAGCTCTTGCGCAGCGCCGATCTCGTGGTGGGGCTCGGCTACGACGTCGTGGAGGTGGAGTATGAGGCGTGGATCGGCAAGGTCCCCCTGCTGTCGATCGACGTGGATCCCGTGGACGCGGACCCGAGCGTGACGATCGCCCACGAGGTAATCGGAGACCTCGACGCCTCGCTCGAGTGGCTGGCCGAGCTTCCGCCCGCGCGATCCGAGTGGCCAGCCGACCTGGCGGTGCAACACCGCGACCGGTTTCACCTCTCGCTTCGTCCCCGGCTGTCGGGGTTCGTGCCCCATCACGCGATCGACGTGGTTCGAGAAGTGCTCCCCCGCGACGGCATCCTGGCCTTCGATGTGGGAGCCCACACCCATCAGATCGCGTCCCAGTGGACGGCTCACGCGCCGCGCACGTTTCTGATCACGAACGGCTGGTCCTCGATGGGGTTCGGGCTTCCAGCGGCCATCGCCGCGAAGCTCGCCTGCCCGGAGCGCCCCGTGGTCGCGCTCGTGGGTGACGGGTGCTTCCAGATGACGTGTGGTGAGGTGGCCGTCGCGCGGCGCCTCGGACTGTCCTTGCCCATCGTCGTCCTCGACGACGGCTGGCTCTCCTTGATCCAGGTCAAGCAGGTCCGGCGTCGCTTCGGCCTGTACGGGACCGACCTCGGAGAACAGGAGCACGTGGCTCCACCAGCTCACTACTTCGGTGTCCCGGTGGTCGGAGCACGCTCCGCCGCCGAGCTCACTCGCGCATTGAAGGATGCCCTCGACGCCGACCACCCGACGGTCATCGAGGCCAGGGTCGATCCCAGCCACTACCTCGACACCGTGTACGACTAGTGTCCCGCCCCAGAACTCATGTTAAGACTTCGCCGCAGGCGGAGGCGACGGGCGGGTGCGGCAGGGGGCGCCGGGACCACGCGGCTCCCGCGCTCGCGGCTCGGGTGCGGCTGGGCTCCATCCGGGCGCATCGCGTCCGCATCGGGCGAGGCGGGAACGGATCCCGTCACCCCCTACCGCACCCGCCCGTCGCCTCCGGTGGAGCGTGATCGTTGACAGAACTTCGCGGACAGGACACTAGCGAGCACTGAAGGAGTCACGCATGGACAAGGACCGCTTCGGTAATCCGCACGCGCCGGCGCTCCCGTACGCGCGCGGACGCATCCTCGCCAGCACCGAGGACGACTTCCGCAAGCTGCACCGTGCCTGGAGCATCATCCGCAAGCACGGCCCCGAGTCGGTCTTCGTCTTCACGGGTCTCGAGCACGGCCTGGCGATGACGGCTGAGGAGATCCAGTGGGCGGACGACGAGCTGGCCCCGGCGATCTATCTCGATCGGCTCAAGGCCCTCACCCTGCAGCACCTCGGGGGGTCGGAAGAGTTCCACGACGTCGCCGTCTTCAACCGGCTGACGGGCGCCACCCTCGCCACCCATCTCACGCTGGTCCGGCCTGGCGACGTGGTGGTCGGCGTCTCGGCGAGCCACAGCCACCCGACGGTGATCCGCGCGGCCACCCTGGCCGGCGCGCGGTTCATCGACACCGTCGGCGTCGATGACTTCGCGCGTGCCCTCGAGCGCGAGCCCAGAGTGGCGCTCGTGGTCCTCACGCGCCTCGCCGTCACCTATGAGCTGATGCCGGTCGAGGGCATCCGGACGGTGGTGAAGCTCGCCCACGACAAGGGCGCGCTCGTTTACGTCGACGACGCGGGCGGCGCGCGTGTGGCCCCCGCCGCCTTCGACCACCCCCGGATGCTCGAGCTGGGCGTGGACCTTGGGGCCACCGGCCTCGACAAGTACGGCACCATCGGCCCGCGCTTCGGCCTCATGGCCGGCGACAAGGCGCTGGTGGGGCGGATCCGCGCGAAGGGCTTCGAGTGCGGCCTCGAGGCGCGCCCGATGCTCTACGCGGCTGTTGTGCGCACGCTCGAGCAGTATCGTCCCGAGCGCGTCCGCGAGCTCATCGCCTCGACCCGGCGCGTCGCCGACGCGCTCCGACCGATCTTCGGCGCCCGGCTCCACGAGACGCCCACGACGGCCCAGCTCCTGGCGGACGACCTCCTCACGATCGCCATGGAGCGCGGTGGCGTGAAGGAGCCGCCGATCGTGCCGTACGAGGCGGCCGCCGCCTTCTGCATGATCCTCCTCGAGGACCAACGAGTGCTGACCGTCCATTTCGTCGGCATGCCGCCCGGTACGGCCAACATCCTCTTCAAGTTTGTCCGACCGGAGACGCTCGAGAGTTTCGGCGGGCCGGACAAGTTCGCGCAGGTGGTCGACTTGGCCGTGACCCGTCTCGGGCTGCTGCTCAGCGAGCCCGAGCGCATCAAAGCCCTCCTGTTCGGTGACGCCTGAGGAGCCGGAGACAACCATGCTCGATCTCGTGATCCGCGGTGGACAGGTCGTGACTCCCCAGGGCGTGGGCGCCTGGGACGTCGGTATCGAGGGCGAGCGCATCGTCGCCGTCGGCGCGCCCGGCACGCTGCCCCGCGACGCCGGCCGCGTCGTGGACGCCACTGGCAAGCTCGTCATCCCGGGCGGCATCGACCCTCACGTGCACACCCACTGGCCGATCCCCGCGCTGGGGGGCGGTTTGATGACGAGCGCCCCGCCCGAGCAGGTCAGCCGCGCCGCGATCTGCGGCGGGACGACCACGCTCGTCGACTTCGCCGTCTGGGAGCCGGGCCTGACGATCGCTCGCGCGATCGACCAGAAAGAGGCGGTCTGGCGCCAGGGCTACACGGATTACGGCCTCCACGTGATGCTCCAGGGCGCGGTCCCTCCCGACGTCATCGATCAGCTCCCGGAAGCCATCCAGGCGGGCTTCACGAGCATCAAGATCTTCACCACCGACGTGAGGCCCATCGGCAAGGGCCGCATGATCCGCCTCGGTCACCTCTGGGCCATCATGGAGACGGCGGCCAAGCACGGCGGCATCCTCGCGATCCACGCCGAGGACGACGACCTCGTCATGTACATGTACGAGCGCCTCGAGCGCGAGGGCCGCACCGATATCCAGAACATGCCGCTCGTTCACAGTGCGATGTCCGAGGACATCTCGTTCCGCCGCGTGCTGCGTCTGGCGCGCTACGTCGAGGGCGCCGCTGTGTACTTCGTGCACGTGAGCGCCGGCGCGGGCGTGGAGGCCATCGCCGAGGCGCGCGGCGAGGGGCGCGCCATCTACGGCGAGACGCTGCACCACTACGCGACCTTCACCGCCGACGCGTATCTGCGGCCCGACGGCGTTCTCTACCACACCTATCCCTCGCTCAAGCACGAGGAGGACCGCGAGCGCCTCTGGAGCGGGCTCACGAGCGGAACGCTGAGCACCGTCGCCACCGACGAGCTGTGCACGCCGCGCGCGGTCAAGGTCAGGAGCCGCCACGTCGCCGACGCCACCGGCGGTCACGTCGGCGTGGAGACGCGCGTGCCCATCATCTACACCGAGGGTGTGTCCAAGCGTGGGATGTCGCTCGAGCGCTTCGTCGCCGTCACCTCGACGAACGCGGCGAAGGTGCTCGGCCTCTACCCGCGGAAAGGCATGCTCGCCCCGGGCAGCGACGCCGATGTGGTCGTGTTCGATCCCGCCGTCCGGCGCACGCTGCGCGCCGCGGACCTGCACGGCTCCGACTACAGCGCCTGGGACGGATGGGAGGTGCACGGCTGGCCCGCCGTGGTGATCCTGCGCGGCAAGGTGGCCGTCGAGAACGGAAAGCTCACGGGTCAGCCGGGCGACGGTCGTCGCGTTCGCGGCAAGCTCGCCGCCGCCATCCAGGACGGCCCGGCCGTTTGAATGAGGGCCCCGACACCGACTATTTTCCAGTAGAAGAACTGCGCCTCCCGCATCTTGCGTCTGCGCGCCGGCTCGCTCTTCTTCTCGCGAAGCCGAGCGCCGCCACGAGGAGTCGGCCGCGTTGGTCGCTCACGGGCCTCCCGGCGGGCGGACGCCCACGGGTTCGGGAAGCGGCGGCCCCGTGCGGCCACCTTCGGCGAGGCATTGCAGGACCTCTTGCCGGCCCCCCTCAGTGGAGAACCTAAATGTGATCCGGCCGTCGAGATCGACCCACTCGAGGGAAACGAACGGCGCATTGCACTTCGCCCACCGCGCATAGGCCAGGTCTTGCTGAGGCGTGTTCGTGATGGCGCACGCCCCCAGGAAGAGGGCGAACCCGCACGACCCGACGACGGCCGCTGTCAACGATGGGCACCTCGGTTGAGGGCTCAGGCGACGGGCTCCAACGCTCGGACAACGACAGCGCCGCACGTACACGTCATCCAGACACGATCGCCCTCGACGCCGTCGTCAAGGTCGCCGCAGCGGCGGTGCTCCCGGAAGAAGGCGTAGAGGGCGCCGAAGAGCGTCACGCTCACAAGTCTAGCCGAAGTTACTGCTTTCGGCGTCCCGGTGACGATCGCGAGCCGCTCGCAGGCCAGTACGCGCTACTGGATCACCTGGTCCGCCCGCGCCAGCACCGACTGCGGGATCGTCAGGCCGAGGGCCTTCGCGGTCTTGAGGTTGATGACCAGCTCGAACTTCGTTGGCTGCTCGACAGGCAGGTCGGCTGGCTTGGCGCCCTTGAGAATCTTGTCGGCGTAACTGGCGAGCCGTGCATGCGCGTCGCGCTGACTTGCTCCGTAGCTCATCAAGCCTCCCGCGGCGGCATACTCGGCCCAGCCAAACATCGACGGCAGTCGCTGTGCGATGGCGAAGTTGGCGAGGCTGACGCGGTTCGCCATCGTCGCACCTTCAGGAAAGACGATCATCGCGTCCGGGCGCGCCCGTCGCACGGCCTCGAGCGCCTTGTCGAGCTCTGGGCTCGCTCCGAAGGGGGACTGCGAGAAGGCAACGTAAATGAGGTTGATCCCGAGCATCCGAGCGGCAGTCTCGGTGGCGTGCAGCTCCGACTTCTCCCCGGGATGGTCGGTATTCGACAACGCAGCAAGCGAGCGCAGGCGAGGCAGGGCTTCTTTGAGCATTTCCACTCGCTTGCCCGCTATTTCGAGCGAAAGGAAGGTGCTGCCCGTGAGATTGCCGCCAGGCCGCGACAGACTCTGCGCGAGGCCTGCCTCGACGGGATCGCCGCTTATGGTGAAGAGAATGGGAATGTCCTTGACGGTCCGCGCCGCCCGGACCGCTGTAAGGCTGGCGACGATCAGCACGACCTTTGACTGCACCAACCCCGCCGCTCCTGCGCGCAGCGCCTCCAAGTTTCCGTGAGCGTGTCGAATATCAAGGACGACGTTCTGACCCTCCACGTAGCCCAGCTTCTGCAGACCTTCGCGAAATGCATCCAGGAATGGGTCGGGCTCCGATCCTGCGGACAGCCAGCCGATCCGCGGCGGCGGCTTCTGGGCATGCGCAGGCGACGGTAGTAGTGTGGCGGCGAGGCCGATGAGCACCGCGCGTCGGCCCACGGTCTGTGGCATGGGCACCTCGGTTGAGGACGGCTGCCGGGAGTCTAGCCGAGAGCGACGACGCGCGCCAGCCGCCGCTCCGCGATCACGCGCGCTCGACGGGAAGCCAAGGACGTGGTGCACTTCATCGGAGCTCATGGAGGTCGGCTCGGGGCATTCAGGTCCTACCAAAGGTCGCACGGAAGCCCGAGCCGCCGGCTCACACGGACTCGCGACCCTCCTCGATCCCCCGCACGTAAATCACCGCCCCTCTTCCCACGCCTCGCGCCGACGCTCGCGGAGCAGCGCCGTGACTCTGCGTTTCCTCGCTCGCATTTTCTTGTACCTCTGCCGCCCGCTCGAGGTGGCGATGGTCGCGCGGCGATGTCGGCGAAGTAACCGACCTTCGTGTGGCTCAGTCGGTAGCCTCGGGCTCCGGCACGCTGCCATAGCGGTGGAGGACACGGGAGACCGTCTGCTCCCGGAGATACCAGCGGAGCTCCAGGCGTCCGTTGGCAAGAACGGGCACGTCGATGATGGTGACGCCCGCGCCGTTGGCGGCGGCGCGGGCCGCGGTCGAGACCGGCTCGCATACCCTCACGCGCTCGGCATCGTCCGGATGTGCCAGGCGCTCCACGAACCCGGCCTCCGCCTCCACCACGAGCTCCACCTCGCCGCACTCCCCCAGCCACGCCCAGGGCTGTGAATCCGGGGAGAGGCTCAGCGTCAGGCGAGCACCCGTCACGCACGCCGCCAGGATGACCTGGCACAGCGCCGCGGCCGCCTCCGGGCGCGCGGTCGTTCCCCGCGCGATCACGCGGCGACATGGTCGGTAGCGAAACGCGTTCCGCTCGCCCCGGATCGCGCTCGGATCGTGCTCGCGGCTGAAGTGACGGCACCACGCGCGCGCGTAGCTCGCCGCGCTCGCCGCCACCAACGCGCGCGCGTCGGCGTCGGAGAGCTCGGCCAGGCATCGCTCGAGCAGTGCGGCCGTCGGTTCCGGGAGAGACTCGTCGTCGCCGGCGGGGCGCGTCAGCTGATTCCAGCGCGCGAGTTGGAGCACGTAGTTGGGGCCGCCCGCCTTGGCCCCCGGCCCCACCGACGAGGCTTTCCAGCCGCCGAAGGGCTGACGGCCGACGATCGCGCCGGTGATGGGACGGTTGACGTAGAGGTTGCCGGCCTCGATGCGGTCGAGCCAGCGCGCGATCTCGCGGTCGTCCAGCGTCTGGATCCCGCTGGTCAGGCCGAACGGTTGCGAGTTGGCGAGCGCGATCGCCTGGTCGAGGTCCTCGGCGCGCATCAGTCCCAGCACGGGGCCGAAGCACTCCGTGCGGTGAAAGAAGGAGCCGGGGCGCACGCCGAGCTTGATACCGGGCGACCAGAGCTGCGGGTTGTCCGTCGCCGGGCGCGGTTCGAGCAGCCACGCCTCGTCCTCGTCGAGGACGGTGAGCGCGCGCTGGAGCGCGGCACCGGGCGGCTGCGTTAGCGGCGTGATTCGACTCGTCGACTCCCACGCGCTGCCCACGGCGAGGCTGGCCGCGGCGTCGCGGAGCTGGCGGCGAAAGTCTGGGTCGTCGTAGACCTCGGCCTCGCAGATGGCGAGGCTCGCCGCCGAGCATTTCTCGCCGTTGTGGCCGAAGGCCGAGCGAACGAGATCGCGGATGGCCTGATCCCGGTCCGCGAGCGATGTGACGATGATGGCGTTCTTGCCGCTCGTCTCCGCGAACAGGGTGAGATCGGGCCGCCAGCCTAGGAAGAGGCGGGCCGTCTCCACCGAACCGGTGAGGATGACGCCTGCCACGCGCGCGTCCGTCACGAGCCCGCGACCGATCTCGTCATCGGGGCATGGCAGAAACTGGAGGACCTCGCGCGGGATGCCGGCGTCCCACAGACAGTTGGCCAGCCACCAGCCGACGAGCACCGCCTCGGGCGCCGGCTTGAGAACGACGGCGTTCCCGGCCGCCAGAGCGGCGAGCACGCCGCCGGCGGGGATGGACAGCGGGAAGTTCCAGGGCGGGGTCACGACCACCACGCCGAGCGGCTCCATGCGGCAATCGTCCAGCTCGCCGGCGGTCTCGCGCAGCGTCCGAGCGTAATAGCGCGCGAAGTCGACCGCCTCGGAGACCTCGGCGTCCGCTTCCGTCACCGTCTTGGCGCCGTCGAGGATCATCGCGCCGATCAGGTCGCCGCGTCGGCGCCCGAGCTTCGCCGCGCACGCCTCGAGCCGGGCATCGCGCTCCGCGGTCCGGAGCGTGGCCCATGCCGGCTGAGCGGCCCGAGCGACTGTGAGCGCGCGATCGACATCGTCAGGATTGGCCAGCGCGAAGCGATAGGCGAGGCGCCCGGGACGCGAGGGATCGCGTCCCTGTCCTTCCCGCGCACCCCCGCGGAATTCCCCGCCGACCTGGAGCGGGATCGCCTCCGGCGAGCGCTCGCGCCAGCGAGGTACGACGTCCTCGATCCATGCCCGGTTGGCCGCCAGGGTCCAGTCGGTGTCGGGATCGTTCACGAACTTCGTCTCGAAAGGTCGCTGGACTGGAGGGGCGTCCGCCTCCACCTTCCTATCTTGTAGACGGCGGGGCGCATCGGACAGTTCAGCCATGATCTCGAACGCGGCCAGGAATCGATCGCGCTCAGCGGCCCACTCCGCCGAGCCCGGCTCGAGGTCGAAGACGTGGCGCAGGAAGTTCTCGGGTGCGGTGTTCTCATCCAGTCGGCGGACCAGGTAGGCGATGGCGCTGTGGAAATCCTCCGCCCGCACGACGGGCGCGTAGAGCAGGAGGCCGCCGGCGCGCCCTTGCACCGCGCGCGCCTGGTGATTGGCCATGCCTTCGAGCATCTCGAACTCGACCCAGGGCTCCACGTGGAGGACATCGCGCAGCACCAGCCCGTAGGCAATGTCGAAGAGGTTGTGGCTGGCGACTCCCAGGTGTACGGCCTCCGCGTGCTCGGGCCGACAGCCGTATTCGAGCATGCGCTTGTAATTCGCGTCCACCTCGGCCTTGGTCTCGTACGGAGCCTGGCGCCAGCCGTGCTGGGCCGCCTCGATGCGCTCCATGGCCAGATTCGCGCCCTTGACGATGCGGAGCTTGATCGGCGCGCCACCGCGGGTCCGGCGCGCGCGCGCCCAGTCGGTGACGGCGCGCTGCACGCGATGCGAGTCGGGCAAATAGGCCTGGAGCACGACCCCCGCGCTCAGGGGCAGGAATTCCGGCTCGTCCAGCACCTCGCGGAACGCCGTCACCGTGAGGTCGAGGTCCCGGTACTCCTCCATGTCGAGGTTGATGAACTTCGGCGTGACCCGTCCGTCCGGGTGGTGGTAGCGATGCCCGGCGGCCGCCCGGTAGAGCGTGCGCAGACGCTCGGCCACGCGCGCGGCCGTCGCTCGAAAGGCGACGAGGTCGATCTGGCTGAAGACCGATGAGACCTTCACCGAGATGTATTCGACGTCGTCGCGCGCGAGCAGTGCGAGGTACGCCTCCAGGCGGCGCGCCGCTTCCGCCTCTCCGAGGATCGCCTCGCCAAGCTGGTTGAGATTCAGCCGCATGCCGGCGCGGCGTCGCTCCTCGAGGTAGCGGCCGAGGTCTTCCTCCTCGCCGGGCAGGATGACGTTCTGCGTCTCGTGGCGCAGCCGGTTCACGATGGGGGGAACGACGAGGCTCGGGAGATAGTGCGCCATGGCCCCGCCGAGAAGGAGCGCCACCCGCTCCCACCAGTCCATGTACTGGGGCACGCCGTACCGCTCGAGAAGATGGGCGAGCTGGTCGGCGATGCGCTCGGCGCGGCGGCTCCGGAAGGCCTGATCGGCCAGCGCGATGGTGAGCTCCTTGCCGTGCGGATCGGACATCATGCGGGCGAGCTTGCGGGACTGGGCGCGCTCCTCCGGAGTTTGCTGCGCGCGCGCCTCACGCAGGAGCGCTTCGGCCAGCTCGACGGCGCGATGGGCGAGGCGCTCTCCGATCGCGATGTCGTCCGTCGCGCGCATGCCCGTCTCCTCAGTGCTCAATGTGACATGGGCCATCGGGGGGAGCGGCGGTTCGCTCCACCCGATTTCACTCAGTGAGTGTCGAACAGTTCCTGGTACTCGCGGATCTTCTTCTGCGCCGCCTCGCCCTCGCCCGGCGTCGGCCGGTCCGGATCGGTCGCCGCCGGCACGCTCCCGACCTTCATCAGGCACGCCATGAGGAGCAGCCGTGCCTTCGTCGCCGTCAGGTTCCGTCCGCCGATGAACGGGGCATTCGGCGGGGCATTCGGCGGCGGTACGAACCCCCCGGCGTTGCCACGGCCCACGAGCACCACCGGCATGCCGCAGAAGGCGGCGCGCCGCATGACGCGCGTGCGGGCGGCCGAGGTCAGGCGACCGTAGGGCGACAGGCCTTCCACCACGAACCCGGCCAGGGGATGCGCGGCGAGGTTACGCTCGATCTGCGCGAGCAGGTCGACCTCGCGTGAGACGTCGTCGTCGTCGTAGTCGTCCGCCGTGTAGTTGCCGTCTTTCACGATCGTGACCTTGGGGATCGCCGGCTCGAGCACGTCGCCGCGCCCATCCTTGATGGGCACGCGCATCTCGCCGCTCTTGAGGTGACCCACGACCTCGG
>WNFD01010782.1_pt1 | contig 27359 bp, 24 predicted proteins | sample 5400491 | NCBI WGS metagenome assembly WNFD01 (sample SAMN13153343, study PRJNA577476) | soil metagenome | isolation source: 120 cm saprolite under Douglas fir tree site 2 hole 2 replicate 2 | place: USA:California | collected 2015-04-18
TTGCAGGCGGTACTGATTCGTCTGAACCGCTCCTTTCAGAACTTCTTTCGTCGAGTCAAGAAAAACGAGACACCCGGGTTCCCGAGATTCAAAGGGCGCGACCGTTTCAACAGTCTGGTATTCACGCCCACAGCATTCCAGGTGCAAGGCCACCATGTGGCTATCTCCAAGGTTGGCAACATCAAGATTCAAGCGCCAACGTAGGTGAGGTAATGCCATGCGTAGCTTGAGAAGCCCATCCCTTCAGGGAGGGAGTATGTCACTGATATGATTCTTTGGAGACACGTCTTGCACTCTGATCGTGGAGCAGCTCGCTGGCGATCCATGTTCGATGGAGCGGCAAGGTTCTTTCACGGAGCCTTTCTCCGCCCGGCTCGCAGGCCACGTCGCCGCTTTTCCGGGCAGACGAATTGAGTCCAACGTTGGAAATCAACAACGCCTAAATTCGCAATGGAAACTGAACGCCGCCATCAACCCAGAAAGCAGCCGGAGAAACTCACCTACGTCCATTTTGAACCGGAGAACGGAGGTATCGTTTTGAACGCCTCGGAGGGCGGTATCTCCTTTTTCGCCATCGCTCCCCTCCATCAGACGGGCACAATCCGTTTCGCTATCTTGCCGGGCACCCAGGAACGGATCATGGCCGACGGCCAAGTCGTCTGGACGGATGAATTGAAAAAGGTTGGTGGCTTGAGCTTTGCGGAACTTGCCCCCGATGTTCGCGAACGGGTCCGCTGCTGGTTGAGTCAGCGAGCCGCGCCTCCAAACCCTCAAGCAAACACAGGACCTTTGAATCCTGATGAATTAACCAGAATGCACAGACAGGAACAGCAGGCGAGAGACGAGATGGGTCTCCTTACTTCTTTCGCACACAACATTCCGCCGCCTGACTCAAAGATCCCCGCCGCCCGGGCTTTCAGCGTCTACGCTTTCCCAACGACTTTGTTCCCGCCGGAATCGGCTACATGCCATCGGCGAATGCATCAATCTCGGCCGCAATACATGCGTGGCGCCGCCACGGGAATTCTCATTTCTATCTTCGCTTTGATGATCTTCGTGTTTCTCCAGAATTTTCGCCCCGGAATCGGCGGCTCGCTGATTCGGCTCGGAAAGAAACTAGTGCAGGTAAATCAGCCGCTGCCTCCATCGCCGGACGCGGCGCCCGCGCTGCCCGCAAGCCCGGTTCAGGACGACCGCTCTGTCGCCAGCGCGTCGAATACGGAGATATCTTCTAGTGAAGCTTTGGAAAACCCTGCCCCGCCCTCCACGGTCGAGCCTCTGCCGGAAAATTCTCCGCCGGCAAAGGCTCATGCCGACGAACGGCCGAACCCTCCGCCACCCCTGCGCCACGCTATCGGTGCGAGAAACCGCGCCACAACATTGCAGCACCTCTGGAAAGCGGTAGGGGAGGGCAACACGACGGCGGAAATTGCACTCGCTCAGCTTTACCTGACAGGAAACGGCGTGCCCAAAAGCTGCGAACAAGCCCGCGTCCTGCTTTCTGCGGCCTCGAAAAAAGGAAATGCCGAGGCCACGCGGCAATATCGCAGGCTGCTCAGTACAGCTTGTAATTAGCGGGCCCAAGTGAGTATCGGACTGACTGGTCGGGCAGGTCTGTTGAGAGGAAGAAGATTCGGCAAACTCACAAACGACATCGGGATGGCCAAAGAATACTTCGCCCTCCATCTTCACGGAACAATCTTCCGCAGCACGACAAAACCCGCATATCCACGCGCGAGTGGCCTCAGCGATATGATGAAGACCAAATAACGGGAAACGCACTCCTTCAGGGTTGCACCAGGCCTCGACGGACCGCGTAGCGTACTAGACTTGCCGTTTCATGGATATCCAGTTTCCGCATGAGTCTTGATCGATGTGATTCCGCCGTTTTCACGCTGATGTCCAGCAGAGAAGCCACGTCCTTCGTCGACTTCCCCTCCGCAATCAGTTGCAGCACTTGGCGTTCGCGAGCAGTGAGCGGATCCGCGGGCCTCTCCGATTTCGTTCGGTACGCCTCGATCACAGTCCGGGAGACACCTGGGCTCAGATAGAACATCCCTCGTGAAACTTGCTGAATGGCGTGTACTAGATCGCTGGCCACCTGGCTTTTCAGCACATACCCTTTTACCCCAGCCTCCAGGGCCTCAAGGATGTACTGATCTTCTTCATGCTGCGTGAGCAGAATCACCTTCGTTTTCGGACAGGCACGGCCGAGTTCCCGCGCTGCATCTATCCCGTTTAGCATCGGCATACTGATATCCATGATGGCGATGTCTGGATGAAGTGATACTGCCTGGGTCACCGCTTCCTGTCCATCAGCAGCTTCCGCAACGACTTTAACTTCTTCTCGCTCGAGCAATGACTTTAAGCCCTGGCGTACCAGGACATGATCATCAGCGAGCGCGACGCGAATTGGCATATGCATCCTCCAATGGAAGTCGAATCAAGAGTTCAGTTCCTTGCCCGCGGCGCGATTCAATGCGCACCGTTCCACCGATTGCACTCAAGCGTTCCTGCATGCCGATCAGGCCTAATCCCTTCCGGCAGCCCGCGGCTTGAAGAGCGCGGACGTCAAAACCCGCTCCGTCGTCCCGGATCGAGCAACACAACACGAACTCGTCTCGCCACGCGCGCACCCAGATATTGCCTGCCTTTGCATGCTTAACGGCGTTGGTCAGGGCTTCCTGGACGACGCGGTAGAGGGCGATCTCGGTGGTGCTGGGGAGCCGCCCGGCAAACGCCACCTTGATGTGGATAGGCAGATTGGCACGCTTTGAAACTCCTTCGGCCAGGAAGCGGATCGCCGGAATCCATCCAAGATCGTCCAAAACCGTTGGCCGAAGTTCATGGGAATACCGTCGCAACTGTTTTTCAACCTGGTTGAGCAATTCTTCAACCCGCCCCATCTGCTCTTTGTGACGATCCGGCAACTCCCGTGCGACGTCTGCGAGCGCGAGATGCACGGCCACCAAAAGCTGCCCGGCCTCGTCGTGCACGGCATACGCGATCCGCTTGATCTCTTCCTCCAGCGTTTCATTGAGATGCCGCAGCGCCGCGATCGCATCTTGCACTCCGCGGTGCGCCATTTCGTAAGGGGAGAGCATCTCTGCCAGGAAATCTCCAGCCCGCCTTCAGCAATTCCTGATGCCGCGCCGCTCCTTGTGCCTCGGCAAGCATCCCGTGGATCGCCTGATGATGCATGAATGCGATTTCCATGAAACTCTTTTTCTCGGTGATAGCGCGACGCCCCAGCTCGTAGGCCCGGCCCAGCGCGGCCTCGCCGCCGCTCCGGGCATATTCACCAAACGCCGAGCGATATTCTTCTTCAAAATTCGCCGGCGTCTTGCTCCTCCGTTTCGTTGCCGTCTTCATGCTTGAATCCCGGTTAGCCTCACCACCAAAACGAGCGCGTCATCATTTCCCCGGCAGTGACGTTCTAGCATCCGGTCCGCCGCTCTTTGCGGGGATTCCAGCGAGGAAAGACCTTCGGCAAAGTCACCACGAATCCCATCCGTAACAAATACCAGCGTATCCCCTTTCGCTACCGGAAGCACCGCGGCCTGCAGCGCGGGCAACTGCGAGCCGACCACACCGCCACGCAGCAGTAGCAGCTCCTGGACGCTTCCCTTCTGCGCTCCAGCGCGCATCAACGCTCCTTGCACGTTGCCAACGCCCGCCCAGGTCATCATGCCATGCTCCTGATCAATGGAAGCAAGGCTCAGCACCACGCCGCGCGTCGAGCGGAGCCCCTCGTGGCAGCGCTGGAGCAGTGAAATGACCGGTTCGTCCGCTTCCGCTTTGAGAATGGAAACCGCCGCCTTTGCCGCGTTGGCAGCTTCTCCTCCGTGTCCTATTCCGTCAATCGCCGCGATCAGAATTCCACTGTGGTTACAGCAAACCAGATGCTGGTCGCCCGATTCACCCTGACCCGGGAGAACAAACTTCGCCACTCCATACTCCACCAGCGGTGCCTTTATTGTTTCCACTTCTTCACCGTCACGATCGTCCCCTGGCCTGGTTCGGAGGTAATTTCAAATTCGTCCATCAGGCGGCGCACTCCCGGCAGCCCCAGTCCAAGGCTTCCCGATGTCGAGAACCCGTCTCGCATTGCTTGACGAATGTCCCGGATTCCCGGGCCGCTATCGGAAGCGATGATCAAGATGCCTTGGCGACTCGACCCATGGACCATTTTCAGGCTGATTTCGCCTTTGCGCGCGTAGGACACAATGTTGCGCGCCAGTTCGGAAATGGCCGTGGCGATCAGCGTGGCGTCTCCGGTGGAAAAACCTAGTTCGGTCGCGAGAGCGCGGCCCCTCTGACGGGCTGTCACGATATCTTGGTCCGAGTTGATGGCCACCCGGATTTCTCCAGCCCTCACTGTGTCTCTCTCTCAGTCGGTGTTCTTGAATTTTTGAGTCAAGTACGCCAGACCTTCCTCCAGGTCCAGTGCCGTCGCAACGTCTTCCAGGGTCAGCCCCAGCTGAACCATGGCAAAGGCTACTTCCGGCTGTATCCCCACAATCACCGTTTCCGCGCCCCGCAGCCGAATCATGTGTGCGATCTCCCGCAGCGTCCGCGAGGCGAACGAGTCCATCACGTCCATCGCCGTCACGTCCACGATCACGCCACGCGAGCGTAGCTTTACCACCTGTTGCACCAGACCTCGCCGCAAGTGTTCCAGGTCCGCGTCCGAGAGCGCCGCCTGAAAGGTGGCAATCAGGACCTCTCCCTGTTTCAGAATGGGGACTTCCACGTAGCCCTTCTTCCCTAAGGTTTAGCGGGTTTCCGCCACTGTCACCACTTTGTATCCCAGCAGTCTTTCCGCCTGCTCGATACCGCCTTGCAGGTCGCCCACCGTGTTCATCTTGCCCAGGTCCACGCCGATGGTCACCAGGGTCTGCGCAATCTCCGGCGAAAGGCCCGTGACAATGACCGTCGCGCCGAGCAGCCGCGAAGCTTCCACCGTCTGCACCAAGTGGTTCGCTACCGTCACGTCCATGGCCGCCACACCGGTGATATCGATCACCACGACTTTTGCGCGATTCGTGCGGATGCCACGCAGGAGTTGTTCCGTCAACTGCCGGGCGCGTTGTGGATCGATCACGCCGATAATCGGCAGAATCAGCAATCGTTCGCGAACCTGCAGCACCGGCGTGGAGAGTTCGCGGATCGCTTCCTGTTGCTGGCGGATGACGCGTTCGCGCTCCTGCACGAATCCTACTGCCACGGTGTTCGCGATGCGGTTCGCGGCAGGCTCGTACGCATCCAGGATGCGATTCAATTTCTTGAAATCCGTCTGGTACTTTGCGAAGAGGGACCGCGCCAGGACGTCGCGCAGCAGCAGAACGATTCCCACCACTTCGTGGGTTTCGACGCCTCGCGGAATGATGCGTTCAGACAGGTTGCGCGCGTAAGCTTGCAGTGCTTCGAAGGCTTCCGTCTCCAAAGCCTCCACGTAGCTGTCGTACACCGAAGTTGCTTCCGCGAAGATCTCTTCCTTGGTCATCGCCGTCAGCAGGCGCGTCTCCGAGATGCGCACCACCCATTCTTCGCGCAACTGCGTTCGGTTTTGCCGAAGGTGCGCCACGAGTTCGCGAAGAAGCTCTGACGGCGCTTCACTCCGCACTATTTCCACCCCTGGACCGCCCCGTGAACCCCTGCAACTGCCCTCAGGTAAATACCTGAGTTGCAACCCATGTTTCAGTGAGAATAACAGGCCTTTTGCTCACTGGCGGCAAAACCCAGCAGAAACATGCAAGACCACGGCAATAGAAATACTTAGCGCCACGGAGAGCTAACCGTATAGTCTGTAAGGGTTTATCTCTTGAGGAAGGAATTCCTCATTTCAAGCCTCTGGGACTCCTCCGCACCGATTCACCGCTGAAGCACGCAACAGTTTTAGTCCAGAGAACGAGGCCTCGCGCATCGGGGCTCGCATCCGGTTATCACCTGCGCCGATCACCCATTGTGCCGCCAATGCTTCGTTTCATCTGGCACATTTCAGTGGCCACGAGTAGCATTTTGCACATGCTCAGACTACTCTATGCCATGCTCAGTTTCTTCGCGGCAGCGTACTCTGCCGATCTGCCCACCAGGAAATTTGTGAACCTGGCGGCAATCAAAACGATGGTCGCGGCCGCTGAAGCGGAAGCTAAAAAGCTGAATGTTGAAGTGACTATCTGCATCGTCGACGAAAGCGGCAATCTGCTTTTTCTGCAGAAAGCGGATGCCGCCCCGCTCAACACCATCGAATTCGCCCAAAAGAAAGCGCGCCACGCTGCGCTCTACAAGAGTCCTTCGAAAGACGGCGCCGAGGCATTGAAAAAGGGCCACCTCGATGTCCTCGCTTTTCCGGACTTTTTCCCCAACCAGGGCGGACTGCCCATCCAGGTGGACGGCCAGACCATCGGTGGTATTGCCGCCAGTGGCGCCAAATCTGAGATTGACGAAGCCGTCGCACAAGCAGCGCTCGACGCTCTCTTCAAGAAGTAATCAAGACCAACTTTCATCCAGCGGGCGAGTGAAATGCTTCGCGGCAATGCACAGGAGCGTCACCGGCGCATGGGAAGGTGTTGCGTTTCTCGGGCTCGAAATAGAGCTTGCCCCCGGGGTACCGCGATGGACTGGGGACCGCTGGTGCCTTTCGGCTGACTCGCCGCGCTAGGTTAAGCGCTTTACAAACTCTCGCCTAAAACGTACAGTGGCGCGGCCTTCCTGCCGGGCAGGCATATCACAACAGTTCTATCGGAGAGTAGACTGCCGTGGTCAACAGTCTGAAACAAAGGTCGCTGCCCTTGGTAGCTCTGCTTTCCGCGTTGCTGACCACGGCCGGGACAGCTGCTGCTCAATCGAGCTACGACCTGCGCTCCCCTGACAACAGGATCGAAATCAGAATCCGCTCCGCCCAACACCTCCGCTACGACGTGCTCTTGAAAGGCCGCACTTTGCTGCAGGATTGCACTCTGTCTCTCGACATCGACCACAAGTCTCTGGGCGTAGACCCGAAAGTTCTCGCCGCAAAAAAACTCACTTACGACCAGACCGTTGAGCCTCCGGTGCGTCAGAAGTTTGCCCGAATTCGCGAAAACTACAATGAATTGCGCCTCGAAATGGAAGGCGGGTACGCCGTTGTCTTTCGCGCATACAACGAAGGCGCCGCCTACCGATTCGAAACGTCGCTTCCTCAGCAGCAGGTGAAAGTCTTCAGCGAAGAAGTTAAGTTCAATTTCTCCGGAGATTCCATCGTCTATTATCCGCAGGAAGACAGCATGTTCTCCCACAACGAGCGAAAGTATCTTCCGCAACATTTGCGCGAAATCGATCCGGCGTTCATCGCCACCATGCCTGCCGTTGCGGATGCCGGAGAAGGCGCAAGACTCGCGATCGCCGAATCGGATGTGGAAGATTATCCGGGAATGTGGCTGCGCGGCACCGGAGGCTTCGGACTTGCCGGTACGTTCCCTCCTTACCCGCTAAAAGAAAAATTGCAGAAGGACCGCGATTTTAGAGTCGTTGAGGCAGCCGAGTACATCGCAGTTACTTCCGGCACGCGCACTTATCCCTGGCGGCTGGTGGGGATCGTTGAGAAGGACGGAGACCTGCTGACAAACCAGCTTGTGTGGTTGTTGGCGAAGCCGTCGCAACTGCAAGACACCTCGTGGATCAAGCCGGGCAAAGTCGCGTGGGACTGGTGGAACTACAACAATATTTACGATGTCGATTTCAAGGCGGGAATCAACACACAGACCTATAAGTATTACATCGACTTTGCCGTGAAATATGGCCTCCAGTACATCATTTTGGACGAGGGCTGGTACAAACTTGGAAACGTTCTGGAAATCGTTCCCGAAATCAATATGCAGGATCTGACTGCGTACGCCAAAGAAAAAAACGTGGGAATCATTCTTTGGGTGGTCTGGAAGTCGCTCGACGATCAGCTGATCCCCGCTCTCGATCAATATGCGAAGTGGGGCATCAAGGGAATCAAAGTCGACTTCATGCAACGCGACGATCAGCTGCTCATCAACTTCTATTATAAAGTTTGCCGCGAAACCGCCAAGCGTAAAATGCTCGTCGATTTTCACGGCGGGCAGAAACAAATCACCATGACCCGCACGTGGCCCAACATGATCAGTGGAGAAGGAGTTCGCGGGATGGAGTGGAGCAAATGGAGCGCCGACTCTGAACCAAAACACAACGTCACACTTCCTTTTACAAGAATGTTCCTCGGCCCCATGGATTACACGCCTGGAGCAATGCGCAACGCCACCAAAACCACCTTTGCACCAATCCATCAGCAGCCGATGGCACTGGGCACGCGTTGCCATCAGCTCGCTATGTACGTGGTATTCGAAAGCCCACTGCAGATGCTCTCCGACAGCCCGTCGAATTACTTGCGCGAACCAGAGGTGATGGAGTTTCTTGCTCCAGTTCCATCCGTTTGGGATGACACTAAAGTCCTTGATGGCCGCATCGCTGAATACGTTTTGGTGGCAAGAAGAAACGGCAACGACTGGTATGTGGGCGCGATGACGGATTGGACGGCGCGCGAACTCGAACTGGATTTCTCCTTCCTGCCCGAAGGCAATTTTTCGATGGAAGCTTATCAGGACGGAGTAAACGCCGACCGCATGGCCAGTGATTATAAGAAAGTGAAAATGCAGGTCAACAAATCCACGAAACTGAAAATTAAATTGGCGCCCGGCGGCGGCTGGGCGGGACGCATCCATCCGTAACAAATCCCTGTTAAGCGCCAAGACGCGGAGCAAACACAGGAAGCCGCGCTCAGTACAGCCGCCAGAATGGCTCTCCTGCAAGAAGAGTGCTTCCTACTCGAATTGCTTTCTGAACTGCGCGAATTCTTGTCTCAGGTCCGCAATCTCCTTTTGAAAGTGGGCTGCGTCGTTGTGAAGTGCGGCGACTTCCTTCTCCAGGTGAGCAATCCGTTCTCCTTCGGCGGACCGAGGAGGGAGTTGCGGCTCCGCTACTGACTTGGCATCCCACTCCTCCACGTCGCCGGACAAAAGATGTACGTAGCGGGCCTCCTTGGTCCCGGGCTGCCGCGGAAGAACCTTGACGAGCGGGGGCTCGCGCCTCATCAGGTGCTGTAGGCTGGATTGCACGGCGCCCAGGTCGTCGAAAGGATGCATGCGCTCGGCGCGGGTGCGAAGTTCGCCGGGCGTCTGCGGACCGCGCAGCAACAAGACGCAGAGGATGGCGACTTCGTGACGATAGAAGTTGAAGGCTTCCTGGAGGCGGTGCTCATACTTGGTGACGCGGCTGTCCGCAGCGCTGACGTAGCGGACAAGGGATTGTCCATCCAGAGAATGCAAGGCCTGGCGCACGCCAGCTTCGTCTAGGTTCATGACGGGATCGCGATTCGATTTCTGGTTGCAGGCGTTGACGAGGGCGTTCAACGAAAGCGGATAGTATTCAGGAGTGGTGATTTCTTTTTCGATGAGGGAACCCAGAACTCGGCATTCGACTTCGTTCAGGAGGATGTTCACAGGGTGGAATGATACAACGTTTGAGGACTGGTGACTGGAAGAGGCAGCGAGGCAAGGAAGTAAGGAGGTAATGAGACAAGGAATGAGGATAGCGCCGGGCGGCCGCTATCGAGAAATGCGATAAGCGAGGGTACCGTAAGTTGGAGTTTCGGCTTAGGAAATAGCATTGTGACCCTACCCACACCCCGTTTTTTTTGTAAGCGCGTGCAATCGTTTGAAAATAAAGGAGTTGAGTTTTTAGTGAGTGCAAAAAAACGCAAAAGGGTCCGCAAGAATATGAAAAAAAGGGAGATAGGAGATTGGATATAGGGACGAAGGGATCGCGGTCGTATGAGGGAGAACAAGCAGGGAGCACACCCGCCCCATGAAAATGGATCGTATTCAAAACAAAGGGGTTGCGGGAAAAGCAATTTGTAAGTGCCTGAATAGAAACGGGATGGACGACGGGAGATTTTGTTACCTGTGAAGAAGCGAAGAGGCGGGAACCTGGGGCGGAATGATCGGGCTGGCGCCTAACAATCGCAAGGATTGTTAGCATAAAAGTACCGTATTTGTCAAGATAAAATTGAAGGTTACTTGTAAGCGGTTTGGATGCTGCGCGGTAGAGGGGTGTGGCACCGGGAAATGCCCAAGGGTGCAGTATTTCTGGCGCAAGGGCTGATACCCGGTCGGGGCAAAGCAGTGGACGTTGATTGTGTCGATTGCCACTGAGGAGGTTGAACCATGGCGATGAAGAATCCACCGCACCCCGGCGGACTTGTGCTGCGGCAGTGCATCGAGCCTCTGGGTCTAACCATCGCGGGCGCTGCCGCAGCGCTGGGGGTCACGCGCACCAAGCTGTCGGAGCTGGTGAACGAGAAGCGCGGGATTTCTCCTGAAAATGGCTTGTCCAAGGCGTTCGGAGGCAGCGCCGAAAGCTGGCTTACACAGCAAGCGCTTATGATCTTGCGCGGGTCCGCGCCGACCGCATCAAGCTCTGGCGGCTGGCACTGGTTTAGCCAGTTTCAAGGCTGTTCATTTGCGGAAGGATCGTTCCCAAGCGCTGTTCAACGATCGTATAAAGTCAAAAGGAAGTCACTCTGGCTGGGGCATGAGAACCTGGGGTAGACTGTGGTCGTAAAGATTCATCTGCGACCTGAGCTGGAACAAATGATCAAGCGGGGCGTTCAGCGCGGGCCCTACCAAACCGTGGATGAGTTTGTGGGGTGCGCCATTTCCCTGCTTCACGAGCAAGAAGCCTGTCTGGCCGAGCATAGCACGGAGACCCGGTTAAAAATCGAGCGCGGCTACGCAGCCGCGCAACGCAGAGAATTGATCGATTCCGACCAGGTTCGCTCCAGGCTGGATGAAAGGAAACGTGCTTGGCTGGCAGAAAAGCGCCAAGCAAGAGCAGTTATCAATGTTAATTTCAGATGGAACCCGTCACCTCAAGTTTGTTGTACTGCTCCTTGCCTTGAGTTTAACCGGTTGCAGGCAAGAGGAAGCCAAGACCGCTTCCGCCGGAGCCTTTGACGATATTTCAATTAGCGTTGAGAGGCTATCAGACATTCACGCGGCTACGCACATCTGTGAATTAGTAGCGGCGATAAGCTTGAAGAGTCCCGGCAGGTCTGAAGAGTGTGCTAGCAGGCCCGCAGCGATGGCCGAAGAGTTGGAGAACGAATTTCTGAATGCTTTCCAGAAAAACCCGGCTTGCAAAGGGATCACGCTACTTGTTGGAACTGACGACCCCGCAAGGCTTGCAACGCCTGCGGAACAGCAAAGATTGGCGCATGCAAAGTATCGCCTCTATTTCCATCTCACGGTTACGAAAGAAGGAGACGTGAACTGGGACAATTCGAACTGGCAACTAGAGCGTATCCTTGGCGACAACAAGCCAGTACACGGATCGATGAGGAACCTGGAAAAAGAAACGACCGCCTTCTGCGCCGTTGTTCGGGGTGAGGGTGGTTCCGTCCGTTAGCTATACTCGCCGGCGCATTCGTGAGGATTTCATCGTAGATGCGGAGTGGAGTTGAGGGAGCGATGAGAACAATCAAAGGACCAGGGATATTTCTGGCGCAGTTTGCCGGCGATGCGGCGCCGTTCAACAGTTTGAAGAGCATCGCATCGTGGGCCGCGGGGCTCGGCTATAAAGGGGTGCAAATCCCGTGCTGGGATGGACGGCTGTTTGATTTGCAGCGAGGGGCAGAGAGCAAGACCTACTGCGACGAGATCCGCGGCACGCTGGCGGGCCACGGCCTTGCCGTCACTGAACTCTCGACCCATCTTCAAGGCCAGTTGGTGGCCGTGCATCCCGCGTATGACGTGGCGTTCGATGGGTTCGCGCCGGAAAAGCTGAGGGGCAATCCACGCGCGAGGCAAGCCTGGGCGGTTGAACAATTATTGCTAGCGGCGCGCGTTTGAAGAGCTGGCGGCGCGTTGGCGTCCCATCCTGGATGCATTTGAAAAAGCAGGAGTGGATCTATGCTACGAAATCCATCCCGGCGAAGATTTGCACGATGGCATCACTTTCGAAATGTTTTTGGAGCGCTGCGGCAATCATCCGCGGTGCAACATGCTTTTTGACCCGAGTCATTTCGTGCTGCAGCAGCTTGATTATCTGGAGTTCATCGATCTGTATCAAAGCCGGATTAAAATGTTTCACGTGAAGGATGCGGAGTTTCGTCCGACAGGCCGGCAGGGCGTTTACGGTGGCTATCAGGCTTGGGTAAATCGAGCCGGAAGGTTTCGTTCGCCGGGTGATGGGCAAGTTGATTTCAGCGCCATATTTTCCAAGCTGACGCAGTATGATTTTCCCGGGTGGGCGGTGCTGGAATGGGAATGTTGCATCAAGAGCGGCGAGCAGGGGGCGGCGGAAGGTGCGCCGTTTATTCAGCGGCATATCATTCAGGCTGCGGGCAGCACTTTTGATGACTTCGCAAGTTCAGGTGCGGATCAACGGGCGAATCGGCGGATGTTAGGACTAGAGTAGCGTCCAGAAAATAACCTTGGATAGTCTGAGAGCTCTTTAGGCGAGCAGAAGAATACTTAACACAGAGTTCGCAGAGAGAGCGCCCCGGCCGGGTGGGGGCAGGCGCCGGACACAGAGCGGAAAGCGACGGCGCGTACTTTTTCGAAGTATTTATGGGACGCGACACTAGCTTGAAATGGGACGAGGATCATGACAGCAAATCCAAAAGGCACTGATGCAATAAACCGGCGTCTCCGGCTAGGTATGGTCGGCGGCGGACCGGGCGCTTTCATTGGAGCGGTTCACCGCATTGCGGCGCGGCTCGACGATCGTTTTGAGCTGGTTGCCGCGGCTTTGTCGTCGAATCCCGAGCGAAGCCGCGCCGGGGCTCTTGAACTGCATATCGCGCCGGAACGTGCTTACGGAAGTTTCGCGGAGATGGCCGCGGCGGAGGCGAAGAGGCCGGACCGGATTGACGCCGTCTCGATTGTCACGCCCAATCATCTTCATTTCGAGCCAGCGAAAGCGTTCTTGGAGGTCGGCATTCACGTTATTTGCGACAAGCCGCTGACCACAACGGTGGAAGATGCGCTGGCGCTGGCGCAGATCGTGCGGCGCAGCGGGCTGATTTTCGGCTTGACGCATAATTACACGGGTTATCCCCTGGTGCGGCAGGCTCGAGAGATGATTGAGGCGGGGGAACTTGGGCGAATTCGCGTCGTGCAGGTGGAGTACGCGCAGGACTGGCTGACCACGGCGGTCGAGAGGACTGGGCAGAAACAAGCCGTTTGGCGCACTGATCCAGCGCAGAGCGGACCCGCGGGTTCCCTTGGGGATATTGGAACGCACGCGTACAACATCGCGTGTTTTGTGACGGGACTGCGTTGCGATCAGGTGGCGGCCGACGTTTCCATTTTCGTGCCGGGGCGGCGGCTCGACGACAACGTGCAAGTGCTCTTGCGATTTGAGGGCGGCGCGCGAGGAATGTTGTGGGCGAGCCAGGTGGCTCCCGGAAACGAGAACAACCTGCGCTTGCGGATTTATGGGGAGAAGGCGGGAATCGAGTGGGGGCAGGAAAATCCGAACTATCTGCGGTTTACTCCGTATGGGAAGTCACCGGTAACGATCAGCCGGGCCGGGGCTGGGGCAACGCCTTCGGTGAAGCAGGCAAGCCGCATCCCGTCCGGGCATCCCGAGGGATATCTGGAGGCGTTCGCACAACTTTATGCGGACTTGGCCGAGCAGATCGCTGCACGGAACGCCCGGCGCGCTCCGATGCCCGCATCTCTGCTGGTGCCGAAAGTGGAGGACGGCGTAGAAGGAGTTCGTTTCATCTCGGGAGTCCTGGAATCTTCTCGCCAAAACTCGGCCTGGGTGAAGATACCGCCGTCCGAGCTGGGAGAGAAAACCAGGCCGGCCTGAAGTTCGGCCCTACTCAATCGATGAGAGGGAGTGCGCCGCGCTTGTTCGAAGGTGGGACGTGGAATCCCATTTCCGATCGATTTGTGGAGATTTCGACAAGAGAATGCCCGCTAAACCATTGAAGCAAAATATACTTAGCGAGGGGAACCTGGGGCCGGAGAGTTGCGTTCTAGAAGGTGACAATATTATGGATATCCAACGACCATCAAACGCTCGCGCCAAGAAGATCAGAAGGATCGTTTACGGCACCGTCGCGCTCCTCCTCGTGGGAGGGGTAACCTATGGACTCTCCAAGCTTCGGCCGGCCGCACCAAGTGTGGACCGGGCCACGATTTGGCCGGACGAAGTGAAACGCGGGCCAATGTTGGTGGAAAGGCGTGGCTTGGGAACGCTGGTGCCCGAAGACATCCGGTGGATCGCTGCACAGACGGACTCGCGAATAGACCGGTGGGTGCTGCGCCCTGGGGCCATCGTCAAGCCAGATTCCATCATTATGGAACTGAGTGACCCAACGTTGCAGCGAGAGGCGCTTGACGCGGAATTCCAGCTCAAAGGGGCGGAAGCGGACTACGCAAACCTTAAGGTGCAAGTTGACAGCGATCTGATGAACCAAAAGGCAAACGAAGCCGCCGTGCGCAGTGATTTCGAGCAGGCCCACCTGCAACATGTCGTAGACGAAAAGCTATTCAAAGAGGGCATCGGGTCTGACCATATCAGGAATCTCTCCAGAGTGAGGGAAGAACAACTGGAGATTCGCGTGAAGTTGGAGGGTGAACGGACGAAAATCTCCGCGGATTCGGCGAAAGCGCGGCTGGCCGCGCAGCAGGCGAAAATCGATGAACAAAAAGCTCTCTATCAACTGAAAAAGAGCCAAGTGGAAGCGCTGCATGTTCGCGCGGGCATCAACGGCGTATTGCAACTGGTGCCAGTGGAAGTCGGCCAGCACGTGACGCCCGGCACAAACCTGGCACGGGTGGCTGATCCGAAGAAACTCAAAGCAGAAATCAAGATTGCGGAGACGCAAGCGAAAGATGTGATCATTGGGCAAAAAGCGACGATTGACACGCGGAATGGCGTAGTGAACGGGCATGTTTCACGGATCGATCCGTCCGTCGTGAACGGCACCGTGACCGTGGACGTGACCATCACGGATCCCCTGCCGAACGGTGCGAGGCCGGATTTGAGCGTGGATGGAACTGTGGAGATCTCGAACATAAAGGACGTGCTCTACGTGGGACGCCCAGTGCACGGGCAGGAGAACAGTACTATCGGAATTTTTAAGATCATTGATGACGGATCGGAGGCGGTGCGCGTCAATGTTAAGTTGGGGCGAAGCTCGGTGAACACAGTCGAGATCCTGGATGGATTGAAGGTCGGGGACAAGGTGATCCTCTCCGACATGTCCGCCTGGGACAACTTCGACCGGATCCGCCTGAAGTAACGGTGTGTCGCCTTTCGAGGCCAATTCGGAATTAAGGATTCCCGATTTCCGCGCCCGGTAAGAAATCGCGACGGGCGCCCGCGGAGGATTGAAGATGCACATGCTCTTCGAGGACGTGCGGTACGGCCTGCGAATGCTCGCGAAAAATCCTGGTTTTAGCTTCATTGCCATTGTGACGCTCGCGCTGGGCATCGGGGCAAACACGGCGATCTTCTCCCTGCTCAATCAAGTGCTGTTGCGGCGGCTGCCGGTGCGGAATCCGGGCGAGTTGGTGGTGCTGAAGTCACCCGGACCGAAACGTGGACATGTCTGGAGCGATGGCGACGATGCGGAGGTTTTTTCCTACCCGCTGTACAAGGGGCTAGCAAAAAACACGGCTGTTTTTGACGGCGTGATGGCGCGCTATCAATTTTCCGCCGCCATTGCGAGCCACGGACAGACCGACCGTGGCTCCGGCGAACTGGTGACCGGGAATTATTTCGAGGTGCTGGGCGTGCGGCCGGCCCTCGGCCGAGTGCTGTCGGCTGCCGATGACGATGTCCAAGGCGCCCATCCCGTCCTGGTCCTAAGCCATGGCTATTGGACGCAGCATTTCGGCGGGGATGACGGAGTGCTGAATCAGACGATTCTGGTGAACAACACGGAAATGACCATCGTCGGCGTTGCGCAAACAGGATTCAGCGGCGTCCAGGTGGGACAGACGCCGGACATTTTTGTGCCCATGACCATGAAGGGGCAGATGACGCCCATCCGCAATGGGTTGGACGACTGGAATGATTCGTTTTTGGCAGTGTTGGCGCGGCGGAAGCCGGGCGTTTCCATGGAGCAGGCCCAGGCAGGGATTAACGTGGATTACCCAGGGCTGCTTGAGCAGCAAGCTGCCACTCTAAAGCTGCGCGCAGACGGAAAAGACATGAAGGAGTTTCTAAGCAAGAAGATACTGCTGTCTCCCGGAGCGCAGGGGAGGACGACGGTTCAGAGGGATTCGGGGCCGGCGCTGATGGCGCTGTTTGCCATGGTGGCGTTGGTGCTTCTGATTTCTTGCACCAACGTGGCGAATCTGCTGCTGGCAAAGGCGGCGGCACGGCAGCGCGAGTTTGCAATCCGTTCGGCCCTGGGAGCCACGCCCGGGCGGATGATAGGACAACTGCTGGTGGAAAGCTTCCTCTGCGCAATGGGCGGAGGGGTTCTGGGACTGATTTTGGGCGTTTGGATAATGAACATTTTGACGCAAGCCGTCGTTTCTGAAGCAGGGATACAAGGGATTACGGCGCAGGTGGATGGAGGTGTACTGGGATTTGCGGCGGCAGCGACGGGGGTTTCGGCGCTGCTTTTCGGGCTGATCCCGGCGTGGCGCGCGACGCGAACCGGGGTTTCGCAAATGCTGAAGGATCAAGGATCAACGACATCCGCGGGGCCGGGTCACGTGCGATTCCGCAAGTACCTCGTTGCGGGACAAGTGGCGTTCACGCTGCTGTTGCTGACGGGCGGGGCACTGTTTTCGCGGACGCTGTGGAATCTGCGAAAGCAAAACCTGGGATTGAGCACGGAGAACTTGATCACGTTTTCGATTGCGCCGCAGCTGAGCGGCTATGACGAGGCGAGAACGGTGGCCCTCGTCGACCAGTTAAGGGAACGGCTGGGGGCGCTTCCGGGAGTGCTCGGGGTGGGAACGTCGCAGATAGCGGTACTGACCGGAACCGATATGGGCGGCAACATCACCGTGGAGGGCCGTCAAAACCTGGATACGGATGACCGGCACGTGAATTTTGACGCGGTGAGCCCGAATTATTTTTCGACCATGCGTATCCCGCGGCTTTCGGGACGCGAATTCAGCGCCGGAGACACATCCACGAGTACGAAAGTGGCGATCATCAACGAAGCCATGGTGAAAGAGTTCTTTCCGAAGAGAAATCCGGTCGGGGTGCACTTCGCGCTAGGCGGGGGAAATGACGTCAAGCCAAACATCGAGATCGTTGGTGTGGTGAGGAATGCAAAAGAGGGACACGTACGGGATGCCGAGCGGCCGTATTTTTATCAGCCGTATTCGCAATTCGGAAAGCTCTACGGCATGAGTTTCTACGCCCGCAGCCAGCAAGACCCCCTGCTGATTGCGAATGCCATGCGGGAAACGGTGCGGGGAGCAGACGCCAATCTGCCGGTGTACGACCTGAAGACGGTGCAGCGCGTGGTGGACGAAGATCTATTTGCGGAGCGGGTGATCGCGGGGCTTTCAGCGGCATTTGGCGGGTTGGCGGCGTTGCTGGCGGCGCTCGGGATTTACGGAGTGCTGGCATACCTCGTCGTGCAGCGGACGCGGGAAATTGGAATTCGCGTGGCGCTGGGGGCAGGTAGCGGACACGTGAGAGGGCTGGTGTTCAGGGAAGTTGGGTGGATGGTGCTGGCGGGGGCGTTGGTGGGATTGCCATTGGCGTACGGGCTGGCGCGGCTGAGCGAGTCTCTGTTGTACGGGGTGCACGCGGGCGACGTTCCCGTGTATGCGGCATCGCTGGGGGTCATCTGCCTGGTAGCCTTTACAGCGTGCTACATCCCATCGCGCCGAGCCACGCGGATCGATCCCATCGTGGCGCTGCGCTACGAATAGCCGCGAGCTAGATTTTGTTTTGTAAGCAGAAGCAGCGGGTGCAGGTAAATGGAGTTTCCGAGATCGAAAACGAGAAGGAGAGCAAATGACGGACGCGAACGCAACACTCATCAAGATGGAAGGCGTGAAGAAAGTGTTTTATACGGATGAGGTCGAGACGCACGCTCTGTCCGAGATCCACCTGGAGATCAAGAAGGGGCAATACATCTCGATCGCCGGGCCTTCGGGCTGCGGCAAATCGACATTGCTCTCCATTCTGGGTCTTCTCGATTCACCGACCGGCGGCGGGTATACCCTCAACGGACAGCCGGTGGCGAATCTCTCGATCGGCGAGCGCACGCGAATCCGCAACCGCGAGATTGGATTTATTTTTCAGGCGTTTAACCTGATCGGCGACCTGACGGTGTACGAAAACGTCGAACTGCCATTGACGTATCGCGGCACAAGCGCTGCGGAAAGGAAGCAAAAGGTACAGCACGCGCTGGAGCGCGTGGGAATGGCGCACCGCTTGCGTCATTACCCGTCGCAGCTTTCCGGCGGTCAACAGCAGCGTGTCGCCGTGGCCCGCGCCCTCGTCGGCGATCCGCTTATTCTAATGGCTGATGAGCCTACCGGAAACCTGGACTCCAAGAACGGCGAGGCGGTCATGGAACTCCTGCGCGACTTGCACCGCAATGGGGCGACTGTTTGCATGGTCACGCACGACCAGCGGTACGCGAATTTCGCCGAGCGCACGATTCATTTGTTCGACGGCCGCATCGTCGAGGAAACACAGGAAGCGCGCGTCGGAGCGTAACGCCGGGAGGCGCAGCATGGCAACGCTCTGGCAAGATATGCGGTACGCCTTCCGAATGCTGGCAAAGAACCCCGGGTTCACCGCCATCGCCGTTCTGACGCTTGCTGTCGGTATCGGCGCCAACACGGCAATTTTTACGGTTGTGTACGGAGTGCTACTACGCCCGTTGCCCTTCCCTGAGCCCGACCGCATCGTGCAGCTTGCCGAAACCTATCAGGCACAATCCGATGAAATGAGTGTGACAGCGAAGCAGCTGGAGCGCCTGCAGGAGTACGGCCAACTCTTCGAGCATATCGCCGGCTACACCGACGTTGGCTTCAATCTCGCTACGGGGAATGATGCTGAGCATGTCCGTGGCGTGCCTGCCTCAACCGAATATTTCCAAGTGCTTGGTGTTCATCCCACGCTCGGCCGCAACTTTCTTCCCGAGGAAGATCGAGGCGACGGGCAGCACGTGGCCATACTAAGTCATTCTCTATGGATGCGCCGCCTTGGCGGAGATTCGGGAGTGATTGGCCAGAAGGTTCTGCTCAACGGGGACGCTTACACCGTGATCGGAGTGATGCCCGCTGGCTTTGATCCGCGCGCCAATTCCGATCTGAATCCTGGTGTTCGGGCGGAGGTGTGGGTTCCGCTGGCGCTGGTGGCGAAGACGGCAGGCAACGGAGAAAACATCAGTGTGGTCGCAAGGCTAAAACCCGGCGTGACGCGCGAGCAACTCCAGTCGCAGATGGACATCGTCACACGGGATTTCCGAGTCCGATATCCGAACGTTGTGGGGCAGCAGCTCGTCATGAGTTTCAGGCGGTACCAAGCCATGATCGGCGCGGGGATGCGCCCGTTCCTGCTGGTTCTGCTAGGTGCGATCGGCTTTGTGCTGCTGATTGCATGCGCCAACGTGGCGAATTTGCTCCTCGCGCGCGGCAGCTCACGGGGGCGAGAGATTGCCGTGCGCGTCGCGATGGGAGCTTCTCGAGTTCGCCTTTTCCGCCAATTACTTACGGAAAGCATGTTGATTGCCCTGGCAGGGGGCGCACTGGGTTTGGCCGTGGCCGGCTCGGGATTGGGTTCACTCCTAGCGATGGCGCCCCGCAATTTGCCGCGCTTAAGCGATATTCACCTGGATGGCTGGGTATTCGCGTTCACGTTTTTGATTTCCATCCTGACCGGCGCGGTGTTTGGAATTGCGCCCGCGCTCCATGTAACCAAGACCAATCTCAGCGAAACGCTTAAGGAAGGAGAAGGAAGAGCCAGTGCCGGAGCTGGCCGCGCGAGGCTGCGGCAAGGATTGGTGATCGGTGAGTTTGCCCTCTCCCTCGTGTTGCTGACCGGCGCAGGTCTGATGATCGCCACCTTTGCGAAATTGATGAATACGAACCCCGGCTTTGATACCCACCACGTTCTCACAATGCAATTTTGGATGACCGGGTCGAAATACACCTCTACTCCAGAAATTATGAGATTCTACCGCGCCGTCGAGCAGCGCATCGAAACATTGCCCGGCGTGACCGCCGCGGGCGTCGTAGCGGCGGGATTGCCGCTCGAGCGCGGGGGAAACAATGGCGTGAGGATTGCCGGGCCCAAGGAATCGGAATGGATCTCCATGGATTACCGGGAAATCACACCGGGCTATTTCCAGGCCATCGGAACACCCTTGAAGCAAGGCCGCGGAGTCACGGAGTCCGATTCCGAGGGCTCCAATCCCGTTGTTATCGTCAATGAAGCGGTCGCTCGCAAATATTTTCAGGGTCAGAGCTCACTCGGAAAGTACCTCTATGTCAGCGGGGCTCTTTGCGAAGTGGTCGGCGTGGTGGCCGACGTGAAAAGTTACTTGGATCAGCCCGCCGAACCGACGACGTACATTCCTGCAGCGCAAGCTAAATTGGGAACATCCAAGCTCTTCGAGGGCTGGTTCCCGCGAAGCATCGTAGTGCGGTCGACGGGAAACGCTGGCAGCAGCGGATCCGCTCGTGCCGACTGGCGCGGTTCGGTCCATGGACCAGGTGCTCGCGCATTCTGTGGCCTTGCGAAGCTTCATGATGATGGTTTTGAGCATTTTCGGTGGCCTCGCGCTGGTGCTTGCAAGTGTGGGCATTTACGGGGTCATCTCCTTCGCAGTGTCGCGACGAACGCGGGAAATCGGAGTGCGTATGGCGCTGGGGGCGCGGCCCGCGGACGTGCTGCGGATGATTCTGACGGAAGGGTTGAAACTTATCGCAGTAGGAGTGGTGCTCGGCGTCGCAGCGGCGCTGATGTTGACGAGATTGCTCGAAGGAATGGTCTACGGAGTGAGCATGAGGGACCCACTCATATTCGTGCTAGTGAATCTGCTCATGGTGGCGGTCTCGCTGGCGGCATGCTACGTCCCCGCACGGAGGGCGACGCGGGTGGATCCGATCATCGCCTTGCGTTACGAATAGGGTCGAAGTTGTGTCACAGGAACATGCGCTAAGATAGAGACGCGATTCACCGTTCGAACCGCAAGGAGCTGACGTGGAATCTCTGATTCAATTGCGAAGTCTCGAAAAGGCAATCGAGGCTGGCCCGAACAAATTCTTTTTGCTGCGGCGGATCAATCTGGACATCCAGCCCGGAGAATTTGTGACCATCATGGGCCCTTCGGGCGCCGGGAAGTCTACGCTGCTGAGTATCATCGGCATGTTGGATGGCGCGTGGACCGGGGACTATTACTTTCTCGGCGAGCCCGTTCACAAGCTCAACATCAAGAAACGCAACGAGCTGCATAAAGCAAACATCGGCTTTGTCTTCCAGAGCTACCACTTGATCGACAATCTGACGGTATTCGAAAACTTGGAAGTGCCGCTCTCCTACAAGAACGTGCCGCACAAAGAGCGCGTCAGCCTGGTCTGCGACACGCTCGATCGTTTCCACATCGTGGGCAAGAAGGATCTTTTTCCAAACCAACTTTCCGGTGGCCAGCAGCAGCTTGTAGGGGTCGCCCGAGCCGTAATCCTCAATCCAAAACTGATTCTCGCTGACGAGCCGACAGGGAATCTGCACTCGGCGCAAGGTGATGAGATCATGCAGCTGTTCAAGAGGTTGAATGACGCGGGTACCACGATCATTCAGGTGACGCACTCCGAAAGAAATGCGTCGTATGGAAACCGGATCATCCAATTGAAGGACGGCTGGGTTGTGAGTGACAACGCAACAGCCGGCGCGCAAGTTGGCGCGGCACACCCCGCGTGAGCGGGCGCTTGCCGGCTGCAAGGCGGCGCCTCGACCGTATCTCACGGTGCCTGAAAAACGGCAGTAGGTTAAACTTCGCAAATACATCCGAATGAAGACGACTAACCCGCACCCTTACCGAGTTCTTTTGGCTGACGACCAGGCGGACATCCGCGATGCTCTGCGCTTGCTCTTAAAGCGTGAGGGCTACGAAACGCAGGGCGTCGCCTCTCCGGCCGAGGCTCTGAGCGCCATCGAATCCCGGGAATTTGACGCAGTGCTGATGGACCTCAACTACGCGCGAGACACGACATCGGGCCAGGAGGGGCTCGATCTTCTCACTCGCATACAAATGCTCGACGGCACGTTGCCTGTTATCGTCATGACCGCATGGAGCAGCATCGAACTGGCGGTAGAGGCGATGCGCCGCGGCGCGCGCGACTTTGTCCAGAAGCCCTGGGAAAATACTCGCCTGCTCGCCATTTTGCGCACGCAAATCGAATTGCGCCAGGCGCTGCGGCAGGCCTCTCGTCTCGAAGCCGAAAACCGCATCCTGCGCGCCGAATCGCGCCCGACATTTCTGGCGAAATCCCCGGCGATGGCCCCGGTCCTCGAGCTGATTGGACAAATCGGACCATCGGACGCCAACGTTTTGATCACCGGAGAACATGGCACCGGCAAAGAAGTCGTCGCGCGAACCCTTCATGCGTTGTCATCCCGTGCGACGAAACCAATGGTGACGGTGAATGCGGGGGGGCTATCCGAAGGTATTTTCGAAAGCGAGCTCTTCGGTCACGTAAAAGGCGCCTTTACCGATGCGCGCACGGACCGCGTCGGGCGGTTCGAACTCGCCGACGGCAGCACGCTGTTCCTGGACGAAATCGCCAACGTTCCGCTCAACCTGCAAGCCAAGCTTTTGCGCGTTCTGGAAACGGGGGATCTCGAGCGTGTCGGCTCGTCCACCACACGGCGGGTCAACGTGAGAGTGCTCGCGGCTACTAATGCGGACGTGAATGCCGAGGCCGCTGCGGGCCGGTTCCGTCAAGACCTGCTGTTTCGCCTGAATACCATCGAGATCCACATCCCCCCGTTGCGAGACCGCCGCGAGGACGTCGATCTCCTTGCGCACCATTTTGTCCACGGTTACGCGCAGCGCTATCGCAAAAACATTTCCGGTTTCGATCCGGCCGCCATGAAGGCTCTTCATGAGCATGCCTGGCCAGGCAATGTTCGGGAGCTCGATCATGCGGTGGAACGCGGCGTGCTCCTGTCGCCCGGCCCGGCCGTCCGCGCGGCAGACCTCGGCTTGCGCGCGCAGGCCGCTGGCGGCGCGGCCAAGCTGGAGGAGATGAGCCTCGACGAAGTGGAGCGGTATCTCATTCAGCGTACTCTCGCTCGCCACGAAGGCAACGTCAGCCAGGCGGCCAAGGCTTTGGGATTGAGCCGCAGCGCCATGTATCGCCGGCTGCAAAAACATGGGCTGGAATGAGGCGAATGGCCTATGAGCGCCGCATCCAGCTTCTCGCGCTAGCGGCGGGTTTCCCAGGTTCTCTGATCGCCATGATTCTCTTGTGGCATGGCAATTATTCTTCGGGCGCCGTCTGGACACTTGCCTTTCTCATCCTTTCTCTCTGGCTTGGCTTCGCTTTCTCCCTGCGAAATCGCGTTGTTTTTTCGCTGCAAACTCTTTCGAATCTCCTGGCCGCTTTGCGCGAGGAGGACTTCTCGTTGCGCGCTCGCGGGGCACGAAGCGACGATGCCATGGGCGAGGTGATTATTGAAGTCAATGCTCTCAGTGAAACCTTGCGGCAACAGCGCCTGGGCGCGCTGGAGGCCACTGCCCTTCTCCGGACCGTGATGGAGGAGATTGACCTCGCCATCTTCACGTTTGACAACTGCACGAAACTGCGACTGGTCAATCGCGCCGGCGAACGTTTGTTGGGCCGTCCTGAAGAACGCCTACTGGGGTTTACCGCGGAAGAACTGGGACTCGGCGCTTGCCTGGAAGGCGAAGCCGCGCACACGATGGAACTTGCCTTTCCCGGAAGTTCCGGGCGCTGGGGGTTGCGTCGCGGGACCTTTCGCCAGGGAGGCTTGCCTCATCACTTGGTGGTTCTGAGCGATCTGAGCCGTACGCTCCGTGACGAAGAGCGTAAAGCGTGGCAGCGGCTCATTCGCGTTCTTGGGCATGAATTGAACAACTCGCTCGCCCCGATTCAATCCGTCGCGCAAGGTCTGGAAAGCGGGCTCTTGAATGCCTCCAAGTCTGCCGAACTGCAGAGCGAAGCGTCCGCTTTGATTCTGGATGATCTCCGGCAGGGCCTTGGCATCATTCGCTCTCGCACGGAAGCACTTGGTCGCTTTATGGCAGCGTACGCACAACTTGCACGGCTGCCACAACCGAAACTACTCCCTGTAAACGTCTCGGAATGGATCAGCCGGACCATAAAACTAGAAACGCGGGTAAGAGTCAGTCTTTTGAACGGTCCGGACGTGGTCATTTCGGCCGACGCCGACCAATTGGAGCAGTTGCTGATCAACCTGGTTCGTAATGCGGCGGATGCCACGCTCGAAACCGGCGGCTCCGTTCAAGTTGGTTGGTCCCGGCAAGGCGCGCAACTCGATGTCTGGGTTGTCGACGAGGGTCCTGGCCTTCCCAATACGTCGAACCTATTCGTCCCCTTCTTCACAACCAAGCCGGGCGGCTCAGGGATTGGTCTGGTTCTTAGTCGCCAGATCGCCGAAGCTCACGGTGGCGAACTCACCCTGAAAAATCGCTCCGACACCCGGGGCTGCGAAGCCCGGCTCCGCCTGCCCCTTTAGCGGCCGGGGCTCAACCTCTTTTGCTTGGCACCGCTTAAGAATGTTTTGGCCTTCACAAAATCCTTAGATACATCTCATTATTTCCTAAGCCTTCGCTCGCTACGATGTCCCTGACTTGATTGTGAGCGTTCGGCTCGCCTCTCGCCGGAGCTCCGCGGCAGTGAACGAGGGCATTCGCTTACTGACAAGTAGTAATCGAGGAGATTCTTGTGCAAGACATAGTTTTCGTTGCGGCGACCATCTTCTTCTTTGCCATCGCGATCCTCTATCTTCGCGGCTGCGAACGCCTGAAATAGTAGGGAGAGCCGGGATGCTTGGAAATATCTTGCTCATCGTTATCGGCGTGCTTTTATTGGGATACCTGCTGTTCGCTCTGCTGAAACCGGAGAAGTTCTGACATGACGGCGAATGGCTGGTTCCAAATCTTTCTTGTGCTTGGGGTAATCTTCGCAATCACCAAGCCGCTCGGCATCTTCATTACGCGGGTGTTCAACCGGGAAAAGGCGTTCCTGGACCCCGTGTTGCGCCCGATCGAAAAAATCGTGTATCGCCTGGCCGGCGTGGACGAAGGGCATGAAATGCGCTGGACGGAGTATACCGTCGCGATGCTGCTGTTCAGCGGTGTTTCCATGGTGCTCCTGTATCTGATCGAGCGGACGCAGCTCTGGCTTCCGCTCAACCCGCAGAAGCTGGCCAACGTGCCGCAGGCGCTGGCGTTCAACACCGCGGCGTCTTTCACCACCAATACCAACTGGCAGAACTATGGCGGCGAATCGACCATGAGTTATTTCACGCAGATGGCCGGTTTGGCTTACCACAACTTTACTTCGGCGGCGGCCGGCATTGTGATGGCCATAGTGATCATTCGCGGCATCGCACGCAAGGAAACCGACAAGCTTGGAAATTTCTGGGTGGATATGACGCGCTGTATGCTCTGGGTCCTGCTGCCGGTCTGCCTGGTGGGTTCACTGGTGCTCGTCTCTCAAGGAGTCGTACAGAACCTGAAGCCCTACACGACGGTCCAGCTCGTCGAGCCGCAGACGGTACAGGTGACCGGCGCGGACGGAAAGACATCGACGCAAGTTGTGCGCGAACAGGTGATCGCACAGGGACCGGTGGCATCGCAGGAGTTGATCAAGGAATTCGGCACCAATGGCGGCGGCTTCTACAATGCAAACAGCGCGCACCCTTTTGAGAATCCCACTCCGCTGTCTAACTTTTTCGAGCTTGCGCTGATCTTCGCGATCTCCTCGGGCCTCACCTACACGCTGGGCCGCATGACCGGCTCTCCACGGCACGGCTGGGCCGTGTGGGCCGCGATGGTGGTGCTGTTTCTGATGGGCGTAACGACGGCCTATTGGGCGGAGGCCAAGGGGAACCCGATCTTGGCCGGAGTAGATCAGCGAGCCGGACCATTGCAGCCCGGCGGGAATATGGAAGGCAAGGAAGTTCGTTTCGGGATCGCGAATTCCGCGCTATTCGCGACGATGACTACGGACACCAGCTGCGGCGCGGTGAACAGCATGCACGACTCGTTCACTCCGCTGGGCGGTATGGTTCCCTTAATCAACATCATGCTCGGTGAAGTTGCCTTCGGCGGTGTTGGATCCGGACTCTACGGCGTGGTGGTCTTCATCATCCTGGCAGTATTCATTGCCGGACTGATGGTGGGGCGAACTCCGGAGTACCTGGGGAAAAAGATCGAATCTTACGACGTCCAAATGGCTATGCTTTCAATCCTAATTATGACATTTGCGATTCTTGGTTTCTCCGCTGTTGCCGTGGTCCGGCCCTTTGGCACCTCCAGTATCTCCAATCCGGGGCCGCATGGGCTCTCGCAAATCCTCTATATCTATACTTCGTCGGTAGGCAACAATGGCTCGGCGTTCGCGGGCTTGAACGGCAACACCATGTGGTACAACACCAGCGGCGCGGCAGCCATGCTGCTGGGCCGTTTCTTCATGGTCATTCCGGTGCTCGCCATTGCGGGAAACCTAGCGAAGAAGAAGATCGCCCCCGCCTCTGCAGGGACATTCCCCGCGACCGGGCCTCTCTTCACGGCTTTGCTCGTTTCCACAATTCTGATCGTAAGCGCGCTCACATTTTTCCCGGCGCTCAGCCTGGGTCCAGTTCTCGAGCACCTGCTGATGCATGCGGGAAAAGTCTTCTGAGGCCACTATGCCCGAACACGCACAGCACAAAGCAATATCCCTCGCCGATTCAAAGATTCTGCGGAGAGCCCTGCTGGATTCATTCCGCAAATTGGATGCGCGAACCATGATCAAGAACCCGGTGATGTTTGTCGTGGAAGTGGGCGCCCTGCTGACCACAATTCAACTCGTCCGCGACCATCTGCACCACGCCGGCAGCTTTGGCTGGGGAATCCAAATCACTCTGTGGTTGTGGTTCACAGTTGTGTTTGCGAACTTCGCTGAGGCCATGGCGGAAGGACGTGGCAAGGCCCAGGCCGACACGCTGCGCAAGGCCCGAGCAGAGACGGAGGCGCACCGTTTACGCGGGGATGGGCTGCTCGAGGTTATCGCAAGTTCAAAACTGCGTTCGGGAGACACCGTTGTCGTTGTTGCTGGAGAGTTCATCCCAGGCGACGGCGAAGTCATCGAAGG
>WNFD01001080.1_pt1 | contig 27348 bp, 27 predicted proteins | sample 5400491 | NCBI WGS metagenome assembly WNFD01 (sample SAMN13153343, study PRJNA577476) | soil metagenome | isolation source: 120 cm saprolite under Douglas fir tree site 2 hole 2 replicate 2 | place: USA:California | collected 2015-04-18
GATGCACACAAGCAAGCACATCCTGTCCGACGAGCTATTGCACACCTTCGCCGAGCGCTGCGGCGGATACGATCGCGAGAACCGGTTCTTTCACGAGGATTTCGACGATCTCCGGCGCGCGGGCTATCTGACAATGGCGGTGCCAAAGGAGCTCGGCGGGGCCGGCCTCACGCTCGCCGAAGTATGCCGTGAGCAGCGCCGGCTCGGCTATTACGCCCCAGCCACCGCGCTCGGCGTCAATATGCACCTCTACTGGGTTGGGCTCGTCGCCGATCTGTGGCGTCAGGGCGACCGCTCGCTCGCATGGCTGCTGAAGGAGGCGATGGAGGGCGAGGTCTTCGCCGCCGGACATTCCGAGCGCGGCAACGACTTGCCGGCGCTGCTTTCCACCAGCAAGGCCGAGCGGGTCGCTGGCGGCTTCCGGATCACCGGGCACAAGATGTTCGGCACCCTGGCGCCGGTATGGACGCGCTTGGGTTTTCACGCGGCCTGGGCGGATGCCGAAGGCGGACCGAAGACCGTGCACGCCTTCCTGCCGCGGAGCTATGACGGCTGGCATATCGTCGAGACCTGGGACACGATGGGGATGCGCGCGACCCGCAGCGACGATGTGGTGCTGGAGGGCGCCTTTGTCCCCGACAAATACGTCGCGCGGATCCTGCCGGCGGGCAGTGCCGATGCCTTCGTGCTCGGCATCTTCGCCTGGGGCGACATGGGCTTTGCCAACATTTACTACAGCATCGCCCAGCGCGCGATCGATCTCTCCCTGCCCGGGATAAAAAACAAGACCTCGCTCGCGGTCAGCCGGTCGATGGCCTACCATCCGGAAATCCAGCACGCGGTGGCGGAGATGATGTTGGATTTCGATCCGATCGGTCCGCACATCGAGAAGGTTGCAGACGATTGGTCGAAGGGCGTCGACCACGGGGCGGCTTGGCCGGCCAAGCTGATTTCGGCCAAATACCATGCGGTCGAGGCGTGCTGGCGGATCGTGGACAAGGCGATGGAAGTCTCAGGCGGCGCCGGCATGTTCCGCACCAACGAATTGGAACGGCTGTTCCGCGACGCGAGATGCGGCCCCTTTCATCCGGCCAACACCTTCCTGGTTCACGAGATCGTCGCCAAGACTGCACTCGGCATCGATCTCGGCGAACAGCCACGCTGGGGTTAGCGGGCGCTGATCCCGGCGGTCGGGCCGAACGACGAAGGCCGGGAACAGCGGGCGTGACTTGATGGAAGCGGAGCGGCGCTCACGCGGCGGGCGCCGCCCCCGACGCTCTGCTATGATCCTTGGAACTTGAGATCATGGAGCCCGAATGGAGACGCCTCCCCAGCGAAAAGCCGTGTTGGTTTCCTGGAGCGGCGGCAAAGACAGCTGCATGGCCCTTCGCGAAATTCACCGGACGCCCGGCCTTCGCGTCGAAGCCTTACTTACGACGATCACGGGCGATTATGACCGGATCAGCATGCACGGCGTGCGGCGGATCCTGCTCGAACAGCAGGCAGCCAGCCTCGGAATCCCGTTGCACCAGATTCTCATCTCGAAGGGCGCCAGCAACGAGGAGTACGAGGCAAAGATGGGCGCGGCGTTCGCTATCTATCACGAGCGCGGGATCCGCTCGGTGGTATTCGGCGATCTCTTTCTCGAGGAGATCAGGGCTTATCGCGAGCGGCTTCTCGCCAGGCACGCCATGATCGGCTTATATCCCGTGTGGAAACGGGATACGCCCGCCTTGATCCGCGAGTTCATAAGTCTCGGCTTCAAAACCGCCATCGTGTGCGTCGATCCGGCGCAGCTCGACCCATCGTTTCTCGGGCGGCTGATCGACGAAGAGTTTCTCTCGCAACTCCCGCCCGGGGTCGACCCTTGCGGCGAGAACGGCGAATTCCATACTTTCGTTTTTGATGGGCCGATGTTCAGACATCCGGTGAAGTTCGTTTTTGGGGAAAAGATTTGCCGCGACTCGTTTTGGTTCTGCGATTTATTGCCGGCCGGCTGATATAGGAGACGGATATGCCGGTTGGGGAGCGCCGAATATGACTTCTTTGAGCCCCGTCACTGCGGGCGCCGCGCAACGGATCGTTTCGTTCCTGCCCTCCGCCACCGAGATGATTTGCGCCCTGGGCCTGGTCGACAGGCTGGCGGGTGTTACGCATGAATGCGATCACCCGCCGGAAGTCAGCGACAAACCGATCGTCGTGCGCTCGGTCTTGCCGACCGACCGGATGAGTCAGTGCGAGATCGATGCCGCGGTAACGGAGCGACTGCGCAAGGGCCTGAGCCTCTACCAGGTCGACGAAAGGCTGCTGCAGGCCATTGCCCCGGACCTGATCGTCACGCAAGACCTTTGCCAGGTTTGCGCGCCCTCGGGAAACGAAGTAGCTCAGGTGTTGAGCGCGCTTCCCGCGAAGCCGCAAATTCTCTGGCTGACACCAAAATCGCTCGGACAAATATTCGAGAATTTGCAGGAACTCGGTGCGGCAACGGGGCGGCAGCAGCAGGCGGAGGAAATCATTGTCGATGGCCGAGCTCGGCTAGAAAGGGTCGCTGCGCAAGCCTCCCGGTTAACGGCTCGTCCCCGCGTTTTCTGCATGGAATGGATCGACCCGGTCTATTGCTCCGGGCATTGGGTACCCGAGATGGTGCGGATCGCCGGCGGGATCGATAAGCTCGGGCGAGAGGCTGCCGATTCCGTCCGCATCTCCTGGAATGACGTTTTGGAATGGGCGCCCGAAGTTCTAATCGTCATGCCTTGTGGCTGCGGATTGGCCAAGGCCGCGGAGGAAGCACGGCAACTCTTCAGCTACCCGGGTGCATCCGATATCCCGGCGGTCCGGAACGGCCGCGTCTACGCGGTGGATGCAAACTCCTATTTCGCTCGTCCGGGACCGCGGGTGGTCGAGGGGACCGAGCTTCTCGCTCATCTTCTTCATCCGGCGGTCTTCGACTGGAGTGGACCATCGGATGCTTTCCGCAGACTGGAGCACGAGCCGACCGCTCGGGATTGATCGAACCCGGTAGCACCGGTACCGTGACCGTTTCCATCGCCGCCGACGGGAGATACCGAGATGCCTGACGACGTCCGCAAGCCTGCGATTGACAAGTCGCGCATGCCCAGCCGGCATGTGACGATCGGACCCGAGCGGGCACCGCATCGCGCCTTCCTCTACTCGATGGGTTTGACCGACGAGCAGATCGCCCAGCCGCTGGTCGGTGTCGCGACGACCTGGAACGAGGCGGCGCCGTGCAACATTTCGCTGTCGCGTCAGGCTCAGGTGGCCAAAAAGGGTGTCGCGGCGAATGGCGGCACCCCGCGCGAGTTCACCACGATCACGGTGACCGACGGGATCGCGATGGGGCACGCCGGGATGAAGTCCTCGCTGGTGAGCCGGGAGGTTATTGCCGACTCGGTCGAGCTGGCGATGCGCGGGCATTGCTATGACGCGCTGGTGGGCCTGGCCGGCTGCGACAAGTCATTGCCGGGACTGATGATGGCGATGGTGCGGCTCAATGTGCCTTCGGTCTTCATGTATGGCGGCTCGATATTGCCGGGTCGGTTTCACGGCAAGGACGTGACCATCGGCGATGTCTTCGAGGCGGTCGGCTCGCACAGTGTCGGCCAGCTTTCCGATGAGGAATTGCACGAGCTCGAATGCATTGCCTGCCCCTCGGCCGGCTCGTGCGGCGGCCAATTCACCGCCAACACGATGGCCTGTGTCTCCGAGGCGATCGGGCTGGCATTGCCCGGCTCGGCCGGCGCACCGGCGCCCTACGATTCGCGCGATGCCTTTGCCGAGGCCTCGGGCCGAGCGGTGATGGATCTCGTGCGCCAGAACCTTCGCCCGCGCGACATCGTCACCAGGAAGGCGATCGAGAATGCCGCAACCATCGTCGCCGCGTCGGGCGGCTCGACCAATGGCGGGTTGCATCTGCCCGCGATCGCCAACGAGGCCGGCATCGATTTCGATCTGCACGCGTTTGGCGAGATCTCCAACCGCACCCCCTATATTGCCGATCTCAAGCCGGCCGGGCGCTACGTCATGAAGGACCTCTACGATGTCGGAGGCGTGCCGGTGCTGATGAAGGCGCTGCTCGACGGCGGCTATCTGCACGGCGACTGCATGACGGTCACCGGCAAGACCGTGGCCGACAACTTGCGGGATGTTGTGTTTCCGACAGGACAGGACGTTGTGCGGCCGACTTCCGCTCCGCTGTCGCCGACCGGCGGCCTCACCGTGCTCAAGGGCAACCTCGCGGCGCAGGGTGCTATCGTCAAGGTCGCCGGGATGAAGAGCCTGCGTTTTACTGGGCCGGCGGTGTGCTTCGACCGCGAGGAGGATGCCTTCGAGGCGGTCGACAAGCGCCGCTACAAGGAGGGCGACGTCATCGTCATCCGCTATGAGGGTCCGCGCGGCGGGCCGGGGATGCGCGAGATGCTGTCGACGACGGCCGTGCTGTATGGTCAAGGCGTCGGCGAGAAGGTGGCGCTGTTGACCGACGGTCGGTTTTCGGGCGCGACACACGGGTTCTGCATCGGCCATGTTGGCCCCGAGGCGGCGGTCGGCGGGCCGATCGGCCTGTTGCGCGACGGCGATATGATCACGATCGATGCCGGCGCCGGCACCCTCGATGTGGCTTTGAGTGACGCCGAGCTCGCCGAGCGGCGGCGCACCTGGACCCCGCGCCGCAACGACTATCAGTCGGGCTGTCTCTGGCGCTATTCGCAGACCGTCGGCGACGCCGAGAAGGGCGCCGTCACCCACCCCGGCGCCCGCGCCGAAACCCACACCTACGCCGATATCTAACACGCCAACGAGATCGAGTCCGAGGCCGGGTTGCCAAGCTCCGCGCACTAGGGCCGCACCGAAACCGAGCCGCTGCTGGACGGTGGTCGCCTGCGACCCCGTGATCGTGAGCGGCGACATTATTGCCGGCAACCGGGGGAATGAGTCTTCCTGTGCGGCGCTGGGGAAATACCTCAGCTGCTTGTCGCCTCACGGGCATCCCTACCTGGTGCTCCCGGTATCGAACAGCACGACGCTGATCGACGCCGACAGGTACTGCAACCAGGTGTTGCTCTACGACCACGCGCGTGCCGGCTGGGACTTGATATATCGATACGACTACAGTGCTACGGACACCCAGCAGAAGACGGGACGGGTAGGCTCCTGGGGTCCGCTTGTCGAGACATTCCGGCCGCTCTACATGCAGACTAACCAGATGGGTACTGTGGACGTGCAACTGGTGAGCCCCGACAACACCGGCCTGTGGGGTAGCTGGATGCGGCTCGCTCCCCTAAACTCCTACATCCGCGTCGACAATCTCGGGTTCCATTTGGCGGTTCTTGATCCCAACTGCGCCTTCACCGTCGATAGCTGAACTCAGCTTATTCTGCCAGCTTATTCTAAGAGAATAAGTACGCCTTGCCGAGCGATCCTCTTGACGGCACCTCAGGTGACGGCAATCGCCGACCGTGAGGCCCAGCACTACTCTAGCGGGCTTCCGTCCAGCTTTCAGAAAATGCCAACGCGCAGGTGCTGAAGGGCCTGCCTTCGCGCTCCCTCGGCCAGGGCCGTCCCGCCGCCTCGACGCCGTTTCGCGTGAGACGCGCGCCGAGCGCCGGAATCAGGAGCGTGCACACCCCGTAAGGCCGACCAGGCTCGGCGTTGGGCTGGGTGTGGATCAGCAATGGCTCCCCGATCTGATACCAGGTGAGCGCGATTTGCTCGTCGCGCGATCGCACTCGCTCGGTCCAGAAATAGCGCGGGTCGCCGGATTTGGAGAAGCGGGCGTCCACCACCGGGATCGCCGGGTCTGCCGTCTCGGCACTGAGCATCCCTTGGACGGTGGATTGGAGCCAGCGCGCCATCGCGATGTTGTCGGAGTAGATACGCCAGCGGTTTTCCGTCAACTCACTAGAGAGATAGAGCACGTGTCCAGGTCCCGCCGGGCAGGTTATGATGCGCCAGAAACTCGCATTTGTCGTGTTGGCGCCGCCATCGGTTGCGCTGAGACGGATGAACGGGTTCTCTCCTGTCAGGATCACTCGGTTCGCGTCGGCGGGCATTCGAAGTCACTCCCACGAAAATGGCCCTGCTAGAGTAACCTGAACCTATGACCCTCGGAAGGACGATCGGATGACCAAGATCATCCTGGTGCGGCACGGCCACGTCGCGGGCATATCACCGGAGCGGTTTCGCGGCCGTGCCGATCTGATGCTGACCGCTGAGGGCTTCCGTCAAGCGGCTGCGGCGGCGCGCCGTATCTCCGCAACCTGGACCCCGGTTGCGATCTACGCCAGTCCGCTCAGCCGTTGTCAGGCGACCGCGGAGGCTATCGGAAAACCGCGCAGCCTTGCGCCGAACTCGCTCGACGGTCTGATCGACATCGACTACGGCCAATGGCAAGGACTGACACCGGACGAGGTCAGAGCCCGCTGGCCCGGGCAGCTCGAGACTTGGTATCGCGCCCCGGACTGGGCGGAGATCCCGGGTGGGGAGACTTTGCAAGACGTGCTCGTCCGAACGGTCTCGGCGCTGCGTGAGGTGATCGGCCGGCATCCGAGCGACACGGTCGTTCTGGTCGGGCACGACAGTGTCAATCGGGTCATGCTGCTGCACGCGTTGGGGCTGCCGCTGTCCCGGTATTGGCGGCTCGGGCAGCAGCCCGGCGCGATTAGCGAGATCGACTTCTTGGGCGACGGGTTCGCGATCCTGTCGATCAACGAAACTCACCATCTGAAACAACCGCCTGCGGGCGAAGCTGATCCTTGAGCCGGCCGGCGGGGTAGCGGAACGAGGCTCGGGGGTCTGCGAACCACCGCGACGATTCGGCGGACCCGGGCGCATCTGTTTTTGGGTGTAGCGCCTATATTGGGGTATCTGCGTCAAAGAAAGGGCAACCGGTGCTGGCCGGAGAATCTCGAAAGCGGGTCGAACGCGTCATCGCAATGTTGATCCTGGCGGCGCCGGCCCTCGCTTGCGTTGCTCCGGAGCCGCCGCCTGCGCGGAACCCGTTTATTGGGACTTGGGCGACCGCGGACAACGACAGCGTCACCATCCGCCAGGAAACGATCATCCAGACCCAGTCCGATGGTCGCAGCACGGCGCTCGACAAGAACTCCTGCCGTGGCGTGTTCCGCTTTGGCTATGACACGCAAAACCGGCAGGCGCTGACGGATTTGATCCCGCGGCAGCCCGATTTGCGCAAGAAATTGTCCGAGCTGTTGGTCGAACCCAGCTATCCGGTTGCCAGGCTCGACTGCGACCGCGGTGATCAAACTTATGTCCTGCTGAATGAGCGTCAGCTCGTGGCGATCTACCGCGACGGCGACATCGGCGCGATCGACCGCCTGGTGCGCCGCTGACCGGCGTCACAATGAAGCTCCGAGGATCACGGCACGAACGCGCGGGATCATGGCCAGGGTGATGACGTCAGGCTGGCGACGTTTGTCCCTTCTTCCTGCCCTGCTCGGTTTCGGAGTGGGCATCCTGGCGGCGTGTGCCGGGGGGCAGCCTTCATCCCCGCCCGCGACGGCGTCGGCTCAGCCACCGCAGCCGCCCCTGGCTAAGGACGCGCTTCCGCTCGGCGTTCCGCATCCGGCACGCAAGCCCACTCCGCCTCCCGTGCAGGGAGGCCCGGCCTCCGAGCCCGGCAACGAGCCTCTGGCGATGATCGAACCGGGCGCTCCAGCGGCCGCCTCCGGCCTGCCGGCTGCAGCGCCCGCCTCCGCCCCGCCGGCTCCAGCGCCCGCCTCTGGCCCGGCCGCCGCAGCGCCCCCGCAAGTGCAAGAGCTGATCGGCTTGGACCAGCCGGCCGCAACCCGCCTGCTCGGGACTGCGGTGGAGCGACGCGAAGAACCGCCCGCCACGATCTGGCGCTATAAAACTGCCAACTGCGAACTCGACCTGTTCTTTTATCTCGATCTGCGCAGCGGCCGGATGCGAACATTGCACTACACGTTCAAGGGCGATGCCACCGATTCGGCCGGACGCCAGAATTGCCTTAGAGATCTGGCCGCACGAAACAGCTAGAAACATTGCCAATGCCGCACCTCCTTCTCGTCGACGACGATGATCTGTTCCGTGAGTCGCTCGGTCTGAATTTGATCGATGAGGGATACGAGATTACCAGCTTCGGTAATGGCCACGACGCATTGTCCTATCTCGAGAGGGGCGGCACGGCCGACGTGGCGCTGCTGGACTGGCGCATGCCCAGCCTCACCGGGCTCGAGGTGCTGCGCAGCATGCGCCGCAACGGGATCACGATCCCGGTGATCTTTTTGACGGTGCTATCCGACGACATCTACGAAGAGGCTGCGCTGGCGGGCGGTGCCGTCGACTTCATCGACAAATCCCGCCGGCTGCCCATTCTCTTGAAGCGCCTCGAGTTGATCGCAAAAGGTGGACGACCCCTGCTCGATGCCGATTCGCGGCAGCCAATTTCGAGTCGCGCCGGTCAGCTCGAGCTGCGCTTCGACGTGAAGCGAGCGCTGTGGGCAGGCCTAACGGTCGACCTCACTCTAACGGAATTCAGGATCGTCACGCTGTTGGCCGATAAGGCAGGACAGGACGTCGGCTACCGCGAGATCTACGATCTTGTCCACGGCAAGGACTTTATCGCCGGACACGGCGCAGACGGGTATCGTGCCAATGTACGAACCTTCATCAAGCGTATCCGCAAGAAGTTCCGCGATGGCGATCCCGATTTCGACCACATCGAAAACTACCCCGGCTTCGGATACCGCTGGACCGCACCAGAGTAATGCCCGTCGCGGTACCAGTTGGGTTTGGTCGCTCACGGCAAAGACCGTGTTGCTTGCGGTCATCTTCGTCCTCGTTCCGGTCTTCCTTTATTTGGAGTTCCGCTCGGCATATCAGGAGAGCCAGGAGCTGCTGCTGCGCAGCGTGCGCGACGAGGGTCGGGTGATCAGTCAGTCGCTGCTGCCGTTGCTCGAAGCCGCCGACCGCGACTCTCTGCCGGAACTCGGCCACCACCTCACTCGCTTCGCCGGTGAGGCGACGACGATCAAGGTGCTGCTCGCGCCGGCCGGCGCCGGCGCCGGAACCGACGGATTTTATTACGTGGCGTCCTGGCCCGCGGTGGCGCCAAGCAACCTCGAAGTGGAACGCGAAACGCTGGCTCGGCAAGGCGTGCTCGACCGCCTTGCCCAGGATTGCCGAGGGGAATTGCCGTTTTCATTGATCTACTCTCGTCCCACCGGCGGCGCCGAGGTCGTCACCGCGGTAACGCCGTTGTCGACCGCGGCGGGCTGCTGGGCCGTGATCGCCTCGTTTTCCGCGGACGCCTTTCCGGCGGCGCATCTCGGCCAGCCTTACTGGGCGACGCCGCCAGTGTTGATTGCGGCGCTGATCTACCTCGCCATGGCGGTGATCACTTTTGTGACTATGATGAGCGTGCACGTCGGGCTGCGCCGGTTTGCCGAGCGCGCGCGCCGGATCCGCGAGCAGGGACCGGGGGCCGGATCATTCGTCGGCCGCCAAGGTCTCCCGGAGTTGGCCGACGTCGGAGCCGAGTTTGACCGGATGGTCGACGCCTTGCATCGTTCCGCGGCCGACATCCGGAGCTCCGCGGAGGATAACGCCCACGCCTTCAAGACGCCGATCGCGGTCATCCGTCAGTCGCTCGAACCGCTGCGGCGCGTCCTGCCTGCCGACAATCAGCGCGCCCAGCGTGCGATCGGGCTCGTCGAACACTCACTCGATCGGCTCGACGGGCTCGTCGCCTCGGCGCGCAGCCTCGATGAAGCCACCGCCGACCTGATCGCCAAGCCACGGCTGCCGGTCGATCTCGGCGCCATCGTTGGCAGGCTGATCCAAATCCAATCCGCGATCGTTGCCAGCCGTGACGTAACGATCATTCTCGCCAGTCGCGATCTGACGATAACGGCAGATCTCTTGCCGGGACTGTTCGTGCTCGGCACCGAGGAGATGATCGAGACCGTGGTCGAAAACCTGCTCGACAACGCCGTCTCGTTTTCGCCGCCGGGCAGCGAGATCCTGATCCACCTGACGCGCGGCGGCGCCTATGCCGATCTTACCGTGTGCGACCAAGGCCCCGGGGTGCCTGAAGGACAGCTCGATCGTATCTTTGACCGATATTATTCCGAGCGGCGCGCCGAGTCGGCAAGCGAAAGCGCCACCAGCTATTTTGGGATCGGGCTGTGGATCGCACGCCGCAATGTCGAGGCGATGGGCGGCACGATCGGGGCGGAAAATCGTACCCCGCGCGGGCTCGCCGTACATGTTCGGCTGCCATTGGCCCCGAGCCGGGGGGGCGAATAGCACCGACCCGCGCAATGGAAGCCAGGCTGAAATCGGAAATCTGGGTCAGGGCGCTGATCCGGCGCTGCGATCTTGCCGCCATCGCGGTCGCCGTCGCGGCACGGGGTGACGCGGACGCCGGTGCGATCCTGCTCAAGTTCAACGGCCGCGATACCGGCTGCTTCGTGCTGGCGCAGGCGCGCGGGCGGGGCGGCGAGCTGCTGTGGATGCGGGCGACGGGCCCCGCCCCGGTCGAGGAGGCCGATGCCGACACTTACATCGAGCGCCAGCGCCGGCGCGACCCCGACCTCTGGGTGGTCGAGATCGAGACCGGCTCGGCGGCAACCGTGATCGACGGACTGATCGCGTGAAAATGATCGAACCGCCGTCGCATCCCGATGTCGAGATCGCACAAACGACGTCGGTCGCCGCACGCCATCTGCGGATCGACACCTTCAGGTTCAGGCATCGCCTCTTTTCCGGGGAGTGGAGTGCGGAGCGCAGCTATGACGTGCTGCACCGCGGTCAGGCGGTCGCGATCGTACTCTATGATCCCGATCGCGACGCCGTCGTGCTCGTCGAGCAATTCCGGCTGCCGGCATTGCTCGCCGGCAGCTCGCCCTGGCAGCTCGAAGCGGCAGCCGGCCTGATCGACACCGACGAGAGCCCGGAAGCGGTGGCCATCCGCGAGACCCGCGAGGAAACTGGGCTCTCCTTGATCGGCGAGCCGATCCTGATCCAGCGCTATCTGTCGTCCTCGGGCAATTCGGACGAAAGCGTGGTGTTGTTCTGTGCCCGCGTCGATTCGACTGCCGCCGCGGGGGTGCATGGCCTCCCGGAAGAACACGAGGACATCCGCGTCGTCGTCAAGACGCTCGCCGAAATCGAGGCGTTGATCGACGCCGGGGGGATCGAAAGCGGTCACACCCTGATCGGCCTCCACTGGCTCTTACGACACCGCAACTGTCTGCGGCGGCTCTGGCCGACGGGCTGAACGGTCCGGCGTTCAACGCGCCGTGAATTTCTTGAAATGCTTGGACAGCGTGAGCCCCTGGCTCTGATAGGACGAGCCGATGGCGTGGCCATAGAGCTTGTCCGGCCGGGCGATCAGCCGCTCGTAGACTAGCCGGCCCAAGACCTGGCCGTCCTCGATCAAAAACGGCACCTCGTGCGAGCGCACTTCGAGCACCGCCCGGCTGCCCGCACCCCCGGTCTCGGAGGTACCGAAGCCGGGGTCGAAGAAGCCGGCGAAATGAACGCGGAACTCGCCGACAAAGGTATGGTAGGGCAGCATCTCGGCGGCGTGGTCGGGGGGCACCACGACCGCCTCGCGCGAGGCGAGGATGTAAAAATCGTGCGGGTCTAGGACGATCCCACCCGGGCCTCCCGGTCCGCTATGGGCATAGACCGGCTCCCAGAAATCGCGCGGCTCGTAATGGTCGACCCGGTCGACGTCGATCAAATCGGTATGGCGGCGCGCCTTGTAGCCGACCAGCCCGCTCGCCGCCTCGCCGGCGACATCGACCGTGAAAGCCAAGCCGTCGCGGATAGGCTCGTGCGCCGACGGCATTCCTGGCGGCGTCTCGACTAGGCCGACCTCCTCGTGCAGCCGCCGGAGCGCGGTGTCGCTGAAGGCGGGCGAGCCGCGGCGGATGCGCAACTGCACCAGCGACGAGCCGCTGCGCACCAGAATGCTGAACGAGCGCGGCGAGATCTCGGCATAGAGCGGTCCCTTATAGCCCTCGCGAATGCGGTCGAACTCGGCGCCGTGATCGGTGATCACGCGGGCGAAGACATCGAGCCGGCCGATCGAGCTCTTCGGGTTGGCGAAGGCCGAGGTGCGGTGGCGCAATGCCACATACTCGCAGAGCGGGATGATATAGACGCAGTCCTTCTCCAGCACAGCGCCGCCGGTGAGGTCGAACCGGTGCATCGACAACAGGTCGAGCTTGTCGCGCACCCGCGCCCGCCCGCCGGGCAGAAAGCTTGCCCGCACCCGGTAGGCGACCTCCCCCAGGCGCAGATCGAGGCTCGCCGGCTGGATCTGGTCGTCGCCGATCGGCAGCGGCGACAGGATCTCGCGCCCCTGCGCCACCGCCTTGCGCAATATCTGCGACGGCAAGAGCCCGGTCGTGAGGTCCCGCTGGCGCTCGGTATCGAAACGCTCCGGCGCTGGGAAGAGGCTTCCTTCAATGGCCTCGGTCATATTGCAGGATTCCGGTCAAAGCGGCCGCTCCGTTCTAAGCCAACTGCCGCGGGAATAGCGGCGGCGCTCCCACGATCATTCCGGGCCGGCAGGCCACACTCGGGCCCGCCGCCGCCGTTCCTGTTTTTGTAAGACAAATACAGGCATGGGTGCAACGCACGAGCCGGCGGGCCGACCTAATTGACATCAGCGCAAAGAACGTTCCCCAGCATTGTTTACTTCCTCGGCGCTCGCGCGTGTTGTTACCACATTGATGCGTAATTGTCAATTGACTTCTTATTTCGCAATACATCAAGAGATCCACCCCGAATCGCATCCGGAGTAAGGAGTGGCGGGCGTGCGAGAGTGCCCGATCTAGCTTATGCTCAGCTGATCGATACCGTATTCCGATCGCCTTTGATCTGGCTGGCTTTGCCGCCGGCTCCGACGTTCTGGTTCATAACTTCGGTTTGGGCTTGTGCGTCGGACAGAAGCTCGCGCAATTGCGGTACGAGGTCCGGCTGCTTCTCGAGCAGCTTGGCGAGTTGCGTGCGCAGGTCGTACTGATTGAGCTGCGAGTCGGGCTTCTCTTCCAGCTCCGCAAGGGCCTCCTTGGCCCGGCCGCTCAGCCGCTCCCGCATCCAGCCGAGCAGCTTGAGACCAGCTCCGGCAGTTTCTTTCCCAACGGTCTTCGCTGCTTCTTTTCCCGCTTCCGTCAGATACGGGGCAAGCAACCCGACTGCTGTGGCGGCTCAATGCTCATCCTGGCTCTCCTCTGTTGGCACTTGTTCATCTTGCAAGATTGCGACGGCGGGTCCCAATCGCTCCATGTCCGGCTCTCGTCCAAGACGCTCGCAACGTTCCAGGTATTGCCGGACATCGGAGCCATCCAGTGACCGAATGCCGCAGGCTGTTCGACAAACACTGGAGACAGGGTTGCGATCGCCTCCACATTGGCCGCGAGCGCATCCGCAGCACGGCCCAAGGCGTCCAAGCAATTTCCCTTCACGGCTAACGCCACCGCGAGATTAGACCGGAACACTTCGGGCTGTTGCGCGGCTAGCTCGCGGCAGAGCGCCGCTGCCTCTTCCGCCGCCGCCAGCGCCGGCTCGCGCCGGCCGAGAGCGCTCAGCCTAGTGGTGAGGTTGTTACGGGCTGTAGCAAGGAGGGGGAGGAAGTCCGGTTCGCTTGCGGCCAGCTCGGTCAACACATCTTTGATCCGCCCGTTCGCCAGCGCTGCAAGCTCGCGCAGTGCCAGGGTATGTTCCGGCAATTGATCGGCAAGCGCCATCAACGCAACGAAATCGTCAATCTGATCGATCAGGTGCCGGAGCCAGACAACGCTGCGATGACTGGCGTCGCCTTGCGCATAGTCCTGGGCCGTGCGGATCAATGTCGCGGCGACTTTCCTGTCCGCCCGCTGCCAGGCGCGCTCCATGATTTCGGTTTGCACCCGCGGAAAGCGGCGGTCCTCGTTCATTCCTTGCAGCAGGAAGGCCTCGCCGATCAGGTCCGGCCGGACCGCATCGACCTCCCCCCGCCCGGCATCGGCAGCGCTTCAGCCAGCCGGTTGACGAGCTCGGCGGCCGGAACGGTTTCGGGGAAGCCTACGGCTCGCCGCTCTTCCCGAACGAGCTCTAGAGCGTCCTCTGCGCTGCACCCGCCCTGCAACGTTACGCACATCGCCAAATGGGCAACCAGCTTTCCGGGCAGACTCCACTGCAACGCCAGTCGATTCAGCCTCTCGCGTTCCCTTCCCGCCGCCCGTTCCGCCAGATCGACCCGGGTCAAAGCCAGAGCCGCCGCAGCGCCGGTGCGGATCGCCTCCGCTCCGGCCAACATCAGATAGAGCGGCTCGTTGTTGATCGCGTCGTCGCCGAGCCGGAGATCGAAATCCGCATTCGCCCCGGGCAGTGGCGGGCGGGGGATTGGCCTAATGCCGGCAATCTGCGCCGCAAGGCGCACTGCCTCGGCGAGCAGGGCGCGCCGGTCTTCGACGGCATTTATGCTTTGCAATGGCACGGGTTCGAGCGGGTCCGCCAACTCGTCCGGTCCCTGATCGGAGAAGCTGACCGGGCGGATTGTGCAAGCGGATTGAGGGGTGACAGATTGAACCGGCTCAGAGCGGCCCGTTCGGCAGCACCAGCACCTTGCCGTTGCGCCCGCCCTGCTGCGCACGGACCAGCGCCGGCTTGATGTCCTCGATCGGGTAGAATGAATCGACCGGCGCCTTCAGCACGCCTTCGCGGATCTTGGCCGCCAGATCGGCATAGATCTCCCGCACCTGCGCCGGGGTGCGCTTGGCGAGCCCGCGGCCGAGGTTGAAGCCGGTGATGCTGACGCCGCGCATGTTGAGGGCGGCGCGCGAGATTGCCGGGTCTTCGCCCGACATCGAGCCGTAGCTCACCACCACGCCGCCATCGGCGACGCAGTCGGCGATGCGCCTGCAGGCGTCACCCGAGACCGCGTCGATGCCGAGGCGGATCGGTGCACCGCCTGTCGCGGCTCGCGCGCGCTCGGCCAGGTCGGGCCCGTCCTTCAGCACGACATCGGCACCGAGTGCGCGCAGTTCGGCAGCGACATCGTCGCGCCGCACGACGTTGAGGGTGTGCACGCCACGCGCCTTTGCCAGCACGATCAGATGGCGCCCGACCGCGGAATTGGCGACGTCCTGGATGACCCAATCTCCCGGCGCGAGTGCCACGTGGTCCTCCAGCAGCAACTGCGCCGTCGCCGGATTGATGCGCAGCATCGCCGCCTGCGCCGGGTCCAGCCCGGACCCGATCGGGATCGCGTCCTCGCCGCGGATGCGCCGGCGCTGGACCCAGTTCTCGCGCTGCATGTTGACGACAAGGTCGCCGGGCCGGATCTGCGTTACGCCGCTCCCTACCGCGGCGACCCGGCCGACGCATTCCGCACCGGGGGTCGCCGGCAATGGCGGCCGCAAGCGATAGCTGCCGCGGCAGAACGAGACATCGGCCGGATTGATCGGGAAAGCCAGGACGTCAAACACGACTTCACCCGGACCGGGCGCCCCGACATCCGGCACCTCAACGCAACTCGCGACCACTTCCGGCGCGCCATAATCGGTGAGATCGATCCTTTTCATCAGATTTCCCCCGGTAACTGCATTGAAGGTGCCAGATGATAGCTTCGATCGCAGCTGCGGACGAGGGAGCATCTGCTGCCATCGACCGATTACCCGGGCGCCGGTACCGGAAAAGCTGGAGGGTTGGCCGTCTAAGCGATCTCGTCGGGGTGCCGAAGCGGCCGACTGGGATGGCTTTGGTGCGCTCCTTGAAGACGACCTCGAGGTCGTCTTCAAGGAGCGCCAGCTGGTGCTGATCGCGCGCGAGGTGCGGATCGGGTCGTTAATTGCGGTATTTATTATCTTAATATTGTCTAATTTATATGACATAACTCCCTCAGATCACGGCGCCGAGAGCGGACGGCGGCTGGACGGGGGTGTGGATGGCCGATGGACTCATACGGCCGCGGCCGCCGAGCGCGGCCGTTAGAGAGCAGCACCCGTCGGGCAAATTCGCCGGCCGTCGGGTCGGTCGGCCATACGACCAAAAGGAGAGGCCCCGCTGCAGACCCGCTGCAGGTGCAGCGGAGGCCGAATCGCCGATGCAACTATTTGTTGTCGCTGGCTGGCTCCAGCCACTGCCGCATGGAGGTGCCCGCCCGGGGCACGGCGCACCCGACCCGGGCTTTACCAGCCGCCGTCGATGCCGATCGCCTGGCCGGTGACAAAGGCGGCCTGGTCCGAGGCGAGGAAGGCGATCATCGCAGCGACCTCGTCGGGGGTGCCGAAGCGGCCGACCGGGATCGCTTTGGCGCGCTCCCTGAAGCCGATTTCGAGATCGTCGCCATATTCGCGCCGGTTGGTGCTGATCGCCCGCGAGGTGCGGATCGGACCGGGGCAGACGGCATTGACGGTAATCCCGAACGGCGCCAGATCGAGGGCCAGCGATTTGGTGAAGCCGACGATCGCGGCCTTCGAGGCGGCGTAAGTGGCACGATTTCGGCCGGGCCGGAACGCGGCCTTCGAGGAGACGCTGACGATGCGGCCCCAGCCCGCTTTGCGCATCGCCGGGACGGCGGCACGCGACATCAGGAAGCAGCCGCGGGCGTTGACCCCCATTGTGCGCTCCCAGGCTTCGAGCGGCACCTCCTCGATTTCGTTGCGGTCCGCACCCTGCGGTGCCCCGGCGTTGTTGACGAGAATATCGAGCCGCCCGTAACGGCTCAGCGCTTCCTCGACCATCCGCCCGGCATCGGCTTCGACGCTGACATCGCCGAGCGTCGAAGAGGCGGTCCTGCCGCTCCTGACGAGCTCCTCGACCAGGCTGCCGACCCCGCCCCAGGAGGCATCGAGGTCGCCTTGGACATTATGCTCATTGGCGACGCCGGTGGAGACGACGTCCGAAACGATGACGGCGACCCCGGCGGCGGCGAGAGCTCGCGCCGTCGAATTACCGATGCCGACCGGCTTGCCGCAACCCGTGATCAATGCAACGCGAGCGCTACTCGGCACCGGATCCTCCCTTTGCTTAATCGCATCGCTCTACGAGATGGGGGTAGAGCGGCGCGGTCAAGTCTTTAACTTGGGAGGCCCGCGGAGACGGCAAAGCGGCCGGCACTGGCCGGCCGCCTGCTACGCCGATTTCAGAGGTTGTTCAGGATGGCGGTGCCGTCGGGGGTGCCGAGCCCGGTGCACGCGTCCCAACCTGGGCCGGCGTTGTAGCCATTGGCTTTATCCTTGATCGCGTTGGTGCCGGAGGTCACGTCCTTGCAGACGGTTTTGCCGTGCGCGTAGAGGAACGGGTTGAGAAAGCCGACATTCTTCCCCTTCCCCTGATTGAGCAAGGCGATGAGGCTCGCCATCAGCGGTGCGACCGCACTCGTCCCGCCGCTGGCGCCTTCCGATCCCTGGACCCGGGTGAAGTAGTTGGTGGCACTCATTGCGATGTCGGGGACGCCCCGGCCTGGCTTGTTCGAGGCGATCGAGACCGGGACGTTGGCGTCTTTCTGATAGGCGGGCAACGCTACTGTCTCGCTGACGCCGCCGCCGGTCGCCCAGCCGCCGCCGCCGGGGACGTTCCCGAACGGGGTGCCGTCGTTCCAGACGATGTCGACGCCATTCTGGATCTGGGTTCCGCCGCAGCCCAGCACCAGATCGTCGACGGCGGGGTGATCGACGTGGATCTTGCCGTCCCAGTGGAAGCCGTCTTCATCGGCGGAGCCGTGGTCGCCGGCGGCGGCGCAGATCGTAACGCCCGACGCCGCTGCCGCGAGGAAAACCTCGTGGAACGCCTGCTGGGCCTGCTGGTCGCCCGGGTCTTCCGGCCCGCCCCAGCTGATCGACACAACACCGGGGTGGCGCTGGGTGTCATGCACGGCGGCACTGACCGCGTCGAGAAAACCATTGCCCTGGTTCGGCCCAAAGTAGACGGCGATGTTGGCCTTGGGCGCTACCGCGCCGGCGACCTCGATATCGAGCATGACCTCGCCGTCATCGGCCCCGCGTCGGGTGGGGTGGTTGCCGGAGTGGTCGACCGAGACGGCCGCGACCTTTGGCAGGGCAACGCCGATCTCCCTGAAGAACATCTGCAGGTCACTGTTGTTGAACCCGCCGCCGAGCTCGATGATGGCAATGCACTGGCCGCTGCCGTCGAGCGTTGTCCCGTTGTGCTGGCTCGGGAAGTTATAGCGTTTGGCGAACTCGGTGGCGGCGACGCCGTTGGCGCCGCCCGGCCCGGCCGCGCCGACCATCCGCCGGCGATGCGGCAACCGGTGCTTCGGGCGGGTGTCGAAGCCGAAGATCCCGGTGATCACATTTTCGAGATGGTTCGGGATGAAGATTTCGCCTTTCCGCCCGCGATAGGTCCCGCGCGAGTGGTGAAACATGTGCACGTCGGCCGGGAAGGCGCGCAGCAGGTCGCCGAGCTTGCCGGTCAACACCAGCGAGCGCTCGGCGGCGCTGCGGTGCGAGACGACGAGATTGTATTGCTGGCCGAAATGCTCGATTGCGTCGAGGTCGTCCGCTCGCGCTCCGTATTTCTCGGCCAACTCGGCCTTCGATAGGTAATTTCTCCTGTCGAGCGGCTGCGCGTAGAGGTCTCCGACTGCCCGCTCGAGATCGGCGATGTCGCCGCCGGAGCGCACCCTGACCGTGAGGCTGGCAATCTCCGAGGAGTCGACCGGTCCTGCCGGGCGCGAGTTCGGCAACAACTCCCGCGCGCTGCCCCGCAGCGCGACGTGGGATGACGAGGAAGCTGCTGGTGTCTGCGATTGCATCGATTTGCTCCTTAGCCGACTGTTGCTCAAGAGCGTCGGCGTGGAAGACATAGCTTACGGACAGGGTTCGCAGTGTGACCGAGTTCACAATGCGGCGGAAACTTTGCCTGCCGGGGCTGCATTGCGCCCCGCGTCTCGCACCGACCGCGTCTCTGCCAGCCTGGAAGTGCGCATAGAATAGACAACATTGGCACCCATCTATGTCCGCGCTCGGCCGGCGATGGCGCCAAGGCGATTTTGGGGTGTGCGGTGCTGAGAAATGCGGTGATCTTAACCCTCCTGGTGATCGCGCTCGGCGCAAGCGGGGTCTGCGCGGAAGACAGGCTTCCGGCGCGGGTGGCAACGCACCATGCAATCGGTCTCGGCGACCGCCGGCTCGAGTATGACGCGATCGCCGAGACATTGCCGCTGACCGACGCAAAAGGTGCGGCGACCGCTACGGTCTTCACGACCGCCTATCTCGCTGCCGCAGCACCCGGACGTGATCGGCCGGTCAGCTTTGTCTTCAACGGCGGTCCCGGCGCTGCGTCGGTCTTTCTGCATTTGGGCGCGCTCGGCCCGCGGATCATGGAGACGCCGGCAAATGGTGCGGTGCCGAATCCGCCCGTTCGCCTCCTCGACAACCCGGCAACGTGGCTCGGCTTCACCGATCTCGTCTTCGTCGACCCGGTCGGCACGGGCTTCAGCCGCGGCGAGGGCAAGGAGGACAACCCCGACAAGCCGTTCTGGGAGGTGCGCGCCGACATCGCCTCGCTCGGTGCGGTCATCCGACTGTGGCTGACCCGGCACGAGCGCTGGGCCTCGCCGATCTTCCTCGTCGGCGAGAGCTATGGTGGGTTCCGAGCGGCAACCCTGGCGGAAACGCTGCCGCACGACGTCGGCGTGACGGTCAATGGGCTGGTGCTGATCTCACCGGCACTCGACCTCTCGGCATTGCATCAGGACGAGCGCGATCTGCTCGCCGCCGCCTTTTTCCTGCCGTCCTACGCCGCGACTGCAGCCTACGCCCATCCGCCGGGGCGAGACCGCGGCTGGGTCGAGCGCTTCGCCCTCTCGGACTACCTCGTCGGTCTCGCCGGTCTCAAGGGCGAGCCGCCGTCGGGTGACCCGTTTATCGCTACGATCGCGGAGATCGCGTCAGTTCCCGAGGATATCGCCCGGCGTCACCGCGGTCGCATCCCTCGTCAGGTATTCGCTCGCGAGGTCCGGCGCGCGTCGGGCGAGGTGGTGAGCCTCTATGACGGCTCGATCACTCGCCCGGCCCGCTCCGACGAAGATGGAGAGGGTGCCTCCGACCCGCTGCTTCAGCCGGCGGTCGCCGCCTATGGGGCGGCATTCAACGCCTACGTCGCCGACGCCCTCGGCTATCACACCGATCTGCCCTACCGGGTGCTGCCCCGCGACGTGTCGCGACAATGGAGCTGGCAGGGCGAACGCCAGGGCGACGGGCTCGGCCGGGCGATGTCGTCGCTGGAGACCGCACTCCTCCAGCACCCGGGAACAAAGGTGCTGATCGTCGACGGGCTTTACGACCTGGTGACGCCCTACCTCGCCTCGCGCTGGCTCGTCAACCAGCTGGGGGTCCCCGACACGGTGCGGGCCGGCATCCGCCTGCGCCTCTATGAGGGCGGTCATATGATGTATATGCGCCCAGAATCGCGTCGGCTGCTCGCTCGCGACGCCGCCGATCTCTATGCCGCACCCGGCGCCGCCCCGCCCTCGCAGTAGGCGGGCGGTGCCGCCGGCTCGTCCGATGCACGAGCGCGAGCTGCTGCGGATTTGCGGCCTTGCCGCCGTGCGCGCCCTCTTGGAGAGCGATCCCGGCCGGGTCGAGCGGCTGTTTTTCGAACCGGCGATCAGGGGCGATCTCGACGCATTCTGCCAAGGGCTCGCCCGCGCCCACAAGCCTTATCGGCAGGTCGACGGGGCGGAACTCGCGCGCATCGCCGGCACCATGCTGCACGGCGGCGCCGTCGCGATCGCGCGCCCCCGCCCGGTGATCGATCTCGATCCTGACGCGGCCGCGGCGTGGGCCCAGGACGGTAAGCCGCTCTTGATCCTCGACGGTATCGGCAACCCCCATAATCTCGGCGCCATCGCCCGCACCGCCGCCTTCTTCGGCCTCGACCGGATCGTCTTGGCCGACCGTCCCGACCAAGCGCTACCCTCGGACGCGGCCTATCGAGTGGCCGAAGGCGGCCTCGAACACCTGACGCTCTGCCGCGCGCAGCTGCCCGCGGCCTTGCGCGAATTGCGGCATGTCTACCGGGTCGTCGGCACATCGCTTGCCAAGGGCTCGGTACCGAAGAAACACGCAGGGGATCGCCCGGTCGCGCTGATCCTCGGCAATGAGGAAACCGGCCTCGGCGCGGCGACTCTCGCCGCCTGCGAGGAGGTGGTGAGGATCCCCGGCCGCGGGCATGTGCAGTCGCTCAACGTGGCCAGTGCCGCAGCGATCCTGATCTATTTGCTCACGCGTTTCTGACGGGAGGGGCGTGCCTCGGCGACCAAGCGGTCGAGAGCGCTGAGGAGCGCCGCCTCGATTTCCGGCCCGCCGTCGAGGTGCTTCAACAGCAATGCCGCCGCTTCGAGCGTCGACAATGCCTCGCGGCGCGGCTCCCGGCGAATTCGGCCGTAGCGTGACGGGTGCTGCGGATTGAGCACCAGGCGGCGCAATTTCAACAGCCACGGATTGCGCCACCACAGCGTCTTTGCCTCTTTCCAAGTGCCGTCTAGCAGCACCACGCCCTTGAGCGCGCGCAACATCGCTTCCTGATCCGCCGCGGGCTCGCCCCGGCCGTCGAGCGCAACGACTTCGCGCTGAAGGCCGAGCGCGGCCGGGCGCGCCGAGCCGAGGTAGAGCACCGCCCAGCGCTTCGGATCGGCCGGGCGGCCGAGCCCAACTCCCGCTAGGGCCCGCGACAGATTCGCCCAGGACAGCCCGATCGCGAGCTCGGCGCGGCGCAGCAAAGTGCGGGTCAGCGCCGCCGTCGCCAACGCCTCCTTCTTCTCTTGCGGGTGCTGGAGGATCAGCACGAAAAGCCGGTTGTCGATCGGTTCGGCATTTGCCATGACCGCCTCCCTTTGCTCGACGAATAGCATGGCCGGTTCCCGGCATTGTATCGTGACCGCTGCGGAAGGTTCACCAAGGGAGGACAGCCATGGCTCTGGAAGTAAGGCGTATCGTCACCGGGCACGACGCCGGCGGCAAGGCCGTCATCAAGACCGACGAGCGTCTGCCCGCGGTCAGCAGGTTGGGGCGCCCGCATATCGCCGGATGCGAAATCTGGTCGACGGACAAGATGCCCGTCGACAATTCCGACCCGAGCGAGCCCGCCCAGCGCAAAGGGTTCGTCACCCGCTATAATTACGTCGGCACCGGGCAGGGCACGGTCGTCCGGATCACCGAATTCGCGCCCGGCGCGCCCAAGTTCATGCACCGGACCGAGACGGTCGATTATGCCTTGCTGCTGTCGGGCGAATGCGATCTCGAGCTCGACAGCGGCGAGGTGGCGCATCTGAAGCCCGGTGATGTCGTCGTCCAACGCGGCACGATGCACGCCTGGGTCAACCACGGACCGGCCCCCTGCGTCTTCGCCTTCATCCTGATCGATGCCAACCCGGCCACCGCGGCAGGCCAGGAGTTGCACACGCACTTCCCCGTACCCTGATCGCGAGCTTCGCCGGCAGCGCCTGGTAGGTCGCGCCTCGAGGAGGTCGTACGCCCAAATCGCAGCCCCAGCTGTGCAGTCTTGGCAGTCATCTGCGAGGTTCTGCCCTCGGGTGCGCCGAACTTCGCATATTGTTCGCGCTGCTCTGCGGCGATCTCGCGGAGTTCTCCAAGGTGTGGGCGTCCCTTTCGGAGCCGACGTGGAACATGCTCGTCTCACGATGATTTTCACACTCGGATCGCCGCTTGAAATTCTTTATCAGGATTGTAAGCTACCGGCGCCGTATAAACTTCGAATTGCGGTGCCTAGCCATGAAAATCCAGGCGAAGATAAGCTTGGCGATATCCGCGGCTTTTCTCGTCGGCTTGGCGCTCGCCGGCGTCGGGGACTACATCATCGTCAAACGTAACGTAATGGAGGATAGCCTGCAGAATGCGCGGATCATGATGGAGGCGGCGTCCGCTATCCGAACTTATACTTCGGAAAACGTGAGCCCTCTTCTGCAACAACAAATGAAGGTCGAATTTCTTCCCTATGCGATTCCGTCTTATGCCGCGCAGACGAATTTTCGATTAATACAGCGTAAACTACCTGAATATTCGTACCGGGAACCGACGTTGAACCCGACAAATCCGAGCGACAAGTCGCTGGACTGGGAAGCCGATATCATCAACGAGTTCCGAAACAGCCCTGACAAGACGGAGCTGGTGGTGACCCGCGCCACACCGGCGGGACCATTCCTGACGCTTGCTCGACCGCTGAAGGTCGGAAGCGAACGCTGCCTTGTCTGCCACAGCACGGCGGACAAGGCGCCCTCGGCGATGACGGCCCTCTATGGCACGCAGAATGGTTTCGGCTGGAAACTCGGTGAAATCGTCGGCGCCCAGGTAGTTTCGATACCGCTGGCGGTACCGCTTGATCGCGCCTACCGAACGTTCCTGCTGTTCATCGCGACTTTGGCCGGGACGTTCATCGTCGTGATCATCATGGTTGATTTGTTGCTGCGCTTTATCGTCGTGAAGCCGGTCAAGGAAATATCGGACATGGCGAGCGACGTCAGCTTGGGAAAACTCAACACGCCCGAGCTGGTCAGCAACAGCAGAGACGAAATCGGTTCGCTCACCACCTCCTTCAATCGCATGCGGCGAAGCTTGCAAAATGCGATGAGGATGCTCGAATCGCAGAGGTAACCCATAGGTATTGGCGGCTGGACGTTTGAAGGATGATGGGGGTGGACTCCCTCCTTACAGTAGGCCGTTACGGCATCGACGAGTGGCTGGCGTCGGATGCGATGGGGGTGATGTTTCGTGGACATGATCCGGTCCTCGATCGGCCGGTCGCGATCAAAATCGTTCGGCGCGAACTGACGAAAAGCAACGCCGCCGCCGGCTGGCTCGAACGTTTCAAACGTAAGGCGCGCGCCGGGAGTCGACTTTTCCATCCCAACATCTTGGCAATTCTCGATTACGGTGATGAAGACGAGATGCCCTTTATCGTCACCGAATTTGTCAATGGCTATAGTCTTGATAGACTCATAAAAACATCCGGTTCGCTGGCGCCGAAGCGCGCGGTGACGATTATTTCTCAAATTTTGAGTGCTCTGGAGTTTTCTCACGAAAACACGATTTTTCATCTCGACATAAAACCTTCCGTCGTATTTGTACCAGGAGATGACAAAGTCAAGGTCGCCGATTTCGGTGTCGCGCAGATCGATGCCTCGGAATTTGCAGCGGTTGCGGAAACCTTGGGCACTGCCGCCTATATGGCCCCGGAGCAGTTGGCCGGAGCACCGGTTGATGAGCGCACTGACCTGTTCACCACCGGTGTCTTACTGTTCGAAATGTTGACCGGTACAAGACCGTTTCTTGGCGAAAGCATCACCGAGATCACGGCACAAATGCAAACCGGGAGACCCGAGGACGTGTGCGCGTTGAACCCGGAGGTGTCGGGCGCGTTGCGCAGTGTCATCAACACCGCGGTCGCCTATGACCCGGCTCGGCGTTTTGCGACGGCAACGGCGTTCTCGCTAGCTCTTGCCGACGTCATCCCCGTGAGGGGGGAAGCGCCAACCCTGGCTGCCTCACCGTCTTTGTCGCCAGCTGCCGAGAAGCCGGCTGCACATTCGCAAGAGCATGAGGTGGGGTGGAATGCTGCGATTTTGCGCGTCGTCGAGAGCGACCTCGCGACCTACATCGGTCCGATCGCGGCAATTGCGGTACAACGCGCGGGCCAACAGGCCACGGACGTCCTCGATCTTTACGAGACCTTGTCGATCTACATCGACGACGGCAAGGAGCGCAACGAATTCATCGCGAAGGGCCGAGGCGTCGATAGGGAGATGTCTCGGCGGGGGACGTCGCTGCAGCCGGAAAGGCCGGCTCGCGAATGGAGACCGCAGCAGGATGGTCGGGTAGAATTCCCGGACCGGGTAGTGCTCGACGCGATCGAGGCTCGGCTTACTCAGCACATTGGCCCGATCGCGAGGATCCTCCTCGAGCAGCAGCTTCAAGACTTCGAGAGCGTACCCGGGCTCTGCCGCACCCTTGCCGACCATATTTCCGACGGTGTCGAGCGTGCGGCATTTCTCAATTGGGCGGGAGCTAATTGAGCCATCATTGTCTCGGCGGAACGGAGGGACGGGAGCACAGCGGATGAAAATGGATTTTCCCGGGCTCTGGGCAGCCGCCCTGCTGATTGGTTCGGTGGCGCCGTTCGACGCAGCGGCCGAGGTCGCGCCTCCGACCGCGGCAATCGCACAGTTCTTCCGAGAACTCCAAGCAACCCCGCAGCTCGTCCGTGAAATTCAATTCATGCTGGTTCGAATCGGCCTCGATCCCGGCCCGATCGATGGGATCCCCCGGCAACTAACCAACCGGGCGGTTCGGCGGTTCGAGGAGTTGCACCGCCTTCCGCTCGTCGATCTGGAGCGGGGAGGGTTAGTCCCGCCCGAGTTCCTCGCCCAGCTACGTCTAGAGACCACGCGCGTTGTGCTCGGCACTGACGGCAAGACCGATACCGGTGGTGCTTCGCCGATTGCTCCGCCCGCTCCCACGGGCGAAGGAAGCGCGACAGCCGCCGTCGTCCCGCCTCCGCCAAAGCCGGCTCCGCCCGATCGGTTTGCCTCATGCCCCTATGATCCCGAGGATTTTCACATCGGCGCGAACCGCTTTACACCCGACACATTCTTGAAAGAGGGGTTCGACGGGTCGGCCGCGCGCGCCGTCGCCAACCTCAAGGACCGTCTCGAGGAGGGTCGTCAACTCGCCGACAGGATCGGCATATCGGCGCTCAAGGACGTCCAGCGGCAGGCCCGCGTGCTGCAATATTTCGAATGCCGGCTCAAGATCGAGCAGGCCTCAGCGAGCAAGAGCTGACCGGGCAATTACGCGGTCTGGATTCAAGAGACCGATCCCGGCAGCTTCCCCTATTTCTTCGACTTTGTGGTGGTCCCCGAGCCAGCGAGCGGTGCCGGGCTACTCACCGGTCTAGCTTTGCTCGCGGTCGCCCGCCGGTATCGCCGGCGGCGATCTCGCGGAGCTTAGGTTTAACCCGCATCCGCACCAAGTGGTGGCGTAAACCCGATCGCCCCCATATCCGCGGTGCCCATCGTGGCGAGAATGTCGGTGCCGATCTCGGCGGGCCCGTAGTTGTCCCCGCCGAGGAGCCCCGCCGCGGTGGTCACTGTCGGCGCCAGAGTGATCTGCGTCCCGGCCCCGAGCCCAATGAACGCGATGGCGGTACCGGTGGTAAAGATTCCCGACACCCGAATGGCTCGCGACAGACCGTCGGCGGGGCAGCGCCGATTGCATCGTCGCCGTGCGGGGGTTGGCTGAAAGGATCGCGGCTAGCGGCTCGGTACGACATTGAGGATTGCCGCCCTCGACGGGGCGCATCGCGACCTCGGTCGCGTCGGGGACATTCGATTGCCCTGAAGCTACAATCATGAATTGCATCGATATTTACCGAATATTTGCCGCTCGCTGCACCTGCAGCGGGTCTGCAGCGGACGCTCTCGTAAACGTTGAAATACAGGGCTTCCGGTGATTTCAGCGTTCTATGCTATATAAGCAATTATTTGATTGCGTCAATGCTAACCCAAGAAGATTTGCGCGGGGCGCCCGCCGCGCCGCGAAAACCCCGAGCTGATCTCCCGCTAATCGTCCGCCGCCGCCGTCATCGGCTGCCGGCGCGGAACGCGGACCAGCAGCAATAGCGGTAGGGAGGCGAGGATGACCATCAGCATCAGCGCGAAATCGTCGATATAGCCGATCATCGCGGCCTGCCGGGTGACCTCCTGATTGAGTGCGGCGATCCCCGAGGGGTCTGTCAGACTGAACGGTGCCGTCAGGTACGGCACCTGGGCCAGCGGGTTGTCCGGGCGCAAATGCTCTATCAGACGGGAACGAACGATCTGGGTGTTCTGGGTGAGCTGGGTTTCGAGGATGGCGATGCCGATGCTGCCGCCGAGCATGCGCATCAGAGCGCGGATCGCGGTTCCCTGGGTCAGGATATGGTGCGGCAGGCCCGAGAGTGCCAGAAGGTTCAGCGGCACAAAGGTGCAGCCGAGCCCGAAGCCCTGGGCGAACCCGGCGAACAGGATCGGTCCGGACCCCATATAGAGGGAAAACCCGGTCATCTGCCACAACGAGGCCCCGGTCATCAGAAAACCGATCAGGATGAAGAGGCGATTGTCGACCCGGTTGATCATTCGGGCGACCAGAAACATCGCCAGCATCGTGCCGAACCCGCGCGGAGCCATCATCCAGCCGGCGTCGAACACCGGGTAGTTCATCAATACCTGCATCATCGACGGCATCAGCGCCAAGGTGCCGCTGAGGATCATGCCGACCCCGAACATCAGCAGGCTGCCGGCGACAAAATTTGGGCTCTTCATCAATTCGCGAT
>WNFD01001081.1_pt1 | contig 27343 bp, 25 predicted proteins | sample 5400491 | NCBI WGS metagenome assembly WNFD01 (sample SAMN13153343, study PRJNA577476) | soil metagenome | isolation source: 120 cm saprolite under Douglas fir tree site 2 hole 2 replicate 2 | place: USA:California | collected 2015-04-18
AGCCCGGTGACCGATGAGGTCCGCCGGCTCTTCGAGAAGCAAGAGCGCCACGCGTGGTCGATCGACGAGCTCCACGACAACGTGCGGTCGTCCCTTGGGTCGGCGGACTACTCCTCGGTGTTCAGGGCCGTCAGCCTGCTCGAGAAGCAGGGCCTGATCGACCGCATCGACCTGGGCGAGGGCCACGCCCGCTTCGAGCTCCGCGAAGAACATCACGAGCACATCCGGTGCGACAGCTGCGGTCGAATCGAGGAGGTCCCGGTCTGCGTGCTCGACGACGCGTCAGCGCAGGTGCAGAGCCTGACCGGATACAAGGTGCTCAGCCACACGGTCGTCTTCGGCGGCCTGTGCCGCGAGTGCGCGGCGCGAAACCTAGCCGGTCTCTGACCAGACCGCGCGGATCGCGCCCTCGGCGCCGGCCGACTGTTGGCGACCCGCGCGGGCAGAAGGCGCCCGGTGGGCGGGGTCGAGCGAGTTCGAGCCGATCGCGCGGCGGGCCTCGGCGTCTGGACTCACCACCGTCGAACGGACGCCACGCCCGAGCGACGCAAGCTGGGTGCTGATTCGGCCGGCCGGCCGCAATCCATAGGTCACCGGAGCCAGGACCACCACCCGGTCGGCGCCGGCAGCCAGGTCGGCATTCGCGATCGACCGGACACCGCCGTCGATGTAGCGGCGCGCTCCGATCGTGATCGGGGGCCAGACCATCGGGACCGCGCAGCTTGCGGCCACCGCGTCGACGAGCGTCACGCCACTGTCACGATCGAAGGTCCTCGCCTCACCCGTCTCGGCGTCGACCGCAGGGATGAGCAGGCGACGTTCGGGCCACGACTGACCCCTGAGCCTTCCTTCGATCACCCGTCGTCGCTCAGCCTCAGGCACGGTCCGCGCCGCGAGCGCGGCGCGACCCAGCCACGCCCGGCCTCGACGCGCGTCTCCGGGCCACACCGCGGCGATGAGGAAACGCAGCAGTGCTCCCGGGCCCATCCTCGCCGCGATCTCGTGGCTTGGATCCGCGAGCTGTTCCGCGTAGAGATCCTCGATCGGCCTCCCGCTCGAGATCTGCGCTCCAACCACTGATCCGGCCGAGGTCCCGACGACCAGGTCCGCCGACGCCAGGTCGATGCCACGCCCGGCGAGACCCGCGATCATGCCCAGCTCCCACGCAATCCCCGTGACGCCGCCGGCGCCCAGCACCAAGGCTGTCGTCACGGCCACCAAGATGTCACATACAGCCGGGGTTAACATCGCTGCGTGCGAACCATCGCCGAAGTCCTGCGGTGGCGTGCGCGCCGGCGCCCTGACTTCCCCATCACCTGGTATCAGGGAAGGGAGCGCTCGCTGGCAGAGATGCACCGTTCGAGCTCGGAGCTGGCGGCCGGGCTGGTCGGCGAGCTGAACCTCGAGCCAGGCGACCGGGTCGCGATCCTGGACAAGAACTCGGACGACTACATCGAGCTCCTCTTCGCGCTGGACAAGGCCGGCGCCGTCGCCTGCCCCGTCAACTGGCGGCTCACCGCAAGTGAGGTGGCCGCGGTCGTCGACGACGCCGGTCCCAAAGTCCTGGTCGTCAGCAGCGATCTGCGACAGAACGCCGACCAGGTGTCATGCCGCGTGCTCGACTATTCAGAGTTGCCGCGCCAAAAGGGCGGCGCCGACCCACGGCGCGACCGCGAGGAGAACGTGACCTGGCAGCTCTACACGTCGGGCACGACAGGAATACCCAAGGGCGCGATGCTGACGAATCTCAACCTGCTGGGACTCAACGGCAACCTGTCGATGGAGATCAAGGGCCTCGACGAGTACGGCCGGTCGCTCGTCGCGATGCCGCTGTATCACATCGGCGGCTGCGGGTGGGCGCTCGGCGCAATGTTCGCAGGCTGCACGGCCGTGATCACTCGCGAGTTCGTCCCGCAGGACATCCTGCGCGTGATGATCGAGCAGAAGATCAACACCGCCTTCCTCGTCCCCGCGGCGCTCCTGTTCCTGACCTCCCTCCCCGAGTCGCAGGGCGCCGATTTCTCGGCGTTGAAGAACATCGCGTACGGAGCCTCCCCGATCACGCCGGAGCTGTTGAAGCGGTCGATCCAGACGTTTGGCTGCCGCTTCACGCAGGTGTACGGACTGACCGAGACCACCGGCGCCGTCACGTTCCTGCAGCACGAGGAGCACGCCGGCGAGCGCTTCCAGAGCTGCGGCCGGTCCGGCTTTGGCCAGGAGCTACGGGTCGTCGACTCCGACGACAGCGAGGTGCCGTATGGCGAGATCGGCGAGATCGTCTATCGAGGCCCCGGCACGATGAAGGGCTACTGGCGCAAGGAAAAGGACACGGCCGCGGCGATTCGCGACGGCTGGTTCCATACGGGCGACGCGGGCACGATGGACGGCGAGGGTTTCATCTACATCAAGGACCGGATCAAGGACATGATCATCTCCGGCGGCGAGAACATCTATCCCGCCGAGGTCGAGGCGGCGCTCGCCGGGCATCCGAAGGTCGCGGACGTGGCGGTGATCGGGATCCCCGATGACACCTGGGGTGAAACCGTCAAGGCGATCGTCATCCGCAAGCCTGGGTCCGAGCTCACCGCGGAAGAGCTGATCGAGTGGTCGCATTCGCGGCTCGCAAGCTTCAAACGCCCGCGCTCAGTCGATTTCGTCGAGGCGATCCCTCGCAACCCAAGCGGGAAGATCTTGAAGAAGGACTTGCGGGCGCCCTACTGGAAAGGCCAGGAGCGCGCCGTCCACTAGATCTCCGGGGGCGATCCTGGCGCTTACGGCTCGAGCTTCAGGGTCAAGATCTTGAACGGAGTGAGCTGGAGCTCGACGACGCCGTCTCGCACCGGCACTTCCTCGATCTTGCGCTCCAGCAGGTCGCAAAGGTAGGCCCGCGACGCAGGCAGTGTGGTCCGGACGCGAGCCCTGCAGCCTCTCCCCCACGCTTCGTACAGCCGGACGATCGCCGCGTCCGAATCCTCCGCCCGCTTGATCGCCTCGACCACGACCTGGCTCGTGTCGACCTCGATCAAAGACTCGGCGCTGCCGTCTGGCAGATCGCTGAAGACCGCGCGCAGGGGCGCGTTCAGATCCTCCGCCGCCTCGATCACGCCTGCGCGACGGAAGTCGCCGGCGTGCGGAAGCAGCGCGTAGGTGAACCGATGCCAGCCCTGGTCGGCGGTGGGATCGGGGTGGGTCGGGGCCCGCAGAAGCGAGAGCCTCATCACAGAGCCATGGATGTCGTAGCCGTGCTTGCAGTCGTTGAGCAGGGCGACGCCGTAGCTGCCGTCGCCGAGGTCTGCCCAGCGCTGCGCGCAGACCTCAAACATTGCCTTCGCTTTTCCGGTGTCCCCGTGCGTGGGTCGTTCGAGGTGCCCGAACTGAACCTCGTATGTGGCCTGGTTCGCGCTCACGGCCACCGGGAATGCAACCTTCAACATCTTGTGCGATTCCCGCCAGTCCACCTCGCACTCGAAACGAAGCACACGTGACTCGGCGTCCAGGATCATGCGCTGGCTGAATCGCGACTTACCGAACTCCCGGGTGAAGTGCACCGCCCCGCGCAAGCCGCCTGCCTCGTCTATCCCTTGCTCGGCCAGCGCCGTCAGGTCGGTCACCGATTCGAGGTAGTCGAGGTCGAGGTCCCAGGCGTCCCAGCGTTTCGGGTTGTCGTCGTGGAGCTGCCAGAGGTTGCCCGGTCCGCTCAGCACCTCGCGCTGAGCGTGCTTGTCCCAGAGAGAGGTCAGCAACCCGCGGTCGTCCCAGCGGACGCGCAGCATGCTGTTCTCCATACCTCGCTCAGAGACCCGCACGCGCTGCTCATCCCGGATCGAGAGCTCCTCCTGCACCGCCCAGCCGCATGGCGGCGCTTCCACCAACCTCAGCCGATGACCGAATTCGATCACCTCTCGCCTTCGATGTGAGTTCGCGTTGAACACGGCGACGCGATAGCCGTCACCGGCAACGTGCTTGAGGGCGCGAGCGGTGATGCGGGCCGCACCGAAAGCCACGTCCGAGAGGTCGCGCTCGGCCTCTTCGTACACCCAGTCGATGCTCGACCCCGGCAGGATGTCATGGAACTGGTTCAGGAGCAGCTTCTTCCACAACGCCTCGAGCTCGGACGACGGATAGGCACCCTCAGCGGCCACCGACCATATCTCTGCTTCGCGCAAGGCGCCTTGCGCTATGCGATTCAACCGCTTTGTCCTCGACTGGCTCGTGTAAGTGCCGCGGTGCAGCTCGAAATACAGCTCGCCCGCCACGGTCGACAGGTCATGCGCCTCGCGAGAGGCCCGATCGAAGAAGTCAGCAGCCCGACCCAGCTCCACCCCGAGGCGGTGCGCTGACTGGATCATCTCGGGCGTTGGGCCGCCGCCTCCGTCTCCGAATCCGAACAGGTACAGGGAGCGGCTCGAGCTCGATGCGTCCTTGAAGTTCCGGACGCTGCGCTCGAGCTCCTCGAAGCTGAAGTCGCCGTTGTAGGCGTCGGAGGGCGGGAAGTGGGTGAAGACGCGGGTGCCGTCGATCCCCTCCCATATAAAGGTATGGTGCTCGGGCTTGTTGGTGTCGTTCCACGACAGCTTCTGGGTCAGGAAGAAGTCGCAGCCGGCGGCCGCCATCAGCTGGGGTAGGTTCGCGGGGTAGCCGAAGACGTCCGGCAGCCAAAGGATCCTGGTCTCGTAATCGAACTCGCGCATGAAGAACCGCTTGCCGTGCAGGAGCTGGCGCACGAGCGACTCGCCGGAAGGCAGGTTGCAGTCAGCCTCGACCCACATCCCGCCGACCGGCTCCCACTGGCCCGCGGCGACCTTCTCTTTGATCCGCCGGTAGACGTCGGGGTACGACTGCTTCATCCACGCGTACTGGGCCGGTTGGGAGGCGGCGAAGATGTAATCCGGGTGATCGTCCATCAGAGCGAGCTGCGTCGACCAGCTTCTCGCGACCTTCCGCTTCGCCTCGCGCAGCGGCCACTCCCAGGCCGTGTCGATGTGGGCATGGCCCACAGCTGTGATGCGGTGCGACCGGTCAAGGTTGGCCTCGCCGGCAGCCGGGATCTCAGGCTCGTGAATCGCCAGCACCGCCTCGCGGAGGATGAACGCCGGTTCGGGTGACTCGCGCAGGGCGATCATCGACGGGGCCGGCTCCGCCCCCTGCTCCGTGGCGCGCGGGTTGGCCGCCGCCTCGAGATAGAAGTCGACATCCGGCCCATCGACGGGGAGCCAGCGATGGTTGGGATCGACCCCACGCCACGGCTTGCCGTCCTTCCAGGCGAGCGCTTCACACGTGAAGCCGGTCGGCCCGGCAAAGCCGAGGTCGAACATGGCGACCACGCGCCGGCCCGCCCATTCTTGCGGCACGCGGCCGCGGACATGGAACCAGGTCGTGCTCCACGGCGGCCCCCACGCGTCGCCTGGCTCGATGGGCTCAAAGTTACCGAGGACCGCGTCCGCATAGCGGATCGGCTCACCACGCACGGTAAAGGCCGTGAGCTCGAGCGGTTTATTCACTCAGCAAGTCGCGAATGGCCCCGAGTGCCCCGCGAAGGGCTGCGCGCGGACAAGAAAGGAACGCGTGATGGGCATGAGCTCAGCCACGGTCACACAGCCTAAGGCTTCAAATACGCTTGCTCGGGACATGAGCGACGACCGCCGGCACGCTTTCGGAATCATCGGCTTCGTGGTGATCGCGCCTTTTCACGCGAACGCGATCGACGGGGCCAACAGGCGCAGGGCGCTGGAGGTCGTCCTTGCCGTTTTACGACTCGGCGCGAACCGGCCGGGATGTCGCCCCGCCGCTCAGGGGTTGAGCTAGCAGCCCACCCAGCCGACGAGCTGCTGGACCTTGATCCGGTCGAAGCCGCGCACGATGGAGTTGTTGCCCAGGCGCAGCAAAGGCACCTGCTCGCCGTCGAGCTGCTCCCACTCGCGCATGGCGGCTGGGTCGCGGTTGACGCGGCGGTACTCGAACTGGATGCCGAGCTCTTTCAGGAGCTCGACCATGGCGTTCGAATCCCGAGACTCGTCCGAACCGTACAGAACCGCATTGCCTATGCCGTCCATCTCTACAGAATGAACGCAGAGTAGGCGGGTTCTGGTGATAGAACCAATCAATTGTTCTGATCGGATCCATAGAAAAGGCTGATCGACGCCGCAGGCGCGGGTCGCCTAGAGCCGCGAGTAGAGGTCGTTCCCCCAGCTGAGCAGCAGGGTCGCCTCACTGGCCTTGATCGCCTTGCCGCTCTGGTAGTTGACCTCCCAGTTGAACTGGCCTATGAAGGTCTTCGGCGAGCTGCTGGCTTGCGCCTCCTGCAGGTAGTACTTGATGAGGTTCGACTGTTCGGTCGGAGTGATCAAGCCGCGGGCGGCACCGTCGTTGACGGCGTTGATCAGCCCTGCGATCGTGGCGTGGATCGTGAACGTGACCGTCTTGGTCGAAGTGTTGCCCAGGCCATCGACGGCGGTGATCACGATCGAATGCGCCCCGGCGGTTGAGCGTGTCGATGTCGATGACCCCGGCCACGATAGTCGTCTTGCCATCCAGGACCACGGTCGTGGTCGCGTTGTCGACGTCGGTCGCGCCGTAGGTCAGCGTGATCTTCTTGCCAACGTCGTAGAACGTCCCGTTGGTTTGGCGCGGGAAGGGTGGCGGTGATGACAGGTTCTGCCGCCTGAACCAGGTAGCGATCTGGGCGCGGGAGCGGCAGCCGAGGCGGTTTCGGACGCGCTCGGCCGTGCGCTCCGAGATCGACAGGCGCCCTGCGATCGGCTTTGTTAAAGAGTGTCGGGTTGACCACAGCCCGGTCGCGACCCCCGTTGACGGCGCGCCTCGCCACCTCCATCACGACACCTGCCCGACGCGGCCACGAAACCATCCCCAGCCGGGCGAGGGAAGCCATCGCTCGGGCAGCCAGACCACGAACGCCGACCATCCAAGCCCGAGCAGGAAACCGCCGAGGACGTCGCTCGGCCAGTGGTCGCCCGCCCACACCCGGGCGAGACACGCGAGAAGAATCACGATCGCGGCTCCCACCCACAGCGCCCATCTGTAGCGGGGCGGGACGCGAGGCGCCACGGCGAACGCGACCATGAAGCTCAGCCACGTGAAGAAGACGGCGTGGCCGCTGGGATAGCTGTAGCCCGGCGCGGGGGTGAGGATGTGGACGAGCGAAGCGCTTGGCCGCTCGCGCGCCATGAGCGGCTTGATCACGTTGTCGAGCAGGCTCGAGGTCGCGCCGATCGCCATCAGGTAGCCCGCGCGGCGCTCCCACACAAATAGAAGGACGACGGCAACAACTCCCGCGGCGACCTGCACGTAGCCGGCCGTAGCGTTGACGAGCTCGAACAGGTACGTGACCGGTCCCCACGGAAAGCCCTGCACGAATATGGCGATGGGCACGTCGAACGGAAGCAATGGATGGGCGGCCACGAGGTAGGTGTTGAGCGCGAACAGGGCCGCGACGATGGCGGTCAACGGGCCCAGCCAGGCGCGGGCGCGCGGCCGTGGCTCGCCGGTCAGGATTTCCTTTGCTGCCGTCTTGGCGGGAGCTTCTTGACTCACCTCGGCAGGAGCACTCTCACCGCGCTCACCTCCGCGGTGATGTTTGCCGGTGTGCGGCCGACGAGCACGTTGTCCGCATACACGCGCACCCGAGGCTTCGTCTTGACGTCGAGGTTGCGGAACTTGAAGACCTGGTCGATCCCCTTCTCCGATTCCTGCAGGTGCAGCGCGGAGGTGATCGCGCGGCTCACGATGTCGGTTCGGCTGTGTCCCGCGTGGACCAAGAACTCGAGGTATGGATCGACCGGCGTCGAGTCGCTGATCCGCATCTGGCTGCCGATCGACGAGGTGTTGCTGAACACGAGCGACATCGCCGTGCCGCTCCCCTCCAGGTCGCCGGCGAGCTCGTAGTGAATACGTTTCGCGGCGATAACATCCTTCAGCCTGCCGACGAGCGCGCCGAACTCCATGTCCTTCGCCGAATCGCCGAGCGCGATCGTCTCGCCAAAGAGACCGATCGCGCACGCCTCAACGAAGACGTGCCCGTTGACGCGGCCCAGCGTGATGGGGCGCGCGTGACCGGCCTTGGCCACCGCGATCGCCTCGTCCAGCTTTTCCGGCAGGCCGAGCGCGCGGGCGAAATTGTTGAACGTCCCCAGCGACAGGACCCCGATGGGATGCTTCGAGTCGGCGAGCCTCCGAAGCATGAACTCGACCGTGCCGTCGCCGCCGGCCACGACGATCCGCGCTTGCGGTGTGACCAGGTCCTCGATGTCTGTATCTGGGTCGAAGTCGATGACCAGGTGGTCGGCGAACGCTTGCCGAAGCTTGGCCTCTATCTCGGGCGTCATCGACCCGGCGCTGCGGCTGATCACGAGGACCCGGCTGGCTCTGGTCGCGGCCTCGGTCGCGCTCACCGCGCGGTGCCCAACAGCCGCTCCCACCGCGGCGAGGCGAACGAGAGCAGGCCAAGGCCGATCAAACCCAGCGCGACCACGGCGAGCGAGGGGCGACCAAATGGCCGGCCGATCAGGAACAGGAACACGCCGCCGAATCCATGCGCGCGAGATGGGTCGCGATTCAGACCTGCCTGCACGACAAACAACCTACCAGCGTGAAGGTCACGCCTCTCGAAACAACACCGAAACGTCGGAGCGTATCGACGGCCTTCTTTTCACCGAATGTGCGCCGGCCAACGCCTGGCCGTTCGGCGTGACCCGGCAGTTTTGTAGGAGCGAACCTCGGTGAGCGAAACCTGCGATCGGCTGCGGCTTGGGTCAGATTCCTTGCGGCGCTGGTGCGGGCGGAACTGGTGCAGGCGCAGGCGCTCCGTCGGTGACCTTGACGTCAACGGTTGCCGTGGCCTGGCGATTGCTCACCAGGGAGAACAGCAGCACCACGGCTTCTTGCGGGTCGCTCCCCGGCGTGTAGACGAACGTGGTCGGTGACGTTGCGACCAGTTCACCGTCCTTGTCGCCGATCTTGCGCCCATCGATTGCAAGTCCCAAGGGAGACGTCGCCAGCTGGATGGTCTGCGGCGTCTTATCTCCCTTCTTGATCGATATCGAACCGGTTGGGCTCGTGACTTTGAGCGTGGGCACAGACCCCGAGACGGCCGCCGCGGCTGACTGCACGGCGTTCGTGCCGAAATAGAAGCCTGCGACCGAGACCGCCAGCGTCGCCACGGTGGTGACCAGTTGTTTGGCGATGTCCAATCCAGCGCTGTCCTTTCCCGCCGCGTTGACCTGCGCGTACAGGAACACCGACATGATCAGAAACAGAAAGATCAGGCTCACGGCGAGGATCGCCCGAATGCTTCCATCCGGTAGGCCCAATGCTTCGTTGGGCGTCGTCAGGTCAAGCTGGTTGAAGATGATCACCAGGAAGGCGATCGCTCCCACCAGGGCGAGCACGCTCGCGATCAGCTCGAGGGGCAGCTCGACGTCCGACCGGATCTGGAGCTGGCCGTTCTGGCTGCCGACGCCGTATGCGACCAGGATCACCAAGCCAACCACCAAACCCGGGAGCAAGAGACACATGACTGCGTAGATCGCGAGCAGCCACGGCTTGGGTTTATCGGGGTTGCCGTTTGCGGGCATAGCTCCACCTCCTGGCCAGGCCAGATATTTGGAGCTCCCCGGGGCACGCCGGCCCCCAGTTGCGCGTGATTTTCAAGCCCTTGAGGGAAGGTGTCAAGCGGAGAAAATCGCGCGCCCGTCTTCGCGTAAACGCTCTACCGTGGTCGGAAAAGGGCAGCTCAGCTGGAGGTGACAGATGGCAGCGACGCTCGAATACCTGCTGGCGGAGGACAGGCTCCCGGCGGCGATCATCACGCTCAACCGGCCCGACCATCTGAACCCGCTCTCCACGGGCCTCATGAAAGAGCTCACAGCCGAGCTCGAGCGGCAGGGTTCCCGTCCGGAGGTGCGGGCGATCGTCCTCAAGGGGGCCGGGCGTGCGTTCTCGGCCGGACATGACCTCAAGGAGATGGCGGACCGGAGCCTCGAGGAGGAGCGCGACATTTTCGCCGTGTGCAACAGGTTGATGGCCACGGTCCAGTCGGTGCCCGTGCCGGTCATCGCAGCGCCACACGGGATCGCCACCGCCGCCGGGTGCCAGCTCGTCGCCACATGCGATCTCGCCATCGCCAGCGACGACTGCCGGTTTGCCACGTCCGGCGTCCGCTACGGACTGTTCTGCTCGACCCCAGGCGTGGCCGTGGCCAGGAACGTCGGGCGCAAGAACGCGATGGAGATGCTGCTCACCGGGCGATTCGTCGACGCGACGACAGCCGAGAGATGGGGCCTCATCAACCGGGCCGTCCCGCTCGCGCAGCTCGACACCGAGGTCATGGCGCTCGTCAACGACCTGGCCAGATTGAGCCGCTACGCGCTGACTCTTGGCAAGGAGGGTTTCTACAAGCAGGTCGACGAAAAGCAGGACGAGGCCTACCGCATGATGGCCGAGGCGATCTCGTGCAACGCCGTCGCTCCGGACGGCAAGGAAGGGATCGCGGCGTTCGTCGAGAAGCGCGCCCCGGTCTGGACCAGCTAGGCGACGCGGACGAGCGCGTCGGAGACGATCTGCGAGAGCGCGTCAATGAATTCCGGGCGTGCGTTGAAAGATGTCGTCCGCCTGATCCGGATGCCTTTGTCCCGCGCAAAGGCCTGAGCCTCGACATCGAGGTCGTAAAGGATCTCGAGATGGTCGGCGACGAATCCGATCGGGCAGACTAGAACATCCTTCGCGCCCGACTGGTCGACCGCCTCGAGCAAGTCGGGGCCGAGCCATGGTTCCCCGGTGTGGCTCGCCGACTGGAAGGCGAATTCCCACTTCGGCAGCTGCATCCCCGAGGCGACCAGGCGGCAGCTCTCCAGCAGCTGGTCGCGGTAAGGATCGCCTTCGCCGATGATCCGCGCCGGGAGGCTGTGCGCGGTGAAGAAGAGACGGTCCGGCCGTGACGCGCCGACGGCGTCGCGGAGCAATCCCTGGACGGCCCCGATGAATGCCGGATGGTCATGAAAGCCCGCTACGAAAACGAGCTCGCCTTCCCACGCATCCTGCAAGGTGCGCTGGTAGCTGCCCAGGCTCATGCGCGCGTAGTGCGGCGCAAGCGGCAGCCCGACAAGCCGGCGGATGCCGTGCCGCCGGGCCTCGGCGGCGCCGTCGGCGATAAACGGCGATGCGTGCTTCATGCCGACAAATGCGGGCAAACCGGCACGGGCCGAAAGCGCGCTCGCCTGGGCCCGCGTGATCTCCGTGAGCGGAGATCCGCCGATCGCCCTATAGCGTCCGGTCAGCTCCGCCAGGGCTTCCGGTGATGGCGGCCTGCCGCCGCGGATGTGCGTGAAGTACGCGGCGATGTCCGCCTCTGTGGCGGGGCTGCCGTAGGCCATGCAGAGGATGCCAGCGTCAGCCGACATTCGCCGGCACCCACGAGTGGACCGTTTCGACGAGCAGCTGGAGATTCTCCACGCTCGTCTCGGGGAGGACTCCGTGTCCGAGGTTGAAGATGTGGCCGGGGCGGCCGTTCGCTCGCCTCAAGACGTCGCGCGCCCGCTCCTTCACGAGGTCCACGGGACCGAGCAGCACAGCCGGGTCGAGGTTGCCCTGGATGGCCAGGTCGAGGCCGACCCGACGCCACCCCTCGTCCAGCGCCACGCGCCAGTCGAGAGAAACCACGTCGGCGCCTGATCGCGCGATCGCCTCCAGCATCCCCGCCATGTTGGTTCCGAAATGAATCCGGGGCACGCCGAGCGGAGCAAGCCGCTCCAGGATCGCGTGCGTGTGCTTGAGGACGCGTGACTCGTAATCCTCGGGCGCAAGCGCGCCGACCCACGAGTCGAACAGCTGCACCGCCTGGACGCCGGCGCGGACCTGCGCACCCAGGTAACCGGTCATCGTGGCGGCCAGCTTTTCCAGCAGCGAATCGAACGCCAGCGGCTGCGTGTACATGAACGCTTTGACCTTGGTGAAATCGCGCGATGGGCGGCCTTCGATCAGGTAGCTCGCAAGCGTGAAAGGCGCGCCGGAGAATCCGATCACCGGCACCGGTGACTCCGCTACCACCTGGCGCACCGCGGTGATCACCTGGGGCGCGGCCTCCTCCCCATCCGCCACGTGCAGGCTCGCGACGTCGGCGGGGCTCGCGATCGGCCGCGCGATCACCGGACCGACGTTTTCGACCAGCTCGAAGTCGACGCCCATCCCGCGCAACGGCAGCATGATGTCGGCGAACATCACCGCCGCGTCGACGCCCAGCCGGCGTACGGGCTGGAGGGTCACCTCGGCGCAGAGCTCTGGCTGGGCCACGATCTCCGCCAGGGTCCATCGCTCGCGCAATGCCCTGTACTCGGGCAGCGAGCGGCCTGCCTGGCGCATGAGCCACACGGGCGTCACATCGACCGGCCGGCGGCGCGCCGCCTCGAGAAACCGGCTCATGGGATCGCCTCCAGGGTGGCGTCGACCACGGCACCGTCGTGCGCCGCGGAGACGAACCAGGCTTCGAACTGCGACGGAGGCAGAAGAACGCCCGCGTCCAGCATCGAATGGAAGAAGCGCGCGAAAGCATCGGTGTCGGACGCTTTCGCCTCGCGGAAGTTGCGCGGCGCTCGGTCGGTGAAGAACACGGTCAGCAGCGATCCGACGCGGGCGACGCACTCGCCCTTTTCCCGAAGACCCGCCTCCAGGCGTGCCGCGTTCTGCTCGAGCGAGACGTAGACATCAGGCGTCAGCTGTTTAAGCGTGGCCTCGCCGGCGGCCATCACCACCGGGTGACCCGAAAGCGTCCCCGCCTGGTACACGGGTCCCGCCGGCGCGACGAGGTCCATCAGGTCCGCCCGCCCGCCGTATGCGCCGACCGGCAGGCCGCCGCCGATGATCTTGCCGAGGACGGTGAGGTCAGGCCGCACGCCGAAGAGCTCCTGCGCCCCACCCGGCGCGACGCGGAATCCCGTGATGACCTCGTCGAAGATCAGCAGCGCTCGGCTGCGCGTTGTGAGCTCGCGGAGCCCGGAGAGAAATCCAGGGACCGGCGCCACCACGCCCATGTTGGCAGCGACCGGTTCCACGATCACCGCGGCGACCTGTCCAGGGTGCGCGTCGAAGAGGGCGGTCACCGACTCGAGATCGTTGTAGGTGGCGATGAGGGTCTGCGCGGCAACCGCCCTGGTCACGCCCGCGCTTCCCGGTATCGAGAGCGTCGCCGCGCCCGACCCGGCCGCGACCAGCAGCGAGTCGGCGTGTCCGTGATATCCGCCGTCGAACTTGATCACGAGCTCGCGCTCCGTCGCCGCGCGCGCGACACGCAGCGCGCTCATCGCGGCCTCCGTGCCGCTGTTGACGAACCTGATCCGCTCGATCCAGGGCATCCGCGAACAGATCAGCTCGGCGAGGCGGACCTCACCCGCGCTCGTGACGCCGAACGAACCTCCTGTCTCGGCCGCGGCGTCGATCGCTTCCACGACCGCGGGGTGCGCGTGGCCCAGCACCAGCGGCCCGAACGCGCCGACGTAGTCGATGTACCGCCTGCCCGGTTGGTCCCAGACGAACGCACCCGCGCCGCGCACGAGACTGGGCGGCTCGCCGCCGACCGCGCGATAGGCGCGGACCGGGCTGTTGACCCCACCTGGAAACAGGCTTGCGGCGACAGTCATTCGGCGCCCAGCAGGCGCGTGATCTCCTCGATCGGGCGGTGGATTCCGGTGAGGATCGGCGTGTCGCGGACCGTCGAACGACGGCTCTCGGTCCCGCGCAGGTCGCGGACCAGCTCTCCGAACGCGGGCAGGTCGTCCGTCTCGTACGCGACCAGGAAGTCCATATCGTCCAGGCCGAACGAGTAGGCCAGCAGCTGGCGCACCTGCTTGTAGCGATGCCCGACCTTCATGTGCTCGTTCATCACGTTCTGCCTGTCCTCCTGCGTGAGGAGGTACCAGTCGGTGCTCTTGGTGAACGGATAGACGACCAGGTACTTCGAGCGCTCGCCCTCGAACAGCGATTGCTCCTGCGAAGTCGGCCGCTTGACGTACTGCGACGGCCTGATGATCCCGACGAAGCTGTGGCGCGACGTCATCCAGGAGCCCATGCCGGCGCGCAGCACGGCGGCGCTTCTCTCCTCGAGCGCTTCGAGCGATGGGGCAAGGCTCCACAGCAGAACGTCCACGCCGGCCTTGAGCCCGATCATCGAGTAGGCAAAGGTGGTGACCTCCGAACGGGCGGTCGCGGCGGCGCCGAACTCTTCGGCCGTGCGGCATCTTTCGTCGCGGGTCAGCCTGCGCCACGCCGGATCCAGACCAAGCGCCAGGGCATGCACATAACGCGACTCGCTCATGGGCGCTCCCGCAGCCACACCGCGGCGTCCGCGGCGAAGTACGTGATGACGATCCCGGCGCCTGCCCGCACGATCGCGGTGATCGACTCGAGGATCGCGCCGCGCCGGTCGAGCCATCCGCGCTCGGCGGCCGCCTCGATCATCGCCGCCTCGCCGCTCACCTGGTAGGCGGCAAGCGGAAGGTCGAATCGCTCGCGCGCCCGCGCGAGGAGGTCAAGGGACGTGATGGCGGGCTTGACCATCAGGATGTCGGCGCCTTCCGCCGCGTCGAGCTCCATCTCGGCCATGGCCTCGCGGGCGTTGGCGGAGTCCATCTGGTACGACTTGCGGTCGCCGAAGCTCGGCGTCGACCCGGCGGCTTCGCGGAATGGGCCGTACAGGCTCGAGGCATGTTTCGAGGAGTAAGCCATGACCGCGACGTCACCGAAACCGGCCCCGTCGAGTCCTGAGCGGAGGGCGGCGACCTGACCGTCCATCATCGCGCTCGGTCCGGCGATCTCGGCGCCGGCCTCGGCGTACGCGATCGCGGCCGACGCGAGCCGTCGCAGCGACGCGTCGTTGTCCACCTTCTCGCCGTGGAGGATTCCGCAGTGGCCGTGCGACGTGTACTCGCACAGGCAGACGTCCACGGCGAGGGCAAGAGGCAGGCCCTCGCGGCGGAGGAGGCGCAGCGTCTCCGGCACCGGGCCGTGCGGGTCGTCGGCGCCCGAGCCTTCGGGATCTTTGGAATCGGGGATGCCGAAGAGGAGCACCCCTCCGACGCCGAGCTCCGCCAGCCGGTGCGCTTCGCGCAGCGCAAGGTCGGGCGTCAGGCGGTGGTGCCCCTTGAGAGAAGAGATCTCGTGGCGCTGCTCGCGCCCATTGATCACGAAGAGCGGCGCGATCAGCTGCGACGGGTCGACGCGGGTCTCGCGCACCAGCGCCCTCATGGCGGCGCTGGTCCTGAGGCGGCGCGGCCTGCGAGATCCAGGCATCGAGATCGCGGGAATCGCCTGCGTCACCGCCGCGGCCAGCTGCTGAACGGTCGGCCCTGGGGATTCAGCGACGACGCGGAAACCCGCATCGCGCGCGACGGCGGTCGTGCGGGGCCCGATGGTGATCGCCGGCAAAGCCGTCGACCCGCCGAGCTTGGCGAAACCACGAACCGCCGACCCCGACGCGAAGACTACCGCGGCAAGGTCGGACCGCCGCAGCGCCTGGTGCAGGTCGTCCGCGGATTCGGCGGGTCCTTCGACCGTTTCATAGGCGGTGACCTCGTCGACCAGCGCGCCGCGTTCGCGCAGCTTCGCGGGCAGGTCGGGATCCGCGAGGGACGCGCGCACCACGAGGACGCGCGAGCCGCGCGGATCGGGCAGCTCGGCGGCGAGGGTGGCACCGTTTGCCTCGCTGGGCACCAGGTTGGCTTCCGCTCCCCGGGCGCGAAGCGCCGCCGCGGTGGATTCGCCGACCGCGGCCCAGCGCGGACCGGTCGGAGTGGAAGGCAACGAATCCACGCCCACGGCGCTGGTGACGACCACCCAGTCATATGCGGCGATATCGGGCCAGTCCACCTCGATCGCCCGCGTGACCACTGTCGGCACTGCGGTCACGTGGTAGCCGCGCGACTCGAGCTCGGCCACCAGCGGGTCACGCGCTCCCGCCGGCCTGGTCACCAGCACCCTCGTCATCGCAGCATCACCGCGCCGGCGAGCCGGGTGCCTGCATCGACAGCGACCTGGTCCAGGTCTGCGCGCCTCCCGCGCAGCGATTCGACGTTGCGGTCGGATCCGTCGCTGTTCACGCCGCCGACGACCATCGTGAAGCTCTCCGCATCGACGGTGGCCAGCGCGCCAACCGGCGCCCGGCAGGTGCCGCCTGTCGCTTCGAGGACGCGACGCTCCGCCTCGACCGCCAGCCGGACGTCCGTCCGGTCGTGGCCGGCGAGGGCGACGAGCAATCGCGCGTCTGACCGGCGAGCCTGGATCGCGAGGGCGCCCTGCCCAGGCGCCGGCGGGACGACCATGAGGTCGATCCGCTGATCGATTCGGTCCCCACGGCCCAGCCTGTCGAGGCCCGCCGCCGCGATCACGACGGCGTCGACCTCGCCCTCGTCGAGGCGCCGCAAGCGAGTGTCCACGTTCCCGTGCAGCGGCACGATGCGCACGTCCGGCCGGGCGGCGCGCATGAAGCCCGCGCGGCGTGGGCTGTCCGTGCCCACGGTGGCGCCAGTTCGCAGCGTCGCGACCGACTGGCCGCCCGAGGCCGTCACAAGGGCATCGCGTGGGTCGGCCCGCTCCGGGTAGGCGGCGATCACAAGCTCCGGCTCGTCCTCGAGCGGCACGTCCTTGGCGCTGTGCACCGCGACGTCGATCTCGCCCCGCAGCAGCGCACGCGCGATGGCGACCACGAAGATGCCCTCCCCGGGCTCCGTGTCGATGGGTCGGACGTCGCCCTCGGTGACGATGCTGACGAGCTCGACGTCGTGGCCGCCCTCCCGCAGGCGCCTCGCGAACCACTCGCTCTGAGCCAGTGCCAGCTGTGATCCCCTCGTACCGAGCCGGACCTTCACGCCCGGCCCGCCAGCCAGGCGGCAAGCTCGGCCGACCCCGTTTCGACCAGCCCTCGCGCGTCTTCGATATATGCGCGCGGCGGAGGCTGGGCACTGGCGTACAGGTCGTCGATGCCCAGGAAGCGCCCGTTCAGGCGGCCTCGGACGGCTTCGGGGACCGCCTGCGGGGCCGAGATGTCGGCGATCGGCGGGAGGTCCGGGCCGGCCACACCGCTGAGCTCGCTCCACGGGCCGCCCAGCGCGACCGCGACGCCGGCGGCCCTGCCGGTCAGCTCGGCGCCTCCACGGAGGTCGACGCCGCGACCGCCGTACAGGTGGGCCAGGCGGACTGCCTTCGCGCCGTCCCTGCTGGCAATGACGACCTCGGCGCCGGCGCCGGCCACCGCGTGCGCCAGGGCGGCGCCCATCCGGCCGGCGCCGGCGACCACGATCAACCGACCCAACACCTCGGTCTTGCCGCGCAGCCACGCCACGGCGCTCTGCGCAAGGTTGCCGCTGGACGCGGTCCGGCCCGACCGAGCGCGCCGGCCCGCCGCGATCGCCGTCTCGAAGAGCCGGATCAAGCGACGATCCAGGGCTCGATCGACGCGCGCCACGCCCAGGGCCTGGCGGACCTGGTGCAGGACCTCGTCTTCGCCGACGATCACGCTCTCGAGCCCGCATGCCACGCGCATCAGGTGCGCGATGGCATCGCGGCCCGAAAGGACGCGGGCCGCCGCCGCAAGAGGCATGTGGCCGAACCCGTAAAGCTCCGCGCGATGGCAGGTCACCAGCGACACGCCGCTCCCACCCCTCGCCACCCATGCTTCGAACCGCTCCGCGGTCGAAGCCCGAGCCGTCGCGCCGGCTTCGCGCGCGGAGGCGACCAGGGCCCAGATCTCGCTCATGCCTGTCTCGACTGCGTGCTGTGCCCGGTCATCAGCGCGACGAGGAGACGATCGAGCGCCGACTCCGCGTCGACGAGAAGGGCCGTTGCCTCGCGGGTGTCAAGGCGCCTGCGCTGCGCGAGGGCCGCGAGCTCATCCACGAATGGTTTGCGAAAACGGAGGAATGCCTCAACCGTGTCGGTCAACGACGCGCCGTGTCTCGCCGCGTCGGCACCGTAGTCGCGGGCATGCCCCTCAGCCGCGGTGATCAGGGCCGCGGCCTGGTCCGGTTCGACGTCGAGCTGCCGGAGCAGGTCGCCGAGCAGCTGCATGCCGCGTTCGCGGAACGTGGTTCGTTCGGCCTCAGTAAGACTTGTGAACCATCCCGTCGACTCGCGAGATTGAACGTACGGTCGCGCTCGACGATAGGCACGGGCCATGCGGTCGGACGACGCGCCCATCGCGGCAAGGGCGGGACGCCGGACGCGGCCGGTCGGCAGGAACGCCTCGATGGCGGTGGCGAGAAACCGGCGGTGGCCGCCGGGGGTGACGAAAGAGGGGACCTGGTTCCGGTCCGCCCAGCGCCGCAGGGTGTTGGGGGTCACGCCGAGGGTGCGGCTGGCCTGGCCGAGGGTCAGCCACGCGACCGTATCGTTCCTCGCCAAAACTAGCTAAATCTATCACCGACCTGCATTCGACCGGATCGACGGGTCTTGTAGTGAAAATTCGGTGGTGCCGGCCTCCCTGAAGGCGGCTTAACTCTTCGATTAACGGAACTATCCGGTTGGTCACTTAAATCACCCACCCGGATGAAATCCGAGTTGTTCAAGCCTGGCTACTATCGACGACAAAGTGACGAGGTAGGACATGGCGAACCGCGGCGTCACCCTGCGCCGCTGATGGCAGTGCGCGGGAAGGCCAGGATGGCCCTGGTCTTCGGACTGCTGGCAGCCGGCGGCGGGTCGCTGATCCTGGTTCTGACCCAGGTCCCGGCCTCCGCACTCGGCGGCCCCATCCCCTCGCCTTCGCTGCCGCCCGTCTCCACGCCGAGCCTCCCCCCGCTGCCGCTCCCATCGCCCACGGTCAGCCCCTCGGCGCCAACCGTAGCTCCCCTTCCCACGCCGCTTCCCACACCGTCGCTGCCCGTTTCCCTGACGTCGGCCACGCCCAGCCCCCCGCTCTTGAATCCGTCTCCGACACCGAGCTCAGCTCCCGGGGCCGGAGGATCGACCGGCGGCTCGGCTCCTGGCACCGGCAGCGGTTCGGGTGGTGGCGGCGGCGGCCCGGTGCACGGGCTGCCCATCCCGTTCACCTCGATCGTCATCTCCTCGCCGCTCGACCTTGCCCTGCTCTGCGCCGCGGCGGCGCTGCCGCTCCTTTTCGGGGTCTGGCTTCTCGTCTTCGGCCGGGCGTGGAACGAAGCGCGCCGCTCGCGGAACGCCCAGATCCGGCTGGCGATCGCCAACGACATCGGGCTGAGGCCGCACGAGCTGGTCTCGGTCAGCACCGAGGGGCTCTTCAAGCTCCGTGAGAAGGCGGCGTTCGACGAGCTGACGGGGGTCCTGCGCCGGGCTGCCGGCGTGGCCGCCCTGGACCGTGAAGTCGCACGCGCCCGGCGCCAGAAGAGTCCGCTTTCGGTCGCCTTCATCGATGTGGACGGGCTCAAGGCGATGAACGACAGCAAGGGCCACAGGGCGGGCGACGACCTCCTCCGCACCCTCGCGGCGACCCTGAAGTCTGGGCTCCGCGGCCAGGACCTGGTCGTCCGCTACGGCGGCGACGAGTTCGTGGTCGTTCTGCCCGACACTGTCGCCGACGCGGCTCGAGCCAAGCTGAGCTGGATCCAGACCGAGGCCGAGAAGGCGGGCTTCGGGTTCAGCAGCGGCGTGTCCCAGCTGGAGCGCTCAGACGACCTGGTCAGCCTCCTCGCCCGGGCCGACCAGGAGATGTACGCGGTGAAGTCGCGGCGCGGCCAGGTAAGGGACATCAGGCTGGGCGTCGTCGGCGGGACAAAGAGGGTGACCGCCTAGGTGAGATTCCTGGATAGATATGAGACGGCCGGCCATATGGTGCCGGCATGCCCGATTCTGCACTCGATCACGCTCACGACCCACACCGTCGCATCCGTCGGCATCACTATCAGGAAGGCCCTGGCTTTCTGATCCTGGCGACCCAGAACGGCCGCCCAGCGTCTGATCCCCCTCGCCAGGCATTGGACCGGATTCGATTCCGTATGCGTGCTGTGCGCTTGGCCAAGCAGCTCGGGGTCGGTACGGCCTGCCGGCAAATGGGTTGCTCGCGACCTTCGCTCTATCGATGGTTGTCGGCTTTCGAAAAGCAAGGCATCCAAGGGCTGCTGGATGCCTCCCATCGACCGCACCGCCTGCGAATCAGTGTCCCAGCCTGGGTCGACAGCGTGATCATCGCCATCCGCCTGCACACCTACTGGAACTCAAAGCGAATCGCAGCCGAGATGAGCCGGCGTCAGATCTACACAGTCAGCGCTGACCACATCGACCGACTCTTTCAGCGCCTTGGCTGCAGACGAGGAACGGTGCCCCGGCCACCAGGTCCGCGCTATGAACGCAGCCAACCAAACGAGCTCTGGCACATCGACATCAAAGGCCCCTTCTTCATCCATCTGGGTAACCGCAACCTCAAGACCTGGATTGTTGGTCTTGTCGACGACCACTCGCGCTTCGTGATTGGGTTGCGCATCTTGCCTCAGGCCAGTGCCGGACCAGTCCTCCGCTGGCTGGATGAGTGCTTCGAGCTCTGCGGTCAACCCCTCGAGCTCATGAGTGACAACGGCCAACCCTTTGTGTTCTGGATGCCTGGGGTGCTGACGCTCTTTGGCAAGCGACTTCGGGACTTGCACATCCAGCATCTGCGCACCCAGATCAGCTCGCCCTGGACCAATGGCAAGATCGAAGCTTTCTGGGACATTCTCCAGAGCGAGGTCTTAGACCGGGAACGGTTCGGCAGTCTCGACCAGGCTGAGGTCGCGCTCGGCAAATTCGCCGATTACTACAACTACCACCGGCTCAGCGGCGTCCTCGGCTGGCTCACCCCGGCGGAGCGCTACAACGGAACGCCCTTCACCGACCGTGGCTTCGCGAACATCCCTTCCCTGGCCCATCTGGCGGGCTGGCTTGAGCAGCTACTCCGTGCCGCCTGAGCCAGTCTCAGATGTATCCAGGAATCTCACCTAGGCGGATAAAGCTGGGACTTGACAAATCGACCTAATTGGGGTTTAGTGGGCCGTAACCCGCTAAACCGGAGGTTCAGAGATGTTAAGGCCCGCCAGCCTCGCCGTCGTCCTGGCAAGCGCCGTGGTGATCTTCGGCGCCGTGGCCGGTTCCGCGGCCGGCCCCGCGCCCAACCCGCCGCCGGGCGGGGTCGTTGTTCAGCCGCTGTCGGTCTCCGCCGGAAGCTCGTCGCAGCCGGGCAGCAACGGGAGCGCGTCCACGGGACAGGCCACCGCCGGCTCGAACGGGCAAGACGGGTCGGTCAGCCACTGCGGCGCCCAGGGCAGCGCGGGCAGCACCGGCACGGCCGCCCAGCCGGCCCAGGTCGGCACCGGTGGCACAGGCACCCCCACGTGCAGCACGAGCTCAGCTTCGGGCGGCACTTCCACGTCAACGTCGCTTGGCCAGTCGAATGCCTCGAGCCGCACCGGAGCGACCGACAACGGCTCCTCCGCGACAGGATCCGGACAGACGGCTGGCAGCAGCGGCGGCCTGGCCGCGGCCAGGCTCGCCGGCTGGAGCGCGGGCAGTGGCGGGTGGATCCGCCTGCTCGGCTGGCTCTTCCTTGCCCTGCTGCTCGCCGTCCTGTTTCTCCTGATCGGCCTCGCTCTCGGACGGCGCCGCACCGCGCGAGCCGCCGCCTGACCGTGAATTCCCGCCTCCCTACCCCTGGCCCCGGCCGGCGAACCCCCGCCGGCCCGGGGCCCCTTGGGGGCCGCGCCCCCCTGGACGAGGAGCACGAGATGCGCGTGGCGCCGGCATGAGCGCGCACGCCGGCTCCACGTTGGGCGCATACCGCCTTATGGAGCGCATCGGTCGCGGCGGCATGGCGAGCGTCTATCGCGCATATCACGATGCACTCGATCGGCTGGTGGCGGTCAAGGTGCTGCCCGAGTTCTTCGCGGAGGATGCGATCTATCGCGAGCGGTTCCAGCACGAAGCGTGGTCGGTGGCCCGGCTCCGGCATCCCAACATCCTCCAGGTGTTCGATTTCGGAAGCGAAGACGGGGTGCCTTTCATCGTCATGGAGCTCGTCGAGGGCGGCACCCTCGCGGACCGGCTGGGCGCTCCGATGCCGCTCGACGCGGCGATCAGCTTGCTCGAGCCGGTGGCCGCGGCGCTCGACTATGCGCATTCGCGCGGCGTCCTCCACCGCGACATCAAGCCGACAAACATCCTGCTGCGCGACGACGGAAGCCCGGTGCTGGCCGATTTCGGGCTGGCGAAGATCGCAGGCTCACGCAGGCTGACGGCGAGCGGCAGCGTGATGGGCACGCCCGAGTACATGTCTCCCGAGCAGGCCGAGGACCGCGGGCTGAGCCAGGCGTCCGACCTGTACTCCTTCGCGGTGGTCGCGCACGAGATGCTCACCGGGCGCGTTCCGTTCGAGGGCGACACGCCGGCAGCGGTGCTCGTCTCACATGTCACGCGGCCGATGCCGACCGCGCACGAGCTGAGGGGCGAGCTGTCCGCGCACCTCGAGGATGTCCTCAGGCGCGGCCTCGCCAAGAGTCCAGATGACCGCTACCCGAGCGCGTCCAGCTTCGTCTACGCGCTGAAGCCCGCCGCCTGGCCCGGCGACAGCGGCGGGTTCTCCACGGTGGTTCCCGTCTATGAGCGGGCGCGCGCCGGCCGGCACACGCCGGTCGTGCTCGTGGTGGATGACGGCGCGGCTAACCGCGAACTGCTCAGGGCGTGTCTTCGCGAGGTCGAGTGCGAGGTGCGCGACGCTGCGGACGGGCTCTCGGCCCTCCGTGCCGTGGAGGCGGCGCCACCCGACCTGGTCCTGCTCGACGTGCAGATGCCGGGCATGGACGGGTACGAGGTCTGCAAGCAGATCAAGGCCGGGCCGAAGGGAAGCCTCTTGCCTGTGGTCATGGTCACCGCGCTTGACCGGAGCAGCGACCGGGTCCGGGCGCTCGATGCCGGCGCTGACGACTACATGTCGAAACCGGTCGACCGTGTCGAGCTGGTGGCGCGCGTGCGCTCGGCGCTGCGGCTCAAGCGCGTGTACGACTCGCTCGACAGCACCGAGCAGGTCATCTTCTCGCTCGCGGCGGCAGTCGAGGCGAAGGATCCGTACACCGAGGCTCACACCCAGCGGGTGGCCGAATCGGCCAGGCGAATCGGCGCCCGGATGGGGCTCTCGCCGGAGGAGCTGGAGGCGCTGTATCGCGGCGGCATCATCCATGACATCGGCAAGATCGGGATCCCCGACGCCATCCTCCTCAAGCCCGGTGAGCTCGACTACGAAGAGCGGGTCAGGATGAACCTGCACCCGATCATCGGGGAGAACATCGTGGCGCCGCTGCGATCCAGCGCCGACCTGCGGCCGATGATCCGCCATCATCACGAGCGCTACGACGGGACCGGTTATCCGGACCGCCTCGCGAACGAACAGATCCCGCTGCTCGCGCGGATCCTGTCCGTCTGCGACGCGTATGACGCGCTGGTCAACGACCGGCCGTATCGCGAGCACCTGTCGCGCGAGCAGGCCTTCGCCATCCTGCGGGAGGGCGCCGGCCGTCAGTGGGACCCGCGGATAGTGCAGCTCTTGATCGATGAGGCGGGGATGCGCTCGACGCAGCACGACATCTCCGCGTGATCGGCGCCAGTCGGATCCTCGTCGTCGACGACGACCCCGCCAGCTGCGAGCTGGTGGCCTATTCGCTCAAGCCACTCGGCTATCGAGTCGCGATTGCGGCGGACGGAGACCGCGCCCTGAACATGGGCATGCAGGACGACATCGGCCTGGTGATCCTCGACGTCCACATGCCGATGCGCGACGGGATCGAGATCCTGGCGATGCTGCGCGAGCGCCACGGCATGCGACCGGTCAAGGTCCTTGCGCTTACCGGGGACGAATCCGCCGCGGTGCGGTCGGCGATGGAGACCGGAGGCATCGACGGGTTTCTGACCAAGCCGGTCGACCTGAAGAGCCTGCGCGACGAGGTCACGCGCCTGATGGCCGACCAGGTCTCCGGCGACCTGCGCCTCTACCGCCGGCTGATCGATCGGAAGCGGCGCCGGCAGCCATAGCGCAGCGTTCCCGAAACACGCGAGTACGTGCACTGCGTCCACCAGGTCAAGTCCAGGCACGCGAGTGCGTGCACTCGCGCCATTCGAGGCAGGGTGACCGGGTAGGCTCGAGGCGTGGGAAATCGAGGCTCACCGATGAAGCTCGGTGACTTCGAAGTGGCGACCCGGATCGGGCTCGGCACGAACCGCCTGACGCGGACGCCGGAACACGTGGCCCTCATCAAGGCCGCGGTCGCCGCAGGGGTGCAGATGATCGATACCGCGCACTCCTATGCCGGCGGCGAGAGCGAGGAGACAATCGGCGAGGCGCTCTCCCCCATCCCCGACGACTGCATCGTGGCGACCAAAGGCGGCGGAAGCGGAAGCGGGAGACCGGACGTGCTGCGCGCGGAGATCGAGGAGAGCCTCGGCCGGCTGCGGACGGACGCCATCGCGCTCTATTACCTGCACCGCGTCGACCCTCAGGTGCCGCTCGAAGAAAGCCTTGGCGCCATCAAGGAATACCGCGATCGCGGCAAGATCCGCCATGTCGGCCTCTCGCAGGTTGACATCGCCCAGATCGAGAGAGCCCGCCACGTCGTGCCCATCGCCGCGGTCCAGAACCACTACAACCTGTCCGAACGCAAATACGAGGGGGTGGTCGACCACTGCGAGCGCGAGGGCATCGTGTTCGTGCCGTTCTTTCCACTGCGTGGAGTTGGAGGCACCCGGCTCGCCGAGATCGCCAGGCGGCACAAGGCGACACCGCAGCAGATTGCGCTCGCCTGGCTGCTGCGCCGCTCGCCTGCGATGCTGCCCATCCCGGGAACGCTGTCGGTCGAGCACCTGAGGGAGAACGTGGCCGCGGCGAAGATCGAGCTGACCGATTCCGAGTTCGAGGCGCTGCGCTAAGCAGCCTGATTCCGAGCGAACTACTTTCGCGCGGATGGCTCCGCGGTGCCGGCCTCGTCGCCGCTGACCATCCACCTGGTGCCGCCTCCGGTCACGACCAGGTCGTCAGCCGTCTGCGGACCCCAGGACCCCACGGGATAGGTCTCGGGATGTCCGTCGCTCTCCCACGCGTGGATCAGCGGGTCGACGATCTCCCAGGAGAGCTCGATCTCTTCGGCCCCTGGGAACGCTGAGTAGCCGCCCGCGATGATCTCCGAGAGCACGTTCTCGTAGGCGTCCGGCAGCGCGGCCTTGGTCAGCTTCGCGTAGTCGAGCCGCATCCCGGCCGGGACCATCTCGAAACGCGGTCCCGGGCGCTTGGCGCCGATGCGAAGCTGGATGCCTTCGTCGGGCTGGATGCGGATCACGATCAGGGTGGGGATGCCGCGCTGGCGCCGGCCGCCCAGGCGGAGCATCGGAGCATCGCGAAGCTTGATCACCACCTCGGTCACCCGCCGCCTCAGCGCCTTGCCGGTACGGACGAAGATGGGCACGCCGTCCCAGCGCCAGTTGTCCATCGCGATGCGGACGGCCGCGTAGGTCTCGCGCCTCGAGTCCGGCGCCACGCCCGGCTCGTCGAGGTATCCGTCGTACTGGCCGCGGACCGCCATCGTCGGATCGATCGGCAGCATCGCCCGCAGCGCGGCGCGCTTGGCCCTTCGCACGTAGTCAGGGTCCAGCGTCGTCGGCGGTTCCATCGTGACCAGCGCGAGAAGCTGAAGGGCGTGGTTCTGGATGATGTCGCGCACGGCCCCAGAGCGGTCGTAGTAGCCGGCGCGCTGTCCGATGCCCTCCTCTTCCGCGACGGTGATGAGGATCGTTTCGACCAGGGTGCGATTCCAGACCGGCTCGAAAAGCGAATTCGAGAAGCGAAGCGCGAGGATGTTCTGGACCGTGTCCTTGGCCAGGTAGTGGTCGATCCGGAAGATCTGCTGCTCCTCGAAGGCCTCAGCGACCTGGGCATTCAGCTTTTGCGCCGACGTGAGGTCGTGGCCGAAAGGCTTCTCCAGGACGATCCGCCGGTTCGCGTCGCTCTTGGCGGTCAGGCCCGCGACGGACAGGGCCGCCACGATGTCGCTGAACGTCTCGGGCGGCGTCGCCAGGTAGAAGATGACGGACGAAGAAGACGTCACCAGGTCGCGCAGAGGACCGAACGTCGGTGGCGCCGCGTAGTCCAGCTGAACCCATTCGGCGGTGGCCGCGAGCTGGTCGTTGTGCGAAGCCTCGCGCACCAGGTCGCGAAAGTCATCGGTCGACTTGGCGCTGCGGCCGGCGCCGATGACGCGCACCCGCTGGCCTTCGCGGGCGACGAGCCGGCCCAGGGCGGGAAGGATCTTGCGGTGGGTCAGGTCGCCGGAAGCACCGAAGATGACGAGGTCGATCGGTGCTGCCACAACAGCGCGGGAGCATACCGAGAACGCGGACCCGGCATCGGTGCTCGCCCCGCCAGGCGACGGCCGTGGCCGGAGGCGGGCTGGTTGACAGGCGGGAGATCGGCGATACTATAGTTCCGTAACCGGTTCCGTAACCGGTTCCGAACTTATGGCCAGGACTGAGAAGACGATGGGCGCCACTCGAGGGGCGGACAGGCGCCCGACCATCAACGACATTGCCAGGCGGGCAGGCCTGTCCAAGGCCAGCGTGTCCCGTGCTCTTAACGGAAAGCAGGACGTCGACCCCGATACGCGCCAGCGCGTGATGAAGCTCGCCACCCAGATGGGATACGTGCCCAGCGCAAGCGCGAGGGCCCTGAGCAACGGGCGATCCAACTGCCTTGGCCTGCTCGTCCCGACACTCACCTGGCCCTGGATCCTGGAGGTGCTCCGCGGCGTGGCCGCTGAGATCGAAAGCTCAGGCTACTCGCTGATCCTCTACACGACCGCGGAAGGAGAGGAGTCGGAGCGAGCGTTCATGTCCCAGGTCGTCCCCGCCGGAGCGGTCGACGGCCTTGCCCTGGTGATCCCCCTCGGGATGCTCGACTACGTGGAGCGCCTCGCAAAAGGCGGGTTGCCTGTCGTGGTCGTGGACGACCGCGGCCATTACCCAGACCTGCCGACGGTCGCGACCACGAACGTGGAGGGTGGCCGCACCGCGACGCGTCACCTGCACGAACAGGGCCGCCAGAGGATCGCGATGCTCAATGGACCGCACGACTTCGGCTGCAACCGCGAGCGGCTCGAAGGCTACAAATCCGCGCTCAAAGAAGCGGGTCTCCGGTTCGATCCGCGGCACGTCATAGACTCCGACTTCAAAGAGACTGGCGGCGCCTCGGCAATGTCCGCGCTCCTCGAGGCTGATCCTCGGCTGGACGCGGTCTTCGTGGCCAACGACATCATGGCCTTCGGAGCGATGCGCGCGCTTCGGAGCGCGGGCCGGCTGATCCCAGACGATG
>WNFD01001082.1_pt1 | contig 27324 bp, 24 predicted proteins | sample 5400491 | NCBI WGS metagenome assembly WNFD01 (sample SAMN13153343, study PRJNA577476) | soil metagenome | isolation source: 120 cm saprolite under Douglas fir tree site 2 hole 2 replicate 2 | place: USA:California | collected 2015-04-18
CGGATCGAGGGCTTCGAGCCGGTGCGGGAGACCTACGAGACGGAGCTGATCGTCGAGGAAGGGCCGGCGCGCTTCGCGGTCTCGCTCGGCGCCGGGCAGAAGACCGGGCTCTACCTGGACCAGCGGGACAACCGCCTGCTCGTGGCCGGCCTGGCGCGGGGCCGTCGGATGCTCGACGCGTTCTGCTACGCGGGAGGCTTCGCCTGCCAGGCGCTGCTGGCCGGGGCGAGCTCCGCGCTGCTGGTGGATTCCTCCGCGGACGCCCTCGAGGCCGCCCGGGGCAACCTGGCCCGGAACGGCGTGGCCGCGCGCGCCTTCGTCGGCGACGGCAACGCCTTCGACGCGCTCCGTGAGCTCGAGGCGCGCGGCGAGCGGTTCGGCCTCGTGGTGCTCGATCCGCCGCCCTTCACGCGTCGCAAGGACGCGGTCGAGGCGGCCCTACGCGGCTACAAGGAGATCAACCTCCGGGGCCTGCGCCTGCTCGAGCGGGGCGGCCTGCTCGCCACCTTCTCCTGCTCGCACCACGTGACCCCGGCCCTCTTCGAGGACATCTGCCGCCAGGCCGCCGGCGACGCCGGCGTCCGCGTCCGCATCCTCGCCACCCTCACCCAGTCCCGCGACCACCCCGTCCTCCTCACCGTCCCCGAAACCCGCTACCTCACGGGCCTCCTCCTCGAGCTCACCTGACCCCTCGGAGTCGCCGCCGCCAAAATGTAGGAATGTAAGACCTGACCCCAACCGCTGACGCGTGATCGCCGGGGTGTGGCGGGGGCGGCCGGCGGGGCGGGGGCCTCCCGGGAACCGTGTCTTCTGCGGGTAGCCGAAGCCAGCCACGGATCCGTCTCGTGGCTCGATCGAGACGGCGGCAGACGGCCCGCGAGTCAGCGTGTTCCCGGGAGGCCCCCGCCCCGCCGGCCGCCCCCGCCACACCCCGGCGCCTCGCGCGCGCTAGCTCTCGCGGTAGATGATCAGGAGCACGCCGATGAGCGCCAGCCCCACCGCCCAGACCGACCCGGGCACGCGGCGCCGCGCGGCGGGCAGGCGCAGCTCGAGCCAGCGCCCCCAGCCCACCAGCATCGCCAGCACGCCGAGCGGCGCGTGGGTCACCTCGAGCAGGAACTCGTCCTTCAGGTTCTGGGACTCGTGCGAGTGGGTCAGGAGCAGGGCGCCGCCCACCGCGCAGAGCAGCGGGAAGATGAGGGCCGCGCCGCGCGAGGGCATGCGACCGGAGCGGACCATCCACTCGAAGATGCCGAAGGCGACCACGAGCAGCACGAAGAGACGATGCTGGAGCACCGTCGTCACCAGCCAGCCCTCCCAGAACCCCTCCGGCCCGAGCGGCCAGGACCCCGGGTCGTTGCGAAAGATCATGAACACGGCCAGCCCCAGGAAGACGAGCGGCCAGTGCCGGGCCCAGCGCGCCCGTCCGGTGGCGTGCAGGATGGCGAGGAGCCCCATGGCCAGCACCAGCATGCCGGAGATGTGGTGGTTGAACTCCGACCACGCGCGATCGGCGTCGTTGCGCGGGGCGCTCGGATCGTCGATCGGCATCTCGGCGAGCGACGGCGAGCGCAGGCTCGGCAGCCGCGGGGTGAAGCGGGTCGCCACCTCGGCGAAGGTCGCCCGATCGTAGGTCAGGTCGACGGCCGGCGGCAGCGAGGTGAGCGAGGCGGCCGCGAAGAGCACGGTGAGCCCGAGGCCCACCTCGACCTCGACGAAGCGTCGCAAGGTGGCCTGATCGGCGGTGGCGGATCCCCCGTCCATCCGGCGGATCACCCGCGAGTTGAACGCCCCGAGCGCCAGGAGCCCGGTCAGGATCACGATCTTGGTCAGGACCATGAGCCCGTAGGCGGTGCCGAAGAGGGCGGTGCTCCCCGGAGCGTAGTAGAGGGTGAGTCCCACCCCGGCCGCCACGAGGCCGATGACGGCCCCCACCGCGAGGTTCGAGAACCGCCGCAGCAGCGCGACCGGCCAGGGCCGCTCCCGCCGGCCGACCGCGGCCGCGGTCAGGTGCACGAGCCCGCCGATCCACACCGCGGCGGCGAGCTGGTGGGCGCCGTCGAGCAGGATCAGAATGCCGCGCGACTCGAGGCGCGCCGCCGCGTGGCTGGTCCACGGCGCGGCCGCCGCGAGCGCGGCGGCCAGCAGGATGGCCGGCGCCAACCGGCGCGGCGCGAGCCCGTCGGTCGGGCCGCGGCGCCGCAGGCCGAGGGCGCAGACCGCGAGCGCGGCGCCGGCCAGCACGCGGACCGCGCTCACCTGGACGTAGAGCGTCTCGAGCGCCGCGCGCAGCGGCCAGGACGCGTCGTGCAGGAGCACGAACAGCTCGATCCCGAGCGCCAGCGCCTGGCCGACCGCGAGGGTGGCCGCGCCGGCGGCGATCAGGGCGAGCGAGCGGGGCAGCACGGGCGGATCGAGCCCCGGGCGCGTGGCGGACGCCCGCAGGGTGATCAGCACGAAGCACACGCCGCCCACCGCGACAGCCTGCGCGGCCAGGATCAGCCCGCGCAGCAGGACGTCGAGGAACCCGGCCACGTCAGGCGGCCTGCCGCCGCCGCGCGCCCCACCGGACCAGAAGCATGAAGATCGGCGTGCCGAGGGCGACCGGGATCAGGAACCAGTGAGCCTTGCCGAAGCAGGCCAGCAGGACGACCAGGTAGATGAAGTCGCGATTGGCGACCGCCTCGGCCAGCCGTGCCGTCGACGCGGTGGGCGCGGTCGCGCTCCGGCGCGAGACCACGACCGCGGCGGCGGCGGTGCCGGTCACCGCGAGGGCGCCCAGCAGCAGCGGCCAGGCCGCGCCGGTGGCCATGCTCCAGCCGATCGCCATGCAGGCGAACACCGCCACGTGGACCAGGTTGTCGCCCCAGAAGTCGAGCCGGGCCCCGCCGGGCGACTCGAGGAACTTGAGCCGGGCCAGCTCGCCGTCGCATCCGTCGAGGATCGAGTGGGTCAGGAACAGCAGGCTGCCCGCCACCTGCAGGAGCGGATCCCGCGAGAGGAAGAAGGGCGCGCCCAGCAGGCCCACCGCGAGGCTCACGAGGGTCATGGCGTTGGGGGTGATCGAGGTCGCCACCAGGCGCCGGGTAATCGCGAGCGAGATCCGACGCTCGACGTGGCGGGACATGAATCCCTCGGTGTCCTTGATCAGGCTCTGCAGCAGCCACGCCTCCGCGGCCTTGGTCCCGTCGGCGCCCACGAGCGGAAAGCGGCCCGCCGGATCGCCCGCGGAGGCGACGCGGGGGCGGCGGCGGGCCAGCTCCGCGATCAGGTCCCGCGCCCCGTCGCCCGCCGAGCGGAGCAGAGCCCCGCCCTCCATGCCGTCCACGGTGGCGGCGCCCGAGGGGTCGACGGCCGGCGTGCCGGGATCGAGCGGCATCTCGCGGAGGAGCCGCAGCCACCGCGCCTGGGGCAGCACGTTGACCGGGAGGAGGACCAGCCGGCCCGGCGCCCCGGCGCCCGCGTCCGCGCCCAGCATGGAGGCGCCGGTGCCCTCGAGCAGCCGGGGCTCGGGGCACGCGCGCGGATGCACGAGCACGCGCTGGAAGCCGGCCCGCGCCGCGGCCAGCACGATGCGGCGGAGGAGCGGCAGCCCCGCGATCATGGTTTCGGGCGGCGGCGCCTCCGCGCCCGGCGAGGCGGGCAGGACCAGGAGCAGGCTCGGCGTGTCGAGCGCGGGCGCGGCCAGGACCGTCATCCCGCGGCCCCGGCGCGCACCGGGCTCGACGGGAGCCCGAGGAGCGCCAGTCGCTCACCCCCACGGCGGCTCGACTCGCGCGCGAGGCACTCGATCGCCACGCAGACCGCGGCCTCTTCGAGGTTGGGGCTCGACGCCCGGTCGTCGCGCGCCTCGAGGCGCGCGAGGAACTCCTCCGCGACCGCGGTGAACCAGTCCGGGTGCTGCGAGCCGTCGGAGAGTGCGGGCGGGCAGGGCCGCCGCTCCTCCCGGCCCGCGGCGGTGACCACCAGCGTGTCGTCCTCGATGTCGATGCGTCCCTCGGTGCCGATCACCCAGGCCCGGTTCTCGCGCGAGTCGGCGGCCCAGGTGAGCACCACGTCCGCGACCGCCCGCTCGAAGTGGAGCCGGACCGTCGCGGTGTCTTCCACCGCGAAGCGATGATGCCGGCGCGTCTCGAGCCGCGCGCTCACCGCGACGGGTGCCTCGCCCACCCAGCGGGGGATCACGTAGGAGACGTGCCAGCCGTGATCGGCCAGCACTCCGCCGCCCGCGATGGCGGGATCCACCCGCCAGCCGTCGCCGGCGGCGACCGCCGCGGGCTGGGTGCGGAGGGTCTGCCAGGAGACGAGGCGGACCTGGCCGATGCGGCCCGCGCGGATCACCGCGTCGGTCGCGCGCACGAGCGGGGCGTGGTGCCAGTTGTGGACGGTGTGGAGCACCGCGCCGGCCGACCGGGCGAGCCCGGCCAGGCGCGCGAGCTCGTCCCGCGCGCTCACCAGCGGCTTCTCGCAGAGGACGTGCACGCCCCGCGCGAGCGCGGCCTCGATCAGTGGCGCGTGGCTCGACGGCGGGGTGCAGATGTCGACGAAGTCGAGCGCCTCGCGGGCCAGCAGCGACTCGACCGAGTCGTGCCAGCGCGCGGCCGGGAGCCGTGCCCCGCACTCCGCCTGCCGCGCGGGGCTCACGTCGGTCGCGGCCACGATCTCGCAGTCCCGCCGCGCCTGCCAGCCGGGCAGGTGGCCGTGCACCGCCACGTTGCCGAGGCCGATGAGGGCGCCGCGCCGGCGCCTAGTCTCGCCCATGCCGCTGCAGGACCACGCCGAGCGCCTCGTCCAGGATGGCCAGGCCCTCGCGCGCGAGATCCTCGGTGATGACGAGGGGCGGATTGATCCGGATCGTGGGCGAGTAGGTCATCGCCACGAGCCCGCGCCGCAGGCACTCCTGGTAGAGATCCCGGGTGATCTCCTTCCCGATCGGCTTGCGGCTCTGCCGGTCCTCGACCAGCTCGATCCCCAGCAGGAGCCCCCGCCCGCGCACCTCCCCGACGGTGCGGTACTTCTCCTTGAGGCGCTCCAGCTCGGTGAGCATGATCGCGCCGACCCGGTCCGCGTTCTTGACCAGGTCCTCGTTCAGGATGATCTCGAGCGCGGCGAGCCCCGCCGCCGCGGCGAGCGGGTTGCCGCCATAGCTGGACGAGCTGAAGCTCGGGTTGGACCAGGGCTTGGCGCTTGTCAGCTTGTCGGTGGAGACCACGCCGGCCAGCGGAAAGCCGCCGCCCACCCCTTTGCCCACCGTCATGATGTCGGGCACCACGCCCTCGTGGTCGGTGCCCCACATCGAGCCGGTGCGGCCGAAGCCGGTGATCATCTCGTCGGCGAAGAGCAGGGCCCCGTGATCGCGGGCCACCGACTGGATCGCCCGCAGGAAGCCGTCGGGCGGGATGACGTTGCCCGCGGTGCCCTGGATCGGCTCCACGATGATCGCGGCGATCTCGCCCGCGGTCTGGTAGCGGATGGCGTCGCGCACGTACTCGGCGCACGCGATGCCGCAGTCCGGATAGCGCAGCTTGAGCGGGCAGCGGTAGCAGTCGGCGTAGGGCGTGGAGTACTGGCCGGGCAGGAACGGACCCTGGTGATGCTTGAAGTCGCTGCCGAGCAGGCCCAGCACGCCGCCGGTCTTGCCGTGGAAGCCGCCCCAGAAGCCGACGACCTCCTGGCGCCCGGTCGCGGCCTTGGCCAGGCGCAGGCCGGCCTCCACCGCCTCCGCGCCGCCCGAGAAGAGCTGGATCCGGGTGAGGCCCTCGGGCGTCACCTTCGCCATCAGCTCGAGGAAGCGGGCGCGGGTCTCGGTGGTGAAGCTGCCGAAGGTGAGCCGTTCCGCCTGGCGCTTGATCGCCTCGACGTAGTGCGGGTGGCAGTGGCCGATGCTGCCGACCGCGATGCCCGCGATGAAGTCGATGTACTCGTTGCCGTCCTCGTCCCACAGCCGGCTGCCGCTGCCGCGGGCCATGGCCAGCCCCGAGTAGAGGGCGAAGGACTGGTAGCCGGGCGCGATGTGGCGCCCCTCGCGGGCCACGATCTCGCGCGAGCGGGGTCCGGGCTCGCGCGGCGCGCTCATCGCCCCTCTCCCGCCAACCGCGGCGCGAAGCGCAGGGCCAGATAGGCCGCGATCACCGGCGCGGCCTCGTCCCGGTAGAGCGCGAAGCTCGGCCACGCGTTGACGTCGAGCAGCACGAGCCCGCCGTCGGCGGAGGCGATCGCGTCGCCGCCGTAGACCTCGAGCCCCAGGGCGGTCGCGGCCGCGCGCACCAGGCGGGCCAGCCGGCCCGCCTCGAACGGATGCCCGGCCACCCGCTGGTCCTTGTGGTAGAACCAGCGGAACCAGGCCGGCCCGCCCTCGGCGCCGCCGCCGGCCCCCACCCCGTAGAACTTGATCAGGTCCCCCTCGACCGGCGGCTGGAGCACCGCGCGCTCGAAGCCGCGCGCGGCCAGGGCCGCGAGGGCGGCCGCGGCCTCGTCGCGCGTCCGGGCGAACACCACGTCGCCCTCCTGGGTGTTGTGCACGTCGGGCCGCTTCACCCAGATCGGGGCGCGGAGCCCCGCCTCCGCGCCCTGGGTGGCCACCACCTGGCTCTGGATGAACGGGACGTTGGCCTCGCGGAGCTGGGCGATCATGCGCTCGCGGTACGTGTTGAGCACCGCGCCCGGCGCGTTGACCTGCCGGACCCCGCGCTCCTGCCACGCGAGGAGCACGCGGAGTGCCTCCATGCGCTCGCACATGAGGAAGATGCCGTCGGGCGGCGTCTCGGCCGCGGTCAGCTCCTCGGGCGCCCGCAGCTCGACCTGGACGCCGAGCCCCTCCAGGTGCTTGCCGGTCAGGCGCAGGATCTCCGCATCGTCGCTCTCGCGCCCGGGCGAGTGCTCCCGCTCTCGAAAGAGGCCCCAGTACGTCCGCTCGCTCACCCCGTTCCTCCTCGGCTCATGCGCGCCGTTCTCCTCGCGCGAGCGCCTCCGCCGCCGCCACGTCCAGGCCGCGGTCCACGTCCACCACCGTCTCGATGATCTCGCCGTAGAGCGGCTCGCCGCTCCGGTGCAGCCACTCGAGGTACTCGCGCAGCCGCCCGAGCGGCGGCGCGGCGGCGACCCGCCGCGCCCGCATGGAGACGCGATACACCCCGGCGGTGACCAGGCCACCACCCGGCTCGCCGATCGCGTCCACCCGCCCGCCCGCGCCGAGGGTCACCCAGAGCGGCTTCTCGTCGTCGACGAGCGGAGTCACCGCGAGCACGGTGGCCTCGTCCGGCCGCGCGGCGGCCTGACCGGCGAACCGCGCGAAGTCCTCCGCCGCGCACCACGCGTCCACCGTGGAGACGAGCATCGGACCGTCCGGGCCCCGGGCGGTCACTTCCTGAAAGCTCTCCAGCGAGGAGGCGGTGGTCTTCACGATGAAGTCGACCTCGAGGTCCGGGTATCGCTCCCGCACCCATTGGACGCAGTCCCGCTCCTCCTGGTTCACGATGATCGTGATCGCGGTGATCCCGGCTGTCGTGAAATTGCGCAGGACCGCGCCGATGAGCGGCAGGCCGGCGACCTCCACCAGGGGCTTGGGGACGCGCCAGCCGTCCGCGCGCAGGCGACTGCCCGCCCCCGCCGCGATGATGCCTCCTCGGATCGACGTCGCCATCAGAACAGCAGTGCCTCCACGTCCGCCAGCGAGTGGATCATCGCGTCACCGGGGCAACACGGCCCGCCGGACGGCGCGGGCTCTCCGGTCAGCCAGATGTGCCGCATGCCGAGCGCCCGCGCGCCCGCCATGTCCCGGGCCGCCGAGTCGCCCACGAAGGTGGCGTCCGCGGGGGTCACCCCGAGCCGCTCCAGCGCCGTCCAGAAGATGCGCGGATCGGGCTTCGAGCATCCTACCTGCTCGGAGTCGACGATGACGCCGAAGAACGGCAGAATCGCTACATTATTGCACACGGTGTCGAGGTTGCCATAGAAGTTGGACACGATGCCGAGGCGATAGCGCGGGCGCAGGCGCTCGAGAATCGCGTGGTTGCGCCGCAGGTGACGATGCGCATCGGCGAGGAAGCGCTGGGCCACGCGCTCGATCACCGCCGCCTCCCGCACCGCGAGCGCGTCGGCGAGCCCCGCGGTCAGGCGGCGCACCGTGTCCTCGAACGACAGCGTGCGCGGGATCGCGCCGACGAGCGCGTCGTCGGCCGCGTAGAAGACCGGATCGAACGCCTCGCGGGAGACGGCCGCGCCTTCCGCGTCCCAGAGGCGGAAGAAGCGCTCCTTCCAGGTGAGCCCGTCGGCGTCGAGGGTGCCGCCGAAGTCGAGCAGCACCGCGCGCGGCCGATCAGGCAGGCGCCACCTCCACCGCCGCGTCGAAGGCGGCCTGGCCGGCCGAGAAGCCGAAGACGTCCACCGCGCCGTCGGGCAGGCACGCCTCGCCCGAGGTGAGCCGGTTGAGCCCGTCCCAGCCGTCGCGCATCCACACGGTGTGCGCGGGCACCCGGTCGGTGACGCGCGCCCGCGCCTGCATCTCCCCGCGCTGGTTGAACACGCGGATCCGCGCCCCCTCCCCGACCCCGCGCGCGGTCGCGTCGGCGGGCGAGATCCAGAGCACCGGCTCGGGCTCGAGCGCGGCCAGCGAGGGCAGCGCGCGGCCGTGGTCGTAGAAGCCGTGGAAGTGCGCGAGGGTCCGCCCCTGGCGCAGCACCAGCGGATAGGACGACTCGGGCAGCGGCTCGTGGACCGGCAGCGGGGGCAGTCCGAGATCGCGCGCGCGTGACGAGTAGAACTCGACCCGGCCGGACGGGGTAGGAAAGACGAGGTCCGGATGGCCCACGTGCGACACCCGCAGCGCCCGCATGCCGCCCTCCGCCCGCAGCGCGGCGACGGTGGCGTGGCCGGTGGCGGGATGGTCGAGGATGGCGTCGATGGGCCCCTCGTCGCCCGCCCACGGATAGAAGTCGGCGACTCCGAGCCGCCGGGCGAGCTCGCGCAGCACCCACGCCCCCGTGCGGGTCTGGCCCGCGGGGGTCAGCGCGGGCTCCATCAGGTAGAGATGGGTGTTGGTGGCCTTGCAGCCCAGCTCCTCGACCCACGCGGTGCCGGGCAGGACCACGTCCGCGAAGCGCCGGGCGGTGTCGTTGAGGAAGAGATCCTGGGTGACGATGAGGTCCTGCCGGGCGAGGGCGCGCTCGACCCGCCCGCTGTCCGCGAACGAGGAGAGCATGTCGGTGCCGAAGAGGAGCAGCGCGCGCACGCGGCCCTCCTCGAGGGCCTCGGTGATCCGCGGCATCTGGTTCGGCACGTAGTGGCCGGGCGGGCGCCGCGCCGCCTCCGCGATGTCGGCCAGGCCGTGGCCGTGCCCCTTGCTGCCGTGCCGCGGCCCGAGCCCGCCGCCCGCGATGCCCAGGTTGCCGGTGAGGGCCGGGAGGCAGGCCACCGCGCGCGCGCCCTGCCACCCGTTGGCGCCCTTGTGCATGCTGGAGCCGCCGAGCACGATCATGGCGGGCCGGCTCGTGGCGTAGCGGCGCGCGAGGGCCACGATCGCGGCCGCGTCCACCCCGGTCACCGCGGCCGCCCACTCGGGAGTATGCGGCGCCACGTGGGCCGCGAGGGCGTCGAAGCCGACGGTGTGCCGCGCGACGAACTCGCGATCGTGGAGGCCCTCGGTGATCAGCACGTGCATGATCCCGAGCGCGAGGGCCGCGTCGGTCCCGGGCCGCAGGATCAGCACCTCGTCGGACTGGGCGGCGGCCTCGGTGCGGCGCACGTCGATGGTGACGACGCGTGCGCCGCGGCGGCGGGCCTCGACCAGGTGCCGGGCGGTATTCGGCTGGCTCGCCAGGTTGGCGCCCCACAGGACGACGAGGCTCGCGTGCGCGCCCAGGTCTTCCTTGGTGTTGGTCTCGAGCGGGCCGGTCAGCCCGATGCCGAATCCGCCGAGCCCCCAGCAGATCATGGTGGGCGCCCACCACTGGCAGCCCCAGAGGTTGGCGAAGCGACGCAGCAGCTCGGAGTTCACCCGTACCCCGTAGTTGGTCGCGAAGAAGCCGTGGCCCGACCAGAGCCCGACCGCCTCGCGTCCCACCGCCCGCATGCGGTCGGCGATGCGATCGAGCGCCTCGTCCCAGCCCGCTTCCCGCAGCGGCGCATCCCGGCGATCGCGCACGAGGGGATGGAGCAGCCGCTTCGGATTGTCGAGGATCTCGCGCGAGGCGTGCCCCCGCACGCACAGGAATCCGCGGCTGTCCGGGTTGTCGGGGTCGCCCGCGACCTCGAGCAGCCGCCCGTCCTCGACGGTGACGAGCATGCCACACAGAGTCGGATGGCAATTCATCGGGCACATGGTGCGCACCGTGCGGCGGCCCGTTGCCATCGAGCTAGGCCTTGGCCATCAGCTCCACCCAGCCCGCGACGGAGGCGAGCGCCTCGTCGAGCTTGGATGCGTCCTTGCCCCCGGCCTGGGCCAGGTCGGGCCGGCCGCCGCCCCCGCCGCCCACCATCTTGGCGACGTCCTGCACGAGGCGACCGGCCGGGAAGCGCTTCATCAGATCTTTCGACACCGCGGCCACGAGGCTCACCTTGCCGTCGACCGCGCTGCCGAGGACGATGACCCCCGACGGCAGGCGATCGCGCAGGGTGTCCATCACCGAGCGGAGCCCGTCCGGGTCGAGACCGTCGACGCGCGCGGCCAGCACCGGCACGCCCGCCACCTCTCGCGCGGAGGTGACGAGGTCCTGGGCCTGGGTGCGGGCGAGCTTGCTCTCGAGCTGGGCGAGCTGCTTCTCGAGGCGCTTCTGGTCCTCCAGGAGCGCAGCGAGCCGGCGGGGCAGCTCGAGCGGCGGGATCTTGAGCAGGCCGGCCGACTCGCGCAGCGCCGCCTCCTCGCGCCCCACGTGGGCGAGCGCGTGCTCGCCGGTGACCGCCTCGATGCGGCGCACGCCGGAGGCCACCGCCCCTTCGTCGGTCACCTTGAAGAGACCGATCTGCCCGGTGGCGTCGAGGTGAGTGCCGCCGCAGAGCTCGGTGGAGAAGTCGCCGATGCGGATGACCCGCACCCGGTCGCCATACTTCTCGCCGAAGAGGGCCATCGCGCCGGTGCGCAGCGCCTCCTGCAGGTCCATCTCGGCCGGGCTCACCACGACGTTGGCCTGCACCTGCTCGTTGACCAGGCTCTCGACGTCCTCGATCTCGCCGTCCTTGACCGACGCGCCGTGGGAGAAGTCGAAGCGCAGGTGATCCGGCGCCACCAGCGAGCCGGCCTGGCCGACGTGCGTGCCGAGGACCTTGCGCAGGGCCGCGTGGAGCAGGTGGGTCCCGGTGTGGTGCTGGCGCAGTCCCTGTCGCCGCCGGGACTCCACGCTCACCGCGACCTCTTCGCCCTCGCGCAGGTGACCCTGGGTGACCGCCACGCGATGCACGATGAGCTGGCTGCCGCGATAGAAGGTGTCCTCGATCGTGCCCTGCCCCTCGCGGCCCACCATCAGGCCGGTGTCGCCCTGCTGGCCGCCCGACTCCGCGTAGGCGGGGGTGCGGTCGAGGATGATCTCGACGGTCTCGCCCTGCCGCGCTTCCCGCCGCCGCTGCCCGTCCACCACCAGGGCCAGGACGCGCGCGGGCGCGGCGAGCGACCCATAGCCCAGGAACTGGGGCTTGGCGAGCTCACTCGAGAGCCGCTGGTAGATCGCCACGTCGGGATCGCCGCCATCACCGGCTCCGAACGACGCCTTGGCGCGGGCCCGCTCGCGCTGCGCCTCCATCTCGGCGTCGAAGTCCCGATCCGTCTCCGCGGTGATCTGCCAGCCCGCATCCTCGAACACTTCCTTCGCCAGATCGGGCGGGAACCCGAACGTGTCGTAGAGCGTGAACAGGAAGCGCCCATCGACCACCGGAGCGGGAGACCCCGGCGCGTGACGATCGATCTCCTCCTTGATCCGGGCCATGCCGAGGTCGAGCGTCTCCGCGAAGCGCTCTTCTTCCTGACGGACGGTGTCGGCCACCCGCGCCTGCGCGTCGCGGATCTCGGGATACGCGTCGCCCATCAGTGCCACCACGCTGCCGGTCACGTCCCAGAGGAAGGGCGCCTCGAGACCCAGCATCCGCCCGTGGCGCATCGCCCGCCGCATGATCCGCCGCAGGACGTAGCCGCGCCACTCGTTCGACGGGGTCACCCCGTCGGCGATCAGGAAGGTAGACGCGCGCGCGTGGTCCGCGATGACCCGCATCGAGACGTCGGCCTCCTCGTCGCGCCCGTAGGTCTTGCCGCACAGCGCCTCGACGCGAGTGATGAGGGGCCGGAGCAGGTCGGTATCGTAGCTCGACTGCTTGCCCTGGAGCACCGCGGCCACCCGCTCGAGCCCCATGCCGGTATCGATCGACGGCTTCGGCAGCGGCGTCATCTTGCCGCTCGCGTCGCGATTGAACTGCATGAACACCAGGTTCCAGATCTCGAGCCAGCGGTCGCAGTCGCACGCCGCGCCCTGGCAGGCCCGCCCCGCCTGCTCTTCCGCGCACGGCAGGTGGTCACCCTGGTGGAAGTGGACCTCCGAGCAGGGCCCGCACGGGCCAGTGTCGCCCATGGCCCAGAAGTTGTCCTTCTCGCCCAGGCGCAGGATGCGGTCCTCGCCGAGGCCGGCCACCGACTTCCAGAGCGCGAAGGCGTCGTCGTCGTCGGTGAAGACGGTGGCCTTCAGGCGGTCCTTGGGCAGTCCCAGCTCCTCGGTGAGCAGCTCCCAGCCGAAGCGGATCGCGTCTTCCTTGAAGTAGTCGCCGAAGGAGAAGTTGCCCAGCATCTCGAAGAACGTGTGGTGCCGGGCGGTCCGCCCCACGTTCTCGAGGTCGTTGTGCTTGCCTCCCGCCCGGACGCACTTCTGGGCGGTGACGGCCCGGACGTACTCGCGGCGCTCCTCCCCCAGGAACACGGACTTGAACTGCACCATGCCCGCGTTCGTGAACAGGAGCGTGGGGTCCTGGGCCGGCACGAGGGGCGACGAGCGCACCACGGTGTGGCCGCGGCGGCGGAAATACTCGAGGAATCGCGCTCGGATCTCGCTCCCGGTCATAGGAGCGATATTATACGCCGCCGTCGTCCTCGTCGGCGGCCGGGAGGTCGCCCGCGCGATCGGTCAAGAGCGTCCGGACCGCCCGGCGCACCGCCGGAGCGGGATAGCCGCGCCGGAGCAGGTAGTCGGCGAGCCGCGTGGCCGCCCGCGCTCCCTTGCCCCGCAGCAGCCCGGGGAGACGCCGGCGCCCGGCCTCGAGCGCCCGATCGGCCTCGCCGACTTCCTCGAAGGCCGCCGCGATGGCCGCGTCCGTCATCTCGCGGGGGATGCCCTTGGCGAGCAGCTCCTGGCGAAGCCGGCGGCTGCCCACCCGGCGGCCGCGGGCCCGCGCCTCGGCCCACCAGCGGGCGAAGGCCTGATCGTCCACGTAGCCGCGGGTGGTGAGGTCGGCCACCACCGCCTGGGCGACCTCGGCAGGGGCGCCCCGGCGGCGGAGGCGGCGGGTCAGCTCCCGCCCGCTCCAGGACTTCCGGGCGAGAAGATCGAAGGCCGCCAGTCTGGCGGCCTTCTCGTCGAGTGTCGGCTGCGGGCGCGGCTCCCCGGGACGGCGGGCGCGGCGCCCCGGCACCGGGATTCTAGGCCCGCTTGCCGAAGGGGCTCCGCGCGGCGGGCGCGGCCGGCGCGGCGACCCCGCTGAGGCTCGCGGGCTGGGCCGGGGGGGTGTGGGTGGACGCGGTGGTGCTCCCACCCGGGTGCTCCCACGTCATCTCGCCGGTGGAGAAGATGCCCTTCACCTTGAGATCGAAGTCGTCCGGGTTGGTGGCCGCGTCGCGGGCGGTTTCGTACGTGACCAGCTCCTCGCGATAGAGCTGCAGCAGCGACTGGTCGAAGGTCTGCATGCCGTACTGCGCGGTGCCCGCCGCGATGACGCTCGGGATCTGCGGGGTCTTGTCCGCCTCCCGGATGCAGTCCCGGATGAGGCCGGTGGCGATCATGATCTCCACCGCGGGCACGCGACCCCGGCCGTCGGCGCGCACCACGAGGCGCTGGGAGACGATGCCCTGGATGACCGAGGCGAGCTGGCCCCGGATCTGGTCCTCCTGGTGCGGGGGGAACATCGAGATCATCCGGTTGATGGTCTCCGCCGCGTTCAGGGTGTGGAGCGTGGAGAGCACCAGGTGGCCGGTCTCCGCCGCGTGGAGGCCCACTTCCATCGTCTCCACGTCGCGCAGCTCGCCGACCAGCATGATGTCGGGGTCTTCACGAAGCGCGGCGCGCAGGGCCTGGGCGAAGTTCATCGAGTCGTGGCCGATCTCGCGCTGGCTCATCACGCACTTCTTGTCCTGGTGCACGAACTCGATCGGGTCCTCGATGGTGACGATGTGATCGTTGCGGCTCCGGTTCATGAAGTCGATCATGGAGGCGAGGCTGGTCGACTTGCCGGAGCCGGTGATGCCGGTGACCAGGATCATCCCGCGGCGCTCCATCGACAGCCGCTCGAGCACCTTGGGCAGGTGCAGCTCCTGGAAGGCGGGGATGCGCTCGGGCACGTGCCGGAAGACGCCGCGCACCTCGCCCATGGCGAGGAAGAGGTTGCAGCGGAAGCGGCCGATCCCGGGCAGCATGTAGCCCAGGTCCATCTCGCGACCCTCCAGCAGCATGCTGACCCGGCGCTCGCCCAGCAGGCTCTCGGCCATCTTGTCGATGAACTCGCGGGTGACCATGGGCAGGTCGTCCTGCACCTCGAGATGGCCGTGGATCCTGAGGATCGGCTTCGAACCCGACTTCAAATGCAGGTCCGAGGCCTTGCGCTGCGCCGTCTCCGACAGCAGCTGCTGAAGTTCCATCGTCGCTCGCTCCTACTTGGCCGCCTTCTCCGGGGCCGGCGCCGGCGCCGCCCCTCCGACTGGCCTGAGGCCGAGGGCGTCGCGGACTTTGGCCTCGAGGTCGACCAAGATCTTGGGATTTTCCTTCAGGTACCGCTTGGCGTTCTCGCGGCCCTGACCGATCCGCTCACTCTTATAGGTGTACCAAGTACCGGATTTTTCGACAACATTGTGCTCCGCGGCCAGGTCCAGGACCGACCCTTCCTTGGAGATACCCTCCCCGTAAATGACGTCGAACTCGGCCTCCCGGAAGGGCGGAGAGAGCTTGTTCTTCACCACTTTGACCTTGGTCCGGACCCCGACCGCCTCGGTGCCGTTCTTGATGGTGTCCTGGCGCCGGATGTCCAGGCGGATCGAGGAGTAGAACTTGAGCGCCCGACCCCCGGTGGTGGTCTCGGGGGAGCCGAACATGACCCCGATCTTCTCCCGGATCTGGTTGATGAAGATGACCGAGCCGCCCGAGCGGGCGATGGCCGCGGTCAGCTTCCGCAGTGCCTGCGACATCAGGCGGGCCTGGAGGCCCGGCAAGGAGTCGCCCATGTCGCCGTCGAGCTCCGCCCGCGGCACCAGCGCGGCGACCGAATCGATCACGATGGCGTCGACTGCATTGGAGCGGACCAGGGTCTCGGCGATCTCGAGCGCCTGCTCGCCGGTGTCGGGCTGCGAGATCAACAGCTCGTCGGTGTTGACACCCAGGTTCTTGGCGTAGATCGGATCGAGCGCGTGCTCGGCGTCGATGAACGCGGCGGTCCCGCCCATGCGCTGGGCCTCCGAGATGATGTGGAGCGCCAGCGTGGTCTTGCCGGACGACTCCGGACCGTAGATCTCGGTGATGCGGCCGCGCGGGATGCCGCCGATCCCCAGCGCCACGTCGAGCTGCATGGCGCCGGTGGGAATGACGGCGATCTCGTCGAACGCCCCGTTCTGGCCCAGGCGCATGATCGCGCCCTTCCCGAACTGGCGGTCGATCGAGGCAATCGCTAGGTCCAGGGCCTGGCGGCGGTCGGTCTTCACATCAGCCATGCTGATCTCCTCGACTGGGCGTGGAAGGAGCCCTGGCGGGCTCGACGGGTGGACGGAAACACGCGGTAGTCCAACAAGTTCTCCCATGATACGAGCGCGCCCTGATCAAAGTCAACGCAGGCGCCGGTCGCATCGAGCCGCAGTGTGGGATCAGGCGCGCGTCGTGTCAATGTCCCCACTTCGATACGGGCACCGATCATCTGATTCAGCTCAGGATGGGCCGCTCGACGCCGCGCCGCCGCCCAGCGCGACGGCGTGTCGAACCGTGTAGCGCGCGCCCCGCGGCGAGAGCTCGCTGCGCATCAGGGCCACCTCGCCGATCCGCATCGTCCCGAACCGGGTGGTCGCCGCCTGGGCCAGGACCTGGCGCAGGGCGGGGCCGGCCTCGCGCCGCCAGCGGCGCTCGTCGTACACCCGTCCGATCGTGAGATGCGGATGCCACGCGCGGTCTTCTCGCGGGAATCCTTCGCGGGAGAGCGCCTCGGCCACCCGCGCCTGCAGGGCGCGGGCTTCGAGCGCGCCCTGCGCCAGCCCGACCCAAAGGATGCGCGGCCGCTCGAGCCCCGGAAACGCTCCGATCCCGTGGAGCGCCACCTCGATCGGCGCGCTCGCCGCCGCCGCGTCGTGCAGCGCGGCCTCCGCCGCCGCGAGCCGCTCCTCGGGCTGGTCGCCCAGGAACTGCAGCGTCAGGTGCAGGTTCGCGGCGGGCACCCATGCCACCGCGGGGCCCAGCGGGCGCAGCCGCTCGACCACCGCGGCCACCGTCTCCCGCACCGCGTCGCCGAGGAGGATCGCGACGAAGGCGCGGATCACGCCCGCGGAAGCAGGGCGCGGCGGAGCATGTCGAGCGCGGCCTGCGAGGACTGCCACTTCACCGCCTCGCGGCCGCCCGGGAAGCGGAAGCGCCGGACCGCGATGCGAGGGCCCTCCGGACCCGGCGCGGCTGCCGCGATGAACACGGTGCCGACGGGCTTGGCGAGCGTGCCGCCGTCGGGCCCCGCGATGCCGGTGACCGCGATCCCGCAGGCCGAGCCCGAGATCCTGCAGATCCCGGCCGCCATCGCCTCGGCCACCGGCGCGCTCACCGCGCCGTGGGCGCGCAGCATCTCCTCGGGCACGCCCAGGAGCTGCTCCTTGGCCTGGTTCGAGTAGACGATCACGCCGCGCTCGACGTAGCGGGAGGAGCCGGCGATGTTGGTGAGCCGGTGGCCGACCAGGCCTCCGGTGCAGGACTCGGCCATCGACACCGTGAGGTGGCGATCCAGCAGCAGGCGACCGACGACGACCTCCAGCGTGTCCTCGTCGCGGCCCCAGCAATCGGGCCCGAGCGCCTCGCGGATCTCCCGCTCCACCGGCGCCAGCGCGGCCTCGGCGGCCGCGCGGGACTGGGCGCGCGCGCGGAGCTGCACCCACACGTCGCCGTCGACCGGCACGCAGGCGACCGCCACCGGCCCGTCCGCCCCGAGCCAGCGACCGAGCCGCCCCTCGGCGTCGGCGGGGGCGAGCCCGGTGGTGTGGAGCGTACGGAGCACCGTGCTCTCCCCCGCGCCCGCGCGCTGCCGGGCGAGCGGGCGCAGCTGCTGGTCCACCAGGCTCGCCAGCGCGGCCGAGCCCGCCGGCAGCACCGCCACCGCCGCGCGCTTGCTCTCGAGCACCCACGCGGGCTCGCCCGCGCCCGGCCACAGCACGGCCCCCTGCGGCAGGAGGGCCAGGCGATCGAGCCGGCGCGGCATCGCCTGCCCGCGGCCGGCGAAGTCCTCCTCGAGCATGGCCAGCAGCTTGTCGTTGAGCACGAGGCGGGCCCCGGTGAGCCGCGACAGCGCGCGCCGCACCACCTCGCCGCTCGACCCCCCGGGGTACGCGAGCACCACCACGAGAGAGGCGGCCTCGACGGCGGAGCGCAGCGCCTCCTCGACGGCGGTCTCGTCCTCGTCCACGATCTGGCGCGAGGCCACCGGCACCCCGTCGGCGAGGAGCGCGCGCGCGACGAGGAGCCCGGCCGGGTCGTCGGCCGAGCCGAGCCGGGCCGCGCCCACCGTGACGATCCAGGTCTGGCTCATGGCCTCACGCGGGCACGCCGAAGAGCGCGCGGGCCCCCATGACGAGGACCAGGGCGTAGAGCCCGGCGATGAGGTCGTCCACCATCACCCCCATGCCGCCGGTGAGGGCCTGGCTCTCGCGAGCCGGGAAAGGCTTCCAGATGTCGAAGAGCCGGAAGAGGAGAAACGCGGTGACCAGCACCGGAAGGCTCCGCGGCAGGACGATCACCGAGAGCAGCATGCCCGCGACCTCGTCGATCACGATCACGCCCGGGTCCTTGCGGCCGAGGACGCGCTCGACGCGCCCGCCCGCCCAGATGCCGATCAGGGTGACCGCCACCAGGGTGACCGCGATCCGCAGCGGCGTGAAGGGCAGGAGCCAGAGCGCGACCGCGGTGACGAAGCTGCCGACCGTGCCCGACGCCACCGGCGAGTAGCCGGCCCCGAAGACGCTGGCCAGCACGAAGGCCAGGCGATCGAGAACGCCGAGCGGCTTATTCGCCGACGAGCTCGTAGCCGTCCACCTCGACGATGCCGACGTCCGCGAAGCGTCCGGGGGTGAGGCGCGCGTTGCGCAGCAGCACCACGCCGTCGATCTCGGGCGCCTGGCCCGCGGTGCGGCCCTCGAAGGGGAACGCCGGATCCGGGCTCGGCCCGTCCACCAGCACGGTCTGCCGCGTGCCGAAGAGCGCCTTCTGGCGCGGCCAGGCCAGGCGGTCCTGGAGGTCCTGCACCTGCTGCGCCCGCTCGACCATCACCGCGGCCGGAACCTGGTCCGGCATCTCGGCGGCGGGCGTGCCCTCCTCGACCGAGTAGGTGAAGACGCCGAGGCGGTCGAAGGCCACGTCCTCCACGAAGGTGAGCAGGTTCTGGAACGCGGCCTCGGTCTCTCCGGGAAAGCCCACCAGCAGCGTGGTGCGCAGGGTGACCCCGGGCAGCGCGTCGCGCAGCCGCGCCACGATGTCCTTCATGCGCTGGGCGGTCACGCCGCGCCGCATGGCGCGCAGGATCGCGTCGTCGCCGTGCTGCACCGGCATGTCGAGATAGGGCACCACCCGCGCGCGCCGCCACTTCTCGATCAGGCGCTCGGTCACGTGGGCGGGGTGGAGATACATGGGCCGGATCCAGGGCATCGGGGTGTCGGACAGCGCCAGGAGCAGGTCGCCGATGTCCCCGTTGCCGGGCAGGTCGCGCCCGTAGGCGAGGGTGTCCTGCGACACCAGGATGGCTTCCTGGATGCCGCGCCGGGCGAGCCCGCTCACCTCCGCCGCGATGTCACCGAGCGGACGGCTGCGGTGCTTGCCGCGGAACTGGGGGATCGCACAGAAGGTGCAGCCCATGTCGCAGCCCTCGGCGATCTTGACGTAGGCGTAAGGCACCCGCCCGGTGAGCAGCCGCGGGGTCTGCGCGTCGTAGAGGTAGCCGGGCGGCGCCGCGCTCACCCACGCCTGGCGACCGTCGGCCTGGTTGACCAGATCCACGATGCGGTGCAGCTCCGAGGTGCCGAGGATCGCGTTGACCTCCGGGATCTCCTTGCTGATCTCGAGCCCGTAGCGCTGGGTGAGGCAGCCGGTCACGATGAGCGCCCGGGCCCGCCCGCGCGCTTTCAGATGAGCCAGCTCAAGGATGGTGTTGACCGACTCCTCGCGCGCCCGATCGATGAACGCGCAGGTGTTGACCACCAGGCAGTCGGCCGCCTCGGGCGCCGCCGCGATCTCGTGGCCGGCCTCGGTCAGCATTCCCAGCATCAGCTCGGAGTCCACCTGGTTCTTGGGGCATCCGAGCGTCGTGAAATGGACTTTCATGGCGGGACGTTATGATCCCACAGCGACTCCGGCCCCGTCAACGAGTCCACGACGTCCGGAAGGCCCCCGCGAGGGAACCGCAATTGACGCTCGCGGGTTCATTCGATACCCTGCCTGCGATGTCAGCCAACCGGACGATCGCGCTCATCGGTGTGCTGCTGGCGGCGGCCCTCCTGGCGGCCGCCGGCCCCGCGATGGCACACCCGTCCGCGCCGATCGTCGCTCCCGTGCCTCCGACGCCCGAGGCCGCGATCCCCTCGGAGGCCCCGCCACCGGCACCGGTCGTCACCACATCCGCCGACCTCACGCCCGGCCTCACGCCATGGATCGCGGCGGGGGCCCTCGTGCTGACGGGGGTGGCGCTGCGCCGGCGCCCACGCCGGATCCTGGTGCTGTGCCTCGTCCTGCTGCTGACGCTCTTCGCGTTCGAGAACGCCCTGCACTCGGTCCACCACGGGCTCGACCCGAAGCAGGCGGACGCGTGCGCGATCGCAACGGCCTCGGCGCACCTCTCCGCGGTCGCGGTCGATGCGATCGTCGAGACCTCGATCGTCCTCGCCGCCGCCGGGCACGCCGCCGAGCCCGACCTGTCGACGCTGCCCGCCCGCTGGCACGGTCCCGACCAGGGCCGGGCCCCTCCCGCTCCCGCCGCCTAGCCAACCCGAAGCTCGTCCCGCGCCGGGCCGGCTCACACCGCCGCGCGGGTCCCGAAGTGGTCGTCCTCTCACTCTGCGCCAGGGGGGAGTACTCCATTGGTCGAGCGGTTGCGGTCTCGAGGAGCGCCGATCGCGGTGTCGTGCCTGCTCCACGTGGGGCTGGCGACCGGCCTCGTCGTCGGGCAGCACTGGGTGTCCGCCGCGATCCGCCCACCCGTCGTGCCGGTGCAGCTGGTCACGCTCCACGTCCAGGAGGAGCCACCGCGCGAGGCGCCCCCGCCGCCACCCGCGCCGCGCGCGCCCGTCCGGCCCCCGCGGCTCCTCGAAGCCCCGCAACCACGGGCAACCGCTCCGGCCGCGAGGACGGAGGTGCCGCCATCGTCGACCGCGCCCGTCGCCCAGGCCGCGCCGCCTCCCGCTCCGGAGCCGGTCAGCAGCGGCACCCCGGTCGCCCGGGCGGAGTCGTCCGCCGCATCCGCTGACCCCGCCACGACCATCGTGTCCGCTCTGTCGGGCGCGCCGGCGCCGGCGGGCGCCGCGGTCGGCCCGCCCCCGGCCGCGACCTCCGAGAGCGTGACGCGACAGGCGCGCCCGCAAGGCGGCTACCAGGTGCGGCCGAGCTACCCGGCGACCCCGCGCCGGCTCGGCATCCAGGGGACGACCCTGCTGCGCGTGCACGTGCTGGCCGATGGGCGGATCGGCGACGTGCTCGTCGAGAAGTCCGCCGGGCATCCCGAGCTGGACGACGCGGCGGCGGACGCGGTGAAGCGCTGGCGCTTCGACCCCGCGCGCCGGGGATCCGACGCGGTCGCGATGTGGGTGCTCTTGCCGGTGGAATTCAAGCTGCGCTAGACGAGAGGAGATCCACCCCGTGCACCCTCACATACTGCTCGTCCACATGCTGCTCGTCCTCGCGGCCGGAGTGCTCGCCCTGGCCGGCGCGGCCCTGGCCCAGACCGGCCCCACGCCGGTCCTGCCGCCGGTAGTGGTCGAGAGCGGCCGCGGCATCGACGAGCGCCGGCGCACCGAGGAGGAAGCGCGCGAGGAGCTCCAGCGCGTGCCGGGCGGCACCGAGGTCGTCGGCCAGCGGAAGATCGAGGAGTCGCGGGCGGTGAACCTGAAGGATGCGCTCGACTTCGTGCCGGGCGTGCTCGTCCAGCCCCGCTTCGGCGCCGCCGACGAGAGCCAGATCTCGATCCGCGGCTCCGGCCTGCGGAACAACTTCCACCTGCGCGGGGTCACCGTGCTGATCGACGGCTTCCCCTACGGCAACGCGGACGGCTTCGCCGACTTCGAGTCGCTCGAGCTGCTCACCACCAAGCGGCTCGAGGTCTACAAGGGCGCCAACGCCCTGCGCTTCGGCGGCTACACCCTGGGCGGCGCCATCAACTACGTCGGCAAGACCGGCTACGACGCCCCGCTGATCGAGCTGCGGAGCGAGGCCGGCTCCTTCGGCTTCCTCAAGAACTACGTCGGCACCGGCCGGGTCTACGGCCCGTTCGATCTCTACGTGGGGCTGAGCGACACCGAGCTCGACGGCTACCGCCAGCACGGCGAGCAGCTCCGGCGCCGCGCGTACGCGAGCTTCGGCTACCGGCTGCCCGGCGGCATCACCGTGCAGCTCGACCTGGGCTACGTGCGGAGCGAGGAGAACCTGCCGGGAGCCCTGACCCAGCCGGAGATGGACCGGAACCCGCGGCAGCGCAACCCGGTGAACGCCCCCTTCAAGGAAGGCCGCGACTACGACTACGGCCGCGGTGCCCTCACGGTGCGCACCCCGCTCGGCGACAACCATGCGCTCGAGTGGTGCACCCAGCTCAACTACCAGGACCTCGATCACCCGCTGTCCTTCGCGATCATCGACGACACCACCTACAGCTACGGCACCGAGCTACGCTACGTGCTGACCGCGCCGCTCGCGGGGATGGCCAACCGGTTCACCGCCGGGCTGCAGTTCTTCGGCACCCGGCAGATCGACGTCAACTTCGCCAACGTGGTCGGCAACCGGGGCGCCAAGACCAAGGACCAGTTCAACATCGCGAACACGGTGGCCGGCTATCTCGAAGACCAGCTCGACCTGACGCGCACCTTCACCGCCATCGTGGGCGGCCGCGGGGTCTACACCACCCGCGAGGTGCGGGACCGCTTCCTCTCCGACGGCAACCAGTCCGACGCGGTGGACTTCGCGGCCGCCTCCCCGCGCGCGGGCTTCATCTGGAAGCCCACGCCGACGGTGCAGGTCTTCGGCAACGCCAGCCACGCCTACGAGCCGCCGCTTCTCCTCGAGATCACCGCGCCCGGGCAGCTCGCCGGCAACCTAGGCCAGCTCGCCGCGCAGAAGTCCTGGCAGTTCGAGGTCGGCACGCGGGGCCACGCGGGCGAGCGCCTGGCCTGGGACCTCTCGGTCTACGACATCGAGCTGTGGGACGAGCTCCAGAACGTGAACGTGCAGCCCTTCCCGGGCGCGCCGTTCACCATCCCGCGCTATCGCAACATCGATCGCTCCCGCCACACCGGGGTCGAGGTCGGGGCCGACGTGCTGCTCGTGAAGGACGTGCTGTCGCGGCTCGGCCTCGGCCGGGTCGGCGACGCCCTGCGCGCCCGCGCCGCCTACACGTGGTCGCGCTTCAAGTTCGTGGACGACGTCAACTTCGGCAACCACGACCTGCCGGGCGCCCCGCCCCACTTCATCCAGGCCGAGCTGCGGTACGATCACGGCTCGGGGTTCTGGATGGCGCCCGGGCTCGACATCGTCCCCCAGGGCTACTTCGTCAACAGCGAGAACAGCGCGCGCAACCACGCCTACACCCTGGTCAACGTCCGGACCGGATTCGAGCACAAGCCGACCGGCCTCGGCGTCTTCTTCGAGGCCCGCAACCTGACCGACCAGAGCTACGCGGCGGCGGTCGCGGTGGACGACGCGAACCGGCGCTTCTTCTTCCCCGGCGACGGCCGGTCCTTCTACGGCGGCATCTCCTGGAGGTGGCGATGAGCATGCGAGCCGGCGGCGCGGCGGTCGCGCTGGCGCTCCTGGTCGGCCCCGCGCACGGCGCGGACCTGACCCTGGGCCCGCGCCTCGAATACAAGCACGTGAGCCGGGGACACGAGTTCCACGTCTCGGGGGCGGCGGTGGCGGCGCGGGCCGACGGCCGGCCGGTGGTGGCGTGGGCCGCGCAGGAGGGCCACGCCAACCAGCTCTATGTCCTCCTGCCGGGTGAGGGCGCGACGCCTCAGCGGGTGAACCCGGACGGGCTGGGCGTGGAGGCCCTCCACCATCCGCCGCGCCTCGTGATCGCGCCTGGCGGCGGGCCGATGTACGTCTCGTGGTCCTCCGAGAAGCCCAAGCCCGAGGGCACGCTCTTCGCCTCCGACCTGCGCCTCTCCCGCTCCCTCGACGGCGGCAAGACCTTCGAGGCGCCGCTGCGCGTGAACGATGACCGCCCGATCTCGCACTCCTTCGACGGTCTCGCGGTGGCCGCCGACGGCACCGTGCTCGTGACCTGGATCGACGGCCGCGAGGGGCGGCCCGACCCGGCCACCTGGCTCGCGCGCGTGGTCGACGCGGGCACTCGCGTGGAGTCGATCCGAAAGGTCGGCGACGACACCTGCGTGTGCTGCCGCGTCGACGCGGCGGTCGGGCCGGCCGACGCGGTGGCGCTGACCTGGCGCCGGGTCTTTCCCGGCGACATTCGCGACATGGTGCTGGCCGTCTCCCGCGACGGCGGGCGCACCTTCGGCGATCCGACGCTGGTGAGCGCCGATCGCTGGAAGATCACCGCCTGTCCTCATCGCGGCGGAGCGGTGGGCTGGGACGGCCGCGGGCGCATCTACATGAGCTGGTACACCGAGGGCACCGACATCCGGCCCGATCTGCGCTTCGCGGTCTCGACCGACGGCCGGCGCTTCGGGCTCGCCCGGCGGCTGCACACCTCGGCCACGTCCATTCCCGACAACGCGCGCATGGCGGTGGATCCCGCCGGGCGCGCGGTGGTCGTCTGGGAGGAGTCCACCGCGGTGCGCCGCCGCATCCTGCTGCGCTACACCCTCGACGCGGGCCGGACCCTGAGCCCGATCCACGTGCTCTCGAGCGCGATCAAGGCCTACTCGCCCGACGTCGCCTTCGCGGGCGACGGCTCGTTCCTGGTCGCCTGGCACGAGGAGAAATTCCCCGCGCTGCAGACCGTCGTCCAGCCGGTCCGCTTGCCCGGCGCGCGATGAGCACGCGACGGCTCGCGGTCGCGGCGATCCTGGGTATCATCTGGGCATGCTCGCTCCCGCTGCCGGCCGCGCAGGCGCACGCCATCATCCTGGAGTCGGCGCCGGCCCAGGGGAGCTCGGGCCCGGCGCCGCGCCGGCTCATCCTGCGATTCAACAGCCGACTGGAGCGGTCACTCTGCTCGGTGCAGCTCGTCGGGCCCGGCCAGCACACCGTCGCGCTGCTGCGGGCGGAGCCGGACACGCCGCCGGACACCCTCGCCTATCCCCTGCCACCCCTCGGGCCAGGAGCGTACCGGGCCCGCTGGAAGGTGATGGCCGCGGACGGGCACGTGACCGAGGGCACGGTGGTGTTCAGGGTGGCCGCCTCCTGACCGGCCTCGCGCGGGCGTGATGACGCGTGGAGCCCGCGGGCCCCGGCTCGGCCTGGCCGCCGTCGCGCTCCTCGCATGCGCTCTGGCCGTTCCGGCCGCCGACGCCCACGCGGTCCTGGTCCGATCGTCCCCCTCGCACCGGGCGGTGCTCGCCCAGGCGCCGGAGCGCGTCGAGCTCTGGTTCAACGAGCGGCTCGAGCCCGCGTACAGCACCGTCTCGGTGTGGAGCGACGCCAGCGGCCAGGTGGACGCCCGCGACGTCGCGGTCACCACCGACGACCCCCGGCGGCTGTCGGTCTCGCTGACGACGCGTGCGGCGGGACTCTACACCGTCAAGTACCGGGTACTGTCGGTGGACGGGCACGTCGTCGACAGCCGCATCACCTTCACCGTGAAAGGACAGAAGCCATGACACGTGTCGCCCGCCGGACTCGCTCTTACTTCGTGATCGCGGGGGCCGCGATCCTCCTGGGCCTGGGCGCCGCCGCCGGCTGGGAGGCGGCGCGCGCGCAGCACGTGCACACGCACGCGCCCGCGGCCGAGAAGGGCTGGCTCGTCCGCCTCGCCCCCGACGCCCGCACCCCGGCCATCGAGCGCCAGCTCCGCGGCTTCGAGACCACCATGGCCGAGGTCGCCTATCGCTACACCGAGATGTACTGGGGCGGCGTCGACGGAAACTGGGGCTACGCCGAGCACATGGCCCACGAGATGGGCAAGGCGATCACGCTCGGCCTCGAGCGGCGGCCGCAGTACCGCAAGAACGCCGACGCGCTCTTCCTGAAGGGGCCCTACTTACAGGTGATGGACGCGATCAAGGCCAAGGATCCGGACCTCTTCAAGCAGCGGATCGAGACCATGCGGGCGGCGTGCACCGCCTGCCACGCGGCGGAGGCGCACCCCTACATCAAGATCGGAGTGCCGACCGTGCGGCGGAACCCGGTCGTCAACGACTGACGTTCAGAGCGTGCGCAGGTAGGCGACCAGGTCGAGCAGCTCTTGGACGGTGAGCCGGTCGGCGTAGCTCGGCATGATGGAGCGGCCGTCGGCGCCGGTGTAGCCGGGCCCCTCCACGATCACCGCGTTCGGGTTGATCACCGACTCGAGCAGGTATCCCGCCGGATGGTGCTCGCCCGCGTCCGTGAGGTCGGGGCCGACGCCGGAGGACGCGGCCGGCGAGCCGCCCCCGACCCGATGGCAGGCCGCGCAGCCGAGGCGCGCGAAGACCTCGCGCCCCCGCAGGGCGTCGCCTAGCGGCGGGCTGAAGAGCCAGCCGGGCGGGATGCCGCCGGAGGCGTGCAGCTCGGCCATGGTCACCCGCCGCGGCCCCTCCGACGCGGCCGCGTGCGCGGCGTGGCCCGCATGGCGGGCCGGCGTGGACTCCACGAGCATGGCGGTGCACCAGAAGATCGCGAGGGCCAGCGTCGCCTCGCGGAGCACCCAGGTGGTGAGCCGTGACGCGGGGGCCGGGCGCGCCGCGCGCCCCGAGCCCCTCAGCGCGAGCCGTCCGAGACGGAAGAGCCGCGCCGCGAGCCCGGTGGCCCGCCCCGTCCCCAGACGCGGCAGCACGAGGTACCGGTTGACCGCGCCGCAGCCGACCAGCCCCACGGCCAGGAAGACCTTCACCGCCAGCACGCGCCCGTAGGCGGTCTGCCAGAGCGCGGCGATGCTCGGCAGCTCGACCCAGGCCCGGTAGGCGCCGGTCAGCACGACGACGGCGAGGCACGCGGCGGCCAGCGTCGAGAAGCGGCGCATCACCGCGGGCAGGAGCGTGGGCGGCCACCGCGGCGCGGCGCGAAGCACGAGCATCACGAGGACGAAGAGGCCCCCGGCCCACGTGGTCGCGGCCACGACGTGGGCCCAGTCGAGCGCGGCGGTGATCGAGACGTCGCCCCAGTCCGCCGCGTGGCCGGTCAGGCTGACGGTGGCCGCGCTGCCCAGCGCGAGCAGGACGCCGAGACTCCGCCACGCGCGCGATCGGGCGGGCGCCAGTGCGAGCAGCGCCAGCAGCATGACGGCGCGGGCGCTCCAGATCGCGCCGAAGTGGGTGCGCGTCAGTACCGCGGGCACCGCCGCGGCGGCGGCCCCGAGCCCGGCGCCGGTCATGGTGGCGGCCCGCAGCAGCAGCTCGCCGCCCGAGGCGAGGAGCAGGACGAGCGCGCTGCCGACGCGGAGCGCGCGAAGCCGCCTGCGCACCGCCCCCAGCTCCGGAGCGTGTGCGGACAGGACGAAGAGATCCACCGCGATGCCGCCGACCAGGCCGGCCAGCGCCACGAAGCCGACCCACCGCACGATCCAGGCGACCGCCTCCGCCATCACTTGACCCGGAACGGGAAGCTGCCCTCGGTGCGGTGG